>Ga0224504_10000754_pt1 | contig 14461 bp, 15 predicted proteins | sample SF_Oct11_sed_USG_3_FD_170160 | JGI IMG/M metagenome (GOLD analysis project Ga0224504, IMG submission 170160) | Sediment microbial communities from San Francisco Bay, California, United States - SF_Oct11_sed_USGS_24 | ecosystem: Environmental > Aquatic > Marine > Sediment | place: USA... | reverse complement strand
AAAGTGGCATCCAGGTCGACACTGCCGAACTCAGCGCGCTACTGGGAGTGCCGGTATACCCGGTTGTCGCAACAACCGGTGCCGGCCTCGACATGTTGCGGCACGCGCTGGCTGGAATCATCGAACTCACTCCGCCGCGCCGCGTGCGCATCTGGCCCGAGCTGACAGCCGCTGCCGAACGTCTGGCCGAAGATTCGCGCGAGCCGTTGCGATTCGCGGAGCTCGAGCGATTACTGATTGATGGTCCGACGGAGTCGAACCAGCTCATCGTGGGGAAGCTGAGCGACTCGGCCAGGTCAGATATTGATTCGGTGCGGGCGGAGTTGTTCGGGGATGAACCGCCTATCGCGCGCGATGCACAGGTCCGTTACAACTGGGTGAGAGGTGTCCTCGACAAGGTCCAGAAAACGGCACCAGCCTTCGTTACCTGGCGTAGCAGGGTCACTGACTTCCTGAATCTACCGGTGCCGGGCACGATTGGTTTGCTCGTCGTCATGGCGATCGTATTCCAGGCGGTATTTGCCTGGGCGACACCGATCATGGATGCAATCGACGGATCCACGTCAACCCTGAGCGCGACTGTATTCGAGAGCCTCGGCGATAACGCATTTTCCAGCCTGATCGCCGACGGGATCATTGCGGGTGTTGGCAGCGTCGTCATATTCCTGCCGCAGATTATGATCTTGTTCCTGTTCATCATCCTCCTCGAGGATTCGGGCTACCTCGCGCGCGCGGCTTACCTGATGGATCGGGCCATGCGCTCGGTAGGGCTGTCTGGACAGTCGATTATTCCGATGATCTCCAGTTTTGCCTGTGCGGTGCCCGGGATCATGGCGACACGCGTGATTCCGAATCGGCGCGACCGCATTGCCACGATCATGGCGGCGCCATTCATGACCTGTTCGGCACGTCTGCCGGTGTATGCACTGCTGATCGCCGCATTTGTGCCGGCGACCAAGGTTGGTTTTCTGAACCTGCAGGGACTTGTGCTGCTGGGCCTGTACCTGTTTGGAATCGTGATGGGTATTTTGACTGCGCTGATCATGCGCAAGACGGCGCTGCGCGGGCCCAAGCCACCGTTCGCATTGATGTTGCCGGAGTTCCGCCGGCCGAATCTGCAGACCGTTGCCATCCAGTTGCTCGGGCGCGCCAAAGTCTTTCTCAAGCGCGCCGGCACGGTTATTTTTGCGGTCGCGGTTGTTGTGTGGGCACTGGCCTACTTCCCGCGCGCAGACGATCTGCCGGTCGACCTCGACGCGAATTCAGCGGCGGCAATGCAGATGGAGCAAAGCTGGCTGGGCAGGGCTGGCAAAGTGGTCGAACCCATATTCGAACCGCTGGGCTGGGACTGGCGCGTATCGTCCGCGGTCATTGCAAGTTTTCCGGCGCGCGAGGTTGTCATTGCGGTCCTGGGCACGGTTTATGCGGTCGGCGATGATGCGGATGAGGGCACGCTCTCCGGCAGGCTCAAGTCCGCGACTCGACCCGACGGATCAAAAGTATTTACTTTGCCGATGGTGATCGGTTTGCTGATCTTCTATGCGTGTTGTCTGCAATGCGCGGCGACGCTGGCGATCATCCGGCGCGAAACCAACTCGTGGCGTTGGCCGATTTTTGCGTGGGTCTACATGACCACTATCGGCTACGTCGGTGCTTTGGTCGCATTTCAACTCGGCAGCGCCTAAAGCTCACACAATATCTCCGCGGCTTTTTCGAGTGTCGCGTCGTCCTTCGCAAAGCAAAATCGTAATCGCGTTTCGGTGAACGGCGTCTCGCAAAACACCGTCAGAGGAATGGAAGCGACGCCGATTTCGCGTGTCCACCGTTTCGCCAAGGATTCGTCTTTCTCGTCGCTGATGTCGCCGTAATCCAGTATTTGGAAAAACGTGCTGCGCGCAGGCTGGAACTTGAATCGCGATGGCGCCAGCAGCTCGCAGAAGTGGTCGCGCTTCTGTTGATAAAACGTCGGCAGGTCCTCGTAGAACTCAGGGTTGCTGATTAGAAAATCGGCCAACCCATGTTGCATCGGAGTGCTCACTGAAAAGGTTGTGAACTGGTGTACTTTCCTGAATTCTTCGGTCAGATGGGCTGGCGCAGCGCAGTAGCCAAGCTTCCATCCTGTGGCGTGAAAGGTCTTGCCGAATGAGCAGATGACCATCGAGCGTTCCCAGAGCTCGTCATGGCTCGCGAGACTGTGATGCGGTTCACCGTCGAAGACAATGTGTTCGTAAACCTCATCTGAAAGCAGGTAGCAATTGGTATCGCGCACCAGCTCAGCGAGTTTTTCGAGGTCGTCCGCCGAAAGGACCGCTCCGGTCGGGTTGTGTGGAAAATTGAGAATAACCAGGCGGGTCTTGTCATTGATCACGTCGCCGAGTCGTTGCCAGTCGGGGTGGAAGTCGCTACCGTTTTCGTCAATCAACAGCGGCACACGTAGTGTAATACCACCCGCCAGTTCGATCGCGGGTTCGTAGGAGTCGTAGGCCGGGTCCAGAATGATGACCTCGTCGCCGCGGTGTACGATCGCCGTGATGGCACTAAAGAGTCCCTCGGTGGCTCCCGTGCAGACCGTGATCTCGGTATCAACATTGAGTTCGCGGCCCTGCAGGCGCTGAGTTTTTTCGGCTATTGCATGGCGCAGGGCGGGAATGCCGGGCATCGGAGCATACTGATTGGCACCGTTATGCAGGTGCCAGTTGATGCGGTCGGTGAGTGCGTCAGGTGGTTCGAAACCGGGAAAACCCTGCGATAAATTGATGGCACCGGTTTCGGTGGCGAGATGACTCATCACGGTAAATATCGTTGTGCCGACGTTGGGCAGCTTGCTCGAAATTCTCGTATCCATACCCCAAGTCTATTCCATTTAGGCTATCCTTGAACCAAGCTAAAAATAAAAACAAGAAAAGGAGGCCTGATGGACAGGCGACTATTTCTGCGCTCGGCCGTTGCCGCGGGCGTATCTGCGGCAGCAACGCCTACTCTTGCCACGCAGTTTGCAGCACTGACCGAGGTCAGCGCGAACGTTAATGCAGTGACGGGAAACCGTACGGCTGTCGAAATTGAACGAGCGGCAGTCAAGGAGTTTGGCGACAGTCTACGAGGCAATCTCTTGCTTCCGGGCAACGCCGGTTACGATGTGGCGAGGCGCGTCCTGAATTCCGGTATTGATAAACACCCCGCATTCGTAGTGCAGCCCGTTGGCGCAACCGACCTGCGCAAGGCCGTCACATTTGCGCGCGAACGAGATCTGCTGCTGGCCGTAAAATGCGGCGGGCACAGCTACGCGGGCAAATCCACCTGCGACGGTGGTATGCAGATCGATTTGTCAACGCTGCGCCATGCTCGTGTCGATGCGACGAATCGGGTTGCCCATGTGGCTGGGGGTAGCCTGCTTGGCGAACTCGATCGGGAATCCATGGCGGTCGGCCTGGTCACCACGGCGGGCACGGTGTCGCATACGGGGATCGGTGGTCTCACAACCGGGGGAGGTTTTGGACGAGTTGGTCGCCGGTTCGGGCTGGCACTCGACAACGTTCTCGGCGTCGATGTGGTCACAGCCGATGGCCGGTTGCTGCATGCGAGTCCGGAGGAAAATGAAGACCTGTACTGGGGGATTCGTGGCGGCGGTGGCAATTTTGGCATCGTTACAAATTTCGAAATGGCGCTGCATCCGATGCAGCGACGTGTTGTCGGTGGGGACCTGATATTTCCGGGCGCTATGGCGCGGCAGGTATTCGCGGCATATCGAGAACATGGTGTTACCGGCCCGGATGAACTGTATTGCGATGTCTATGTTGGTTCAATGATGGATGGTGCGGACAGTATGGCCGGTCTGCATTTCTGTTGGTCCGGCCCAGAGGCCGACGCAGAAAAGGCCTTTGCGCCATTCCGCACAATCGGCAAGCCGATCATGGATACACTCAAGGCTTGGGACTATGTGGAGCTCCAGCGCAGCGGCGACAACACAGAGCCGAGAAACGATGCGTCGTACATGAAGGCCGGCTTCATTAATGACGTGCCGGATGCGCTGATCGATGCGATCGCCAACGGAATTGAGCCGCAGGATCGCCGCGCAGTGTTCCTGTATTGCCAGCAGTCAGGTGGAGCTATAGGTCGGGTGCCCGCAGAGGCAACGGCATTTGCCCATAGAAAATCGATTGCGAACATGTTTCTTATCGTCCAATGGCCGAACGAGGATGAGGCGGAACCCCATGTCGACTACATCAGGCGATACTGGCGCTCAGTCGAGTCGCATACCGATGGTTACTACACGGTCGATACGGCGGGTGAGTCGCGAGCGATTCGCCACGGGAATTACCAGGGCAATTTTCCGCGCCTCATGCAGCTCAAGAAGAAATATGACCCAACCAACCTGTTCCGGCTGAACGCGAACATCAATCCGGAGGCGTAAGTCTTAGCCGTTTCGATGCTTGTCGTGCAGGCCCACGACGTTCTTGCCTTTGTGCGTGTAGCACGGTGCACCCCACTTGACCTCTTCAACGAGGGCGGTTGAGCTCAGGATCTCCCGGAGGCGCCTGAGCTCTGCCTGCCAGTTGTCGGCATTCGCGATGCAGTCATCAACAGACTTGTAGCGCTTCATGAACAGTTATCTTCCTGGTGAATGAACTCCAGTATTTCTTCCCCAGGACTGCCAGGCCCGGGGTTGCCCGCATCAAACACAACACGCCATTCGCCATCGGAATTCAGGCGCCAGATCGAATTGAATGTGCCCCAGGTTTCAACTTTGTCGCCTTCAGCGTTCTTGGAAACGCTGATGAACGGGCCGCGGCTCAACGCCAGCCTGCCATCTTCGAGAACCTCGACAATCTGCGGTCGCCACTTGATCTTGGGAAGCCCTTCTGTGAAAAACACTGACCAGCCCGCCGCGATTTCGTCAACGCCGCGGAGCACGCTCGCGCCCACAAATCGCGCATCGGCATCGATGAAGTTGCGAAACGCTTCCAAATCAAGCTGTTCAACCGAATTGCTGAAACCGATTTCCCGGCAGCGTACTTCGTCCTCTATATCGGCAATTGCGGTTCCAGCCAAGAGGCAGGTTATTATGCCTATCAGTGTTTTCGTCATGGTACGTAGCCTTCATGGATACCTTGTTCTCGATTGTAGTTTACATCCTCTACGGTTTCTTCGGCCTCATCCTGCTGCTTTTTGTCTTGGCGATGTTGTTTGGCAAGCGGATCAAGAAGAAGTGGGAATTCGAGGCCGAATTTCGTGACGAAAAAGGACGCGAATTTGGAGAGCTGGACATCGAGATGTCCCGGATAGAGAAGAAAGAGCCTGATTTTTCATTCAAGGCCGAATTCAAGCTGCGCCACGCGTCGCTAGAGCCAGGTCAGCGGGTTCAGGTCTACCTTGATGAGTTGCTGGTCATGGAGGGCCCGGTGTCCACGGCGGGTCGCGTTCACCTCGGGCAGGAGGCCGTCGTGACCGAAGCGACAGATGCCAGTGCCGGGCAGATGTGCCGCGTGGTTTACGGAGGGCTGGAGCGCTTTGCGGAGCCCATTCGGCCTGATTGAAGCCCCCGAATACATGCTGTAAGATGCGCCTCCCGCGGTCGGGGCGTGGCGCAGCCTGGTAGCGCACTTCGTTCGGGACGAAGGGGTCGGAGGTTCAAATCCTCTCGCCCCGACCAATAAACAAAAAAGGCCGCTCTCAAAAAGTGAGAGCGGCCTTTTTTGTTACCTGACGGTGAAAATACACTCCGCGAGTTCTTGCTCCGGCACCTCGTTGAGCCACTCGGGCTTTCGGAAGTTGCGCTTGATCCCTCGCGCCAGCTTACCGATCTGCATGCCGTCGACGATCCGGTGATCGAACGTGCCAGTCAACGGCAGAATGGTACGAATGACGACCTCGCCGTTCCTGACCACCGGTTTTTCCTCAATCTTGCCGAGCACGATGACGCAAGGCACCTTCGCGGCAGGCATCAGGGCGGTCATGCCCGTATTCAGGCCGAAGCTGCCGATATCCGATACCACGAACGAGCCGAAGCTATGCGCAGACAGGCCGAGCGCCTTGATCTCAATCCCCATGTCGACGGTGATCCACTTGAGGAACAGGAACACGGGACGGCGCAGGGGCCAAGGGATGCGATTTAGCACGTACTTGTTTTTCGCGGCCTTGATTTCGGAGCCGGCGCGGCTTTTGGTCGCCTTTGCACGGACCTCGTCGGCGATATCCGTAACCTTGCGGGCATGGGCATTGCGCACGATAGCGGGCGTTACGCCTGAGTCGCCGCCGACCTGGATCGGCACCATGACATCCAGGTGTTCGCGGCCAACTACGGCACCGCGCCGGATGAAGCAGTTCATCTCGGGAACGTCGAAGGCGATGGCGCGCGAAAGCACGGCCGTCGTCAGGTGCACCATTGTGAGCTTGACGCCTTCCTCGCGTTTGCGGTCGAGAAATTTCTTCGCGTCGGTCACATCGATATCGAGCGTGCCGTAGACACGGGAGTCAGTCGGTGTGGTGTAAATGGTTGCGGCAGTGACCCGCCAGGGCGTATTGAAGCGGTCCATCCTATGAGCGGCGCTGGATGGCAAACTCGGCCAGTGACATCAGCGCGTCACGGTACCTGTTGTTCGGGAGGCAATCGATAACGCCAATAGCCGAGTCTGCGGCCGCGCGCGCTTTCGCCGCCGTGTAGTCCAGAGCGCCCGTCGAACGGATGATCTCCTGGATCTGATCCATTTGCTCGAGGCCACCATCGAGCACTGCTTTGCGAATCAGGTCACGTTGCGCGGTGGTGCCCGCGCGCATCGCGTAGATCAGCGGCAAGGTCGCCTTGCCTTCGGCGAGATCGTCGCCGAGGTTTTTGCCGAGTTCATTGGCTGACGCGCTGTAGTCGAGTGCATCGTCGATGAGCTGAAACGCCGTGCCGAGATGCTGTCCGTACTTGATCATCGCCGCCTCGTCACCCGGATCCCGGTTGGCGAGAACCGCCGCAATTTGCGCACCGGCCTCAAACAGGCGGGCGGTCTTGCGATAAATAACCGCCTGATAGTCATCTTCGCTGGTGTCCGGGTCGTGGACATTCATCAATTGCATGACTTCGCCGGCAGCGATTGTGTTGGTCGCGTCAGCGAGAATCTGCATGACGCGCATATCGTCGATATCCACCATCATCTGGAATGAGCGCGAGTACAGGAAGTCGCCAACCAGCACGCTGGCCTGATTGCCGAATACGGTATTGGCCGAGTCCTGACCGCGGCGCCGTTCCGATCCGTCAACGACATCATCGTGGAGCAGCGTGGCGGTATGAATGAACTCGATGATCGTCGCCGCGCGAATGTGCTGTTCGCCTTCGTAGCCCATCGCGCGGGCGGCGAGCAACACAATAAGCGGGCGCAAACGCTTGCCACCGCTCATGACAATGTATTCGGAGACTTGTGACACGAGAGGAACGTCGGTCTCGAGGCTTGCGGATATCAGGCGATTGACGGCCTGCATGTCGTCTTCGGTGAGCGCCGTGACGTCATCAAAGTTTACGGGTTCGCGTGTTATTTCGGCCACTTGCATAGGTTTTGTGATAATGCCTGAAAGGCGCGCCGTTAGCGACAATCAGGCCATATTCAGGCACTCACAGGCGATAATGCAAGCCGTTGAAATGCGGCAGAATTTCAGATGCCAGGAACGTTGACCCGGGACCGCGGAATCTATAGAATTCCGGCTCTTTTGTGGCGTTAGCCAGTTGCTCGCTTGCACGGCAGATTTGGCGCCCGAAAAAACATACTATTTTTCAGTAAGTTGCGAATCTCGCAGCTTACGCACTGGAGCAAACATAATGTATGCGGTTTTTCGCAGCGGCGGCAAACAGTACCGTGCGGTAAAAGGTGACGTCCTGCGTCTCGAGAAAATCGAGGCAGACGAGGGTGCCACGATCAAGTTTGACGAGGTTCTTCTCGTTGGTGAAGGAAGCGACATCAAGGTCGGTACACCATTGCTGTCTGGCAGCACGGTGAGCGGCAAAGTCGTACGCCAGGGCAAGAGCCGCAAGGTTCCGGTGGTCAAGTTCAAACGTCGCCAGAACTACCTGCGTCAGGGCACGCATCGCCAGTTCTTTACCGAGGTGGAGATCACGGGTATTACGGGTAGTTCGACCAAGCAAGCGGCGCCGAAGCCTCCTGCCGCGGATAAGAAGAAAGACGCCGCGGTCGATGAGAAGCCAGCAGCTGAGAAGAAGGCCGCCAAGAAGGTTGCCAAGAAGAAACCGGCGGCTAAGAAAGCGGCTACAAAGAAACCTGCTGCCAAAAAGGCAGCCAAGAAGCCGGCAGCCAAGAAGAAGGCTGCGAAAAAGGCAGACTAGGGTATTTGATTAACGAAGCCTGGGGTTCCCTCGGGCGATGAACCAGGCAGGTACAGTACAGTGGCACATAAGAAAGCAGGTGGTAGTAGTAAGAACGGTCGCGATTCGGAGAGTAAACGCTTAGGCGTTAAAATCTACGGCGGTCAGGAAGTCGTGGCAGGCAACATCATTGTGCGCCAGCGCGGCACCCGTTTTCACGCTGGCACCAACGTTGGACTCGGTCGCGACCACACGCTGTTCGCCAAGAAGGACGGGCACGTGAAGTTTGAAAAGAAAGGCCCGAAGAACCGACAGTTTGTGAGCGTTGTAGACGCCTGACAGCGATGGGCCGCAGACGTGGGGACATAGTTCACCGTGCCCCTATCGAAGAATGTTTCCAAAACCCCGCTGCTGCGGGGTTTTTCGTATTAGAGTCAAGCAATGAAATTCGTCGATGAAGCGACAATCCGCGTACAGGCGGGCAACGGTGGGCACGGTGCTCTGAGCTTTCGTCGCGAAAAATACGTCGCCCGGGGCGGTCCGGACGGCGGTGACGGAGGCCATGGTGGCAGTGTCTACCTCGTGGCGGACGCGTCGCTGAATACGCTCGCCGATTTTCGTGTCGCCCGCAAGTTCAAAGCGGAAGTCGGGCAGGGCGGTGCCGGTCGCAACATGACCGGTAGATCCGGAGACGACCTTGAGGTCAGGGTGCCGCAGGGCACAGTCGTGCACGACGTCGACACAGGCGAGCTGATTTGCGATCTGACGTCTGAAGGGCAGCGCCAGATGGTTGCCGAAGGCGGCCGCGGCGGTCTCGGTAATACGCGCTTCAAGAGTAGTGTGAACCGGGCGCCTCGCAAGACGACCAACGGCACGCCGGGTGAGGCGCGCCACCTGCAGCTGGAACTAAAAGTCTTGGCCGACGTCGGCCTGCTTGGCATGCCGAACGCAGGCAAATCGACGCTGATAACTGCGATGTCCGCTGCGAAGCCACGAATAGCCGACTATCCGTTCACGACCCTGTATCCGAACCTTGGCGTTGTACGGGTAGGCCGCCTGCAGAGTTTCGTGATGGCCGATATTCCCGGGCTTATCGAGGGTGCATCGGAAGGTGCCGGACTCGGCATCCAGTTTCTCAAGCATCTGCAGCGCACACGTCTGTTGCTGCATCTCGTGGACATTGCACCTTTGGACCACAGCATTGAACCTGCCAGGGAGGTCGAGGCAATTGCCTCGGAGCTCAAACAGTTCTCAGCCGAGCTGGCTGCAAAGCCTCGCTGGCTGGTGATCAATAAGACGGATTTGCTGGCTGAGGACGACCTCGCCGTTGCACGCGAATTGCTGTTGCAGGAACTCGACTGGACTGGTCCTGTTTTCGAGGTGAGCGCGGCCACAGGCGCCGGAACCGAGGCCCTGGGGCACGCGGTGATTAAGGCGCTGGAAGAGACTGAGGAAGAGTTTGAAGCCGAAGCCGACTAGGTGCCCATCGGGGTATTAAGCAGAGAGTGCTTTGACCCGCGTGTTCAGACGGCTTTTATGACGCGCGGCCTTGTTCTTGGTAACAATGCCTTTGTTGATCATGCTATCGATGACTGGCACAGCATCCTTATAGGCTGCTACTGCTGCATCTTTGTCGCCGGCATCACATGCACTGACGACTTTCTTGATTTTGGTCCGCATCATGGAGCGCAGACCCATGTTGTGCTTGCGAGTCTTTTCCGCCTGACGGGCGCGCTTCCTAGCTGATTTGATGTTTGCCACTGGTTTTAACCGTGTCCTGATGTCAAAGAGCCGCGTATTATTCGCGCCCGGAGGGCCATTGTCAATCACATTCGCGGGCCCTGTTTTGGGCTAAACTCATCCCTTCATGAAACCAAAAAAACCTATATCCGGCTTGAAGTTAGCGCTGAAGACATCGGTAGTCAGCGGCATGACCCTGCTCTCTCGAATACTGGGCCTTGTCCGGGACGTGGTATTTGCGCGGTTTTTCGGTGCCGGGTTACTCATGGACGCCTTTCTGGTCGCCCAGCGGATCCCGAACATGCTGCGTCGATTCTTCGCCGAAGGCGCCTTCTCGGCGGGTTTTGTGCCCGTCATGGCGCGTTACAAAGAGCAGCATAATCATGATGAGGCGCAGAATTACCTCAATGCCATGGCCGGCACATTCGGGGTCGTACTATTCGTGGTCACCCTGGTTGGCGTCATCGCGGCGCCGCTGCTGGTGCTGGTCGTGGCCCCGGGTTTTATCAGCGATGGCGGTGACTTCGATCTCGCGGCACTCATGCTGCGCTTCACCTTTCCATACCTGTTTTTCATATCGCTGACGGCATTTGCCGGGGGCATACTCAATACCTATGGTCGCTTTGGCGTGCCGGCGTTTACGCCGGTATTGCTCAACGTCGTGCTGATCGCCGCGGCGGTATGGGCAGCGCCGATGCTGGAGCAGCCGATCATGGCTCTGGCCTACGCCGTGTTTATTGCCGGCGCGGTTCAACTATTGTTCCAGTTGCCATTTCTCGCGAAAATCCGAGCGTTGCCGCGACCGAAGTGGCGGCCGCAGCATGAAGGTGTCCGGCGAGCTTTCAAGCTAATGCTCCCGGCCATATTCGGTTCCTCGGTAGCCCAGATCAATGTACTTCTGAACGGCATCATTGCTTCGCTGCTGCCCGTTGGCAGTATCAGCTACCTTTATTACTCTGATCGCCTTATGGAGTTTCCGCTCGGGCTGTTCGGTATTGCGCTTGCTACCGTGACGTTGCCCTATCTTTCGCGCCTGTGGGCCAACGGCGACCGCAACGAGTTTGCACAAACGCTCGAGTGGTCCATGAAGATTGCGATCCTCATTGCCGTACCGGCTGCAGTTGGACTGGTGATGCTGGCCGCGCCCCTCGTAACGACGCTGTTTCATGGTGGCGAGTTCGATCAGCGCTCTGTCGATATGACGGTTCTTGCTTTACAGGCCTATGCTTTTGGCCTGGTGGGTTTCTCATTCGTCAAAGTCCTGGCGCCGGCATTCTTCGCTCGCGAAGATACGAGGACCCCCGTACGGGTTGGCATCATTGCACTGTGCGTCAACCTGGTGCTGGGTGCGTCGTCTGCCTGGTATCTCACCAGGCAGGGCATCGCAGGACCACACATGGGGCTTGCAGCGGCAACGTCGGTGGCAGCCGTGCTGAATGCGGCGCTACTGTATCGGGGTCTGCACAAGGCTGGCGTTATAAATCACGGGCCGGGGTGGGGCCTCCTGGTCCTGCGGGTGGTGGTCGCCAACGCTGCGATGATCACCGTGCTGTTGAACTTGCATCGTTCCGTCGACTGGTGGACCGCTGCGTCGCTTACGGATCGAGTTGGCTGGCTGTCTGTTTCCGTTGGTGCAGGTGCCGGCATCTATTTCATCTCCTTGCTGGTACTTGGTTTGCGGCCGGCCCAATTCCGAATGAGTCACGACTGACATGCGCCTGGTACGCCACTTAACTGATCTCCCGTTCGAGCGCCTCGCCAATGGCAGCGTGGTAACGATAGGCGCTTTCGACGGCATACACCTGGGGCATCGACAGTTGCTACGGCGGGTGGTCGATGTCGCCATGGAATCGGATCGTCCTGCCATCGCCATGAGTTTCGAGCCCACGCCCAAGGAGTTTTTTGGGGGGGACCGGCCGCCGGCAAGGTTGATGCGCTTTCGAGAAAAGCACGATGCGCTGGGAGAACGCAAAATCGACATCTTCTTCTGTCCACGATTCGGTGAGGCGATGCGCAACATTTCGGCGGATGCCTTTATTCGGCGCGTGCTCGTGCATGGTTTGAACGCACGACACATCGTGATCGGCGATGATTTCCGTTATGCACGCCGCCGCGAAGGGTCGATTGAGGACCTGTTGCGCGTTGCGCCGGCACTGGACCTGACGATTGAGAGAGTCCCGAGCATTCTCGTTGGCGATACACGCGTTAGCAGCACTGTGATTCGAGAGGCCCTGGCAGCGGGTGACCTCGAAAGGGCCACTGCCATGCTGGGTCGGCCCTATCGCATGTCTGGACGGATTGTGCGGGGCCGCAAGGTAGGGCGGTCGCTGGGGTACCCAACGGCAAACGTCGACCTCAGGCGTCGCCGCAGTGCCGTCGGGGGAATATATGCCGTGCGCGTGCATGGGTTGCCGGAAGGACCTGTGGACGGCGTGGCAAGCGTAGGTACGCGCCCGACGTTTGACCTGATTAAACCGCTGCTCGAAGTTCACCTGATGGACTTCGACCGCAATATCTACGGCGAATATATCCATGTCGACTTTGTCCGGCACCTGCGCGATGAGGAAAAGTTCGATTCGGTTGAGGATCTGGTTGCGCAAATGAAGATTGACGAAGAGAATGCACGTTCCGCATTGAGAACCCTGAATGACTGAAGCTAAACAAACATCGAACACGCGTTTCGTTGCCTGGATGTCAGTGGCAATGCTCGTGGTCCTCGCCGACCAGGTTACGAAATGGGCCATTGTCGAGTGGGTTGCGCTCTATGAGAAAATTCCGCTCAATTCATTCATTAACCTTACTCACCAGCGCAACACAGGCGCAGCTTTCAGCTTCCTTGCAGATGCCGGGGGATGGCAGCGTTGGTTCTTCGTGGTGCTCGCCACTGGCGTCAGCGTCGCCATCGCGGTCTGGTTGTGGCGCATTCGCAATGAAGGGCAGGCGATACTGGCGGCTGGCCTGGCACTGGTTTTGGGCGGGGCGGTCGGCAATCTGATAGACCGTATATCGCTGGGCTACGTAACGGACTTTATCCAGGTCTGGTTCGGAAACTGGGCGTTTCCATCCTTTAATGTCGCGGATGCCGGCATTTCTGTCGGTGCCGCCTTACTCATTATCGACGCGCTTTTCTTCTCCGGTCGGTCGACAGAGTAGATCTACCGGGTTCGGTCCCAGCAGTTGGCTTCAGGTCCGGAGGTTTGCGCACCGCGGCCATCGATCGTAAAGGTGACGCACTTGGTAGCTTCGTTGCCGCCGAGTTGATACGTCGCTGTGGCGCTGAAGTTAGTCGGACTGGCAGCCGTAACGGCGACCACGTAAGAGCCCGTATCAGTCGTGAACGGGTCTGCGGAGAAGCCAAGTTGCGTCATGTCCTGGGTGAACGTGTTGTTGTTCAGGTAGAAACGCTCCTGGTTGATCTTTATCTGCAGCAGGGCCGTTTTCGCCTCGTTGCGTTTGGCGCGTGCCGAAAACTCCTGATAATTCGGGAAAGCAATGGCGGCCAGGATAGAGACAATGATCACTACGATCATTAGCTCGATCAAGGTTACGCCGCTCATTTTTCTGCGCAACTGCATATTTTTTTCCCGCAACTCGTTGCTTCAGCGAAATAATGGAGGTTCCGGGCGCGAGGCGCCCGGAACCATGCCACAGTTTACTCGATGCCGTCCTGCGTCCAGAGCGTACGAACCGGGTTGTTGGTGAAACCCGGATCGAAGCACTCAACACCGATACAGCCGATCGGCGGTGGTGCGCAGTCGGAGCCTGTGCAATTCTGATCGTCGGGGCTCGGGAACAGGAACTGCGGTGTTGGGGCGATTCCGCCCTGTGCAAGCTGCGTACGTCGTGCAGCGTCTTCACCGCCGGCTGGCACATCGCCCAAATTATCAACGATTGGATCGCCATTCAAGATGTTGACCCGCCACAAAAAGTTTGTCCCCTGCCCGACGTTACAGGCGGCTGCGCCGACGGAGTCGGGCGAGAAGCTCACGAAGAACACCTCTCCGTTAAACGTGACCGCGTCGGAAAGAACCATCTGGTTCGACGGCAAGGTCAACATCCAGCCGTCGTCACTTGCCGTAACCGTAACGTCAACCCGTCCTGTCACGTCGACGAGATCGGCTGGCGTAATAGGCACGAACGCATCGTATTCAGCTTGTGTTAGCGAGTTGAATACATTCGAATCGCGCAGCGAAAAGAAGCGGTCGGCGGCACTCAGGTCGAGCGGATGAGCACGATAGCCCGAGCCGATGCTGACTGAAATAAATCGACGGTTCTGGCTTGTGTCGGAGAAAATAGCGACGTCCGGCGAGTTGTAGAAGCGCCGTGTGTCAGCAGGTCCTGGCGTCGCGAGGCCTTCTGCGCCCAGCTGCGCAATGACTCCGCCGGCAGCCAGCGATGCCGCTGCATTGCCATTCTGTATGT
>Ga0224504_10000753_pt1 | contig 14468 bp, 10 predicted proteins | sample SF_Oct11_sed_USG_3_FD_170160 | JGI IMG/M metagenome (GOLD analysis project Ga0224504, IMG submission 170160) | Sediment microbial communities from San Francisco Bay, California, United States - SF_Oct11_sed_USGS_24 | ecosystem: Environmental > Aquatic > Marine > Sediment | place: USA... | reverse complement strand
CTTGCCGAGCAGTTGTATCGTGCCTGGACCATCACACAAAATCACCCATATCACCGCGCATGAATTCACAACAATCCATCATACTGGCATCAGGTTCACCACGGCGGCGGGAGTTGCTGAAACAACTGGCGGTCAATTTTGAAGTGGCGTCAGCCGACATTGACGAGTCGCTGATCGAAGGTGAAGTACCACGTGATTACGTTCTGCGCCTGTCATGGGAAAAGGCGCTGGAAGGATTCAGGCAATGCGGCGGCAGGTTGCCGGTGCTGGGTTCTGACACCATCGTCCTGCTGGATGGCGAGATTCTTTGCAAACCCGAATCAAGAAAAGAGGCCGAGAACATGCTTATGCGCCTTTCGGGCCGGAAACACCTGGTTTACTCAGGTGTTGCGCTGGCACTCAGGCCGGATAATGTGCTCGACACGCTCAATATCACCTCGGTTACCTTTGGTGATATGCCGGTAGCCTGGGTCAGGCAGTACTGTCAAAGTGACGAGCCCATGGATAAAGCTGGTGCCTATGCAGTACAGGGTGCGACAAGCCAGTACATCAAGCGTATTGAAGGCAGTTACTCCGGGGTGATGGGCTTGCCGTTGTATGAAACAGCACAACTGCTTCGCCGCGCTGGTTTGCTCACATGAGTATTCACCATCACAGGACCCGGCGGCTTGACATCCATCATCGCCAAACCCCTGTCGAGTGGTATCCTATTGTTCTCAAATTGAACACCTGCCGGTGTGGGATGATACGTGTATGAGCGAAGAAATCCTGATCAATGTCACACCTACTGAAACCCGTGTGGCGGTGGTGGAAAACGGCATGCTGCAAGAGGTCTCGCTGGAGCGCAACAGCCATGTGGGTTACCTGGGCAACATTTACAAGGGTACCGTGTCGCGTGTGTTGCCGGGTATGCAGGCAGCTTTCATAGATATCGGGCTTGATCGAACTGCATTTTTACATGCTTCGGATATCTACAGGGTTGAGCGTGAACAGATGCTTGAAGACCCGCCGCCCGAGCCATCGATTTCCTCCCTGGTCCGTGAAGGTGAAGAAGTGGTTGTACAGGTCATCAAGGATCCGTTGGGAACCAAGGGCGCACGTTTGACCACCAAATTGAGTATACCGTCGCGATTCCTGGTGCTATTGCCTGACAGCGAGACCATTGCAGTATCGGTACGCATTGAGGACGAAACGGAACGTAGTCGTCTTAAGGGTCTTCTGGCGACCATGCGGGAGCACAAGGGCAAGCATGGGTATATCGTCCGCACCAATGCTGAAAATATCAATGAATTTGCCCTCTCAGCAGACATGACTTACCTGGCAAAAATCTGGGAAAGCATCACCGAGCAAACCGGGGTCAGCAAGCCCGGTGAATGCATATATGAGGATCTGTCACTGCAACTACGCGCCTTGCGTGACCACATGCATGAAGAGGTGGAAAAGGTTCGTATTGACTCGGCCTCGGAATTCGAACGTCTGCAAGATTTCACCAGTAAATTCCTGCCCGAGTGGCAACAGCGAATCGAATGCTACTCTGCCGAACGCCCGATATTTGATCTTTACGGAATTGAAGACGAGATTGATCGTGCCCTGCACCGCACAACCCCATTGAAATCAGGTGGTCACCTGGTCATTGACCAGACTGAAGCCATGACTACCATCGATGTGAATACCGGTGCATTTGTGGGTCACCGTACACTGGAAGAAACAATCTACAAGACCAACCTTGAGGCAGCACAGTCAATCGCACGGCAACTTCGTCTGCGTAATCTGGGCGGCATTATCATTATAGATTTCATTGATATGAGCCATGATGAGCACCAGCGACAGGTGATGCTGGCCCTGGAACGGGCGCTCGAACGTGACCATGCCAAGACAAGCATCTGTGAGTTTTCACCACTTGGTCTGATAGAGATGACCCGCAAACGCACAACCGAGAGTCTCGGACATCTGTTATGCGACCCTTGCCCGGTTTGCTCCGGACGGGGAGTATTAAAGAGTGCGGAAACCGTTTGCCTGGAGGTGTTTCGTGAAATCATGCGCTCCAGCCGGCAGTTTGAAGCCAGTCGTCTGCTGGTTGTTGCTTCAACCTGTGTAGTCGATAAAATCCTGGATGATCAATCTACGACCGTAGCTGAGATCGAAGAAACGATTGGCAAGTCCATCCGTTTCCAACGTGAGGACCAGTACACCCGTGAACAGTTTGACGTGGTGTTACTGTAGGTCAGAATGACCGCTTCAAGATGAATAGTTTGCGCAAGATATTCCGGCAGCTAAGAACACTGCTGTGGACGGCATTGACACTGCTGACAGTTCTGGCGGCTGTGATTGTTGGAATAGGCAAATTGCTGATGCCCTACAGCGTTCACTACCAGGATGAACTCGAACTCTGGCTGAGTGAAGCATTCAATCAGCCGGTCAAAGTTGAGAGTTTTAGCGGTCAATGGAAGGCATTCGGGCCGCGAATCAGTCTGCGTGGTGTCACCCTGATGCCGGAAGGTGCAAAGTCCGAAATTGCCATTAACCGCGCAGCACTGGATATCAAGCCGTTAAATGCCCTGATTCCAGGGAGGCCGTTATACAGTTTCCGTATCATTGGTGCGGACCTTTCACTGGTGCGCACGCCCGACGGGCGATATGTTTTGTCGGGTCTGGGTGTCGGTGATACGACCGGTTCGGGAAAAGATGACAATCCCGGCTTACGAGATGTAGTTTTAAATGGTGAGGTGCGCTTACAGGATATCACTTTGAGTTTTGATGATTCCGAGCGTGCGATCCACCTGGTGCTGAGTAACGTGAACGGCCGCCTGACGGCGGATGGCCGCAAGATTTCAGCTGAAATACGAGCCAGTGTCACCGATAGAGAAAGGAACCGGGTTGTTGGTGACCTGGATGCAACCGCACAGGTCAGACTGGATTCTGATCAGCATCTTGCAGAGGCCCAATGGCATGTTAAAACCGGTGAGTTGATATTGTCAGAATTGGTCAGGCAGTTACCACCCCACCCCCTGGTTCCGGTTGCTGGAAAATTAAATGCAGAGGTATGGGGTGAATGGCGGTCGGGTAGTCCGCAGTTCATGCAGGGCGTGTTTGATGTTCGGGACGCACAGCTGAGTTCGCAAACCGGACCTTTGATCGTGGATCACCTGAACAGCCGGTTCAATTTCAGATTCACACAGCGCAAGGACTGGCGTCTGGATTTATCCGACTCATCGGTAACCTATGCGGGTGATAAGTGGCAGAGTGAGCGGTTTTCTGTAGCCAGAAACCTTTCACAGGATCTGGGGCTCTGGGTCAGTGCTGATTATCTCGAATTGGAGTTTCCACTGCTGCTGACGCAAAGAATCATTGCGACCTATAACACGCCGTGGCCTGTTTCCATTCCTAAGCGCGCCCAGGGCAAAGTGACAGATCTTGATTTTATTCTGGACGCAAAGTGGCACTTGAAACTGACCAGTGGGCAGCTCGAGAACGGACGCTTTTGGGGCTGGGAAAAAGGCCCGGATATCGAGGGTGTCAACGCTCAGGTTGATCTCGATTCGGGTTCCGGCAACGTCAGTTTCAGCGGACAGTCTGTCAAGTTGGACTGGTTGTCGACATTCCGGCGACCGGTGATTGCAGCGCTCATTGATTGCGAACTGGAAGTTCAGTGGGTCGCAAAGAGCGACTGGCGATTTGATTTGAATTACTGCAAGCTTGAAAACGATGATATCAGCGGCTTTGCCCGGGTGCGTATGGCATGGGGTGAAGGTAAACCTGATATTGATATTAACGCGGTGCTGGAGCGTGGTGATATCTCGCGTTTCGGAGATTACTGGCCTGAAAGTGTGATGGGCAAGACCACACTGCAATGGTTACGCACTTCATTGCTAAGTGGAGAGGTGTTTAACGGCCGATTTTCCATGGTTGGTGACATGGATGATTTTCCCTTTCTTAATCATTCCGGCAGGCTCCAGGCCATTGCACCGGGCCGGAATGTGAATATCAGGTATGCCGATGACTGGCCCTATGTAAAAGACGTCGAGGGGACTGCGTTTTTTGAAGGCCGTGGCATGATGGTTGAAGGAAAGATAGGCGATACCGTTGGTGCGGTAGTAGATCGAGTGACCGCCAGCATTGACGACTTTAAGAAACCGGTACTGGATGTAACCTATCAAACGTCTGCCGAATTACCTGACCTGGTCAGGTTCATCCGGTATACACCCTTGCTGGATGGTCTGGAACTGAACCTGGAACAATTTGTGTTTGAAGGCGAATCAGAAATTGATGGTCATATTCATATGGAATTGGGGGATTCTGCAGAGCCATTAATGGTTACAGGCAAGCTATTGCTGGATGACAACCGCTTCACCGAGTTGGCATCCGGAGTCGTAATTGAAGGGATTTCAGGAACTTTGGCGTATGACCGGGAAGGAATCACGGCAACCGATTTGCCCGGACGCTTCAAGGATTACCCCGTCACCCTCGATATTCTTTCGAACTGGTCTGCAGATGAAGTTTTCCGCGCTAACATCTATGGCGAATTGCCGGTTGATAAGGTTATTCCGGAAGAGTTGTTCGAGCTCGAGCCTCTGTTTTACAGGGCTTCGGGTACGAGTCATTGGGATGTCAGTGTGAGTGTTGCTTCGGTGGAGGGCTCTGATGACCGCGAAGTCTGGCTGGAAGTTTACAGTGGACTTGAAGGTGTAAGCATAGATGTACCTGCACCGATGGCAAAGGTCCATTATTCCACCTGGCCTTTATTGGTTCGTTATCCCATTCAAGCGGCGCAGCACATAGTGACTGCGGACTTTCCCGGAAGCATTCAGCTCAAGATGGAACTGTCGAAGGACGACTCCCGTCCGCTTCGGGCAGCTGTAGAACTGGATGGAACGGTTGAGGACTTGCCCGAAAAGGGACTGTTTGTCATTAACGGGTCTACCTCGAACTTCGATCTGGAAGGCTGGATCGATCTGGTTGTTGACCAGTTCTCGGAAACAGGACAGGACGATGGCTTGACCCTGAAAACAGCCAGTGTAGATGCAGGAACAATTTCTGTCTTTGACCGTGAGTTCCATGATGTCGGGCTCCGTATGACTTACGAAGAGGGCATTATCACCGGCACATTTGATGGCCAGGATATAGACGGGGTGGTTCGTTACTATAAAAATGACGAGGGTTCCCACAGCATGTCAGGGGAGTTTGAACGGCTGATAATGCCCGATCCTATTGCTGAAGGCATGGTTGTTGAAACAGAGCCTGCCGAGCTGCCTGAAATGCATTTTTACTGTAAGGAATTCGGTTACCTGGGTCTGGATCTGGGTGAAACACGAATCGAAGGTTACCCGGTTAGCAACGGCTTCCACATTGAGTCGGTTGAAGCGCAATCATCCAGCTTCAAGTTCAACGCACGGGGTGATTGGATCAGTGATGGGGAAGGTGCTCGCTCAGATTTTGATATTCGTATCAGTTCGGAAAGCCTGGGACAGGTGCTGGAGGCTATGAATATATCATCCGCCATGCGTGGCGGTCAGACACTGGTTCATTTTGATGCCTGGTGGGAAGGCCCGCCTGCTGCTTTTGCCCTGGAACGGCTGAATGGTGAGATGGATGTCAGTGTGACCCAGGGAAATATATTAACTGCAGATCCAGGCGCAGGGCGTATGCTGGGCTTGCTCAGTTTGACGGAGTTGCCGCGGCGGTTGTCAATGGACTTCCGTGATGTATTTGACGAAGGCTTCAGCTTTGACGAGGCCAAGGGCACGATGAAGTTTGAAAATGGCAAGAGCCATACCGATGACATGCAGCTTAGTTCAACCGCTGCAAGAATTACCATTGTTGGAAGCACTGACCTGGTCGCCGAGACCTTCGACTACGAGTTTGCGGTGCAGCCGGGTGTGAGTAAAACCTTACCGGTCATTGGTGCTATAGCCGGTGGCCCGATTGGTGCCGCGGCGGGTCTTGCACTACAGGCTTTGCTCCGTGACGCGCTGGGTGAAGCGGCAGAAGCAAGATACACTATTCGAGGCACCTGGGATGAGCCGCTGATTGAGGCGGTCGAAAAACGGCCAAAAGACGGCAGTGCAGAAAAATCACCTGAGTCAGATAAACCGGCTGAATCATAAGCCGAACCCAATTATATATTTCCAGCCGGCGGGAACGGCTCATAAGTAACAGACGGAATCACCTATGACTGAAGCGTTAAAACTAGCGGAACAACAACTCCTGGCACCTGGCGGTCTCAGCCATACCGATCTTGAGAAGGTATTGCATCACCTGATGGGGCCTTCTGTGGATGCGGGGGATATGTATTTTCAAAACACCAGTCACGAGGCATGGTCACTGGAAGATGGTTTGGTCAGAAGTGGCACCCATGCGGTGGAGCAGGGTGTCGGAATACGTGCAATCAGTGGTGAAAAAACCGGTTTTGCCTATGCTGACGAGATTGTTATGCCATCCCTGATGCAGGCGTCAACCGCTGCCCGTGCTATCGCCCGGCAAGGATCACAGGGCTCGGTGCAGGCCTGGCGCCGGCAATCTCCACAAGCTTTATATTTGCCGGATGACCCGATGCCTGTTCTCAGCGCAGATGAGAAGGTGGACCTGCTGCGGCAGATTGACACCTATACCCGTTCACTTGATTCCAGGGTCAAACAGGTGATGGTCAGTCTCGCGGCCACCCACGAAACCATACTGGTTGCTTCAACAGATGGTTCACTGGCGGCTGATGTGCGGCCGCTGGTGCGTTTGAATGTCAGCGTGATTGCAGAACATGAAGGCCGGCGCGAGCAGGGCAGTGATGGCGGTGGCGGGCGGTTCGATTACCTGCAACTGGTCAAGGATAACGCATGGCAGCGTTTTGCCGATGAAGCGGTCAGGCAGGCGTTGGTGAACCTGGAAGCAGATGCAGCACCTGCGGGCACCATGACCGTCGTACTGGGTCCAGGCTGGCCCGGTGTGCTGCTGCATGAAGCGGTTGGTCATGGACTGGAAGGTGATTTTAATCGTAAGGGCACTTCAACCTTCAGCGGGCGGATGGGTGAACAGGTAGCCGCTGAAGGCGTCACCATTGTCGATGACGGGACACTTCCGGAACGACGTGGGTCTTTAAGCGTTGATGATGAAGGTACGGCCACCGAACAAACGGTTCTGATAGAAAACGGTGTGCTGGTGGGTTACATGCAGGACAAACTTAATGCCCGCCTGATGAATATGAAGCCGACGGGTAACGGCCGACGCGAATCGTTCGCTCATCTGCCAATGCCCAGGATGACCAATACTTTCATGTTGCCGGGTCAGCACGATCCGCAGGAAATCATCCGCTCAGTTGACAAGGGTCTTTATGCTGTCAATTTTGCAGGAGGGCAGGTGGATATTACCTCCGGTAAGTTCGTGTTTTCCGCTTCCGAAGCCTACCTGATTGAGAATGGTAAGGTGACGCGACCCGTTCGTGGGGCCACGTTGATTGGAAACGGACCCGAAGTCATGACCCGTGTCAGCATGGTGGGTAATGACCTGAAACTGGACGCCGGTGTCGGTGTATGCGGTAAGGACGGACAAAGTGTGCCGGTGGGTGTAGGTCAACCGACCCTGCGTATCGATTCGCTGACGGTTGGTGGAACGCAGACTTGATTTTTTCGCTCACCAATTCACGGTATTTCTACGGCAACCGGGGTAAAGGTTGCCTGGCGTCCATTTCACGCAATAGTTTGAACAGTTTGCGTGCTGATGTGGGAGGTTTCTCAAACTGGACTTCTTTTTTTGCGTTGCGGATTAGCTGCCTCAATGTTTGCACGTTGGCGTCCGGGGTTTGCTCAAGCAGTTCGGTTAAAACCTCGTTGCTTCCTTCAACCAACCGGTCCCTCCAGGCTTCAACCAGATGAAAACGAGCATTCTCCTGTCGGGTTTTCTGGTCAAAATTGTTAACTGCGTCCAGCAACTCTTCATTATCGCGTCGGCGAAGCATTTTTCCGACCGTCATCAACTGTCTTTTCCTGGCTCCGTGTGCCTTGATGCTGCGGGCAAATTCCACTTCGTCCCGCAGATCCTGATCCAGTGGCAGTTTTTTGAACCTGCTTTCCGTCATCGCGATCAGATGTTTGGCCAGATCCAACAATTCGTTAGCCTCGCGTTTACGCTGGCTTTTACTAATTTCAATGGTGTCGTTTTCGCTAGTAGATTCGTTCATGTCAATTTTCATCCAACGGAGTTGCTCGCGTAATGCCACATAATAAAGGACCCTACACCTGATGATTGATTCGAGTATGGTAGCCCAGGCAGTGCCTGATCGCGATCAGGAATTGTTATTCCTGGCCGATGGCGCACAGTTGGCGCTGGACCACGCGCGCAGTTTGGGCGCTGACAGTTGTGAAACGTCGGCAAGTATTCATTTTGGACTGAATGTAAATGTTCGCCTGGGAGAAGTTGAAACCCTGGAGCATTCACGTGACCGCGGTTTGGGCATCAGTGTTTACCTAGGCAAGAGCAAGGGCCATGCTACCAGTGGTGATTTGCGGCCGGAAACCATTCGTAAATGTGTGGAAAAAGCGATTGATATCGCCCGTTTTACACAGGCCGATAAGTGCAATGGACTTGCGCCTGTCGAGAGACTGGCAAGCCGTTTTCCCGATCTGGATTTGTGGCATCCGCAAGCCCTGGATGCAGAAGCAACCACGGTGAGGGCACTTGCCTGTGAAGCAGCAGGGCTGGAGGATCCAAAAGTTTCCAATTCTGACGGTGCAACGGCTTCAAGCAGTTTCGGCCTGAGTGTTTACGCCAACTCCAACGGTTTCACAGGTCGCAGAGATGGCACGCGCTTCAGCCAGAGTTGTGTATTGATTGCTGGTGAAGGCGAGTCTATGCAGCGTGATTACTGGTACGACTCCCGTCGCGCCTTTACCGATCTTGAGAGTGTTGAAGATACGGGTCACGAGGCGGCACGCCGGACTGTCAGACGTCTTGGGGCACGTAATATCGCCACCTGCGAGGTGCCGGTGCTGTTTGTGCCAGAGGTAGCCAGCGGACTGGTGGGTCATTTGCTGGCAGGAATTTCAGGTGCAGCGCTGTATCGTAATGCTTCCTTCCTGAAGGACGCCGTGGGGCAACAGCTGTTTCCCGACTGGATGACAATGTCTGAAAGACCCTATATTTTGCGTGGCCCTTCCAGTACTGCATTCGATGCTGAAGGTGTGGCGACCAGTGATCGGGATATTATCAAAAACGGTGTTCTGACCGGTTATGTGCTGGACAGTTATTCGGCGCGAAGATTAGGTCTGGAAACAACGGGGAACGCCGGCGGAGTACACAACCTTGTGGTGCAACCAGGCCGTTTTTCTGCGCAGGAGTTGATGCAGCAGATGGGTACCGGTTTGCTGGTCACCGAAGTTATGGGGCAGGGCGTCAGCATCGTAACCGGAGATTATTCCCGCGGGGCGGCTGGTTTCTGGGTAGAAAATGGTGAAATCCAATTCCCGGTTGATGAAGTGACCATCGCTGGTAATTTAAAGGATATGTTTTCGACTGTTGAAGCGGTGGGAACCGATATTGACGATCGCTCCGGCGTCCAGTGCGGCTCAATCCTGATAGGTAACATGACGGTGGCCGGCTCTTAGCTAAAGTCTGCTAATTCGTTTAATGTTCCGTTACCTGCGCATTGCAATACTACTGACGATACTGGTCATCGTAGCCGGTAACCAGTGGTTGACCGGCAAACGGCTTGGCAGTTGGGAAAAGCCACTGTGGATTACCATCTACCCTGTACTCCTTGATTCTGATGCGGATACCCGTCGCTATGCCGGGAGTCTTGGTGCCGATTCGTTTCGGGACATTAGTGTTTTTCTCAAGCGACAGGCAGCACGTTATGATCGCCGCTTTGAGAATCCTGCCGTTATACAGGTGGCTCGTCCTTTGACCTCATTGCCTCCTGCTCTACCCGCCGAGAATTCTGGTGTAAAAATTGCACTTTGGAGTTTGAAGATGCGTTGGTGGGCATGGAGAAATGGCTCACAGGATGGTCTTATCGGCGAAGATGTCAGAATGTTTGTGCTTTATCAGAAGGGAGATTCCAAAGGCCCGCTGGAGCGCTCAGTTGGTATCAAGAATGGCAGCTATGGCCTGGTTAATGCCGTGGCCTCACAGGAAAAGGCCGCACGTAATCGCATCGTGATCACTCACGAATTGCTTCATGTATTGGGTGCCAGCGATAAGTATGACTTCCTTAACGGCCAGCCCATTGTGCCCGCCGGCATTGCAAACCCGGGTCAATCTCCCTTATACCCGCAAGTCAGTGCTGAGATAATGGCAGGGCGTATTGCGATGTCAGCCAGTCACTGGCGTTACCCTGCCAGCCTTAAATTCTGTGCGATTGGAGCCGAAACTGCAGCTGAAATCGGCTGGTAACCCCGTTGGGGTAATGACCAGAAGCCGTCATTTAGTTAAATGTGTCTGGTCCCTTTATTCTCTCAAAAAAACAGCGTTCAGGAGACATGTATAGTGGAAGCCGGCAAAGGCCGGTCCTGTTCATGCAGGAACCAGCGCCGTATCAATAAGTTTCTTGAAAACCAGCGGCTTTTCAGAAGCATACCCGCCAGCATTTGCCTGGCGCGCTGTACTCTTTTACCTGTTTTGACTGCTTTCGCTTTCGGCTGTCGAGCGCCGAAGCGCTCTTCCAGTTTATCCACATATGGTCTCAGCCGATCCATCGCATAATCCCCGCGGCAATTATGAATTACCTGAACTGCCAGCAAGGCGGATTCGACCGCTGGCCGGATACCTTCACCGCTTTGTGCATATGCCAGACCCGCTGCATCGCCTATCAGCATGACATTATCCCCGATCAGTGGGCGTGTGGCATGCGGATAGAGCAAATAGGCGTGACCTTTGAATTTTCCCGGTAGATCACGTGGTATCCGGCCGATCTGTGCCAGGTATTGGCAGAACTGCTCAACATGCCCCGATAGCTTGTGCTTGTCCTCACGTCCTAGACCGATGTTCAGGTATTTACCCTTGCGGAATATCCAGCCATAGCCCTTCAGGTCGGGGGTAAAAAACAGCTCGGGCCGTTGGCCGTCGACGGGGCAATCCGCCATTTGCTGTGTACTCATTTCGAATTCGATTTCCTGTGCGGCCACTGCGGTCTCGCGTGACCTTTTTGCGCCAATGAGACGGGCAACTGGGCAAAAATGACCACCGGCGCCGACCACAAGTTCAGCTCTTATACTGTCATTAACCAACCAGCCACCAGCCATGCGCTTCATTGAACTGAAAGTCTCGCCCATCATTAGCTGCGCTCCACAGCGCTGTAAAAGATAGTGATCGAACTCTATGCGGCGGATTCCATAGCTGGCAGGTTCACCTGGAAAATCGGATTGCACCAAAGGTTGGCCAATCCGGCCTGTTCGAAAACCATGTATGGGTTGCAGCACGTGATCGCGTGCATAGTCCTCAGGATCGATCTCCAACTCTTGCATAACAGCAGGTGTGACCCAGCCTGCGCAGACTTTATCCCTTGGGAAGATGGCCTTGTCCATGATGGCAACATCTTTTCCGGCCTGCCGAAGAGCCCGCGCCAGTGTCGAGCCTGCCGGCCCGCCACCAATTATCAGCACCTCGGTTTCAGGCATCCGTGATCACCTGATCATGGTGGCCGCGGTACTCAGGTTCAGTGTACTGGTGGTTGCGGGACCAGGGCAGGTGGTTATCATTTTCACGTGCGAACAGCAGTTGGAAAAGTTGTAACTGCCCGGCCGTGAAAGCCGCCCTGGATCCTGCCAGGTAAAGACGCCAGGTCCGGACAAACTTTTCATCCATCATTTCCTTTACCCGCTCAGTATGCATCTCGTAGCGTTGCAGCCAGGCTTCAAGGGTCCGGGCGTAGTGCAACCTCAGGTTTTCGACATCCAGCACTGAAAATCGGTTAGTCTCGAAGATATTCATCATTTCTTTCAGGCTTGGGGGGTACGCGCCTGGAAAAATGCGGCGTTCAATCCATGCATTCATGGGCCTTGGGCGGTTGCGGCCGATACTATGGATGAGACCCCGGCCACCGGGTTTCAGGCAACGATCAATAACCTGTCCGAGCACCGGGTAATCCCCTGGACCAACATGTTCGAGCATGCCGACAGAAACGAAAGCATCGTACTCACCGCTGATATTGCGATAGTCGTCGAGCAGATACTCCACTTGGTCTGTGAGGCCCTCCGCCGCGGCCTTTTCACGCGCGTATATCACCTGTTCCTGAGAAATATTATAGGCCTTGACGTTAACCTGATGGTTTTTGGCCATGTAAAGTGCAAAGCCACCCCATCCGCAGCCGGCCTCAACAACCTGATCGCCAGGTTTTAACTGCAATTTGCGGCAGACATGGGACATCTTGGCAAGCTGTGCCTGCTCAAGGGTCATGGAACGGTCCGGAAAGTATGCGCAGGTATACTGCATGGCTTCCTGATCGAGCCACAAGCGGTAAAAGTCATTACCGATATCATAATGATGATGGACATTGTCCACCGACTTGCGGAAAGTATTTCTTATACGCCGATGTCCCATTATCCTGTTCACCCGGTTGAACCAGGACTGCTCACCAACGCTTTGCAGTCCCCGGTAGACCGCATGAAAAAGATCCGCAAGATCACCATCAACCTTCACGCGCCCTTCACTGTAAAGATCACCCCAATATGTCTCGGGCTGCAAAAGAGTCAGGTAGAGGGCCGACCGGTCGCAAAAATGCAAGGTTGCGACGGGATTAGAGATATGTGTAGAAACCGTGGTTCCATCCCAAAGAATCATGCGAATCGGGGGGTGACCGATGAATTGCAGAAATTTTTGCGCGGTCAGATAATCCAGCGAGTTGGTCTTACCAGCAACAGCAGACGGGCGGACCCTGTGGGTTGCTGAGCCGGTTGCATATTGTGCAGTTGGACTATCGTTGCTAAAAGTATCCGAGCCTTGATCTCGAAGGACACTGAACAGTCGTCGTGGTTCTTTCATGATTCGACTCCGGGTACCATTGAGGCAACAAAGTTTTGGGCATGACTGACTACGAAATTTTCATTACCATTATAGTGCATTCGCGATGGCATTACCCAAAGTCAAAAATAGTACTAAAATATATATGGGAGGACCTAAATACTGGGATGGGAGGACATCAATACCAGGAGGATGAAATGAAAACCTTTCTACTGATGACAGGAAGTGGCCCCCTGATGATTCTTACTTCACATGGAACCATCGAGAATTCAATTTTGCTGGATAAGTTGCTGGCAAAGGGAATTGACAAGTTCATTTCCTACGAGGTTCCATTCGAATTAGCAGAGCAACGTTATGGTTGGCATTTCAATGTGGTCGCCAATGATCTGCATGAGACCGACGATTTGCGGGTGCTGGACTACAATGGTGACCGGGCTTTCAGACTGTTCAGTTTCAGCGAGATAGGTGATGCTCATATCCATGAACCTACTCCTGTGGGACGGGCGGTCGCTTAACACCTGCGAGTTAAAACGCTCTCTCAACAAGGTCCAGCTAAACGACGGGCTGGAGTCGGCCTAATGCGTTTAAAAATTCTAATTTCCAGTTGAAGTAGGTCATAACCGACGTTGATTGATGTGTTTGGTGTGCCACCAAGGTCGGCTCAAAATATCCCAAAGGTGTATGAAGTGAGATTGAGACTTATTTCGTCAAAATTTCTTTAACTTCCTATAATTAAAGATACGACACACCGAGGTAGATTCACAACCTGAACACTTATATTGAGAGCATTCAGGTGGATTAGATTGCCGGTAAGAGTGATTTCTAGCTCTAAACCTGAAAATTTAATTTCGCAAGAGTGCTTTGTGCAAGGACTCCCAGTAGTTAAATGAAAACCGAGCAACAATTAGCTTACTACCCGATCCGCGATGGTTTGAAGCAATTGTTGCAATCAGACTCGCTGGTGGCAGCTGCGATCGTCGGGTACATATTTTTTCTCCCCTTTGATACCCATCCTGATCTAGCCACTTTTATGTTGGTTGGACTCGGTTTGCTGGCTATTTTCTTCCGGGAAAGTCTCCCGTTACGACTTGAACGGATTGATTACATCGTGATCTTACTTGTGATTGTTGCCACAGGCATTTCAACTCTGCTCTCAGTCGAGCCTGCCCGCAGCCTGCGATTCCTGGTGTATTTGTGCATCAACATGTTTTTGCTACTGCTTGCCACCTCATTGGTTTCCAGGAGAATGGTGCGGATTGCTGCCGGGTGTCTGGCACTATACGGTTTGTTTCACTTGGTCGCGTTACTCTCAACCAGCCAGGTTTCGAGCATCGCAACGGCAAACTCACTTATCAAGCAACTGCAAATGTCAACACTGATCGTACCCAACGATGCTCTGATACTGGGATTATGCCTGCCATCGTTCATCTATTTTACGCTGACGAATAACGTCATGAAGCCTTTGATTTCATGTGTTGCAGTGGTGTTATACGTTTCTTTTTCGATATACGTCAGCTATCTTTTTC
>Ga0224504_10000752_pt1 | contig 14488 bp, 10 predicted proteins | sample SF_Oct11_sed_USG_3_FD_170160 | JGI IMG/M metagenome (GOLD analysis project Ga0224504, IMG submission 170160) | Sediment microbial communities from San Francisco Bay, California, United States - SF_Oct11_sed_USGS_24 | ecosystem: Environmental > Aquatic > Marine > Sediment | place: USA... | reverse complement strand
GAAATGGATAAAAATGATTCGTTTTACTATTGGAATGAGAGCTACTGAAAAAGCGGCGAAACAAGTTACTTACAAAACTGTGTGGGTGGCGGGTCCAAGCATCGTTCATACAAAACAAATTTTACCGGTTAAAGAAATAGTTGAGAAGTTTATTAATTAATATTTTTGCAGAATATTTTTTTTGAATTTTTAAAAATGAAGTAAACATTGAAAAGTTACCATAATTTCAATTTTTTTAAGCATACGTATTGTGAATTTGTAATGAAGAGCGAAAGTTTCTTTTTAGAAAATAAGATACACTATAAAAGTAAGTCTGGCAGTTTATATTTTTATACTAGTAAAGGTGTTTATCGTTATTCTAACCATTGGGGAAGAGTTGCCAATTGTAGATGGAAAATTAATGGCATTGAAAATTATAAAAATCAAGACCGTTATGTTGGCTATGCAAATTGGTCCGATTTTTACCCTTTAAATAATTATGATAAAGCTTTTTATATAGATCCTAATACCCAAAACGGTAATGGAAAAATTTATAGAATAAAAGAAAACCATTCAACAAATAATTTTTTAATGACCCTGGAGTTTGCTCTAAAAAGATTAAAGCAAATTAAATTGTTGTTTAAAGACGATAGATGGGCATTGTACTTTAATGAAAATGTTGAAATGGTAAGAAGTAAGTTGATAACCAAGCTAATAAATTCAGATAAACCACTACAAGCGCTGAAGCAAAGTTTGAAAAATTAGTGTGTAAATTTCAATATTTCTATTCCCAAATTATATATTTTATAGCATCGTAACAAGAATATTTACAAATTAACATGTAACTATTTTAGGTTTTTTTGGTTTTTGTTAGTTTTTTATTGTTTAACAATAAATGTGGTAAAGATAATCAAAATGACGTTTCTTTAATTTTATTTAAATAAATTTTAATAACTGTTATTCCTTTGTTTAAAGGGCGTTTTATGCATATTTGTTATGTGTTAATTAGTTGTTGTTTAAAAAAAACATTAAAAAGATAAACAAAATAAAAAAATTATACGTATCTTTGTTTAAGTAAAATAAAAATCAGTTAAACTTAAAATTATTTAAAATGAAAAATTTAAACGCGATTTTAGAAAAGCATGCAAGATGGATGTTTTCTATATTTATGATTTCAATGTCCTTATTTATTGTAAGTTGTAATAATGACGACGACGATATGAATCCGCCTTGTGAAAATATTGTTGAAATTGCTCAGTCAGCTCCAGATTTGTCCACTTTAAGAAGTGCCATTGTTGCAGCTGACCTTACTGAGGTTTTATCAGAAGGAGGCCCATTTACAGTTTTTGCTCCTACCAATGAGGCGTTTGCAAAACTAGATCCTCAAGTATTAAACAATATAATTAGCACCCCATCTTTATTAACGGCGTTATTGCAGTACCACGTAGTTAGTGGCAAAGTATCTTCGTCACAATTATCCAATGGTTCGGTAGCCACCTTATTATCAGGACAATCAATTAATGTTGATATTTCTGGTGGAATGGTTACGTTGAATGGAAGTTCTAAAGTTATTACTGCCGATATTGAGGCTTGTAATGGAATAATACATATTATAGATGAAGTATTGCTTCCAGCAGATTTTGCACCACAAACAATTGTTCAAATTGCAGCCTCAAACCCAGAAACTTTTTCTGAACTAGTAAAGGCTTTGTCAAAACCCGAATTGTCTGATTTATTAGCAGCAGCAAATGATCCTATGTCTGACTTAACTGTCTTTGCCCCAACAAATGATGCTTTTGCTGCCGTTTTATCAGCGCTAGGTAAAAAAAGTATTGATGATTTACCTATAGGTTTATTAAAAGAAATAGTTCAGTATCATATAGTAGGTGGAGCAACTATGTCAACCGAATTAACAAATGGGTTGCTTCCTACATTGTTACCTAATGAAAACCTAACCGTTGATGTTGGCAATGTTGTTATGATTAATGATGCTGAAGTGATAGCCGCTGATATTAAGGCAATTAATGGTGTAATTCATGCTATTGATGGCGTATTGTTACCTTCTTATGCTTCCGCTGCTGTTGGAACCATTTCAGAAGTAATTGTTTTTGATACAGATTATACAATTCTAGTGGCAGCACTTAAAAAAGCAGAATTATTAGAAACTGTTTCTGAGGCTGATAATTTAACATTGTTTGCTCCAGACAATGCAGCTTTTGTAGCTGCAGGAATTACATCTCTAGAAGGTTTAGACAAAGAAGTTTTAACTCCTATTTTATTGTATCACGTTATTGGAGCCAAAGTATTGTCTTCTCAATTGCCTGCTGATGGTATGGTTACCACGCTAAGTTCTGATCAAATGATGTACTTAGGATATTTAAATGATGGTGTTGTTTTAATTAATGGATTGACAAAAATAACAGCTGTTGATATAGAAAAAAGTAATGGTGTAGTACATACAATTAATAGAACATTGGTTCCGCCAGCCGATGATGTAGTTGATATTGCAGTTGCATTGGCCGATATGGGAGATGATTCAGAATTTACAGTATTGGTTAGTTTGTTGGCATCAGATGACTTTTCTGGGATAACTCAAGCGCTTAAAGATGCTGAAAATGTGACAGTTTTTGCACCAACTGATGCCGCTTTCGGAGATATTTCAGATACCATTGAGGGTTTAACAACTGAACAAATTGCAAATGTTTTAACATACCACGCAGCACCAGCAAGAGTGTTTAGTTCGCAATTGGTTGATGGGCAATCGATAGGAATGTTAAACCAAGAGACCGTGACAGTAAATATTGCCGATGGTATGGTTTCTATAACGGATAAATCAGGTGGTGAAGATGCAAAGGTAATAGAAGTAAATATTCAAGGAAGTAATGGTGTTATTCATGTTGTTGATAAGGTTTTAATACCTACACTATAACTATAAGAGCTTATTTAAAAATATAGGTTAAAGTTTGGTTGATTCTGAGTCGGTAGCTTTTCAAGTTGTCGGCTCATTTTCGTGAATAATATTTACTGAGTGTGCGTATTTAAATTGTTTAAGGCTTCTTTTAAATTTTGGTATTTAAATTTAAATCCAGAGGCGGTAATTTTTTCAGAAGAAACCCTGCTTCCTTCTAATAAAATTACCGCCATTTTACCTAACAAGGCTTTAAGTACAATATTTGGTGTGTTTGGTAGTCTAATTTTTTTATGTAGGCTTTGAGCAATACTATTGGTTAATTCCATATTTGTTGTAGGTTCAGGGCTTACCGCATTGTAAATTCCATTTAATTTACTATGTTCAATGGCATAAATATACATATTGCATAAATCGGTGATATGAATCCAAGGTACATGCTGGTTTCCCGTTCCTAAAGAAGAGCCAAGACCAAGTTTAATAGGTTTGCTGATTTTTTCTAAAGCACCGCCATTTTTTGAAAGTACGATGCCGGTTCTTAAAACAACAGTTCTAATATTTATGGTGTTGAATTTCATTGATTCCTTTTCCCATAATTTACAAATTGTTGCAAGAAAATCGGTACCTACAGCATCGTTCTCAGTAAATATTTTTTCTGAAGTTATTGCGCCATAATACCCAATACCAGAAGCAGCTATAAAACCTTTTAATTGAGGGTTTAATGCTCTTATTTTTTGAAAAAGTAGCTTTGTTGATTTTATACGACTATTAATTAATTCTCGTTTTCGAGCCTTTGTCCATCTGCTTTCTGCAATACTTGCTCCTGCCAGATGAATGATGAAATGAGCATCTTCAATAGCTTTGGGTTCAATAAAACCATCCTCTACATTCCAATAATACGTGTTGGGGTTGTTAGAATAGGATCTGCTTAACACAAAAATATTGTATCCTTTTTCTCTTAATTGAAGGCATAATTGTTTGCCTATTAAGCCGGTTCCGCCAGTTACTAAAATATTGGTCATAAAAAATCGGTTATTTAAAGTGTAATATACTGTAAAATAACCGATTAAAAAAACGAGGTTGTTTAATTGTAAGCTACAATAACATATGTGAGCTTACTTCATATTGATGTATGTTTTGCATGCCTTTGGTAATGGCTGCTTCATTTAGTGGGATTAAATTATGGTAGCGTTCAGATAGCGATTTTTTTAAACCTTCAATTACATTTTCTAACGCAACTACAGGTTTAATTTTTAAATAAGCGCCTAAAACCACCATATTAAATATTTTTTTATTTCCCATTTCACCAGCTATTTTGGTAGCTTCAATTTGGTAAATATCAATGTCTGTTCTGGTTGGATGTTCATGAATTCCATTTGGCTCATACAGTAAAATACCTCCTGGTTTTACACTAGATTCAAATTTATCCATAGATTGCTGATTTAAAATAATAGCAGTATCAAATAAATGTAAGTACGGAGAACTTATGCGATCATCGCTTAAAATTACTGTTACATTGGCTGTTCCACCACGCATTTCTGGGCCGTAAGAAGGCATCCAGCTTACTTCTTTATCTTGCATAATACCTGAATAGGCCAATATTTTCCCCATTGAAAGTACTCCTTGCCCACCAAAACCAGCTATAATAATCTCTTCTGTCATGTGTGTTATTTTAATTTACCATTAACTTTTATATCGCCTAATGGAAAGTATGGAAACATGTGTTCTTCCATCCAAATATTAGATTCATTAGGTGTCATTTTCCAACCTGAATTACAGTTTGAAACAATTTCAACAAATGACAATCCTTTTTTTAATCGTGTATTTTCAAAAGCTTTTTTAATAGCTTTTTTTGCTTTTCTGGCGTGTTTATGAGTGTGCACTGCCTGACGGGTAGCATAATAAACACCTGGTAAATTGGCTACCAATTCAGTCATTTTAATTGGGGATCCCATAGATTCAATTTCTCTACCATAAGGAGAAGTTGATGATTTCATGCCTTCAAGAGTGGTTGGTGCCATTTGTCCGCCAGTCATTCCGTAAATACCGTTATTTACAAAAATAATAACAATATTTTCTCCTCTGTTGCAAGTATGAATGGTTTCTGCTGTGCCAATAGCGGCTAGGTCGCCATCTCCCTGATAGGTAAACACGTATTTGTCTGGCCAGCACCTTGCTATGGCTGTTGCTACCGCAGGTGCACGTCCATGTGCTGCTTGGGTAATGTCGATATTCATAAAGTCATAAGCCAATACAGAGCATCCAACTGGTGCTACTCCAATGGTGTCTTCAACAATTCCCATTTCATCTATTACTTCCATGGCTAAATTGTGGGCGGTACCATGCCCGCAACCTGGACAGTACGACAACGGTGTATCTGTCATTAATGGTGTTTTGCAAAACACTTCATTTTCAGGTTTTATGATGTCTATTGTGTCCATTATTTTATAAGTTTTTGTTCCAAGGCATCTAATACTTCTTCAGGTGTGTGGATAATACCGCCGGTTCTTCCAAAGTGTTCAACAGGAACTTTAAATTGTGCAGAAAGTTGTACGTCTTCTACCATTTGTCCTGCATTTAATTCTACGCTTAATATGCCTTTAACTTGATTTGTTAATGCTAGAATTTGTTCTTTTGGGAAAGGAAATAAGGTTATAGGTCTTAATAATCCAACTTTTATTCCTTTTTCACGTCCAAGTTCAACAGCTTTTTGACTAATACGAGCACTAGAGCCATAAGCAACTATTAAGTATTCGGCATCGTCACAGTTTATTTTTTCATAGCGTAAATCTTCTTTCTCCATTTGTTCATATTTAGCCATTAATCTATGAACTCTGGCCTCCATTTTTTCTGATTCCAAGTCAAGTGAAGTAATAATATTTCGCGCTCTATTTGTTTTTCCGGTTACAGCCCAATCACCATATTTTTGAATCAATTCTTCATTGCTAATTCTGTTTTGTTGGGCTTTCAAATTAACTTTTTCCATCATTTGACCAATTAAACCGTCAGACAGAATTAAAACAGGTGCTCGGTATTTAAATGCAATATCAAAAGCGTCTTCAACAAAATCAGCCATTTCTTGAACAGATGCTGGTGCTAATACGTATAATTTATAATCGCCATGTCCACCTCCTTTTACCGATTGAAAATAATCAGCTTGTGAAGGTTGAATAGTTCCTAATCCTGGTCCACCTCTTACTACATTTACAATAACCGATGGTAGTTCAGCACCCGCCAAATAGGAAATGCCTTCTAGTTTTAAAGAGATGCCTGGGCTTGATGAGGATGTCATAACTTTTTTACCAGTTCCGGCAGCTCCATAAACCATATTTATTGCAGCTACTTCACTTTCTGCTTGTAATACAACCATTCCTGTCCTTTGTTCAGGGCGTTCCGTCATTAAATATTCAATAACTTCTGATTGTGGTGTAATAGGGTATCCAAAATAAGCATCAACCCCAGCTCTAATAGCAGCTTCAGCCAATGCCTCATTACCCTTCATTAATTTTAATTCTGACATTTTAATTTTTTTAATTAATTAAGCTGATACTTTTACTCGGTATACTGAAATTGCTCTGTCTGGGCAAACAATTCCACAGTTAGTACATCCTGTACATGCTTCTGGGTTTTTCATATAAGCATAATGATATCCTTTTCGGTTTACATCTGCCGTCATTCCAATAACATCTTCAGGACAAACAGGTATGCAAACCTCACATCCCTTGCATGTTTCAGTGTCAACTACTATTGCGCCTTTAACTTTTGCCATTTTAATAATTTTAAAGAAGATTACAACCCTCTAATTCTGTTATTCTCAAAGATATGGTGTATTTGTTGTAAAAACAATGATATTTGTCAATATATGATAGTTGTCATAAATATTTATAAAAAAAGTGAAGGTTTTTACCTTGGTTAATGATGAAAAAAAACACCTGATAAGGTGTTTTTCTTGTTTTATAGGTTCTATGTTTCTTAATAAAGTTTTTGGTATTTTGAAGGAGCTGATTCTCTCATTATATTATAAATAGTTTCAAAAATGTCTTCGGCATTGGGTTTTGAAAAATAATCACCATCCGTTCCATAAGCAGCCCTATGGTCTTTAGCTGTTAAAGTAACAGGTTTACTATCTAGAAATTTATAAGCATTTTGCTCTTCTAAAATGATATTTAGTAAATAAGCAGAAGCGCCTCCTGGAACATCCTCGTCAATTACAATAAGTCTATTTGTTTTTTGAATACTTTTTAAAACATCGTGGTTTTTATCAAAAGGCATTAAACTTTGTACATCAATTATTTCAATATCAATATCAACTTGTAATAAGCTGTTTACTACGTCTTCAACAATTTTTAGTGTAGAGCCATACGAAACTACGGTGATATCATTTCCTTCTTTAATAGTTTCAACAACCCCGATAGGTGTCTTAAATTCACCTAGATTATTTGGTAATTTTTCTTTAAGTCGGTATCCGTTTAGGTTTTCCACAATTAACGCTGGTTCGTCACAGGTTAACAAAGTATTGTAGAAACCTGCAGCCTTCGTCATGTTTCTTGGAACTAAAATGTGAATACCTCTTAGCGAGTGGGTAATAGCCCCCATGGGAGACCCAGAGTGCCAAATGCCTTCTAACCTATGACCTCTAGTTCTAATAATTAAAGGTGCTTTTTGCTTTCCTGCTGTGCGGTAATGTAAAGTTGCTAAATCATCGCTTAATATTTGCAATGCATACAAAAGGTAGTCTAAGTACTGAATTTCAGCAATTGGCCGCAAACCTCTTAGTGCCATTCCAATTCCTTGCCCAACAATTGTAGCTTCTCTTATGCCTGTATCTGAAACTCTTAACTTTCCATATTTTTCTTGAAGGCCAACTAATCCTTGGTTTACATCTCCAATGTTTCCTGAATCTTCACCAAAAATAAAGAGGTTATTGTGTTTTGAAAGGAGGGCATCAAAATTATCTTTTATTATAATTCTTGCATCAACAAGTTCTGCGTTTTTGTCATAAGTAGGTAACACTTCTTTTGCGTGTTGTACGCTTTGAGAAGATTGGCTGTATAAATGTGAGCTAAATTTTGGTTGTTCTTTATTTATGAAATTTGTAATCCAATTTTGAAGTTGAGTTTTTTCTGTAAATTGCTCGTCTCTCACAAAAACAACTGCTTTTCGTGCTGTTGAAAGTAAATCCTTCCTTGAAGGTTGTCCAATTGAGTTTAAGTCGTTTTTTAGTTTTGTAATAAAAGCTTTGTTCTTGCTTTTTACAGTTAAATTTTCAAGCAATAAAATAACTTTAGCTTTTTGATCTTTTAGTGGAGTTGAATATGCTGTCCAGGCGTCTCTTCTGGATTGGCTTACAAATTTTTTTGCTTCCTTTTCAATTTTTATTAATTCTTCTTCAAGTTCTACAAACCTTAAAATATTACCTTCTTGGTCAATTAACTCAAATTCTAAAATCCAATCTCGCATTTTAGCAATACAATCATGTTGTTTTTCCCAAATTAAGCGTTCTTTAGATTTGTAGCGCTCGTGAGAGCCAGAAGTTGAATGTCCTTGAGGCTGTGTTAAATCTTTTACATGAATAAGAACAGGTACATGGTTTTTTCGTGCTACTTTTGAAGCCTCAGCATAGGTATCTATTAATTTGGCGTAATTCCAACCTTGAACTACAAATATTTCATATCCTTCTCCCTTTTCATCGCGTTGGAAACCTTTTAATATTTCGGAAATATTTTCTTTGGTTGTTTGAAATTTCGCAGGAACTGAAATTCCATAATCATCATCCCAAACGCTTATAACCATTGGAACTTGCAATACGCCACCAGCATTTATGGTTTCAAAAAACACACCTTCTGAGGTACTTGCATTGCCAATTGTTCCCCATGATATTTCATTTCCATTATTTGAAAATTTATGATCTTCAAGTTCAGCAACGTCTCGGTAAAGTTTAGATGCATACGCAACTCCTAGTAGGCGCGGCATTTGTCCGGCAGTAGGGGAGATGTCTCCTGTTGAATTATATTGTTCAGTTAAATTTTTAAAATAGCCCTTTTCATCTAAGCTATGGGTGGTAAAATGACCGCCCATTTGACGACCTGCTGACATTGGTTCAGCATCAATATTTGGATGTGCGTATAAACTGGCAAAAAATTGTTGAGGGGTTAATTCGCCAATGGCCATCATAAAGGTTTGGTCTCGATAATAACCCGACCGGAAATCACCTTTTTTAAAGGCTTTAGCCATTGCTAATTGAGGGACTTCTTTTCCATCACCAAAAATTCCAAATTTTGCTTTCCCGGTTAATACTTCTCTACGACCTAAAATACTGCATTCTCTGCTAATTACGGCAATTTTATAATCATCTAATACTTCTTTTCTAAATTGATTAAAAGAGAGTTGCTCTGTATGAGTAGATGAAGATTTTACCTGCATATTTTTTTAGTTTTTTAGTTTTGCGAAGATAGTGATTTTAAATGAAATTTAAAAATCATCTAGTGATTACAGGAAATGTTGAGATTAGTTTATTAATAATGGTAAATTGTTGAGAATACTATAAAGTGCAATAGGTTTGAAGATGTATATTTAACAATTTAATAGAAGCCTCTTTTTAGAAAATTCACAATTCTTTTTGGGTTTAAAACCAATACAAAACGAATTTTAGTGGCGTAATTGGGTTGTGTAACTTCCCAGCCTAAATTAGAGTAAACAGGAAAATATACTTCTAATATGTCTTGAATAAAATTTAGTCGAACTCCGTTTTCATATGCAAAATAGGGCTTCTTATGTTTGTTTTTAACCAACGCAAGGTCATTGTAAATTTCAGCCCAACGCCATATTCCAATACTTGTATTAATTGATGTTAACCATTGGTTTGCATATGGAACAGGTAATTTAGATTTGAAACCACCTTCCGAAATTATAATTTGTTGACTTAGAAAACCGCTTGTTTCAGATCTTCCTAAGTAGTCATATTTAAACAAATAATCAGTTGGTCTGTCTAATGCAAAGCTAAAGAAATCTGTGTTGGTTTTGTTAGATAAAAATACACCTGCAAAAAATCTGAAATCGAACTGTGTATTGGTATTTGTTAAAATCCTATATTGAGTATTTAACGAAATTTTACTGAATCTATTAGAGATTTCTAAGCTACTTGAAAAGCGTATATCTTCAAGTATGGTTGGTTTGGCATAACCATACCTTAAACTAAAAACATTATACTTTAATGTTTCAATATTTTGTGTTTCGGATGGAGATGGTGTTTTGTCAACAAAATTATAAGAGGCAGCAAGAATATTACTGCTAATATCTCTGTAATTTTTCTTTCTAAATTCAAGTGAAGCGAAAGGAACTACCTTGCTGTAAGGTAGGTTAGGGGCATATTCAAAGTGTTTTCCCGAAACTCCAAATCTTAATTTATTTGCCTTTTTGTTTTCTGGTAGGAGCTCGTAATTAATTGAATAGGACCCTGAAAAAGAATTGCTTTTTGTGCTGTAAGAAGGAATGACTTTAAAATTAATCGGCTTTTTTATAAATGTTTTATTAGAAAAATCCATCCCTAAAATAATACCGTCATAATAGTTGTATCCAAATACAGGAGTGTAAAAAAGTTGATTGTAATAAGGGTTTTCAATGTCTTTAAAAAACTTTAATTGTATAGGTCTTGAAATTATTTTTTTATCAATGTTTTTCCAGTTATTTCTTAAATTGTACTCGGGTAAAAGAGATTCAAAATTCAAGGAAAGCTTTTCAATTCCATTTTTTGGAATGGTAACTTTTGAAATAGAATCAATTCCGGTTAGCCATTTTCGGTATTTAATTTCACCGTCTTTAATTCCAAATAGCTCAATTGGAACTACAAAATGTCTATTGTTTTTAACGCTCACTTCTAGAGAATCACCTTTTTTAACAACCTTTTTAATTGAATAGTCTGGTTTTTTATTGGTTTTTAGGTAACCCTGTTTAAACCATTTAAGTTCTTTTTTTGTGTTAATGTAATTAAAAAAGGAATCGCTTTGAGTTTTTTTGTAGGCGTTTTTTTTTGAGAAAGATTTGATGGCGTTGGTAATTGTTTGGTCGCTCAAATAATTTTCTAAATATTTAATCCCGATACCAGCTTTGTATTTATTGGCTATTTTTTGATTGAAATTTGATAAAGAATCTGCTGGAGTGCTTAATGACTGATCTAAGTTTTTACGAGAAGCAAACTGGTTGACAAAGTAATACTTGTCATTAAAATCAATTTTAGCGATATTAAAATTTCTAATACCCCAAATTTTTGAAATATTACCAATTGCTTTGATCTCAGGGTAATAGAATTCAACATATTTTAGCATTAAATAGGTTTGTAAGCCGTCGGCAAGCCAAACATCTTCTCTTTGATTAAACAGAAATTTATTGTTGATGTATTTTCTAACTAAAACTTTAAACATTTTAATATCCCATTCAAAATTATCGCTAAAAGGTGTTAAAAATGAAGGTAGTTGGTTAAAGCCATAAACAGGGGATTTGTCGTAATCTGTTCTGTTTATAAGTAGTTTTTCATGTTCATATGCTCCTAAGTACGACTCAATAAAATGAAGTTCTCTATTTAATATATTGGTTTTGAGAGTTGAATTTAATTTGCTTGAATTTAAATTAGTGATTATTGAAACAGGTATTGAGTTGTATTGTGAAAAATCATCATATTGGGTAATTTTTAACTCAACATCCATGCGGTTTTTGCCAATTAAGGTGTAGCTGTTTTTAATTTTACCTTTTTTATTTGAAACAAGTAAATCGCTAAGTACAGTATAATCTTTCGGTACATTTATTTTGATAGTGTAGTTAGTGTAATCCATATATAGATCATCTAAATCTAGATTGTTGTAAACGCGCCATTTAGTGTCGAAAATAGCAGGTGTTAAATACCAATATCGTAAATTATAGTCGTTTGAATTTACACCATATCTTGTGAATTTAGCATTTGGAATTTTTATAGTATAAGTGACAATTACTTTTACAGAATCATTTGGTAGAAGGGGTTTGTTTAATTGTAAGTTTAAAATATCAGGGTTTTGATCTGTAATTTCCCATTTGGCAATTTCATAATTTAAAAGTACCGTATTGATATTAGAACGCCCTCTGTTCTTTTCTTTGGCGAAATGCAAAGATTTAGAGTTTTTTTCTACAAAACGTTTGGCTAAAGGTGTTTTATTATCTCTATATGCATTTGGCCAATTGTGAAAATAAATGTTGTTTAAAATGCTATCTGATTTATTAAAAAAATCAATCTCTTGATAAATTGATAATTCATTGCTTTCTGTTTTTAATGTAGCATTAATCTTTATGTTATTATTTTGGCTAAAAGCTATATTCAAAAAAATAACATGAATTAATACCGTTAAAAAGAAATTTTTTTTCAAAAAAAAATATAATTAGAAATTAGGACTTAAGCTGTATTTTTTATAGAAAGTATTAATTACTTCTAAAACTTCTTCTTCAGTGTCTACCAATGATATTAAATCTAAATCGTTTGGACTTATATTACCTCCCGTAAGTAATGTGTTTTTTATCCATTCAAATAAACCAGACCAATATTTTCTTCCAACTAAAATGATAGGAAATTTTCCAATTTTTTTTGTTTGAATTAAGGTAATTGCTTCAAAAAGCTCATCCAATGTTCCAAACCCTCCTGGCATTACCACAAAGCCTTGAGAGTATTTTACAAACATAACTTTTCTCACAAAAAAGTAATCGAAATCTAAGCTTTTATCTGAATCTATAAAAGGGTTGTCGTTTTGTTCAAATGGTAATTCAATATTTAAACCAACTGAAATTCCATTACCGCGTGCCGCACCTCGGTTACCAGCTTCCATAATTCCAGGTCCCCCTCCGGTAACAACGCCGTAACCGTTTTGCGTTAATTCAAAAGCAATGTTTTCAGCTAAAATATAATACTCGTCATTTGGTTTTGTACGTGCTGAACCAAAAATACTAACGCAAGGCCCAATTTTTCCTAGCCGTTCAAAACCTTCAACAAATTCAGCCATTATTTTGAAAATGGCCCAAGAGTCATTGGCTTTAATTTCATTCCAAGTTTTTTGCTTGAATTTTTCTCTTATTTTTCGATCTTCGTTTGGAGTCATAAAGCGTAATTTAACGAATTAGATTTTATTAATATTTTGTGAAAATACGCTAAAATAGAAAGAAAACAAGATGCATTATTCAAAAATTTAAATATTATTTGCATAAAATAAATAGAGTTTACCTAGCATAGGATAATTCTTGAGTTATTGGTTAAGTACCTTTAGGAAGTGGTTTTTTATCTTTTGATTTTGTTCTGTGTTGCAAATTATAATAAGATAGGATATGAGGTTTCTATAATTTAATTGGGTAGTACAATTTGTTCAAAAAATTGTTTTGTTTCATCTAAAGGATATTGCGATTGCTAATGGGTAAGTTTTAGTTTCATTTCGCTTAAATCTCGGAATTAATTGTACAGTTTTTTGTTGCAAGTCCATTTATAGGATGACTTTTTAAGTGTTGACTGTATTGAAAGGTTATTGAGTTTTGTTAATTAGAATTAGGGAATTATCAAACTCAAAATTAGTTGTTGATATTTGTTTTTTTAGATGTGAGAAAGCTTTAAAAAGGGGTGGTATGGTTTATTTTAATTCTTTTTTTAAGAATTTAGCGGTATGACTTTTTTTATGTTTGCTAACTTCTTCAGGGCTGCCACTACAAATAAGTTGTCCGCCACTTTTTCCACCTTCCATTCCTATATCAATAATGTGATCCGCTAATTTTATTACGTCCATATTATGTTCAATAACTAAAATGGTATTTCCTTTGTTTGTTAGCTTATTCAAAACTTCCATTAAAACGCGAATGTCTTCAAAATGCAACCCAGTTGTTGGCTCGTCTAAAATGTAAAAAGTATTTCCGGTGTCTCTTTTTGATAATTCGGAAGCCAATTTAATGCGTTGTGCCTCCCCTCCAGAAAGTGTAGTGGATTGTTGACCTAAACTAAGGTAATCCAACCCAACGTCATGTATTGTTTTGAGTTTTCTGTATATTTTAGGGATGTTTTCGAAAAATATAACAGCCTCTTCAATAGTCATATTTAAGACGTCGGAGATAGATTTTCCTTTGTATCTAATTTCCAGCGTTTCTCTGTTGAATCGTTTCCCTTGGCAAGTTTCACATTCCACCTGAACATCGGGTAAAAAATTCATTTCAATTACGCGTACTCCACCTCCTTGACATGATTCACATCTACCGCCTTTTACATTAAATGAAAAGCGACCGGGTTTATAACCTCTTATAGATGCTTCACTTGTTTTGGCATATAAATTTCTAATTTCACTAAATACGCCTGTGTAAGTGGCAGGGTTTGATCGAGGGGTTCTACCAATTGGAGATTGGTCAATAGCAATTACCTTGTCTATATATTCCAAGCCTTTAATGGATTTAAAAGGCATTGGTTTTTTTACACCTCTATATATATTATGGTTTAAAATAGGGTAGAGGGTTTCATTAATTAAAGTAGATTTTCCGCTTCCTGATACCCCAGTTACACATATTAATTTTCCAAGTGGAAAGTCAACTGTTATATTTTTAAGGTTGTTTCCG
>Ga0224504_10000750_pt1 | contig 14525 bp, 12 predicted proteins | sample SF_Oct11_sed_USG_3_FD_170160 | JGI IMG/M metagenome (GOLD analysis project Ga0224504, IMG submission 170160) | Sediment microbial communities from San Francisco Bay, California, United States - SF_Oct11_sed_USGS_24 | ecosystem: Environmental > Aquatic > Marine > Sediment | place: USA... | reverse complement strand
TGTTCAACTAGGATTTATTAACTAAAAGTTTCGCAACTTAAGCGAAAGACACCCATAGGAGAAACATTATGCAAAGCGCAGCCAACATCATCAGTTCCGTCAAAGCCAGTTACACGATTGCCGTCATGGGTGTCCTGGGCCTGTTCGCCTTCGTCTCCGCCGTACTGATCGCCTGGCCGGCCCTGGCCTACCTGGGCGCCAAGATGTTCAACTAACATTTAAAAACAACAAGGGGACCGAAATCATTCGATCCCCTTTTATGTTCCAGACCCTTTGCCTGCTTTATCCTATTGTCTTGTTCATCCCCTTCACCCCTGTGGATAATTGCCTTGATGTTCATTCAGCCAGCCCCCCGCCCCCGCCCTTAACGCCCGTTGCTTTGCGCCTTTGCGTTAAACAGATTTTAGGTTTTCCCGCCATACAAAGAGGCCGCCCCCGATCGAGGGCGGCCTCTTTGTGCAACTTTTTGTAACCCTGGTTCAGTGAACTTCCTCTTCCTTGAGGAATGCCGGGAAGATTTTGTTCAGGAACCAGAAGATCACAAATGGTGTCGCCATGACCGTCAGTGCTCCGAACAAGCCTTCACGGAAGGTCTCCCAGCTCGTTGGCAGGATTGGCAGATGGTAATGCATGAAACCTGCAAAACTCAGAGAGAATGCCTGCCCGCCAATGACGACGTTCCAACGCATCATGAACACGCCGAACATGACCAGCACAGTGGCGACGGTGGTCCGTTTGACCGTTCGCCCGGGGAGTATCATGAGCAAGAATGGTAAAGCATTGCCAATGGCATATTGCATAATGAAAATCTTGGTGAAGTCGCGCTCAAGAATGACTTCACGCAGGATATCCCAGGATTTCATCTGGGTGTAGCCGCGGAAAATCAGGTCGAGAATCTCCAGGGTAATCGCCGCAATCATGAAATAGAGCAGATAGTTGGAAACGACCTGTATCTCCTGATTCTCGGCTGATTGAAGTTCCTCGACGGAAGGTGCGCTGGGGTCCTTGGCCCAGCGGCTTATCTTGCGCTTGGCCATAAACTTGCGGATCTCCATGGTCAAGACGTAACAGAGGATACAGAGGGCTATCCCTGACACAACCGCAGAGCAGATGAAGATGACCGGCATGAGTGGGGTCATCCAGAGAGCATTGGCTTTGACCGAGCCGAAGATGAAGCCTGCATAGCCGTGGAGGAAGCAAGCAACCGGGATACCGAGTGTCGCCAGTTTCTTGACCGCATTGTGGTCCTTCTGGATCGCTTCGTTGCTGATGTCCATGGCGCCCAGGGTCAACAGTTTGAAAAAATGCATGCGCAGATTGTCAAAGCTGCTTTTTTCAGTTTGCGCTGCAAGAGCCTGGGTCGTCAAAACAAAGTGTTTACGGTATTCAAACCACAGCTCCGATGCGACAATGAAGGCGTAGGTCATGAAAACGATACCGAAGGCTGAGATCGCCGAGGTGAAGTGTGGCGTCATCAGGACATGCATCCCCCGTAGCGGTTGTGCCAGATGAAGCAGCAACGGCATCATCGCGACCGGTAATAGGGCAAAAGAGAACACTAGCGAAAATCTGGCGATTTCCTTGAGTTGCTTGACTCCGAAGACATGGTAGAGGGATGAAAGAACAAAAGCCCCGGCCACCAAGCCCGTCATGAAAGGATACATAACGATCTGTATCGACCAATAGATATATTCGTTAGGGAGAACAAACAGCTCCTTGACCGTCCAAAGTTCTCCGTGTACGTGCATAGCTTGTTCAACCATGATTAACGCACCTCCGAGGCGAGGCCGATGTAGAAGGCCTGGGGATTGGTTCCGAATTCGTCCTTCAGAACACCGACACGTTCGTTCAGGATAATCTGAGTGATCGGGTCATTGATGTCCCTGATGTTGCACATCTTACGGGCGCCGAAGGGGCAGGCATTGACGCAGGCTGTTTCCAGGCCCTTGGTGATGCGGTGATAACAGAATGTGCATTTGTCGACGACATTGTATACCGGGTGGAAGTAGCGGGCCCCAAAGGGACAGGCCATGACGCAGTAGCCGCAGCCGATACACCATGAACGGTCCACCAGAACCACACCGTCATCTGTTTTATAGGTCGCGCCGACCGGACACACCTGGGTGCAGGCCGGTGTTTCGCACTGGTTGCAAAGTTTCGGCACGAAAAAAGCTTTGCCGACATTTTCCGGGTCTATATCTTTGAACCCGAGGTGTTCGCCGAGATCGATCTTCGCTTCGGTGAAGCCATATAGAGCGGCCTTAGGACTATCTATATAGCGTCGGTCGTCTTTGGTATAGACGTAGCGCTCAACCCAGGTGCGGCTGACGTTGGCGTCAAACGGCACATCGTTCTCCGTTTTGCAGGCCTTGACACAAAAGCCGCAACCGACACAGGTGTAGGTGTTTATCAAGAATGCCCAGTGGAGTTGAGGATTGGCGGCCAGGACCTCTTTCGGATCAATGAATTCAAGAGCCGAAAGGGGAACCGAGGCGCCGGCGATAACAACCATCGTGTTTTTTAGAAAATCACGCCTCTTCATGGTTACATATCCTCCAATCTTGGGTTGTGCGGGTCATGACAGTCAACGCAGGCTTCATCCACGTTGTGCTCTGTGGGGTCGATGCCCGGGATACGTTTACGTTCGCTGGTCGTGTAAGGCAGCAGTGTGTGGCAGCGCAAGCACTGATCGCGGTCTCTGATGATGACCAGAAGCTCGGGGTCGTTGGGATGATCCAGGGCCGGGCCGTGGCAATTCTCGCAGGGAATGATGCCGTGCAGGTCTTCAGTGCGCACATCGACCACGTCGCCATGACACTCGGCACAGTATTCATGCATCTTCTGCTTGCCTGTGTCGCGGTACATGAGCGGCTGATTTTTCCAGACTTCCTCGTTATCCTTGTTGTGGAAGCTGTACATGAAGCCGTATTCGCCAGACCCGAAATTGTCCGGAACGTAAAATTCCCGGAACAGCAGGATCGCGGCGACGATGCCAATGACCACGTACAATGGTCGCCAAACATGACTTTTCACAATTGTGTCCCTCTCTTCCTGTAAATATCTATTACCTAGAAAAATTGAATCAAGACGTTGAATAAGGTTTGGCTAGTTCCTTGATTCTAAATTTTATTCCAACTCATGGGGTAGATGATGTTTCCGTTGTGTCATCAACGGTAAAATGAACAATGACTGCAGAGCGGGCTCCTTACGACCCGGAGTCTTCAGTTTTTTCCACCACACTGACATTCCTCTTTTCCCGGTCAGCCTTGCCAAGGAAAAAAAGGTTGTCGCCGATGTGACAGTCAACACCATCATCAGCGACGTGAAAATCGCCATTCAGGATCGGGATGGCTACGCGCAGAAGCATGGTGAATACGAATAACCCGGTGGCCCAGATCCCGATTGCCAGTAACATTTCCAGCCCGGACGGGACGTATTCATATATTTCGTGAAGGACATCGGGGACGAAGCCGGGGATAACCAGGCCCATCCCTTTTTCAATGTAAACACCAATAAAAATCAACACACAGCCAAGAACCAAAGTGGTGTTGTTGCGGCGCGTGTCGGGGATCAGAAAGATCATAAAGGCTGTCACGTTGAAGATCATTGCAGTCCAGATCCATGGCACAAGCGCGTTGTGACCGTGCAATCCCTGGAGCAGGTATTGCATCGGCGCAAGGTGGACGGATGCGGTGTAGTACTCCTTGAATATCTCAGCGCCCAGCAGGAAGAGGTTGATAAACATCGCATAGGCGATCAGTTCGGCAATCTTCTGGATAGCTTCGTCACTGATCTTGAAACGCGTGTATTTACGGATCAGGAAAAAAACCAGGATCATGAATGCCGGCCCTGAACAGAAGGCCGAGGCCAAGAAACGCGGTGCCAGAATAGATGCGTTCCAGAAGGGCCGCGCACCCAGACCGTTATAAAGGAAAGCAGTCACCGTGTGAATCGAGATGGCGGCCGGGATTGAAAACAGCAGCAATGGTGTTGTGAATTTCTTGTTAGGTTCGCGCTTGTAGTAAAGGTTGTAGAGGTAGTAAACCGCAATTGTCAGATTGAGGACCAAGTAAGTGTTGAGAACGGCCACATCCCACGCCAGGAGAGATTGAGGGAAGTTCAGGATGCCGACAAAAGGAATCAGGTGCCAGAAGCGGTCGGGGCGACCGATGTCGACTGTGACGAAAAGCAGACACATGACGATTGCTGAAACGGCGAGCAGTTCGCCGAGCAAGGCAATTTCCTTGATCGGTTTCCAATGATAAACGTAAGCAGGTATCACCAGCAGGACCGCTGCCGCTGCAACGCCGACCAGGAAAGTGAAGTTGGAAATGTAGAATCCCCACGAAACCTGGTCCCGCATATTGGTGACGATCAGGCCATCGTTGAGCTGTATCACATAGGTGAAGCCGCCGATGATCATCAAGACAAGCAGACCACCCACCCAGCAATAGTAAGCAGCGCTTCCGCGTGCAGTCAGGATCAGTGTTCCCTTAAAGAAATTCCAGATATTTTTCATCTGTTTGCTCCACCGTTAGGTCGCGTAGAAGTAGTAGAATTTGGGTTGAGTGTTCAAGTCTTCCTTGAAAATGAAAACGCGCTTGTTTTCGATCAGGTAGCGAATTTCGCTCTTGGGGTCATTCAAGTTGCCAAATTTGCGGGCACCAACAGGACAAACTTCCTCACAGGCCGGGTAACGTCCCGGCTGCTCTCGAGTACGCTGGACACAGAAAGTGCATTTCTCAACGACTCCAGTTGGACGCGGCCGGTTCCCCAGGTAGTGTGTCTCCGGATTCATTTCATCTTTTGGCAGCTTGCTTTTGGCCCAGTTAAAGTGACGGGCGCCGTAGGGGCAGGCGGCCATGCAGTAGCGACAACCGATACACCAGTTGTAATCAACCACGACGATGCCATCATTCTCCGGCCAGGTCGCCTGAACAGGGCAGACCTTTGTGCAGGGCGGGTTTTCACACTGCTGGCACTGAATCGGCATGTAGAATTTCCCTTGTTCGGGGACTTCGGCCGGGTTGTAGTAATGCTCGGCGTGATCCAGGTAGACCCCTTTTTCCTTGTCGAGTTGCAGGACCTTGATCCAGTGGATTTGCGGATCTCGAGACTGGTTGTTCTCCTCGACACAGGCGTAAACGCAACGGCGGCATCCAATACAACGTGAAAGGTCCAGACCGTAACCATATTTGACTCCCTCAATCGGCGGTGTGGCCTTGACGTTCACGGTTTTGCCGAACTCCTTGCTGTATTCGCTTTCGAGACGGGCCAGGACCTGTTGCAGTTCCGTTTTGTCCAGTTCACGGAAATGTTTCTGGAAGAATGCCTCCCAGACCGATGCTGATGCATTGGACGCTGGCAGTGCCAATGCGCCTACCCCTGCAGCAATGCCTTTGAGCACCTTGCGGCGGGATTTCTGAAAAGCACTTTTGTCGCACTTGGTTTTGTTGCACATATTACGGTCTCCTCTAAAGAGGTGGTCTGTCACGTGTTATTACTGATGTCCGGTCTCTTCCAGAGCGCCCTGTCGGTTTAAATTTTCGGGTCTTACTGGGGGCGGCATCGGTTTTAAAGGTTTAAATCTGGGACTGTGCGGGTTATGGCAGTGAGCGCAGAGCAGATATTGCTTTTCACCGTTCCAGTAGCCGGTTCGCTTGCCGTGAATACCTACTTTCCAGTCGCGGAACTTATCGCCGTGACATTGGCCACAGAGTCGATAGGATTCAGTAAAGGGTATCACTTCGCCTGAAACCAGGCGTAACGTGTCGCGATCGTTTAGGTTATGACAGTCCAGGCACCATCGTTGCCCTTCGGCATGGTCGAGGATGATGTCGTCGTGCATGTCGACCAGTTCACGACGCTCCGGGTTGGGTTCCATCTCCGCATGACACTCAGAACATGGAAAAATGTCTTCGGAGAATGGTGGCGGTGGTACGGGGTAGGTTTCCCCTTCATCTGCGCGGCGCTTGTATTTCTCAACCTTTTCCTGAACGATCAGGTTGCCAGCACGGTCAAAGAATTTCTCGACCTTGGCAGCAGAGACTACATTGGCGCAAAGTGCTAGCACGCATATTGCGAATGTTATTGTTCGCCGGAGATGGGTTTTCACGGTTGCTCCTCCACGCTGAGTTGAGATGATGCAATAGATAAAACAAGGTTTTGTTTTTTATCATAACATAATGGTTTGTGTCAAACTTTTGCAAGTGATTCGGTCAGCTTTCTTTATAAATAATTTCTTACAATAAACCACATAATATCAGTCATTTGCAGCATTAAATTTTGTTAGTGATTTGGCTTTCATGTTCGTTGAATCGGTGTCTCTTGACAATTAAATAGAAATAAAATAGTGTTTTATTGAAGATAATTTACTACGCCAGTGGGGTATTATAATAGTTTTTGCAGCTAGTTCTGCAATAAACTCGGATGGCTGCAAATGCCAGGGAACCTTCTGATATCCGGAAAAGTTTAATCGTAATGGAATTAATTTCAACGTTTAGGCAGAATAGAATTTACCTTCTCCGGAAAGGGCGAGGTGTCTATGGTTGAGTCGGCTACCGATCTAGAAAAACGGATTGCAGACCTTGAGGAGCAGGTTGCTGCACTGACTCAAACAGTGAGTGAGCTGCAGTCCGGTGGTGCGACGGCATCTATACTGGAACCCGTGGTGAAGAAGTCCCAGCGCAAACGTGCTATTGAAGGAGGGACGTCTCAAGAGATCCTATCCTGGGTCGACAAATCCTATATCTTGTCGCGTGTCGCGACGACAAGCTTCATTGTCGCCGTTGCCGTTGCCCTGCGAACGGCCTCGGATAGTGGAGTCGTCGATCTTCAGATAGGCTCTTTCATCGGCATGCTGTATGCCCTGGGGCTGCTTATCTACGGCTGGTTCGCATACAAGGAAGGAAGTATCCAGGCCCCCGTCTATACGCTCTGGGGGACGCTGATCATGTGCAGCGTGGTGGTGGAGGCGCACCGGGTTTTTGCGACCGTTCCCACTGAGGTTGCCTACCTGGCCATGGCTCTGACCGGTCTGGTCGGGACCATCATCAGCAGGATGCATCACGTTGCCTTGCCGGTGTTCGTTGGTACCCTCGGGATGAGTTTCGGCAGTTTCGCACTTGATTATCCCAGCCCGGTTTTCCCGTACCTGGTCATCATCATGGGGCTGGCAAATATCTTTGCCACATATGCAACACGCCTGTTAAGGGCTTCGTGGCTACGCTGGCTACTGCTGATCCTGACCCTCTTCATGATCCAGATCTGGGATCTGAAGCTGAATATCTATCTGAGCAAACTGGCGCCGGAAAACCTGGAGTTCTCGGTCCAGGGCCTGATGCCGTCGATCGGTTTTCTTGGCCTGGTTTTTTTCGGTATATCGTTGCTCGGAGTCCTTGGCAAGGTGCAGGAAAAGATCTCCAAGTTTGATATTGTCATGCCGGTCCTCAATGTCTGCTGGATTTTCCTTGCGGCAAAGTACGCTATCAACCAGGGACTGACGACGGCGACCACGTTTGGCTGGGTTGCAATGGTGGCGGCAATAGCCCACCTGGCGATTGCATGGTGGCTCGCCCACCGGGTCGAGGAGGGCAACGTCGGTACGACATCCTTCGCCATTGCGGGAGGCTTGCTGCTGGCGTTTTCTGCACCGATGGCGATCGGTCATGCCGTGATTGCTTCGGCATTGGTCGCCCTGTTGGCCATCGCCATGGCATGGCTTTCGAAGCGTCGCAGCAATACCGGTTTACGCCTGGCGTCCTACCTGCTGCAGTTTTATGCCTGTTCTGCGCTGGTCTACCTGCTCTGGTCGACTGATGGTACCCGGCCGTCTGTGGTTGGCGCCATTTCTTCCGGGCTGTTGGCAACGATCGCTTTTGTGCACTATTTCTGGTCACGTCGCAACCCGCCCGTTGCCGGTGAGTCGATACTGCACTCGCTCAACAAGAACGATCGTGTTGCCGGTTTGTTGTTGATTGCGGCGCTATTCAGTGGTTTTTTCACGATGCGGGTGGGTCTTTACCAGGCCCTTGATTTTCTGCACGCGGCGACCCGCAGCAACTTTGATGGTGCCCAGTCAGTGCTGATCAACGTGACCGCGATCGTTGTCCTCTGGATGAGTCTTCTCAGGCATAACAAAGAGCTGCGCAATGTTGCGGTGCTTTTGATTTTGATCGGTGCCGGCAAGGTCTTTTTGATGGATATGGTGAGTATCAAAGGGATGCCTTTGATGGCAGGCGTATTCACGTTTGGCCTGGTTGCCGCATTTGCTTCGTTTGTTCTTGGGCGCTGGAACAAGTCAGACGAGAAAGCTCCAGAAAACCAGAGTACAGACCGGCATTAGCCCGGTTAGAACAGTTTCAATAAGGCATTGAACAAAATCTTTGTGCCTTGGCAAATAATAAAGCACCTGTTTTTGCGGGTGCCTCAATCTGTTGACACAGTTCAGCCAGACATCATGATTAGAGAGGCCAACAGATGGGTAATCTGTTGGCCTTATTATTCTACTTCAGGATTTATTAAAACAAAATCAAAACCGGCGGGTCGTGATGAAATGGTTTCCCCCGTTACACAATTCGGCGTCTATGCGCCATGATGGAGAAAAGGTAACTTTCCATCAAAACGTAACGAGAGGAGACCAGTATGAAGATTACCACCATCGGCCTGGATTTGGCAAAGAACGTCTTTCACGTCGTCTGTATCAATGCGCAAGGAAAAGAGGTGAAGAAACGGATGCTTCGGCGCAATCAGGTTCGTCCATTCTTTGTCCAGTTGCCCCCCCAGTGTGGTCGGCATGGAAGCCTGCGCCAGCGCTCATGACTGGGGGCGCAAGTTGCGAGCCTTGGGGCATGAAGTGAAGCTGATTCCGCCCCAGTATGTCAAACCTTATCTCGCGGCAACAAGAACGACTACAATGATGCGCGCGCCATTGCCGAAGCGTTCACCCGGCCAGAGATGCCAACGGTGGGGATCAAAACCGTTGAAGAACAGGACATGCAGGCCCTCCACCGGATGCGTTCGCAATGTGTGCGCGATCGGACCGCTTTGAGCAATTCAATGCGCGGTTTGCTTGGCGAGTACGGCATCGTCTTTACAAAAGGGGCCGCAACCCTTCGCCGCAAGATTCCCGAGGTTTTGGAAGATGCGGACAACGGTTTGAGTCTTCGGTTCCGTCATTGCCTGGCACGCCGTTACGAACAACTGGTTGAGTTGGAGGGACATATTGCGTTTTACACGAAAGAGTTGCACCATTTAAGTGAGCAAGATGAGGCGTGTCAGCGACTGCAGACGGTTCCTGGCTTCGGGCCGATTGTGGCGAGTGCTTTTCGTAGTGTGATGGACGATGGGTGCGCTTACGCACGTGGCCGGGATGCGGCGGCATCGATTGGTCTGGTTCCTCGGCAATACAGCAGTGGTGGTAAGAATGTTCTTTTAGGGGTCAGCAAGCGCGGCAACAAATATCTACGCAAACAATTGATACATGGAGCGCGCTCTGTTGTTCTTCAGGCGGCCATCAAAGAGGATTCTCTGAGTTGCTGGATCAATCGTATTCGAAAGGAACGCGGCTGGAACAAGGCTGTTGTCGCATTGGCGAACAAGATGGCGCGCATCGGTTGGGCCGTCTTGAGACATCAGACAATCTATCAACCGGCAACGAGATAATTGGGACGTTGGTTAAGAGGGACTGAAGGCGAGGAGGCGTCCCACCACGAATTGCGAAGGCTTTGTCGACTGTAATGGCACAACAGGTCAGACCGGCGTATTGAAAACCAAGGCGGGACGAAGGTCCATAGAGACCGTGGTCGCGATAAGGACGATACGCGCGAAAGTCATTAAGGCTCGTAAGGGTAAAATCTTCTATAAAGAGGCCGGATATACGGCAGCAATCCTGTCCCTGCCATTTGAAACAAAGTCCTTGCAAAGAGGGGGGAGACCATATACGTCCCGCCCGACGCCATACTTTTGTCCGGCAACAAAAGTATGCAAAGTGCCTTCTACTTGCGGAGGGCATCTCCTTTGCCAGTTTTTTTTGACATCCAATAACGACGGAGCATAATAAGCCGGCCCGTTACAGGGGGGCCTCCCTTTTGGTGTGACTTACAGTAGAAAAGCAAAAAAGTCATCTGCCGCTGCAATCCTTCACAAAAGGAGAGGCTCTCAAGAGCCTCGTGTCCTGCGTGGGAAGCGTAAGCTCCTGATTCATATGAACAAAATGTCTTGAAGTTGCCACCCTGACGCTCCAGACATGCCCAGCGCAGCGCCGGCCTTTTCCTGTTTACTCTTTTAGGCCAGTAAAAGAGTAAGGCGCAGTCGGGGGGCGCGACCCCCGGGGTTTTGTTTTGACTTTAAATTCCTAAGGAGAACAGCTTGGGACAACAGATAAACCATCTGTTGCCCAACTTTATAGAACCTCCACCGGCTAGCTAAAAAAACGCCCCCCGCATCACGATGCGGGGGGTGTCAACAATCCGAGGCACCCGCAACGCGGGGGCCTTTCTTAGATTATACAAGACATTTTTACCAGACCGAATCGAGCTGCTTCAGAGCTTCCTCCAGGTCGGCTTCGACGGTGTCGAGAATGGCGATGGCATACTCATTGTTGTGAACGCCATTGGTGCCGTCGTTACGTACAAACTTGAGGTTGCGCAAGGCTCTCTCGTAGATTCCCCAAACAGCGGCTGTGTCGCGTTTCGCTGCATCAGCGTCTGTCAGTTCGGCTTCCACCTCGATGCGCAGTGCCTTGAGCTCTTCGATCCGCGCCTCGGTAGTTTTTGCCCACTCGTCAAACACGTCAACATAAGCTTCGTCTTCATGGCAATTCGTGCAGGTGGATGAAGAGGGGCGGAACACCCCTTTGGTTACGCCGGTGTGACAGTCCGTGCAGGTCATGTCGGCAGCGTCGCCGTACATCATGCTGGGGATGTCCTCGACACCTTCAATTCCGGTGCCTACGTTCATCGCGACCTGGGCTTCGTGGCAGACATTGCAGTCCGCCATCTGCGGAGCATCATCCGGGGCATCCGCGTGGCATGTGAGGCAGAAGTTCATCCGGTCAGTGGCCGTGGCCGGGTTATGCACGATGCCAAAATGGCAGTCGCGGCAAGTCAGGTCGAAGTCCTCAATGTGCAGACTGTGATTGAAGTGAGTGCCGCCGACAAAGTCCTCGGTCATGATGTCGGCCAGACCCTTGCGCTCACGGAAGTCCGGATTGACGACGTCATCGAGCATCCGCATGTTGACAAGTTTCATCGGCCCTTTTGTGGTTTCGCGAACCGTCCTGTTGCCTTCGTCAGAGTGACAGTAGAGACAGTGCCAGGAAGGGACCAGATTCTCATGTGGATTGGAGAGGATTTCCAGTTTTTCTTCCTTGGAGATCGTCAGCTGCATGTAAGTGTCTTTCAAGCCACCAAGCTTGGCTTTCATGTAGCCGACCACACCAGGACGGCCATGGCAGTCGAGACAGGAAACACCGGCATCACCGTGGGCCGAGTGTTCCCAGGAATCAACTTCAGCCAGCGGCCCGAAGCCTTGGGCCGGGTGGCAAAGATGGCAGAACTCCGGTTCCGAGGTCATATGCAGAATCTGGATGTTGATGAAGCCAAACACGATGACAAACAGTACCGAAAGGATGGTAAAGATAACAATGTGTTGTTTACACCAATCAAATATGGTTTTTAGCATGATCTACACCTCGATTTGTTTTTTTCTGCAAATGCGTATTCAGCGAAACAGGAAGGATTAAATTGCCCACAAGCCACCGTATAATACACATTTTACGAATGAATGCAACAGAAAGCTTTGTATACAGTATGCACACATACAGGGTGTAGAGGTCATTGTAAGGGATGATTTAGCGGACAAAAGAAAAGGGGCTGCCGTTCGGCAGCCCCAGAAAAATAATTAATTTACGTCACTTGTCCCTAGTGGCCACTCCCCCCCATGAAAGCAAAGATCATCAGGAAGAGGCAGGCTATGCCGGTAAACAGGGCAAGGTAACCGAATGCCTTGAAGCAGAAGTCGTAAAGTGGGCCACTGATCTTTTTGCATACGAAGTCTTCGGTAATGCCTTGCTCCTCGTAACGACGCCACTGGTCGCCACGTTCCTCGATAAATTCCTCTTTTGGCATTTGGCCGTTGAAGATAACAAAGTCCATCGGGAATTTCTCCGGCCGTCCATGGGTATTGTAGAAATGAACGGTGAAGATGAAGCCGGTCGCCAACAAGGCTTCGTCGGAGTGAACGATCGTCGCAACGTTGAACATCCAGCCGGGCAGGAAGTAGCCGAAGAATTCCGGGAACCAGAGCATCAAGCCGGAGCCGCCGATGGCAAACATACCCCAAAAGACTGCGAGGAAATCGAATTTCTCCCAGTAGGTCCAGCGCTCGAAAGTCGGCTTCGGTCCGAGGAACAGGAACCAGCGCACCATGCCGGTTACGTCACGGATATCGCGCAGATTCGGGCAGAGTGAATCGGGGCCGAACAGGCGGGTCAGCCACATGTCTCCCGGTGTCCTTTTCTTTTGCAGGAAGAGGAAGTCGAAGCTCAGGATCAGGGCCGACAGGAAGTAATAGAAGGTTAAAATTGCGCAGCCGCGATGAATCAGGCCGGCATAATAGACGCCACCGAAGAAGTCCATCATCGAAATCGCCCATTTCTGATCGGCAAACTTGAGCGGCAAGCCGGTCAGGGTCAGGCCTAGGAAGCTGATAATGACAGTCAGGTGCAGGAAAATGTGGCGTGGCTTGAAGCGCACGTACTGTTTGTGCGGCTCACTGATGTGATGCTCTTCTTCACCCTTGTGCTGTGCAGCGATCTTTTCGCGGTTTTCAACGAAACCGCGAATCATCCAGAGCAGAGTGTGAATCCAGAAGACAGCAAAAGTGCCGACCAGCAAGCCGGTCATGCCGATAAAGGTCCAGTACAGGACGGGGTAGCTCTCTCTGTCGTGCATGTCGCCGTGTGAATGATACTTGGCGAACAGCGGCGTGGCATTGGGATGACATTGGGCGCAGGTGCCAGTCAGGTTGGCTTCGTTAACGCTGGAGTTCGGGTCATCCTTGGGCAGAACCCCGTGTGACGTGTGGCAGTCAGCACAGCCGGCAACCTTGTCCGGAGAGCCGAGCTTGAAGCCTTTGCCGTGATAACTGGACAAATAGGAGGCAACCGCAACGTTGAATACGCCGTTGCGCGTCATCATTTCAGTGTCGCCGTGGCATTTCAGGCAGACCTTGGTATGGAATTCACGGTTAATGTGACTGTTCGGGTCGCCCAGTTGTTCGATCTTGTGCAGGTTGTGGCAATCGTTACAGGCAGCGGAATCCTGGTTGCCGGCAACCACTGCCTTGCCATGCACCGAGTCGAGATAATCCTCATGGTCATCATGACAGCCTGTGCATTTGGCAATGACCTTGGTTTTGTCATTCTTCCAGTAGGTATGCGTGTGGATGTCATCGTGACAGGCCGCACAACTGACATCATTTAGCTTGTGCACGCTTGAATAATGTTCGCTGGTTTCCTTCTTGTGACAGCGAACGCACTTGGGCTCGCCGGGAATGACATCGCCGGCCATGTGTGCATCAAGGGAGGTCACTTCAACATGGCAGCTGGTGCAGGCATTTGAGCCGTGGACTGACGCCCCGTAAGCGACCGGAGACACCACATCATCATGACATTCCAGGCAGACCTCTGGAGCAATAGCCATTCCGCTCTCTGCCTGGACCGAAACGGTCGGCAAACAAAGGACCATGGCCAGCAAAATAAAGGCAAGTGTTCTGCAATTCATTGATCCAACCTCCTGATAACCCTTATCAAGCCCCACTCTGGCCAGGGCCTGAAATGCGATTTATTGAAACATGAAAAATGGAAAAAAATGAATAAATTAGTGATGTTGTAAAATTCAATGATGTATACAGTATAAGATTAAAAATGGTTTAACATAGGCTGTATTAAAAGTCAATCGTGAAAATATGTTAAGGTATATTTTTTATATACACCACTAAAGGCTTGCACGCAGGAATCGGAATGCATAGTATGCGCAACGATGACAAGTCGACTATGGGGGTCTGGTAAATGCATCGTTGGCAGGGATTGATCTGGGCTGTTCTGGCCCTGAGTTTTTATGTTGTCGGCGGTCTGCTGATCATGGGTGGCCTGATCCTGATCGGGATTCTCGGCAGCCAGGATTTATGGGGTTGGGGTGAGGCTCGCGGAATCGGTTACATGGCCTTTGGCATCGGCATCTTCCTGTCGATATTCGGCGTGATGATCATGCGCATCATGCGCAACCGAGGTGCATCCTAAGGCGACACGCTTCAGCCAGCGGCACAGGACCTCTGAGAAAGTTCATGATAAATAGGGGGGAGACCATATACGGTTTTGTCTTTCAAAAAAAGCAACAAGGGCAACAGATTAACCATCCTTTGCCCCAAGCTTCAGAGAAACCCCCTGCCAGGAGAAAAAGACAAACCCCGCATCGGAAAATGCGGGGTTTATCAATAATCTGAGACAGCAGCCGATATGGCTG
>Ga0224504_10000748_pt1 | contig 14533 bp, 12 predicted proteins | sample SF_Oct11_sed_USG_3_FD_170160 | JGI IMG/M metagenome (GOLD analysis project Ga0224504, IMG submission 170160) | Sediment microbial communities from San Francisco Bay, California, United States - SF_Oct11_sed_USGS_24 | ecosystem: Environmental > Aquatic > Marine > Sediment | place: USA... | reverse complement strand
TACCCTTCCATTGAGAATCTCTTCTTCTCCCAGCACCAGGGCGAATAAGGCATCACTTCGGTCTGCACGTTTGAACTGCGTCTTAAAGCTGCCGCCATTCAAATTGGTAATCAAGTGCAGATCCGGAACCCTGGCGCGCAGATCATACGCGAGTTCCAGGGCAGATTCAGTGCTGTTTTCACCAACTGCAACCAGGTAACCATGTTTTACCGGCGGCACAATATCGTCTTTTTGCCGCAACAGTTCAACCAGGCGTTCCTCTCCCATGGCAAATCCAATGCCAGGCCAAGGCTTACCTCCCTGCAGTTCAATGAGGTTATCGTAACGTCCCCCTGCACAGACTGTACCCTGTGCACCCAACTCATCGGTGATCCACTCGAATACGGTATGGCAGTAATAATCTAGTCCGCGCACCAGGCGCGGGTTCTCATGAAACTCAATTCCCAGGCGGTCCAGGTAGCGCTTTAGCTGTTCGTAGTGCCCACGTGAGTCTTCACCAAGATGTTCAGCCAGCAAAGGAGCATCTTCGAGAAGTGCCCTGACCTTTGGGTCCTTACTGTCGAGTACCCGCAACGGGTTTCGTTCTGCCCGCTCATTGGTCTGATCGTCAAGCTCATTCCTGTGGGCGCTGAGAAACGAGTACAACTTGTCCCGGTAGTGTGCGCGTTCACCCGCATTTCCCAGTGAATTGATTTCCAGACGTAAATTATGTAACCCCAGACTTTTCCATAACTGGGTACCGAGCATCAGTATCTCCGCATCGGCATCTGCTCCCGGGGCACCAAACAGTTCTGCTCCAATCTGGTGAAACTGCCGACTTCGGCCTTTCTGTGGACGCTCATAACGGAACATAGCACCGCAATACCAGAGTCGTTTGGCCTGACCGTATAACAATCCGTTTTGTAATGCTGCGCGAACCACGCCTGCCGTTCCTTCAGGGCGCAAGCTCAATGACTCGTCGTTGCGATCATTGAAGCTATACATTTCCTTGGATACGACGTCTGTCGCTGACCCGATACCGCGGGTGAAAACCTCTGTCTTTTCAAGCATCGGCAGACGAATCTGCTCAAAACCATAAGCAGCAAAAACCTGTACAGCCGTATTTTCCAAGCTTTGCCAGTAGTGCATGTCCTGGGGAAGGATGTCGTTCATCCCTCGAATTGAGCGAATAGGAGAACTCATTTCAGCTACCGTCCGATCCTTCATTTCCGGCCTGTAACTGTTGCGGCCAACTAAACTGAGCAACGTCATCCCGGGTGAACGCGGTTAAATCGACCGCCTCACCATCCATCGACAAACGCACTGCCGACGCTCGACCTAACAAAATCTTGAATGGCGACTGACCGTGGTAGGCTTTTTCACTACCACCACGCAGCAAGTCCATTTCAAGCTCCTGACCACTGGCATCGATAATCTCAACCCAGCTATCAGCTGAAATCGTGATATGTAAACTGCTTTGACCATCGGGTAGAGCCGGTTTTGACAGGGCTGCCCAGGCCTGCTCGGCAGTATCCATGCCGTCCTCACTTTTGGCATGTAAAGCGCCCAGAGGTGCAATTGAAGCGTTGACCGGCCCACTGATCTCCTGTTGCTGAGCAGTGCCAATTACCTCTTCAGCCTCCTCCGCGTTTATGCCGTTGCTCTGAAGCCGTGAACCATTTTGCGACAGCCTCACCGCCTCATGCGTGAACTGCCAGGCCAGGGTTCCAACCAGTAAAGACGCCAATACATAACTACTGGCGCGCAACCATTTGTCCATTGAACTGCGTTTTGGCGGCTCAACAAATATATGTTGTAAGCCAGGCTCTTTAGCTTCTGCCTCTACCAACAATGCCGATATTTCATCCTCGGGCACCTGGAGAAACCGAGCATAGGTGCGGATGTAACCATTTCTGTACAACATGGCGATATGATCGGCATTATCCTGCTCAAGATCCCCCAACAGCTTCTCGTCCAGGATGATCGCTTTGGCGACATCGGCAAGAGAAAGCTTCTTCTCTACCCTTAAGGATTTCAGGTACTCACCCGTAGCCATTGGAATTAGTGATTGTTGTTCTTTCATCTTCCAGAAAGTCTCCGGACCTCAGCGGTCTGATCAGATTCAGGAAAGTTGGTTTCCAGCATTAATTTGTAAGTCGTTGCTGATTTTCGATTACCAGAAGCTGCCTCTACTCTGTAAGCAAGCAGCAGGGTTTCGGCTGTATGACTGGTTACTTCTTCATAGCGTTGCATAAATGCCCTCGCCGTCAGGTACTTCTCCTGTTCAAAGCTCAGCCTGGACATATTAAGCAATGCATCCGGGAAGTCAGGTTCGATTTTTAATGCGCGACGCAGATAATCATCAGCATCGACCATATCTCCATGTCCCAATGCGCAGGAACCGGCATTCGTCAAGGCAATGGAAGGTGAACTGTAAAACGGGTCATCCAGGGCCCTTAGAAAATGTTCAATGGCCTGCCTCTCCTCACCATTCTGGCAGAGGTAGACTCCATAATTATTATTCACATCACCGTTATCAGGATCCGCCTCATAGGCCTTCTCGTAGTGCTTACCAGCCAACTCCTGTTCACCTATACGTTCATATAATACCGCCAGCACCGTTTGTGCAGGCGCATACTTCGGGTCTTCTCTGACCGCCTTTTTCAATTTACCCAGGGCCACCTCGTACTGGCCCCGGTTCATGTATTCGAGCCCGAGTGCTGTATTGGATTCCACCGCCTTTTGCGTCTTGGTTTCATCGTAAGGGTCTTTTTCTTGATTGGACGCGCATCCACTGATTAAAGCGATCATAAGGACCAAAGACCAAAGTCGTAATGGCGTTTTGTAAATCACATTAGGGATGTGAAAAACTCCAGGTGTATATCTATTCATGGGGTGAGTTCCGCCATTTTTATTTTTATCCGTTCACTTCTCTTAGTACGATCCTGTACCTTACCGACCAACTGTCCGCAGGCCGCGTCGATATCCTCTCCACGGGTTTTCCTTACCGTTGCAATTAACCCGCCCTGCATGACTATTTCCTGAAACCGGGTGATACGATCCTGGCTTGAACAACGGTATTGAGTGCCTGGAAACGGGTTAAAGGGTATCAGATTAAGCTTGCTCGGTACGGTTCTGAGTAATTTTACCAGTTTACGCGCCTGTTCCGGGTGATCATTGACACCATCGATCAAAGTATATTCAAAGGTCACGGTACGCTTGTGTTTTTCGGACACGAAATCCCTGCAAGCCTGCATTAACTCAGCAATGGGGTATTTACGGTTGAGTGGAACCAGTTCAACACGCACATCATCCACAGGTGAATGAAGTGATACCGCAAGTGCAACGTCAATGGATTCGCGCAGGCGATAGATACCCGGGACCAGCCCCGCAGTACTCACGGTGACTCGCTTGGCGGCAAAACCAAACCCGAGGTCATTGCGCATAAGGGACAAAGCCGGTAAAACCGCATCAAAATTGAGCAGGGGCTCACCCATACCCATCATCACAATATTGGTAATTTTACGCTGGCCATTTCGCTCATGTCCCAGTGCCCTGGCAGCAAGCCAGACCTGGCCGATGATTTCACCGGTGGTCAGATCGCGTGCAAAACCCTGTGCACCGGTTGAACAGAAGGAACAGTTCAGCGCACAACCAACTTGCGAAGACACACATAAAGTACCGCGTCTGGGTTCGGGAATATAGACTGTTTCAACCGCGTTTCCACCATGAAACCCGATGAGCCATTTCACCGTGCCATCGGCCGAGCGCTGTTCCCGGAGTATCTCAGGCAGCTTGATCTCTGCAATTAAATTCAGTTTCTCGCGTAAGGCAATACCCAGATCAGTCATTACACTGAAATCGGTTTCCGAGTGATGGTAAACCCACTTCAGAATCTGCTGGGCCCGAAAAGGCTTTTCACCAATCGATTCAAAAAAATCACGTAAACCCGCCTCATCGAAATCAAGCAGGTTTATGCGACTTTTAACAGCATTCACGGCGATTTGACTGATTGTATTTTCAGGCGCCAAAAAAGTAGGCTATCTCGGTCTTGGCAGTGTCCGGACCGTCCGAACCATGTACTGCATTGGCATCGATGCTTTTTGCAAAATCTGCGCGAATGGTACCCGCCTCTGCCTCTGCAGGATTGGTTGCGCCCATTAGCTGGCGATTCAAAGCGATGGCATCTTCACCTTCAAGAGCCTGGATCATCACGGGACCCGAGGTCATGAACGCAACCAGATCATTGAAGAACGGGCGTTCGGCGTGAACCGCGTAAAAACCTTCGGCTTCTTCGCGACTCAAATGCTGCATTCTGGCCTCGACAATCTTCAGTCCGGCCTTTTCAAAACGGCTATAAATTTCGCCGATCACGTTTTTTGCAACCGCATCGGGTTTAATAATTGACAATGTACGCTCAACAGACACTTAAGAACTCCCTATAATTAATTGAAATAAATGAAAATATAAGACAAGCGATGTTTCTTGTTTATTAGCTTGAGACAACAGGTAATTTTAAGCTGACACAGGCTGGCTTGCAATCAGCTTTCTGAATATGTTGAGTTACCATCCTGTCCTGTTTTCATCTATGATATTCACCCGTAAAATGAATTGATCCAGACACCGGATCGACTTGACTAATCTACAACGTAAAAGCGAGGACATGTATGACCGCTCTATTTTTGGTTTTGCTCGTATTCTCAATACTTTTACTGGCTTACTACCGCATTCCATTGTTGATCTCTATTGCGATTCTTGCCGGGCTTACCTTCGCATTCACGGAGCTTCGACACTTCTATGAAATTCCAGCCTGGTTCCGGTGGTCTCTGGGCATAGCGACTGTCAGTCTTGCAGGCTTCGCTATCAAACCTCTGCGCCGGCTGTTTATCAGCAACCGGCTTTTCAGCGTGTATCGAAAGGTGATGCCCAAACTTTCACCCACGGAACGCGAGGCGCTCGAAGCCGGAACTGTCTGGTGGGATGCTGAATTATTTAGCGGCAAACCACGTTGGCGGCGCTTGTTGCGACAACCAACCCCGCAACTCAGTGAACGTGAGCAGGCTTTTATCAATGGTCCGGTTGAAGAACTGTGCCTGATGCTCGACGACTGGGAAATCTCTGAAAAGTATCAGGATTTACCAGAACCGGTCTGGCAGTTTATCCGTGAAAATCGCTTTTTCAGCATGATCATTCCAAAGGAGTACGGCGGTCTCGAGTTTTCCGCGCAGGCCAATTCCGCTGTGGTCATGAAAATTGCCAGCAGAAACATTACAGCTGCTGTCAGTATCATGGTGCCCAACTCCCTCGGCCCTGGCGAGTTATTGCTGCACTACGGTACCGATGAGCAAAAAAGCCATTACCTGCCTCGCCTTGCCACTGGCCAGGAGATTCCCTGCTTTGCATTGACTTCACCGCTGGCCGGTTCCGATGCCGGCGCCATGCCGGATAAGGGCGTCGTATGCAAAGGTACTTTTGAAGGCAAGGAAGTCCTGGGTTTGCGGGTTAGCTGGAATAAACGCTATATAACCCTCGCCCCTGTTGCTACCTTACTTGGACTTGCATTCCGTGCGTACGACCCGGATGGTCTTCTGGGTGACAAAACCGACCTGGGTATCAGTTGCGCGTTAATTCCAACAAGCACCTCCGGCATAGAAATAGGTAATCGTCATCTGCCGGTTGGTGCGGTGTTCATGAATGGTCCGACCCGCGGTGAGGACATATTTATCCCGATGGACTGGATCATCGGCGGTCAATCACGCCTCGGACAGGGCTGGCGAATGTTGATGCAGAGCCTGGCGGCCGGACGTGCAATTTCATTACCGTCACTTGGCGTGGCTGGCGGCAAAATGGCCTCCTCGTTGACCGGCGCATACGCCAGAATTCGCACCCAGTTTGATGTACCTATCGGTTATTTTGGCGGCATTGAAGAACCACTATCGAGAATTGGCGGCAGGACTTACCGTATGGACGCGGCAAGATTGTTGACCCTGATTGCACTCGACCAGGGTGAAAAACCCGGTGTATTGTCAGCCATCAATAAGTACCAACTTACCGAAGGCAACCGTCAATGCATCATAGACGCCATGGATGTACACGGCGGAAAAGGCATAATCCAGGGCCCCAATAACTATCTCGCCCGCGCCTACCAGACGCTGCCAATAGCCATAACCGTCGAGGGTGCGAACATCCTGACACGTTCAATGATAATTTTTGGCCAGGGCGCCATCCGGGCACATCCCTGTCTTTTAAAAGAGATGAACGCCGTAACCGGCATTGCCAACAGCCAGGCCAGGCGAACATTTGACAACGCCCTGTTCACCCACGTGGGTTTCGTCATAAGCAACATGGTACGTAGTCTCTTGCTGGGCCTGACCGGTAGTCGAATGACACCGGCCCCGGTGAAGGGTCCACATGCAAAGTATTTCCGACAACTCAGCCGCATGAGTGCCGCTTTTGCATTCATGGCAGACATGGTGCTGGTGTTGCTTGGCGGTAAATTCAAGTTCAAGGAAAAACTGTCAGGTAGACTGGCGGATGTGCTGATCCACCTGTACATGGGTAGCGCAGCATTGAAACGGTTTGAAGATGACGGTCGACCGGTCGCTGACCTGCCATTGCTACAGTGGGGCATGGAAGACAGTCTGTATCGTATTCAGCAGGGCCTCTTAGGCGTCATTCAGAATTTTCCTGTACCCGTATTGGGCAGAATTGTCCGCTTGATCGTATTTCCCTTCGGTGCGCCCCATAACGAACCGACCGATAAAACGGTTAAAGCCGTAGCCCGGATATTGCTCAGCGAAAATGAAAGCCGGGATCGTCTGACCGATGGTATATTTATCTCGGACCGTGATGACGCTACCGGTCGTGTCAACAAGGCATTCCACCTGGTTCTGGAAGCCCAGGCAGCCGAGCGTGCGATCAAGAACGCACTGAAGCAATCAGTCAATTTTGAAAATTACGAAGGACTGGTTAAACGTGCCACGGAGAGTGGAGTGATTACCGAGGAACAGGCGACCATGGTACGGTTGGCTCAAAAGGCAAGCGCACTGGTTATAGCAGTCGATGATTTTCCCCGTGAAAATAAAAAGGACCCTATTGTGCCGGTGGATAAACCCGAAGAACCGGAGCAGGCAGAAACACCGCAACAGACCGGTGGCATGTAATCAATCGTCAGTTTTCCAGAAAGTGGACAATTTCCTGTTCCGCATTCATGCCATCGGTATAACCAAGATCAATTAATTCCCCACAATAGGCGGATTCAAACAACAGGTAACTTGCCATACGCCAGTCCCTTCCCCAGCCACCCAGCGTGCGTAATAAAATCTGTACGCTGCGGGGTATATCATTGACATGTGCCTGCGTCACATAGCGCAAATCCTTGCTGGGTTTGATCACCAGGCTGTTGATATTAATTAAACCGGTTTGCTGCCTTCTTTCTTCAGGTACAAGTTCCAGTGTCTTGTTGATACGCCGCATCCGCGCAAGATCCGCATTAAGCGTGTCCATGAAGATAGTGTCCATCAGGTAACCGCCAATTTCACCGGCAGAGGGATATTCTGCAGGACTCTCAGGTGGCAGATCAGGTTTTTCATCGCGTGTGCCAATCACCATGATCCGGTTTGCACCGAGGTGTATGGCGGGACTCAGTGGGGCAACCATACGCATACCACCATCACCAAAATACTCATTTCCAATGCGCTCTGCCGGAAAAAGAATCGGCAGTGCTGCCGATGCCAACAGGTGCTGAACATTCAATGTCGAAGCCAGTCCTTTGCGACGTGTACGCTGCCACTCATCAATATTATCCTGTGCCTGGAAATAACTGGTGGCAGTGGCACTGGAGTAGCCGGATGCCGTAACAGCCACACCACGTAATTCACCCAGATCCAGTGCTGTCTGAATACCTTCCAACTGTAGGTGTTTCTCCAGAAACAACCGTAGCGGCATGTTATCCAGGAATGACCTTGGGTCCGTCTTGATCAGGCCTCCCGACAGCAGGGTAAGCGCGAAACGCATGCCGGATTTAAACACGGTCCATGCATCGGTGCGGTAAACCCGAGCGCAATACATACTTCGCCAGAATTGTTCCAGACGCTCAACCCCGACTGAAAACTCATGTCCATGACTGGCCAAAACCGCCGCGTTAATCGAGCCGGCCGAAGTGCCACATATAATCGGAAAAGGATTTTTTCCAGTTGCCGTCAACTCATTGACAGCCTTGAGCACACCCACCTGGTAGGCACCACGTGCGCCACCACCGGGTAATATGAGTGCAGTGCAATTAGGTTGCGTGTTTGACATGTCAGTATGGTCCAAACTTGGTTTTCTTATGCACAGAGTGTACTTAAAAGTCGTTATTAATGGTCAGATACTTCCATGAAATGAGTTTCATCGCGAGTAAATGTATACTGTGCCAAAGGAGTAACAACGACCAAGGGGCCAGATTGAGTTATCAGGCCCTGTCAGTCCAGGGAGTGGCTTTGGTTAATTTTGAGAATAAGCACTGTAAACCTTGTGAAGGTGGCGTTTGCCCATTGGATGAACCCATTTCAGCCCGGCATCTTGAACAGTTGCCTGGCTGGAAACTGACCGGGGATAAAAAAGGTATTAAGAGGAGGCTTAAGTTCAAGGATTTTTCAGCTACAATCTCATTCATCAACGCCATGGCCTACATGTCGGAACAGCAGGGTCACCACCCGGATTTCTCAGCTGGTTACAATTATTGTGAAGTGAGTTATACCACTCATGCGATTGGCGGTTTGTCTGAAAATGACTTCATCTGTGCAGCGAAAATCAATAGCTTACTGGAGCCCTGAAATATAATGGAATTCTCCTTACAAACCCCTGACTCCGAAGGCCATCGACATGATCGGCTGAAGGATGCAGTCAACACCGTTAACAGTATTGTCATGGGTAAAGAGCAGCAGGTGAAACTTGCATTCAGCTGCTTATTGGCACGCGGCCACCTTTTGATCGAAGATTTGCCCGGTGTTGGTAAAACAACACTCGCACACGCACTGGCAGCGGTCATCGGCGTTCGTTACCAACGCATACAGTTTACCAGTGACATGCTGCCTGCAGATATCCTGGGGGTTTCCATTTACAACCGGGACCGTGAGACATTTGAATTCCACCCGGGTCCGATCTTCTCTCAGCTGGTGCTGGCCGACGAGATCAATCGAGCAACACCCAAGTCACAGAGCGCCCTGCTCGAGGCTATGGCAGAAGGCCAGGTCACCATCGAAGGCGAAACGCATCCTCTTCCAAAACCATTTTTTGTCATCGCCACCCAGAATCCGCTTGACCTGGGCGGCACGTTCCCCCTGCCCGACTCTCAACTGGACCGTTTTTTGTTGAGTATCTCCCTTGGTTTTCCAGAACCGGAAATTGAGCGTGAATTGTTAACAGCCCGGGACAGAGCCCTGGTACTGCGTGACACTCAGGCCATCATCAGTCCGGATGATGTGATGCAACTCAATCGGGATTGCCAGAAGGTACATGTAAGTGACGCCCTCTTGGACTATGTGCAGGCATTGCTCGCCGGAACACGAAACAGTCGCTGGTTTGAAACAGGCCTGTCTCCAAGGGCGGGAATTGCAATGCTGCACTGCAGCAAGGCTTATGCATTTCTTGAAGGCAGGGATTTTGCTATTCCGGAAGACGTCAAAACCATATTTCCCAGTCTCGCCCGTCACCGTATGAGCGTGCCCCATGGCATGGAAACTTCCGTCAATGAGCAGATTTCCAACCTGTTAAACCAGGTGGCAGTCCCCTGAGTCAGCCAATGGTAACGGTCGCAACCCCACCGGCACCCAGGTCTTTTGTCAGTTCCATCTCAGACCGGATCAAGCAACGGGTTCATAAAAAACGCGGTCCAATGACGCCACCTTTTGAGTTGGCGTACCGTCAAATATTTGTACTACCTACGAAGTTTGGCTGGGGATTTGGGTTCATGCTGATCTTCATGGCCCTCGGCGGCCTTAATTTCAACAACAACATGGCCCTGATCCTGGTATTTCTGCTGGCCACCATTGCCCAACTGACCACACTGATTGCCTACCGCAACTTGTCCGGACTGAAAGTTGATAGTATTCATGCTGAGCCGGTTTTTTGCGGTGAATACGCACATTTCCGTGTTTTTGCTTCCAATGGAAATGAACGTCAGCGTTTTGCGATCCAGGCCGGGTTCAGACAGGCCCAGGACTGCAAGAATTTCAAACTTAACTCCTATGACTCTTTTCTTCTGCAGCGTCCAACGTACAAACGTGGATGGCTGGAGATGCCCTCTTTTCGACTGGAAACCCGTTTCCCCCTGGGTCTTTTTAAAGCCTGGTCATGGATTTTCCCCCAAACCCGTTGCCTCGTCTATCCTGCGCCCGCGAGAAAAGCCCCACCGCTACCAAAAACAGGCCATGGCCATTCAGGCCCTGCCAGACGTGGGGATGGTGACGAGGTTCATGGCTTGCGAAAGTACCAGCCGGGCGACTCCCGTCAACGGGTTGCATGGCGTGCAAGTGCCCGCCATGACGAACTGTATAGCATGGAAATGGAGACTCCCCGGGAGGATGCATGCGAATTGGACTGGGATTTACTGAGAGGAAGTGAAGTTGAAAAACGCCTTTCCATTCTCACCGCATGGGTAATTGCTGCAGACCACAAACAGTTGTCATATAGCCTGATACTTCCCGACTCTGCAATACCTGTGGGTAAAGGCGACAGTCACCGGTCACGATGCCTGGAAGCGCTGGCACTATATCTGCTGTGAAATCATTGCCGACAGCCATGCTGAACCGTCTCAGTGTCCTATGGACCGTCACGGCGTTGGTCATCAGCATGCTTCCACAACTGGCGAGCATGCCGTTTCATCTTGTGCCCATTACGCTTCTGCCCATTGTCTGGCGGTTAATGGCAGAGTTTCGCCAATGGAAGCCTATACCGATGATCTTGCGCGTGTTGGCCACCGCACTGGCAGTAGGCGCACTGGTCACCACCTATGGGGGTTTGATGGGAAGACGCGCGGCGGTCAGCATGCTGGTGCTGATGCTGTCCTTGAAATTACTGGAGACATTCCGTATCCGCGATGCCCGCATTGTGGTCAGTCTAAGTCTGTTTCTATGTGCTACGCAGTTCCTGTTTTCGCAGGGCATTCCAATGATCATCTATATCATTGCCTGTCTGCTTAGCTCATTGATCTCTTTCATGTACTTGCAAAGATGCGAGGCCTTCAGTGTACTGGACGAAGAGCCGGAATCCGATCGCAAACTGTTAACAGAATTGGGTTTCGGTGCCTCCCTGATGGCTCTCGCCCTTCCGATTGGCATTACGCTTTTTCTGCTTTTTCCCCGTTGGGGCAGCCCGCTCTGGGGTCTGCCTGAAGATGCACTGGACGCCCGTTCCGGCTTATCCGACTCCATGACACCTGGCAGTATTCAGAACCTGTTCATGGATGACTCACCGGCGTTTCGTGCGAAGTTCGAAGGCGGTGTACCGAGAAATAGTGATCTCTACTGGCGTGGGCCGGTATTCTGGAATTTCGACGGCAGTACCTGGGAAGTCAGTTACCTCAGCCGCAACCTGCTGGCCGATAACAAGCCGGATCCTGAGAAAGCACCTTTTCGATATGATGTGCAAATGGAGCCAACCGAGCAACGCTGGTTGTTTGCGCTGGATTACCCGGCACTGACGCCCCGCAGAACCAAAATGACAGTTGATTACCAGTTAATCGCTTCCCGCCCGGTCACCCGCCTGCTCAGTTACACCATGGCATCTGACCCAGGCTTCCAGGATAGCCCCGTACTCAGACAAACCCTGCTCAGAGCAGCGCTTGCACTGCCCGAGGGGTTCAATCCCAGAACAGCTGCAATGATGGCTGACTGGCGAAAAGAGGCTGGCAGTGACAGCGAGATCATCCGCAGGGCACTACAGCACTTTAACCAGCAGCAGTTTCATTACACCCTGAACCCGCCTCTGCTAAGCCAGCACACGGTAGATGAGTTCCTGTTTGATACAAAGGAGGGCTTTTGCGAGCACTATGCATCGGCATTTACCGTCATGATGCGCATGGCTGGTATTCCGGCACGCGTGGTCACCGGTTACCAGGGAGGTTTTTATAACCCGATTGGCTCATACCTGCTGGTCAGGCAGTCCGATGCCCATGCCTGGTCGGAAGTCTGGGTCAGGGGTTCCGGTTGGACACGAATTGATCCGACCGCCGCAGTCGCACCGGAACGCGTGCAACAAGGGGCCGTGGATTCTCTCGAGCAGCGTCGCTACCTGCTGGATTTTGAATGGCTTAGAAATGCACGTAATACCTTTGATCTGTTTCAGCGTGGCTGGAACAACTGGGTGATTACATTCGGGGCTGACCGCCAGTCACGCCTGTTCTCAATTTTTGGCTGGGAGTATCTTGGCCCGGCCAAACTTGTTATTGCCATGATTGCCATTCTGCTGATCACCGGCGCAGTTATTTTTCTAGTGGCCCCTATGTTGTTGAAATTCAGGTCATCGAGGAAACCGGATCCATTGCTGCGCCTATGGGGTAAATTCATTAAAAAACTGGAAAAGGCCGGCTTTGTGTCTCACCCCTCAATGGGCGCCATGGAACTGGCTGCAAATGCAGGAGGTCAATTAAAGTACGAAAGTGATGCTATTTTCAGGATTGCCGAGCTTTACACATTGTGCCGCTATTCAAGGGACATGGGTAATGAAGCGGAATTGACGGAGCTTATCAACTGTTTCGAGATACGCTCAGCACCCGGTAGTTGATGTATAGGAGAATTGGAATGAACCGCCTGACCTGCACAAGCAGCCTGATTCTGATGAGTACTCTGCTGCTTTCAGCCTGCACCTCGATCCCAGAGCAATTACAGGGTGATTACACCTCACTAATTCCGAAGGACGTCACAGAAGCAGATATGGAAACTACGGTACGGTGGGGTGGTGTCGTACTGGAAACCCGGCCGGAGACCGACTACACCTGTTTTGAAATTCTGTCGAAGTCACTGCAAACATCAATGCGTCCGAAAAAATCTGATCAGACCGAAGGACGCTTTATTGCCTGCAAACCCGGTTTTTACGATCCAGAAGTCTTTAAGAAAGGCCGTGAAGTTACGCTAACCGGCAAGATCATACATCTTGATGTGCGCAAGGTAGGCGAGTTCGATTATCATTTTCCGGTGGTAGATTTTGACTTTATGATCCTGTGGCCTAAACTCAGAGACAGGGTTTACTACGACCATTACCGGCCTTATTACTGGCATTATCCGTATTATGGCCGCCATTACTGGCGCTACCCATACTTCAGGTAAAAAGATAAAAAATGTCAGAGTTCAACGGCTTTCCAAAAGACTTCTTCACTTTCTTCAATGAGCTTAAAAGAAATAACAATCGCGACTGGTTTAACACAAACAAGCAGCGCTATCACGAGTCCGTTGTTAAACCGATGGGTGATTACATTCGCAGCGTGGCCCCGCGACTGGAGTCCATCGCACCTTTCTACAAAGCAGACCCCCGGCCACATGGCGGGTCCATGTTTCGTATTTACCGGGACACACGCTTCTCCAAGGACAAAATACCTTACAAGACTCATGCCGCCTGCCATTTCAGACACCAGGCCGGCCGTGATGCCCATGCACCCGGTTTTTACCTGCACATTGAAACCGATCACATCTCTGTTGGTGGCGGTATATGGCGCCCACCATCCAGGCAATTGGGCCAAATACGGGAGTTCATCGCCGACAACCCTTCAGCTTGGGAAAAGCTGTCCCGCTCTTCCGCACTCAAGAAATTCGGCGGTATCCAGGGTGATTCTCTGAAACGCCCGCCCCGGGGTTACCTGCCCGACTCAAGACATATTAAAGACCTGAAACGTAAGAGTTTTTACGTGATGGCTGGACTCGATGTAAAACTGGCACTTAGTTCAACGCTTGTTGATGAGTCCGTCAAAACATTCAAGACAGCGTCCCGACTCAACCATTTTATTTGTGACGCACTGGAGTTACCTTTTTAAGCAAAACACTCCACGAAGTACTCGCAAAGTCATCCCCGCGAAAGCGGGGATGACTTTGCCTTTAACTGGTAGTTGAATAAAACCGGATTACTGTATATATTTACAGTATCAAATACAGGGCTACTAAAAGTGACTGAAAAACCATTGACAAAGCGTCAGAAAGAGATTCTTATCTTCATATCTGATCACATTGATTCCGCCGGGTTTCCACCTACGAGAAATGACGTTTCAATGCACTTCGGGTTTCGTTCGCCAAACGCCGCAGAGAGTCACTTACGTGCACTCGAGCACAAAGGTGTGATCCGTATTGAGGCGGGTCGCTCGCGTGGCATCACCCTTACTGCCCTGTCATCTTCAAACCTGCCGCCATCCAACAGTACCCGCACACCTTTGCCATTGGTTGGGCGGGTCGCTGCCGGCAGTCCGATCCTGGCACAGGAGAACATTGAAAATGAGTACAGGGTGGATCCGCTCTTATTCTCATCCCGGCCACATTATCTTTTGCGGGTTGAGGGTAACAGCATGCTCAATGCCGGTATTCTGGAT
>Ga0224504_10000745_pt1 | contig 14556 bp, 12 predicted proteins | sample SF_Oct11_sed_USG_3_FD_170160 | JGI IMG/M metagenome (GOLD analysis project Ga0224504, IMG submission 170160) | Sediment microbial communities from San Francisco Bay, California, United States - SF_Oct11_sed_USGS_24 | ecosystem: Environmental > Aquatic > Marine > Sediment | place: USA... | reverse complement strand
TGCGTTCAACTTCGACCTCAATCATCGCCTTCATTTCACGTAGTGACTTAAAAACGCCGTAATCCAGGTAACGTCGATAAACGAAAGGTCGCAAGACCTGGTCATAAAAGTCTTGCGTGCCCGCCCAGTCATTTATAACTCTGGCCTTAACATAGGCATAACGTTCCCAGTCCCGGCCATGCTGGGCGAGATAGGACTCCAGTGCTGCCAAGCTGACAGCCACCGGACCGCTGTCACCAAACGGCCGCAGTCGAATATCTACCCGATAAACAAAGCCATCGCTGGTCTTACGACTTAGAGCGTTAACAACGCGCTGGGTCAGTTTGCGAAAGAATTCTTCATTACTCGTCGGCCGATGGCCATCGGTCTCGCCGTGCTCGGTAAAACAAAAAATCAAATCGACGTCAGAGGAAAAATTCAGCTCCCGGCCGCCCAGCTTACCCATGCCCAACACGACTATTTCCGCAGATTCACCATCCGGCCCCATGGGCCGGCCATAACGAGCCTCAAGATCCCGTTGGACCCATTTAATCGCTGCACAAATCGCACCGTCCGCAACCGCAGACAACTCGGCCAGTGTTTCAGTAACAGAGGCAATGCCGGACAGATCGCGCCAGACAATGCGCAACAGCGCTTCATGCCTTAGCAGGCGTAATTTTTTTTCCAGCTCTGTTTCTGACGTGCAATGGGCTGTCTCATCAGCAAACCACTGCAGTAACTCACCGTCAGCCATCGGCCGCTGTAACCGGCCAGATTCAATCAGCGCGCGTAACGAGCCTGGCTGACGCTCCAGCACATCGGCTGCATAGGCGCTACAGGCAACAACCTTCAACAGCATCGACTCGATAGAAGCATCGGCAGCAATAACTGCAGCAATATCGGGCTGATCTGCTGTCTTCTCCAGCCAGGTGTTGACCTGGCCGGACAGGATTTCAGGCAGATCAGAGGTTGATTTGTTTAATGCAGAGTCCATAAGAGCAAGTTTTAACCAGACCCGCTCTTAAAGGAAGTGCTTTGCGGTAATCCACAGTCACTCCAAGTTATTAAGCTGACCGCAACGGGCATTAAAAAAGCCCCGCCGTTGCCGGCGAGGCTTTTCACGAAGCAAAGCTTCGTAATCGATAACACGAGGTTACCGAGCGGCTTACATCATGCCGCCCATTCCTCCCATTCCGCCCATGTCAGGCATCGGCGGACCAGCAGGTGCGTCAACCGGCGCATCGCTAACCATCGCTTCGGTGGTCAGCAACAGACCTGAGACAGACGCCGCATTCTGCAGAGCAGTGCGCGTGACCTTGGCCGGATCGATAATACCCAGCTCGATCAGATTGCCGTACTCACCTGTTGCAGCGTTGTAACCGAAGTCACCTGAACCTTCAGCAACCTTGTTCAAGATGACAGAAGCATCTTCACCGGCATTGGTGACGATCTGGCGAAGCGGCTCTTCAAGTGCGCGACGGAGAATGTGGATACCCACGGTCTGGTCGTCGTTGCTGCCTTTGAGACCATCCAGAACAGCGCTGGCACGAATCAGTGCAACACCACCGCCAGGAACCACGCCTTCTTCAACAGCTGCACGCGTAGAGTGCAGTGCGTCTTCAACACGCGCCTTCTTTTCTTTCATTTCGATTTCAGTCGCTGCGCCAACCTTAATGACAGCAACACCACCAGACAGCTTCGCTACACGTTCCTGCAGCTTCTCGCGGTCGTAGTCAGAAGAAGATTCTTCAATTTCACGATTGATCTGATCAACACGTGCTTTGATTTCTTCACCTGAACCAGCACCATCAATGATCGTGCTGTTCTCCTTGGTGATCTGAATTTTCTTGGCATCGCCAAGATCTTCCAGCGTTGCTTTCTCAAGGCTCAAACCGACTTCTTCAGCAATGACCTGACCACCGGTCAGGATAGCGATATCCTGCAGCATAGCCTTACGACGATCACCAAAGCCTGGCGCCTTAACAGCAGCAACCTTGACGATACCGCGGATGTTATTCACAACCAGCGTAGCCAGTGCTTCGCCTTCGACGTCTTCTGCAATGATCAGCAGCGGACGACCAGACTTGGCAACTGCTTCCAGCAGCGGCAGCAAATCACGGATGTTGGAGATCTTCTTGTCGAACAACAGGATGAACGGGTTTTCCAGTTCAACACTTTGCGTGTCCTGAGAATTGATGAAGTAAGGTGACAGGTAGCCACGATCGAACTGCATGCCTTCAACGACTTCCAGTTCATTCTCCAGGCCTGAACCTTCTTCAACCGTAATGACACCGGCCTGACCGACTTTATCCATTGCGTTAGCAATGATTTCGCCGACGGCTTCGTCAGAGTTGGCAGAGATGGTGCCGACCTGAGCAATGGCTTTGTCGTCTTCACAAGGCTTGGCCAGGTTACCAATTTCAGCAACGATGGCAGCAGAAGCTTTATCAATACCGCGCTTGAGATCCATCGGATTCATGCCGGCAGCAACAGACTTCAGGCCTTCACGCAGAACGGCCTGGGCCAGAACGGTTGCAGTCGTGGTGCCGTCACCGGCGATATCAGACGTCTGAGAGGCCACTTCCTTGACCATCTGAGCGCCCATGTTTTCAAACTTGTCTTCGAGTTCGATTTCCTTGGCAACCGAGACACCATCTTTGGTGACAGTCGGAGCGCCAAAGCTCTTGTCGAGAATTACATTGCGGCCTTTAGGGCCCAGGGTAACCTTGACGGAGTTCGCCAAAACATTAACCCCGGCGACCATACGCTGACGCGCATCATCGCCGAATTTCACATCTTTCGCAGCCATTTGCGTTTTTCCTCTGTTTTATTTCTGTCTTCGTTTACTGAATCAGTTCAACAAACAAAATTAACTTTCGATGACGGCCATGACGTCGTCTTCTTTCATGACGAGCAGGTCTTCACCATCAACTTTCACTTCCGTGCCGCTGTACTTGCCGAACAGGACGGTGTCGCCTGCCTTAAGGTCCAGTGCGCGGATCTCACCTGAGTCCAGCAATTTGCCGTTACCAACTGCGATCACTTCGCCTTTGATAGGCTTTTCAGTAGCACTGTCAGGAATGACGATGCCGCCTGGTGATGTACGTTCTTCTTCCATCCGACGGATGATGACTCGATCATGAAGCGGTCTAACCTTCATGTGTAAACCTCCTAAAGGTGTTTCAAAATTCGGTAACCGGGCTCATTTTTTTGTTAGCACTCGCCCGGAGGAGTGCTAATGATAGGGGCGAAAACTCGAATTTCAAGGGCAAACAACAATTAGATGCCAGGAAATTTGCCAACGGGTCCCAGCTGATTGCTGTACTGCAATGAAATCGGCCGAATAGCTCAGCACGATTTTGGCAACCCTCAATGATATGGACAGCGCACTTATCTAGGGCCTGACCCTGATTCTTGCCTTTCCAGAGTCCCGCATTTAAGTAAACTGTCTCCCTGATCACCCCTGATCACCCCAAATCAGGAACCTTGAATCTATTATCAGGTCGGAATTTGCGATGACAGCAGACAAATACATCCTCGCACTATGCACCTGCCCCTCGCAGACCGTGGCCGACGAAGTCGCCACCGCACTGGTGGAAGAGCGCCTCGCCGCCTGCGTCAACCGGTTACCCGGCGTCAAATCGATCTACCGCTGGGAAGGCAAAGTAACCCGAGACGAAGAAATCCTGCTCCTGATCAAAACCACTAGCGATCACTACGCCGCCATCGAACAAACCATTAAAAAGCTGCACCCTTTCGACACCCCGGAAATCATTGCGACGCCGATTGCCGCCGGATCAGCTGATTACTTGCAGTGGATTCAGGACGCCACGCGATGAAAAACACCGCTGAACTGAAGGCCGCCATCCTCCGCGGCAGTCTGATCGCGCTCATACTGTTCCTGATGAGCAGCACTGCGCTCTCTACCCGGCAGCCTGAAATCCTGAAGCCCGAACAAGCTTTCACCTACCAGATTTCAACCACTCAGGATGAGATCATCGTCGACTGGCGCATCGAGCCGGAACACTACTTATATAAGTCACGCATGAGTTTTGTGCCTGCTACCCCGGGACTCACGCTTGGTGAGTCGCGTTTGCCGAAAGGCAAACCCTACACCGATGAGTTTTTTGGTGAGATGGAGATCTATCGGGGTGAGCTACAGGTTCGTATTCCAATCATTACGAGACCGGCGAGCGAAAACATAACGCTGGGCATCCGGTCTCAGGGCTGCGCCGATATCGGCCTGTGCTATCCGCCGCAACTCTGGTCCGCCGTGGTCAACCTGCCCCCGAAAGCAACTAAAACACCTTCATCAAAACTGTCGCGGATGCTGGGACCGGGCAAAACCTCCCGCAATCCCAGCGACCCGTTGCCTCCAGAAGAAGCATTCCAGGCGCTGGTAACGGTGGCAGATCCGTTCACCGTTCGTCTCGACTGGACCATCGCCGATGGTTATTACCTATACCGGGACAGCCTGAAGGTAACCGGCCGCAGTAACGTGGCCATCACCAGTCAACCGATTATCCCGCCCGGGGTCTGGCAATACGACGAACACTTCGGCGACACGCAGGTTTTTTATGAATCTATGGCGATGACCGTGCCGCTTAACCGGTCATCGCCACAACCGGACGTCATGCCGCTCACTGTCGAATATCAGGGCTGCAAAAAAGACAGCATTTGTTATCCGCCGGAAACCATTCAACTGCAGATTGAAATCCCGCTCGCATCAGCAGGCGATCAGCCCAGACAACTCAGTTCGACCACACCGATGATCTCGGAACAGGACCGGCTGTCGCAGCTGATACTGAACGGCAATCTGTTTGTCGTACTCATTACCTTTACGGGACTCGGCCTGCTGCTGGCATTCACCCCCTGCGTATTGCCGATGGTGCCCATCCTGTCCGGCATCATTGCGGGGCAAGGCAAAGACATTACGACCGGACGCGCGTTCGCATTGTCACTTACCTATGTCCTCGGCATGGCGATTACTTACACCGCGGCCGGCGCGGCATTTGCGGCCATGGGCGGGCAACTGCAGGCCTTGCTGCAAAAACCCGCGGTCATTATCAGTGTGGCTATTTTGTTTGGCCTGATGGCACTAGCGATGTTCGGCTGGTATGCCGTACAAATTCCGGCTGTCCTGCAAACCCGGCTGACAGCCATCAGCAGCCGCCAGCGCGCCGGCACATTTTTCGGTACCGCCGTTATGGGCATGTTGTCCGCACTCATCGTGACAACCTGCGTGGCTCCGCCACTGGTCGCAGCCGGCACCGTCATTGCACAAGCTGGTGATGTCACACGCGGCGCACTGTCACTGTTCTTTATGAGTATCGGCATGGGTATCCCGCTGCTGGTTATCGGCACATCAGCCGGCAAACTGTTACCCAAGGCAGGCACATGGATGAATGCGGTGAAAAACCTGTTCGGCATCATGCTGCTGGGTCTGGCCATCTGGATGCTGGAACGCCTCCTCCCCGCCACCATCACGATGTTACTGTGGGCGACGCTGGCCTTATTAACCAGCATCATGCTCGGCGGCTGGAAGCGCGGCCGGGCAGGTATAAACACCCGCCTGAGCAAACTCGCCGGACTCATATGCATGGTCTACAGCGCCTTGTTGTTTATCAGCGCATTTTCCGGATACACCAATCCGATGCGCCCGCTGGCCTTTCTCGATGAGCCAGTCACTCAAATGAACTTCCAGCGCATCAAGTCAGTCGCCGATCTCGAGCGGGTGCTGCAAGTCGCAAAAGCCAATAATCAAACCACGATGCTCGACTTCTATGCTGACTGGTGCGTGTCATGCAAAGAAATGGAGTACTACACCTTTGTTGATGCAGCCGTGCAGGCACAGTTAAGCAATACGGTATTGCTGCAAGCGGACGTCACGGCCAATGACCCACAGGATCAGGCGCTGCTGAAATATTTCGGAATCTTTGGCCCCCCGACGATCATGTTCTTTAACCTGCAGGGCGAAGAGCGCATCGAATACCGCGTGGTCGGGTTTATGACGGCTGAGGAATTCGCAGCGCATGTAACTCAAGCCTTAAGCACGATTGATAACGAAGCGCTGCAACCATGAGTAACCCCGTGCTGAACAAAATCAGACTCACTGCCTTTCTGCTGATCTTTATTCTCGCCGGTTTTTTTGCCAATCAGCTTCTCATCAGCCGCAATGAACCGATTGCGACATCAGGCGACATCAGTTCGGGTGCTTCCAATGCGGACCTGCCCGCATTGGAAGCACCCGTCACGCTGCCCGAATTTTCACTAGAGGATATGAATGGCACGCGCCGTTCTATTAAGGAATTTACCGGCAAACCGTTGTTGATTAATTTCTGGGCAACCTGGTGCGCACCCTGTTTAAGGGAAATGCCGCTGCTGCAATCAACGTGGCAGGCACGACGGGCCAGCGATGATCTGCTCGTCATTGGCATCGCCGTTGATGACGCCGATGTCGTCGCGCCCTATCTGGAAAAAACCGGTGTGACCTACCCGATTCTGGTGGGCCAAGCCGACGCCATGGCCGCAACTGAGTTGTTTAAACCAGACTATATCGGACTGCCATTCACCGTCTTTATCGATGCGGCCGGCCACATAGTCGGATCCCATTCGGGCGAGCTGACACCCGATCAACTCGCCGTGGCGCTTGGCGCGCTAGACGCTCTGACGCAAGGCAGCACCGACCTGGCCACCGCCCGGCAGCAAATAGCCCGCTAACCCCCCCCCACAAGAAAATCAGGCGAACTTTGTTATTATTTTTCTGGAAATTGACGGGAAAATGTATAAACTTGCGCCTATCGTCTGCTTCTGAACATAATTTGCAATGTCGCATATACTGCTGATAAATGGCCCGAACCTGAATCTCCTCGGTACCCGGGAACCCGGCGTGTACGGCAGCACGACGCTGGAGCAGATCGAGCAGGGTCTTGCAGAGCAAGCCCGGGCACTGGGACACGAGTGCACAGCTTTTCAGAGCAATTCAGAATCCGACCTGGTCGATCGCATACAGCAAGCTTCGGGGCAGGCTGATTTTTTCATCATTAACCCCGGCGCATTCACGCATACCAGCGTGGCAATGCGCGACGCCCTGCTGGCCGTAGGCATCCCTTTCATTGAAATTCATATCAGCAATGTCCATGCGCGGGAAGAATTCCGTCAGCATTCTTATTTTTCAGACATTGCTGTTGGCACCATTATCGGACTCGGCACGAAAGGCTACGAACTGGCACTTTCTTCGGCTGATGATTTTTTACAACGCGGGCAAGCACAGAACTAACGAGGATTAACCATGGATATCCGCAAGATCAAAAAACTGATCGAACTGCTGGACGACTCCGGCATCGCAGAACTTGAGATCACAGAGGGTGAAGAATCAGTGCGCATCTGTCGCTACCCTTCCGGTGGTGCAGCCCCTGCTTATGCACCGCCTGCTCCTGTCGCCATCGCTGCACCCGCTGCGCCGGCTGCTGCACCGGCCGAAGCCGCACCAATAGTTGCGGAAGGGCCTGCTGGTCATAAGGTCACAGCACCGATGGTTGGCACCTATTATTCATCGTCATCACCAACGGCAGCGCCGTTTGTCAAAATAGGCGACGAAGTACAAGTGGGTGACACCCTGTGCATTATCGAAGCCATGAAGATGATGAATCAGATTGAGGCCGACGTCGCCGGCACGGTCAAAGCCATTCAAGTTGAAAACGCAGAACCGGTTGAATTTGGCCAGGTTCTGTTTGTCATTGCCTGACCTACGGAATAAAAATGCTCGAAAAGATTGTCATTGCGAACCGCGGTGAAATTGCGCTGCGAATCCAGCGCGCCTGCCGCGAGTTAGGCATCAAAACGGTCGCCGTACATTCCACGGCTGACGGTAATCAAAAACACGTCCTGCTGGCAGACGAAACCGTTTGTATTGGGCCACCCGCGTCCGTCGATAGCTATCTCAATATGCCGGCGATCATCAGCGCGGCTGAAGTAACTGATGCGCAAGGTATACATCCGGGTTACGGATTTCTGTCCGAAAATGCCGACTTCGCAGAACGCGTGAACGACAGTGGTTTTATCTGGATCGGCCCGCCTCCTGGTGTCATACGGACGATGGGCGACAAGGTCGAAGCTATTAAGGCAATGAAAAAAGCCGGTGTGCCGACTGTTCCCGGATCAGATGGCCCGCTGGGCGATGATATTGAAGAAAATTTAAGGCTGGCTAGAAATATCGGTTACCCGATCATCATCAAGGCAGCTGCGGGCGGTGGTGGTCGCGGTATGCGCGTCGTACACACCGAAGCTTCACTCGCCAGCTCCATCACACTGACACAATCGGAAGCCAAGGCGGCCTTCGGCGACGGCACGGTGTACATGGAAAAATTCCTGGGCAATCCAAGACACATTGAGTTTCAGGTACTGGCTGACAAGCATGGTCACTGCGTGCATCTGTTTGAACGTGACTGTTCGATGCAACGACGCCATCAGAAAGTTATTGAAGAGGCGCCGGCTCCGGGTATCACTGAAGAGCAACGTCAGAGAATTGGTGAACGCTGCGCACAAGCCTGTCGCGAAATCGGCTACGAAAATGCGGGTACATTCGAGTTCCTTTATGAAGACGGCGAGTTTTATTTCATCGAGATGAACACCCGGCTGCAGGTCGAACACCCTGTCACCGAAATGATCACCGGCATCGACCTGGTCAAGGAGCAGCTGCGCGTCGCCTCAGGCGAACCGCTGCGCTTCAAACAGGAAGACATCTCGCTGCGCGGACATGCGATCGAGTGCCGCATCAATGCTGAAGACCCTGAAAAGTTCACACCATCACCGGGCCGCGTCGAACTGTGGCACCCACCGGGTGGCCCCGGCATTCGCGTCGACAGTCATTTGTACAGTGGCTACACCGTTCCGCCTTTTTATGACTCCATGATCGGCAAACTTATAGCCTATGGTGATGATCGTGAATCGGCGATTGCGCGCATGAGCATAGCGCTGTCAGAAATGGTGGTCGAAGGCATAAAAACGAATATTCCGCTGCATCAGGAAATCTGCACACACGCCGCGTTCAAGAAAGGTGGCACGAATATTCACTATCTCGAGAAACGACTCGGCCTGTAGGTTAACTTCAGCCAAAGTCGGCGGTGCCGGCTGGCCCGGACACCCTCGATGACGTGGCTTAAAGCACAAATCAATCTGCACCGGATCGACCCGGCGCCTGTCGAGGAGGCACTGAACGAACTCGGCGCAGTATCCATAGAGCTCAGCGATGCCAAGGACGATCCCATTCTTGAGCCTGCACCCGGCACGACCCCGCTTTGGCCGAATGTGCGGCTGACGGCATTGTTCGATGACGCCGTCGATGAAACCCTGATCAGATTGGCCGTTGCCGGCTCGATCATGGATGACCCTCTGCCTGATATGAGCTTTACGTCAGTCGAGGAACAGGACTGGGTCGCCAATTGGCAGCAATCACTCGAACCGATGCGCTTCGGCAGCAATTTATGGATCTGTCCTCCGGGAGTCGCTTGCCCTGAATCCGGGGGCACAGTTATCGAACTGGAACCAGGACTGGCCTTTGGTACGGGCTCGCACCCCACCACAGCACTGTGTCTCGAATGGCTGGCCAATAGCGGCGAATCCGAGGGCACACTGCTGGATTTTGGCTGTGGCTCGGGCATTCTCAGCATTGCGGCCTTGTTACTCGGCGCACGTTCAGTGACCGGCATTGATCTGGACGAACAGGCGCTGACGGCCACCCGCCGCAATGCGACTGATAATCATGTAGCAGAGCGCCTGAATGTACTCAGCCCCGAACAATTCACACGAACTGAGCCGTTTGATCGCATTGTGGCCAATATCCTGAGCGGTACACTAATAGCACTCAGTCAGGAGATTCACGGCCATGCCCGCAAAGGCACACGGATTGCGCTAAGCGGCATTCTGGCCGATCAGGTTGAATCCGTGACCGGGGCTTATCACACTTGGGTGAATTTCGAGCCGCCCGTCTTTCAGGAAGACTGGGCCTTACTAACCGGAACCGTTATTAAATAGCAGGATCAATGTATACACGCTGCACACATTGTCAGACGATGTTTAAAGTCACTGCGGAACAACTCCGCGAAGGTGACATTGACTGCATGACCTGCGGCGAATCATTTAATGTGCTCGCCGATCTCGCGGATGACATTCCAGCCTTGATGGCCAGACCCCCGGTTATATCTGAAAGTACTCCTGAAGCACCCGTCGAAGAAATACCTCCCAAAGAAACAGCCCCCAAAGAAATAGCCGAACAACGCCCGGAAAAACAGCAAGACACTGACGGAGATGGTGAGGACGACTCTGATCGAGAAGATGAGTCGCAGACAGAAGATGAACATGAGGATGATGCGCCGGTAGATGACACCCCGGAAAAAGAGGCCCCTGAGGAAGAATGTTCTGAGGAAGAGCATCATGAGGAAGAACATCCTGAGATAGAGGCTGAAGAAGCAGCCGATGAGTTACACCCTGAAACACAGGATGAAGACGAACCTGAATCTCTGGCCGCTTCCCTTGAATTTGATGCGCCTGAACAAGCCTGGACCAATATCTTTATTACCAATCACCGTGCCGTGACAGCCAATGGGCAATTTGCGGATGCGGATGAAGAACCTGCAGGCCTCACAGATACGGGCGCTTTCGAAGGTACCGTCTCGGACAAGGGCGAATGGCAGGAGCTGCTCGAAGAGGTTGATCGTAAAGAAGATACGGAAGAAGAAGGGTCTGAAGAGGATGCTGCTGATCCTTTCATTGGTGACGACGATGATGATCTGGCCGGCGCACCCGTTATAGACGCTGATGACCCGGAAGCTGAATATGACCCGGTGGAAGCAGAGTCAATCGACTACCTGGAAGATGAATTTGATTACGATGAAGAGAGCGTCGAACCATTATGGCTCCACAGCGAAGAGGATGAGTTTTTCGTCGCTGATGAACAACCGCAAACTCGTGACTGGCCCACAACCGCGTTACTGACCATTGTCACACTTGCAGCATTACTGGGTGGACAGCTCCTGCATTACAACCGCGATACGCTCGCGATGAACCCGGGTTACGGATCGGTCATTCGGCAGCTCTACCCGATCATTGGCATAGAAGTTTATCCGGATTGGCCATTGAACGCTTATGAAGTCAGCGGCACCGAAGCCGTGGCTGGCAAGGCCGGACAAAACACGCTCAATATCAATGCGAATGTCATTGTTGCCGGCAAGCAGCGCGTCGGCTTGCCTATGATTAGAATAGAGTTAAGAGATCGCTGGGCTGCCCCGGTAGCCAGTCGCGTTTTTCATCCCGACGAATACCTGACCGATGAATATCTCAAAGTTGCCGACATAGGTCTTGCTAACCCTGGCACGGCGATACCGGTAAGGGTCAGTGTCGTTGACCCGGGCACCGCCGCATTGGGGTATATCGTCGATGTCTGTCTGCCCCGACGCACATCCGGTCTGGAATGCCAGATAAAACAGGATCCCTTTAAATGAGCGATCAACACCAGACAGAGGGTCCGGTCATTGGACCTTATCAACTGTCGGGTAGAGCTGTACTGGCGCCGATGGCCGGCATTGCCGATGCACCGTTCCGGCGGCTTTGTGAGCAACACGGTGCGGCATTAGCTGCCACTGAAATGACGCTCGCCAGTCATGGTATTGCCCGCACAGCCGGGCCCGGCACCAGGCTGGATCTGAATCAGACCATCGGTTTAAAGGCTGTACAGATTGCCGGCAGTGACCCTGCACAGGTCGCTCAGGCCGCCCGCGAAGCCGAAGCGCTGGGTGCGCAGATAATCGACATCAACATGGGCTGTCCCGCAAAAAAAGTCTGTAAAAAACTGGCCGGCTCGGCGCTGCTCAAAGATGAAGCGCTGGTCGCCCGTATTCTTGAGGCAACCGTGGCCGCTGTTTCCGTGCCGGTCACGCTAAAAACGCGCACCGGCTGGAACCCTGACAATCGCAATGGCGTATATATCGCAAAGTTGGCCGAATCTGTCGGCATAGCTTCGCTCGCCATTCATGGACGCACGCGCGCAGACATGTACAAAGGCGAAGCCGAGTACGAAACCATTCGCGCAATCAAACAATCAGTCAGCATCCCTGTTTTTGCAAACGGTGACATTACGTCACCGGAAAAAGCTCGAGACGTTATTAAGAAAACAAATGTTGATGGCATCATGATTGGCCGTGGCGCGCAGGGACGCCCGTGGATTTTTGAACAAGTCAACGCATTATTAGAAGAAAAAGTTATTGTGCCAATTCCCTCTCTGCAATCACGACGTGATATTATCTGCGACCACCTCGACGCTATTCACCATTTTTATGGCGAACAACTCGGCGTTCGAGTGGCAAGAAAGCATTTGAGCTGGTACTGCGGGGACCTGCCGAACTCGGACGAGTTTCGTTACAGGGCTGTAAGGGCAATCAGTGCCAGAGAGCAACTGCAACTAACTAACAATTATTTTGACCGCTGCCTCGATGCGTCGGCGGCGATCTACAATCAGTTTCCGGAGATTCCTGACCGTGGTGCAGGGAAAAAAGAAAAAAACAACGAAAAAGAAGACGACCCGGGGAAGCAAGGACGCTTTAACCAACGTAAGGAATCGGCCACTCAGAGATGTCACTGAAGATGCCTTGAAACGATATTTCAAGGATCTAAACGGACATGCGCCTGGCGATCTTTACGATTTGGTTATTGGGGAAATCGAAGCCCCGTTATTCAGAACGGTGATGCACCATACTCAGGGTAACCAGAGTCGCGCGGCGGCTATCCTCGGGGTGAACCGGGCTACCCTGCGTAAAAAACTGAAAACCTATTCACTGCTGGATTAACGCCCGCAAGGCCGGCCCTCCAGCCCCTTCTATTCTGCTTTCCGGACCAAATCCATGACTGCTTACAAGCGAGCACTGATCAGCGTTTCCGACAAAACCGGCGTTGAAATCATTGCTAAAGCCCTGATCGAAAAAGACATCGAAATTCTTTCCACCGGCGGCACCGCCAAAGCACTGCGCGCAGCGGGACTCGACGTCACCGACGTCAGCGACGTCACCGGCTTTCCTGAAATCATGGATGGTCGCGTAAAGACTTTGCACCCGAAAATTCATGGCGGCATTCTTGCCCGCCGCGATCAGGATGCAGAAGTCATGGCCGAACAGGGCATCGGCCCGATCGACCTGCTGATCGTTAACCTCTATCCGTTCGAATCCACTGTTGCTCAACAAGACTGTACCTATGACGATGCCATCGAAAACATCGACATCGGTGGACCGGCCATGCTTCGCGCAGCGGCAAAGAATCACAAGTTCGTCACGGTAATCGTCGACCCGGCTGACTATGACAACGTCATTCAGGAACTCAGTGACAATAACGGCACTGTGAGTTTTGCCACCCGACAGTTGCTCGCCAAGAAGGCCTTCGGTCATACCGCGGCCTATGATGCGGCTATCTGGAACTATCTTGACAGCCTGAATGATGAGCCGCGTGAATTCGGTGAAACCTTCCCGCTCCCACTGCGCAAGCACAGTGAAATGCGTTACGGCGAAAACCCGCACCAGCGCGCTGCGCTTTATAGCCTGCCGCAAGCCAAGACCGGCACATTGATCGCAGCAAAGCAGCATCAGGGCAAACCGCTTTCTTATAACAACATTGCCGATGCCGATGCCGCACTTGAATGCGTCAAGGCGCTCACCGGCAATGCCTGTGTCATCGTTAAGCATGCCAACCCCTGCGGTGTCGCGATTGCGGCCACTCCGCTGCAAGCCTATGACAAGGCTTTCAAAACAGATCCAAACTCCGCGTTCGGCGGCATCATCGCCGTCAACACGGAAGTCGACGGCGCACTGGCCAGTGAAATCGTCGAACGACAATTCCTCGAAGTCATGGTGGCGCCGGCCTACACAGCTGAAGCGCTGGCCGAGTTTGCCAAAAAACCCAATATTCGGGTGCTCGACACGGGCCCACTGAACCCGACGGCTGCCGGCCTGCGGGTACAACAGATTGAAGGCGGGATTTTGGTGCAGGACAAGGATCTGCTGGCCCTCGACCACTCAATGCTAAAAGTGGTCACGGAACGCCAGCCGACCGAACAGGAACTGGCCGACGCAGTGCTGGCCTGGGAACTGGCACGATTCGTAAAATCGAACGCGATTATTTATTGTCAGGACGGCATGTCACTGGGGATCGGTGCCGGCCAGATGAGTCGGGTCATGAGCGCCAGGATCGCGGCCTGGAAAGCCGAAGAAGCCGGCCTGCCGATTAAGGGCGCGGCGATGGCTTCAGATGCGTTTTTCCCGTTCCGCGACGGTATCGACATCGCTGCCGAATATGGCATCGGTGTTGTCATCCAGCCAGGTGGCTCGATTCGCGATGATGAAGTCATTGCGGCGGCGAATGAACACAATATGGTCATGCTGTTTACCGGCGCACGACACTTCCGGCACTAATTATTTACAACGAGCCTAACGAACAGGAATAGCGATGAAAGTTCTGGTGATCGGCGGCGGTGGCCGCGAACATGCGCTGGCATGGAAAATCGCACAATCACCCCGCGTTGAACACGTGTATGTC
>Ga0224504_10000743_pt1 | contig 14571 bp, 10 predicted proteins | sample SF_Oct11_sed_USG_3_FD_170160 | JGI IMG/M metagenome (GOLD analysis project Ga0224504, IMG submission 170160) | Sediment microbial communities from San Francisco Bay, California, United States - SF_Oct11_sed_USGS_24 | ecosystem: Environmental > Aquatic > Marine > Sediment | place: USA... | reverse complement strand
AGAGTTGAATCAAATAGCCACTGACAAATCGAGCAGCCAGGCCCCGCAAACGGAGAATCTGCACCAGCAGCCAGGCCGAATCACGGCAGGAACCGAGTGCCAGCTGCAGGGTTTTTTCACAGCTTTGAACGCCAGGCTCCATACGGACGGAATAGTCGACGGTTTTGTTGAGTTGCTGATTAACATCAATCAGGAAGTCGATCGTTCTTTTTTTACTGCAGTCGGAATTGGCCAACCACTTTTTCAGTAGCGGCCCGGGGACCACTTGCTTGAAATATGGAGCGAGTTCCATGAGCTCCAGTTTACTGTAAGTAAACGGATATTCCTCTGCATATTCTTCGATGAAAAAATCGAAGGGGTTATAGGCGGCCATGTCGGCAATCACTTCAACTTCTATGCTCAGCTCGCGAGTTTTCTCGGGGAAAACCAACCGGGCCAGATAGTTACCGAAAGCATCTTGCTGCCAGTTGATAAAATGATTTTCCGGTTTGACTTTAAGGGAATAGGCCTGAATCGGGGTGCGGCTGTGGGGCGCCGGTCGTAAACGTACGACGTGCGGGAAAAGAGAAATTGGACGGTCAAATTTATAGTAAGTGTTGTGATTACAGGCAACGCGTATTGACATGATAATCCTTATTAAAACCCTTGATTGAAAGCAGGTAACAAAAAGATAAATTTTTACTCGATAGCAACCTTATTAACGACTAACTATAGCATATCCTTGAAAATTGATAGTGACTATGAACCCCAATAATTTCGAACCATAGCGTATCTGGTGCGTTAAAGAGAGGATACAGGTATGCTCTACGACATCGATCTGCTTATTCTTAGCTAGAAATTCCTGCCCATATATTACCTCTTCCTGGAATTAATCTGTTGTAGTCGCCTCAAATATTGTTGGAAAACATAGACTTATGCTCAAAATTTGAGTCAAGAAGAATCCGGACAGGTCTCGGACCGGAGGCTGAAAAAGTAAAAGCGACCTCGGGAATGCAGATGTTTAGTGGCTTAGTGAGAGGCCAGTCGAAAAGTCCGGTCCAGACCCGGCCCTGAGATAAAAATTTGGGGTGGGGAGGGGAGGTAGATTTGTGGAAATGAAAAAGCCCCAACTGGTGATGGATGGGGCTAGGCCGTGAGTGACCGGAATGTCCTTAGGTGATACAAGTAATGAGTTGCGATGGGATATACAGCAATCGCTTTGTGGTGTTTTGCGAGTTTACTGATAATCGTGCAATGTAAGAATGACGCATTATCCCTTACTGGGAAAGTGGAGTTACTAAATAAGGTATCCCAATGTGCGGAGGCAAAGCCTACTTACCTGAATGCCTCCATTGAATACGTGACCATCTTTTTCGCCTCCGGTTCACGTGCATCGGTTACGAATTTTATTAAGTTGAACCGCACATAGGTTGTGGTCAACTTGGTGGCTTTCTTAAGTGTTGGCCTACAATGTTTGTATATGAGGAGGTGGTATAAATGAGCCTTTCTCCTGCATCACCAATGGTGTTCCTCAATACATTAGCGAGTGAAGCCATTAGTTATTATTGTCGGGGATTTCCCTGGGGTCCGTCATGTTTTCAGGACGCAGCATCTCATCGAGTTGTTCTTTAGAGAGCAGGCCTTTCTCTAGAACCAGGGAATAGACGCTACCGCCTGTTTTGAGTGCCTCCTTGGCAATAGCGGCTGATTGTTCGTAACCGATAACTGGGACCAACGCAGTGACCAAGCCGATACTGTTCTCCACATAGCCACGGCAGATATCCCGGTTGGCCTCAATGCCAACGATACAACGGGAAGCAAGGGTTACACAGGCATTTTTAAGGATCATCATGCCGTGTAGCAGGTCGAATGCGATGACCGGCTCGGCCATGCAAAGTTCCAGTTCACTGGCTTCGGCTGCCATAGAAACAACGGCATCGTAACCCATGACCTGATAACAAATCTGGCTGACCAACTCAGGAATAACTGGGTTGACCTTGCCGGGCATAATCGATGATCCCGGTTGCATTGGTGGAAGGTTGAGCTCGTTGAGCCCACAGCGTGGTCCAGATGATAGCCAGCGAAGATCGTTGCAAATCTTGGAAATCTGCACCGCACTCCTTTTCAGGGTCGCCGACATTTGCACAAAAGTTCCAGCATTCTGGGTTGCTTCGACAAGGTTCTCGGCTCGGCGTAGTTCAAAACCACTGACTTCGGAAAGCTTTTTTGTCACCAGGTTGGCGTACCCGGGCGGACTGTTGATTCCGGTCCCGATGGCTGTTGCCCCCATGTTGATGGCGAGAAATTCGTAAGCCGCTCTTTCTATGGCGCTAATGGCACTGCCGACCATCACTGCGTAGGCACCGAACTCCTGGCCAAGGGTCATCGGTACGGCATCCTGATTCTCGGTCCGCCCCATCTTCAAAACATCGCTGAATTCTTCAGCCTTCAACTCCAGGGCTTGACGAAGCTCCTCCATCGCCCTGGCCAGTTCTCGATTTGACAGCAGAACAGCAAGTTTAATCGAGGTCGGATAAGCGTCGTTAGTTGACTGGGAACAGTTGACATGATCATTGGGGTGCAAGTGTTCATATTCCCCCTTGCGATGCCCCATGATCTCGAGACCGCGATTAGCAATTACTTCATTGGCGTTCATGTTGGTTGATGTACCGGCTCCGCCCTGAAACATGTCGACGGTGAAATGCTCACGCAATTTGCCGTCCAGAAGTTCGTCGCATGCACTGCAGATCGCTTGTGCTTTTCCCTCGTCGAGAACTCCCAGTTGCTGATTTGCCAGTGCCGCAGCCTTCTTCGTCATGGCAAGACCCTCAACCAGATGCTCAAAATTACTGACAAAGACACCTGAAATAGCGAAATTCTCCATAGCCCTCTGGGTCTGGACTCCGTAGTAAGCATGGTCTGGAATTTCGCGTTGGCCCAGAGAATCGTGTTCCAGGCGATAACCTCCTACCTCACGGGCCTCCTGGTCATCCTGGTAGATCTGATCGGACAGACTTCGCAAACGCCTGTTGATGCCGACCGCAACCCGCGCAACAATCCGGTAGAAGAGATCGGGCTTCTCTTCTCGGTAAGCATCAAGCTTTTTTTTGGAGATCTGCCAAATGGTTGTCCCGTGGCGGGTAAAGGCTCCTGTGCTATGAGCGTCATCTCCCAAAAAGGCTCCTTCACTGATCAGCGTTCCTGGAATCAGGGAACCGATGTGTCTGGAGGAGCCGTGCAGGCCACGAACTAACTCGACATCGCCATCCAGAACGATACCGGCCCAGGACCTGGGAGTCGACTCTTGAAAGAGCCAGTCATTGGCTTGATATGTCCGCGTTTCCCCTTCTTCAAAAAAGATTCGGAGATCTTCTTCACTGATGCCTGTGCCTTTGGCCGCTTGTTTAATGATCTGTTCTTCGAGAATCATGATTATGACTCCTTTATTGTCAGTTGACTGGTGTTAAAGGATAATCCCACCAAACACAAACCCCAGGATAACTGCAGCAACGATAGTCACTGTGCCGGGGACCAGAAACGGGTGATTGAAAACAAGTTTACCGATCTGTGTCGACCCGGTATCGTCGAACTCAACAGCTGCAATGAGAGTCGGATAAGTCGGCAACACGAAGAGGGCACTAACGGCAGAAAAGGCTGCTATCGCGGCAACAGGAGAGACGCCAAGCGCCAGGGCTGCCGGCATCAGAGCCTTGGTGGTAGCCGCCTGAGAATAGAGCAACATGGAAGCGAAGAAGAGAACCACGGCCAATGTCCAGGGGTTTGACTCGAGTATCCCCCCGGCAAAGATGTTAATCTCTTCAATGTGGGCCGTGACAAAAGTCGTACCGAGCCAGGCGACCCCCAAGACACAGATACAGGCACTCATGCCCGACTTGAAGGTGGCGGCATTAAGGATTCTTTTTGCATCGACCTTGCACAAGAGAGTGATCAGGGACGCTGCAGCCAGCATAAAGGTAACAATCGCATCGTTGCGCGAGAGAATCGGCTCCTTGATCAGGCCGATTGTGTCACTGATTGCTGTCGCATAAAAAACCACGCAGATAATACTGAGGGCAAAAATCAACACCGACCTTTTTGCTTCCGCGGGAATCTCCTGTTGATTATCCTCTTCCACTTCTATATTGACCTGTCCTTTCGCCAGACGTTCCTGGTAGATGGGGTCATCCTTAAGATCCTTACCCATGAAGTTGGCAACAACCGCTCCAATCATGACCGCCAGGAAGCTGCTGGGAATCGAAATCATCAATAACTCGACATAGTCGACACCAACTTTTTCCAGCTCACTGGAGAAAAACACCACGGCTGCAGATATCGGTGATGCGGTAATGGCGATCTGAGAAGCGACAGTGGCTATCGACAGAGGGCGAGAAGGTCTGATCCCCTCACGTTTAGCGACTTCAGCGATGACCGGTAGTGTTGAAAAGGCTGTGTGACCAGTGCCCGCAAAAATAGTCATCCAGTAAGTGACGATCGGGGCCAGGAAGGTGATATATTTCGGTTTGCTTTTCAAAATATTTGCGGCAATGTGCACGAGGTAATCAAGCCCCCCTGCTTCCTGCATCGCAGCGATCGCAGCGATGACACCCATGATGATGAGGATGACATCCACCGGGATAGCCCCCGGTTCAAGACCGAAGCCGAAAGCGAGGACCAGAACACCAAATCCGCCGGCAAAGCCGATGCCGATGCTCCCCATCCGGGCTCCGAGCCAGATAAAAAATAGCACGACCAGTAACTCAACGATCCACATACAATGTCTCCTTATGCACGAATAAACCAGCTGAACACAAGAGCTACCATCAGGGAATCACGTAACTGCCACTCAAGTCCAAAGTCTGACCAGTTATCGTTGTTTTTCTGCCATTTTCATTTAATTGAGTTGAGACGGATGACCAACTGTAGGAAAGTTCTCCACTGATTCCTTCCAGTTTATTGCTACCACCAAGGATGGTTCCGGTGACCCGTTTGTCTTTCTGTATTGCACCACTTTGCAGCGAGAGATAGACTTCCGTCCCATCAAGGTCTTTCCACACACAACGGGCAGTGGCCCCGGTCGCAGAGTCTGATAGACCGATACATTCAGCCCAATAATCTTTTTTTTTGCCGAGACTTGACTGAAGATTTACATGACCGGAGAAATTGAAGGTGTAAATCTGTATGTCGCTGTTGGAGATAAAAACCTCTTTGACGCCATTAGCAATCCATTTGCCACTAAATTCACCAGCTTCTGCTGCACAACCGACAGCTTGAAAACCAAAGACAAGGAAAAGAACGACGAAGCTGATTACCCTGGAATGCCAACTCAACGATAGACTGTAGTTGCCCATCCTTATTCCTCCTTATCTTGAGCTGATTACTCTGACGGAATTTTAGAGTTAGTTTAGATTTGAATGTTTTAACTATTTGTCGAGAGTATACAAGGGTTCTGAATGATGTCTATCAACATTTTGGAGATAAAAAGGTAGGGGGGTTAGATAAGAAGGGGCAGGTTTGGAGGGTGTGGAGTTGGCAAAAAATAGAGGCTCGTACTGGTCGTGCATTGTCATAAAAAAACCCCACAGCCAGGAGGGTGGCTGCGGGGTAACGGGTTTGTTTGGTTTTTTTAAGAGGTAGAACATGAAGAAGTATGTTCTGGTTTATGTCTTCCTCTTTTAGTCAGGTATGTCAATAAGAAAAACAAAATAAAATTTCTGCCAAGGATCGAACCCTGGTGGTCTTTTTCATAGGCCAGAATCTTAAGGACATTCACAAGGTCGCCAATTAAAGTATAAAGGACTTAAAGGGCTTATCCTATAACTCCCCATCGTGCAATCAACTCAAACTTTTCTGAATCATCAAGCCATTCGGCGTTAATCATGTGTCTGCCACTATCCCATGGCTGCAAATTAATCGCTCCAATCGGAATCAAAAGTACAAACAAAAGGAAAAAAAGAATAAGTAAGACCATGATTGACTCCTGGTGGTTAGGCTTTGTTTTGCTTCCCGTGACTTGCAATCTATTAGCAAAGTCAAGAAAAGTATAATTAATTGTTTTTCTTATATATTAATTGTGCTAATGATGTCCCATGATTGATTACAAGCTATTAGAAGCTATCGCAATGGTTGTTCAGGAAGGTGGCTTTGAAAAAGCAGCGACCTTGATGAACCTGACTCAATCTGCGGTATCACAAAGAGTCAGGCTCCTTGAAGAGCGTGCGGGCAAAATTCTTCTCTCTAGAACATCGCCACCCCAGCCTACAGATGCCGGGCAGAAGCTCATCAAGCATTACTTGCAGGTAAGGTTGCTGGAGGATAGCCTCGAAGAGGGGATAAGTGACTCCGATGATTCCACCCCGGTCAGATTGTCGTTGGGAATTAACGCCGACAGCTTGTCCAGTTGGTTTCTGCCTGCCATAGGAGACCTTTTAGGGGGTGGCAAAATTCTGATTGATATGCATGTTGATGATCAGGAACAAACCCACAAATTACTTAGAGGCGGAGTCGTTGTCGGCTGCATTAGTGACTTGGCCTCTCCAATGCAAGGGTGCAAGGTGGATTTTTTAGGGGCGATGAAATATCGCCTCCTGGCCCGTCCAGAATTTATTTCGAAATGGTTCCCGGAGGGGTTGACAGTTTCTGCTGCTGAGAATGCTCCGGCGGTCATGTTTACCCGCAAAGACATGCTTCACTATAAAATCCTACAAAGAGTGCTTGGCGAAGCTATTAAAGTTAAAGCTATTCATTACGTTCCTTCAAATGATCAATTCATGAAGATGATTAGTTCAGGTTACGCTTATGGCATGGTTCCTGATTGGCAAAGTAAAACCTTGCGATCAAAAGGCGAAGTTGTCGAGGTTCATGAAAGAGCGCATGATTCTGTAAAACACTATTGGCATTGCTGGAACATCGATTCCATGCCCTTGAAGACACTATCAAAGCGGCTTGTGAATAAAGCAAAAATCTTGCTCTCCTGAATTTAAGCGTACTTGACGAGCTCCAAATATAGGTAAGAGTTTTCTCTGGCTGAAGAGAATTACGTTTACAAGGATTGTTGAAAAGCAACCTCTGTTGAGTGTTTCTAAGGGGTTCATCTGACAGTCAGTGTTAGATTTAGTACGAAGTGAAAACCCCCGTCCTCTGGACGGGGTCAGAGTTCTTTGGCTTTGCCAAAAGGGCTCATGACAGACCACTATACAGAGGTTGTTCCCGCAACCCACTGAATAGGAAGGAAAGCCATGAGCCATTTTCGGAAATTAACACATGCCATATGGCCTTGTCAGTATCACATTGTTTGGGTGCCAAAGTACCGGTATCGTGTTTTGGAGGGCGACCTAGCCGAGGAAGTCAGCGTTTGCTTACGGATATTCAGCGAGCAAAGTTATTGCGAAGTCGTTGAAATGAATATCCAAAAGGATCACGTTCCTCTGATCATAATGGTGCCCCCGAAAGTGTCGATATCAGAGTTGATGGGACGTTTAAAAGGTCGCACCGCGATACGGGTGCTGCGGCGTTTCAAAGAACTACGAAAGAAGCGATATTGGGGAAATCATCTTTGGGCCCCTGGCTATTGTGTGGATACCGTAGGCATGGACGCAGAAATGATACGGCGCTATGTCCGGTATCAAGAGAAACGTGAGAAAAAGATAGAAGAACAACAGCAATTTAAGTATTAAACGACAGAAATCACGGGAACAGCGCCTGGCTACCCTCTTTGGGGGTAGCCGGTACCGCCCCCTCCGGGGGCGACGTTCAATGCCCCGTCCTCTGGGCGGGGTTTTTTACTGCTGATTCTTATGTACGGTTTTATGCCCGCAAATAGAATAAAACTTCTATTATTTATGTTCAAAAAATAGTGAGCATCGATTCGTAGCTTGATTATCCCCACCCCCTGATGTTTCTCATAAGTCACGACTTCTGAGAAGAAAATCGGCCTCTTGTTGATAGAGGCATTTGAGAGGTTCTTTAATTCAAACGAAAATGGCCACTTGGTAACAGGTGCCCTTTTTTTGTTATAAAACCTAAAAAAATACGGGGTCTTTCAATATGAAGACCCCGGAGGCATTAGGAAGGCTATTCAGGAGGTTCAATACGATTGGTTAGTTCGTATTGTTGAATGTACTTTAAACGATGTCATCTGAAGGAGATGTTGAAAAAATGTGAATAAAACGTGAAATGGTTATTTTCTAAAAAATCACCATCTACCAGACACGAAAGCCCTCGATCTCCCCCTGTCAGCATAGTTGTCGATAGGAAAGTGCCCTGGACAAGAATAAGACCGGATGACAAAAAGAAAGAGCGACCCTAGGAAGATTGCTTGAAACAGATGCAATGCCTTATTGACATCACACAGGAATGTATTTTAGTGATGAATGACAAAACAGGCATAACTGCGAACAAAAGGCTTTAAAGACGGAGGTCGGCAAAGATGGCTCTTTATAATGACGAGGTTGAAAAATTAAGAAGCCTATTTGAAAAGTTAGAGAGGGCAGAGGCTCTTGAAGAAAAAGTGAAATATTACAATGCTGCAATAAGTGAGGCTAAGGTTGCTCTCGAAGATAATGAAGATAGTCAATGCGAGAAAGCCATCACTAACTTGATGACGACATACCTCCGTAAACTATTTAGATACTTCTTAACCTTAGGCAAAAAGGTGCCTATTGATATGTGGATATTGTTGATACTCTCAAATTCAGAGCCCGTGCTGCTCGAAAAACTCAAGAAAGAAAATCCTAATCTAGCAGAAAAATATGATGAGTTTTTTATGCTTGCTGAGAACAATAAATGGATAATGAACAGATTGATTTCACAGATAAAAGGGTAAAGTGAAACACACTTCGTGATTGACTGAGAAAGATTCCAACTATCTTTAACAATTATCTCTTGATAAGGCTCTTTTTTGAACATTGAATAAGTAAAAAAGTTATCACCGACGATCGAATGCCCCCTTCTTGAACACTCCAGAGATGCTCCGGAGACAAAACCCCGCCCCGGAACATTCAAACACTACATTCCTTGAACTACCAAACTGTCACTTTGAAGATCATCCGGACCAGAACAGCCCCGGAGAACAAAAAGAAAGAGCGACCTCGGGAAGGTCGCTCTTAAGTAAAAATGGTCGAGGTGAGAGGATTTGAACCTCCGACCCTCCTACTCCCGAAGCAGAAGCGTTCGCTTCGCTCTATGTGCGCACTTACCAGAGAGGACATCATCCATGGACTTTTTTTAGAGGAAGTGCAGCGGAAGTTGTTTGTGAAACTATGGCAATAGAACCTTTGGCCTGGCCCCTTAGAAGTGATGGCAGCATGGCGAAGAGGAGCACTATAAGTCCTTAGATGATGTAAGAAAGAGTTGCAACAGCATTAATAGGAATACTCTCCGGCAGGAATCCCAGGTTACTGCAAATCGTTATTTATGGGACAAACTAGGATACGGAGGATTCAATATCTAGAAAAACAAAATAATACTTCCGGCAACAGTCAGCAAAACATTGGCAAAGGCGTAAGCTCCGGTATAGCCCAGCGACGGCACCGAGCTATTCGCAGCTTTGGTTACCACGCTCAGAGATGCGCCACTGGTCATCGACCCGGTAATCCCGCCGAACAAGAGCACCGGGTGGATGTTCAAAACTTTCCGACCAAAAAGATAACCGACAAAAATAGGGATGATTGTCACACAGATACCGGCGACGACCAGAACGGGTCCTGCGGCAGCAAAGGTTTCGATAATGTCACCACCAGCTCGCAGCCCGACTCCGGCCATAAACAGCAGCAGGCCGAACTCCATCAATATCCAGCGTGCTGCATCAGGCAGGCGGCCAAAGGTTGGGTGGACGCTGCGCAAATAGCCGATGAGTAGGCCCGAGGTGAGTAATCCGCCGGCAGAACCCAGGCCCAGGGACAACTGCCCGACATTGACGGCGAGCAAGCCAATCAACACGCCAAAAGCTATGCCAAAGGCAAAAGTGACCATGTCCGTTTCAGCGATTTCCCTTTCGACGTGACCGAACTCCCCACCGAGCAAATCGACGTTTTCACGGGGTCCCACTACGGTCAGGAGATCGCCTTTACGTAGCCTGAAATCCACGGTGCGGGGAATTTCCATGTGCATCCGGGAGATACGGGTTAACAGCACGCCAAATTTTCTCGCAATGTCCAGCTCTTCGAGAGATTTGCCAACCGCCTGTTTGTTGATCACAACAATCTGTGCCGTTTCCGTAAATTTTGCCGTACCCGTCTCATGTGCTATCTCCTCACCGAACTTGGCAACCGTTTCCGTGAAAAAGTTCACTGGCGCAAGAATGAGCAGCTCATCTCCCAGTTGCAGGTATCCTGATGGATCAGGCTTGAGAATCTCACCGTCTCTTCTCACCTTTACAACCGAGGTCTTGTCCCAGTATTGCTCGCTCAGTTGTTTACCAGGGATTTTCGTCATTTCTTCGTTGGTGACCTTGTAGATACGTGCCGAGACATTACCCTGCTGTGATGCGACGCCACTCTCGTCGTCTGCTTCCAGTGCCTTCGCTTCTTTTTCCAGGTCGATGCCGAGCACTTGCGGCAGCAGCTTGATAATGGCAATCAATCCGGCTAGGCCGAAGATATAGGTGATGGCGTAACCGGTCGCCACGTTGCCGATCATGTCATCGGCTGAAATACCCGCAGGGGGTTTGACTTGTCCGCTGCGCAGCGCTTCCTGTGCAGCAGCAAGCGTCGGTGAACTGGTTAAACCACCAGACAACAATCCGGCAGACGTGCCGGGAGTAAGTGACAATAATTTAGCCGCAACGACAGCGACAGCAAACCCCGTGACTGCGATCACCAAGGCAAGCAGGAAATACTTAAGCCCGTCGGTTCGCAAAACATCGAAAAACCTCGGCCCGGCCTGGTATCCAACCGAGAAGATAAACAGCGCGAAGCCCACGGATTGGGCACCGGCACTCATCTGAAAGCCAAAATGACCAAGAAAAAGTCCGGCGAATAGCACGCCGGCGACAGGCCCAAGGGAAAAGCTGCCAATCCGTATGGCTCCTATCAGGTACCCCACACCGAGGATCAGGAACAGGGTCAGAACCGGTTGAACGCGGAGTAGCTCGATAAGCTTTGTGAACAAAGAGATTTCTTCCATGTCTCCCTCTCAAAACATAGTCAGAACAATCTTAACCAAGGTTCAGGGCGTGTCAAAGAACAGGACGCTTAATTCTCCTGCATTGTTTACATTATGCCTTGTAGTGGATTAATTTCAGGTGTCACGGGTTGGGTTTATTATTATAAATCCTTTTCCTAGGTTTATCTGTTCAGGACATGGATGTTTGGCAGGGTGTTTTAGAATGACTGACAAATAGTAAATGGCCACACGGAGTTGATCCAGATGGCCATCTTTTTGTCGTCTTAAATGTCTCTATCAATAAGAAGCCGAATTTCCTCTCACAAGTCGTGATAAATAAGAAATAACCCCTGAAAAAGCCCCTATTATTTTAAAGATGAATGATGTGAAAGTGGGCGACGGCTTTGGAAATACAAAGTTATTGCGTTACAATGTCATTCAACTTGGACATTTAATTAGATGCAGAAGCATTTGATGTTCACTTTTGGCAAGACTTAGCCATTAAAAGTAGAGGGCTCTCGACGACGAGGCATTTCGCTTCCCGCGGCGAACGACTGAGGATAGTCTATTTATATGGGATTAAAACAAGCCTGTAAATTCGAGTGGTTCTCTTCTGTCTGGCTGGCCGTTATTGCCACCGCGGTGGTGTTGGGCCTGTGCGGAAACCTTTACGCTGCGCAGAGCCCCCCGGAGGTAAAAGCCTCCACTGTCGTTTCACAAAACGCTTCAGCCGAACCGAAACTCTCCGAGATTATTCGGCTCTCTGCGGGCTTGTCAGCGCGTTTAGCTCAGCTTGAAAATATCAAGCTGGGCCTTCCTGATTTGGCTGCGATCGAACAAGATTACGCCGATATAAACGCTCAGGTTAACGCGGTTTCGGAAAAGGTAAAGGACTTAAGGGCAACGCGGGCAGGCCAAAACGTCAGAGACCTCACTCTCAATATGAGCTTTGCCTATGAAAAGGTCCGTCTCAACAAGATCAACCTGCCGCTTGACATGGCAATCGAACAACTTGATGGGTGGGGCAGGGAATGGCAGGCGAAACAACGGCGTTGGAAGGATTGGCAGTCTTCAATACTCAAGGATCGTTCCTACCGTCAAATCCAGACTGCTTTCGATGACGCGGATTCGACCATAGCTGCGGCCATCGGATTTATTTCGCGGCAGATGGAACCGCTTTTGGCCACTCAGACGATTGGGGCCAGGCTCAAAGCAAAGATCGACGGTCTGGAGACAGAAATGTCTGTCCTACGGGGAGATGCGATCCAGCGGGAACCTCTGCTTGGCAAGACCCCACCGATGTACTCGCTGGATTATTACGCCCAATTCAATCGAGAGTTGTGGCACATCGCCTGGGAAAACTTGAAGTTCATACCTCGACCGGGTCAAGAGTTTTTTAGGCTGCATGAACGGCAACTCGGAATTCTTGCCTTTCTCCTTATCATGGTCTTCACTGTGATTTATCGCAAGCGAGAGGCCATCGCAGAATCAGAAAACTGGTCTTTCGTTGCGGATCGCCCTGTCGCAACAGCCTTATTCGTAACGACTTTGTTTGCCACCTTCCAGATGCAATTCTGGGAATCTCGCTCGGCCATGGTGACCACGTTCATGTTGTTTGTCGGTAGTATGTCCTGCCTTTGTTTGTTGGTCAAAGTGTTGAAAAGCAGCTGGGCAAAGAAACTCTCTGTTGCTGTCATGTCCCTATTTGCCTGCATCGTGACCTTGATTCTGTTAGGGCTGCCTTCTCCGATTTTCAATCTCTTCATCGTGATGGCCTCGGCCGTGATCCTGGTATTCGCCCTCAAATTGGCAGCGGAGTGCAATCTTTTGACGAGTGGCCCTTATCCTCTGTGGGGATCGCGGGCGCTCGCCTTGTGGTTTGCCGTCATACTGCTTGCGGAGATCTTTGGGGATACCGGTATGGCTTACTCGATGTTCGTCAATTCGGTGATAACCATGGCGATTACTGCGCTCATCGTCTTGTTTATCTACCTGCTCCGGGGAGGAATTCATTGGATCTTTTTTTCGTCTCCCCTTTGGCAAGTCAAACTATTGCGCAGCGACGCACAGAAGAATGAGCGCAAAATTCAGTTCGTTGTTGAGTCTCTCATCGGTCTGTTTTTGCTTTTGCCGGCAATTCTATACATCTGGGATTTGTACGACAGCTTGCCTGAGGCATTGAGCGGACTCTTGTCGCCGGGATTCGAGGTGGGTGGGCAAAAGATCACGGTCGGCTTGATCATCGCCGCAATTGTCGTCCTCTACGGTTCCTTGTATGCGTCCCAAGTTATGCCGAAAATACTCCTCGACGAGCAGATCCTGGGACGACAGATGGATCGCGGGGTAAGAGGGTCCATCAGCCATCTGATCCGCTATCTCATCATCTTTGTCGGGTTGCTACTGACGTTTTCGCTGCTTGGTTTCAGCCTGACGAACGTCACGATCATCCTGAGTGCTCTCGGCGTCGGTATTGGCTTTGGCCTGCAGGGAATTGTCAACAATTTCGTCAGCGGATTGATATTGCTCTTTGAACGACCCGTCCGTGAAGGCGATACGATCCAATTGGGCGAGCACTGGGCACAGGTCAAAAAGATCGGCATGCGATCGACGATCATCCAGACTTTTGATCAGTCGGAAGTGGTTATTCCCAATGCGGATATGATCAACAATCATGTCACCAACTGGACCTTGACCAATCGTCAGGTGCGACTGTCCCTTCCGGTTGGTGTGGATTACGGTTCCGATGTCCCTCTGGTGATGGAAACCCTCATGGCCTGTGCGAATGAACAGGAATACGTTTTGAAATCGCCGTCCCCCGAGGTGTTGTTCATAAACCTCGGAGATAGTTCTCTCAACTTCGAATTGCGTGCCTGGATCCAGGATGGTGATAGCCGGTTGATCGTGAAGAGTCAGCTTTATCATGAAATCGTCCAGAAATTCCGCGAAGCCGGAATTTCGATACCCTTTCCGCAACGAGATATTCACCTGTATGGAGCGGGTAGCACAGAGGCAGAGAGTCTAAAGCCGCCTCTTGGCAAAGGACTTCCTCTTGAGGGTGACCCTGCTTGAATAATAGGACTGTGAAAACTGCGCAAAGTATGTGTACCCCGGCAGTAGTGATATATAAGAAAACCCCCAATAATAAAATTGAGGGCTCTCATGTTTTATAGATGCTGATAAATAATAAATGGCCAACCGGGCAGAGCAAGGTGGCCATCATCTTTTGTATCAGTCCTATTTATACTGTTGCATTGTTCTGGGTTACTCATGTTGGCCAAAATCCAAAATTCTTACAGACCCTGATTTTTAAGAATTTAACGATAAACCTGCACTCCCCTTGCACCCTATCTGCTACGAGTAAGACTTACGCATTTCTCTGCAAAACTTCCTTTGCTAACAGGTCTTAAGTTATTGTTATCGATTAAGTTACTGTTACACTGTTGGTTCTAAGACAAAATCTTCCAATCCAAAGACTTCTAAGGAAAAGCCATG
>Ga0224504_10000742_pt1 | contig 14573 bp, 12 predicted proteins | sample SF_Oct11_sed_USG_3_FD_170160 | JGI IMG/M metagenome (GOLD analysis project Ga0224504, IMG submission 170160) | Sediment microbial communities from San Francisco Bay, California, United States - SF_Oct11_sed_USGS_24 | ecosystem: Environmental > Aquatic > Marine > Sediment | place: USA... | reverse complement strand
TTACGAACCAGTCTGCACCGGGACCGATGTGGCACTCAGCGCAGGCTACCCGCGAGTGCGGTGACCGGGCATGTGCCGTATATTCGGGCTCCATGACCGAGTGACACGCGAGGCCGCAGAACTCCACGGACTCCATGACATGCACGCCCTTGTAGGTTGCGCCGGCAACGATAACGATATTCAGCATCGTGGCCCCGGCGAGTATCAGCATCCAGCGGCGCGTAGCCTTTACGTTCAGATCGAATACGGGCAGCAATGGTGTGCCTTCACCACCTGGCGACTTCCGTACCTTGCGTTTATAAAGGACAGCACCGATCGGAATCAGGATCAGGCCGAAGACGAAAATCATTGGCAGGATCAGGTACGTCAGTATCCCGATGTACGGCCCGCCCTCGAAACCCCAGAGCTCCATGGCGAAGAGGCTCGCCATCAGCACAAGGGTCGCGATTGCGATCGCCGTCCCGATCAGGCTCATCACATTGTGTGTGATGGAAACTAAAAAATTCTTGAACACACTATTCCCCTGTCAAATATTTCCGTCATGCATCAGTGCGTCAAAAGCGCCCAGATCATGAATGCGGCGAGCATGATACCAACAACCAGGAAGAACGAGCCCAACAGATAGGCGTCTCGCCGCTGCCTCGGGTTTGGTCCCTCAACGAGGTAGTCTTCAAGCTCACCATTGTCTACCAGCCGCTGGTATTCGAGTGGGCGTTCCGACATGAAGCGTTCAAGCGACATCTTCCCAGTAAATACGACGAGATCCATCGGGAAGCTCTCTGGCCGCAGGTGGGTGTGGAAGAAGTGGAACACAAAAATGAAGCCGGTCGCCAGGAGCGCTTCGTCGCTATGAACGACCTGCGCCGCATTCAGTGTCCAACCCGGCAGGAAGCTCGTGAAGAATCCTGGCAGCCACAAGAATAGTCCTGACAAGCCAATGATCATGACACCCCAGAAAACCGCGAGGTAATCGAACTTCTCAAAGTAAGTCCAGCGATCGCCCGGAGGCCGCTCACCCATGTACAGGAAGTACTTGATGTTGCCAAAGAAGTCAGAAACGTCTTTTGGTTGCGGCGTCATCGAGTTGGGGCCCCAGAATATGCCGCGCTCACCGCGGACGAAGGCGCGGATGAACACATCGAGGATGTGCACGAGCATGTATCCGAAAGTACCAACTGCGGCGATGCGGTGAATAAACCGGGTTGAGTCAATGCCGCCCAGAATATCCACAAGGGTCTGTGCCCATGGTGCCGCATTGAACTTGAGCGGCAAACCGGTCAGCGCCAGCAACATGAACGTGGTAATAATGACAACGTGCATGCGCATGTTCTTGCGACGGAAGCGCCGGATGTACTTGCCACTTGCGCCGCGACGCTCTTCATCAAACTCACCGCGCATGACGCCAACCAGTGAGCGCTGCAGCCACAGCAGGTCGTGTATACCGAAGAAGGCAAATACGCCGATTAGCAGACTCGTCATGAAGATCCAGATGACGTAAATCTTAAAGTTATCGTCAGGGTTCGTTGGATCGTTATGCGGATCAAACGTCGTAAACGACGGCGTAATATTTTCATGGCACTTGCCGCAGGTCTGCAGCACATTATCCGGATGCACGCTGGATGCCGGATCATCGGCCATGACGTTCTTATGCGGTGTGTGACAGTCTGCGCAGGTTGCGCCCTCGGATAGCCCGAGGTGCAACGCCTGGCCGTGGAAGCTGTCACGGAACGAGGTCAGGTATTTCTCGTGGCAACCTCCGCAGTTCGCGGCGGATTCGTGTCGCGCATCGTAGGTGGTGGGATCACCGATCATGTGGGATGAATGGCAATCGATGCACACCGGCCCTTCCTCTCCAGCCTGCCATGCCAGCCCGTGAGCACTTTGGTTCTTCCAGTCTTCGAGGAGCAGACCGTGACAGGCTCCGCACATTTCCGGCGAATTCTGGTGGGTCGTTGGTGCCTTGCCCTTGTCGATCGCCAGGATGCGATGCGAGCCGTGGCAACTGCTGCAACCCGGCGCATTATTCAGTCCCGACAGCAGAAGGGCCTTGCCGTGCTCACTCGTCAGATAACCATCGATCAGTGCAGCCGGTTCGTTATGGCAGGCACCGCAGGTCTGGATCTGGTTTACCGCCGATACGGCGGACGCGAGGTCTGCAACTTCGTGAATGGCATGGGGAGCGCCGTGACAGTCATTGCAGCCCGCCTCGCCTTCATGGACGCTGCGCCCTGTAGCGCGCACCACGCTGCCGTGGCATTCGCCGCAACTGCCCTTGTCGGTCAGCGGCTCGAGGTCGGCACCTTTGTGTTCAGCCGTGACATTCGTATGGCACTCCTGGCAAGTAACGTCAGGGTGCGCAGTCGATGTGAAGGTCACGCCCTCATGGCACTCACCGCAGTCGATCTCTCGGGCGTTTGCAGAATTTACTATCAGAACACACAGCGCCAGTGCCGCAATCGGCAGGCTGGCGAAACGAAAGGACGTTCTCATTTTTGGGGTTCCCTGAAAGCTGCGCTGCTAGTATCCCAGCGCGAGATCAGACTGCTATCAGGGTTTTCCGCTAGGGCTCTTTCGCTAAGCAGTTACTGGACTGTTCACGCGTATAACGGCGCGACATCCATATATATTTTGTAGTGCGCAATCAGGATGCCATCGTATTCCAAGACATCGGTGAACGGTAACGTGATCTCAGATCCGTTATGTCGCGTGTACGTCACGACACCCTCGCACATCACCGTATCGCCCTGGTGCAGCGTATTCTCGATGACGTGTGAGCAACCCGCTATCGTCGTAAAGAAACCGTCGACCGCAGCCCGAATAGCATCGCGGCCCTGCACCGGCGGTGCAGAGCCGAATCGAAAGACCGCATTTTCAGTCAGGTACGCGACGAACGCCGCACCATCTCTTGCATCAATAGCAGCGAACAAACCGCCGGTGTCACCACCGGCGGCCGTCACTAAACTCATTGAATGCTGCCGTAGAAATGGACAAGCGATTCCACATCATCGGCAGACAAAGTATCCAGTTTCTCTTTCATCTTGCCTGGCTGCTCACGTGATCCATCCATGTAAACAGCGAATGTATTGCGCAAGTAGCCCATTTGCTGGCCACCCAACATGCTGGCTTCGTCTTCCGGATTGGTCCCGGCTTCCGAGTGACAGCGGTCGCAATTACTTTCATGCAGTGCCTTACCGGCAGCTGCCTTGGCGGCATCAAATTCCTGCGTCGCTTTGACAAACGGCAGTGCGGAATAGGCTGCGGCGAGCGCATCGATGTCGTCTTCGCTAAGATCGGCAGCGACGGCACACATGGTTGTGGCAGGACGACTCGTATCGCCATGGCGATATTCGGATTCCGCGCACGGCCGCGCCTCATCCTGGTAGATATACAGGGCATCCACATGCACGAATTCTGGAATGCCGGCGATCGTGGGTACATCGCTGGACTGGCTGACACCGTTATCGCCGTGGCAACCGTTGCAACCTTCCATCAATGCGTCGACATCGGCCACCGCCAGCGCAGGGATACCAAGGGTAAGTGCGAGAAAAACAAAGTAGAATTGGCGTTTCATTTTTAAAGTCTCCTAAATGCCCGGTTGGGCCCGCAATTATTGTACATAGATCCCAACCTTTGTCGTCCTGCTAGATTCCGACAATCCATAGGTACTTTACGCGATTCAAGAATCAGTCCAGACTACCTACAAAGACATTAGATACCACCGTTCCTGAATGCGCCGTGAACGGTTCGGTAAGTCCCAACTGATTTCAGGTAATAAACTCAATATTAAAGGGATAGGACATGAGACGCTCATTCAGCCGCAATACAGGACTCGCAAGTCTGCTGCTCGCCAGCGCGCTGCTTTTCGCATGCGACGGCTCCACAGGCCCGGCCGGACCCGCCGGACCCGCAGGCACCGCAGGTCCTCCAGGCACCCCTGGTCCGTCAGGACCTCCTGGATCCTCATCAGGCACCGCTATCCCCGTAGGTTCAGCAGAAAAAATTAACGCCGAGGTTCAGGGCGTTGCAATACCTGCTGGCGGCGGCGCACCAACGGTGACGATACGCCTTTCTGACGATCTGGATTTCGGCCTGAAAGATCTTCCGCCCAATGCGATCAGCTTCACGCTGGCACAGTTGTCACGGGGTCAGGACGGCGGTTCCAGTGAATGGCAGTCCTATTTAACCCGTGACAGTGCAGGCATTGCCGATGCCCAGGCCACCACGGAATCTGGCACCGCGGGAACGTATACCGATAATGGCAACGGCACGTATACCTATGTGTTCGCTAATGCCCTCACTGACTACCCGGCGGGCCCGACGTTCGACGCCGCCAAGACCCATCGACTTGGCCTCGAGATCCGCACGTCCCGTGTTCTCGGCGTCGAAATTCCGGCCAACAATGCGCCCTACGATTTTGTTCCGGCAGGCGGCAGTCCTCTCGACAAGCGCCTGATAGTGAATACCGCTACCTGTAATGCGTGCCACGACAATCTCGGCTTCCATGGTGAAGCCCGGTTCGACGTCGAGTACTGCGTGACCTGCCATAACCCGTACTCGATCGACGGCGACACCGTTGCCGAGGCATGGGGTGGCACTGTGGACATGAAACAGATGATCCACAAGATTCACTATGGCGAAAACCTCAGCAATGGTTACTTCATCATTGGCTTTGGCAATAGGACGAACGACTACTCTGACATCGTTTTCCCGCAGGACATCCGTAATTGCTCGACCTGCCACCAGGAGTCCGATACCACGGTTCCGCAGGCCAGCAACTGGCGCCTGGTCCAGAATCGCGCCTCCTGTGGTTCATGCCACGACCGGATCGACTGGGACGGATCCGAAAACGACCCTGATCTCCTGCACCCGGGCGGCTTCACGTTCCTGGACGACACCGACTGTGTCATTTGCCATGGCGATGAGTCGACAGCGTTTGGCGGCGCCCTGCGGGTGGCAGTCGTACACGAGATCCCCGAGGTGCTCGCGCAGCGCGAATTCGAATTCGAAATCGTCGATATCCTCAATACCGACGTTGGCGACACACCCACGATCCAGTACCGCGTCAACAACCCGGTGACAGGCGTTCCCTGGGACCTGCTGAACGCACCTGAATGGACGACCTGCGGACCATCGCGGCTGGCGGTGGGGATTGCGTGGGATACCGCCGACTACCATAACAACGGTGCCGGCACGCCCGGCCTGCCTGTCTCAATGAACGCAGTGCCCTGCTTTGGCGGCGATCCACAGCCGGTCGCAGGCCAGGACGGGGTATTCAGCGTCACGTCATCGACGGCCATTCCCGTGAATGCCGGCGGCTCGCTCGCCGTTACAATTGACGGACACCCGGCAGTCGATATCGACGGTTCGCTTGAAAGAATCGCCGTGACCAATGTCGTCAATTACGCCGCAATCGGCACCAATCCGCTCGTCGCCCGGCGCAGCGCTGTCGACATCGAAAAATGCGATGATTGCCACAATCAGCTCTCGATGCACGGTAATAACCGGACAGACAACATCCAAGTCTGTGTGACCTGCCACGCGCCGAACGTAACGGACATCAATCGTCGTGCCGGAAGTTGTGACAACCCACCGGACGACCCGCTGGACCCGGGCCTCGGACCCGACGACGCATCTGTCGATATGAAGTTCATGATCCACGCCCTGCACGCGTCTGACTTCACCGGCCAGCCCTATGGAGCCTGCGGTTTCGGCAACAGCGCACATACATTCGACTTCGTCTATCCAGGCAAGCTGAACAACTGTGAGGGCTGCCACGTTGCGGATGGGTTCTACCCGGTCGACCCGGCCAATGTGCTGGGCACCACGGTTGATGCGAATGATCCGGCCACGCCAACAGACGATCGCGTCATCTCGCCCAACTCGGCGGTATGCTCGTCCTGCCACGTGAGCAGTCTGGCTGCGAACCATATGATGCAGAACGGCGGCGACTTCAATGCCACGAAGGATGCGGACAGTAACCTCGTATCCTCCGGCGTCGAGACCTGCCAGATTTGCCATGGACCGGGAGCGACCGCCGATACGGCCAAAATGCACGGTGTTGGCAAGTTCCGGTTCAACTAAGCTGGACACATAACTGATGTTCATGAAAATGTCTGCAAGAAAAACTGCGGTACTGGCGATGGCCCTGGTGGCCATCGCCCTGCCCGCGGTCACCTGTGCCCAGACCGCTGATGACGAGGCTGAACTCCCCGACTACAGCCGCAAGGGTGCCGATACGTGTTTCCAGTGTCATGATGATCAGGTGGTGCTCGCAATCTTCCGCACCAAGCACGCCATGCCACAGGACCCCGACTCGCCGTTCGGGCATGGTCAGCTGCAATGCGAAGCCTGCCATGGGCCAGCAGGTGATCACGCCGGGCGAGTACGGCGCGGCAATGAGCGTCCGGCAATACCGGCCTTCGGCTCGATGTCCACGACATCTGTCGCCGGCCAGAACGCCTACTGCACCGCATGTCACGCGCCCGACACGGGATTCGCGTGGCATGGCAGTTCGCACGACGACGATACGATCTCGTGTGCCGACTGCCACTCGATGCATGTTGAACGCGACCCGGTACTGGCGATCTCCACACAAGCCGACGTTTGCTTCGACTGCCACCAGCAGCAACGCACCCAGGCAATGAAGCCTTACGCCCACCCGGTGCGACAAGGCAAGATGGCATGCACCAGCTGCCACAGCCCGCACGGCGATACGCCTGAACGCCTGCTGGCCGGCAACAGCGTGAACAGCACCTGCTACGACTGTCACGCCGAGCTGCGCGGCCCCTATCTCTGGGAACACGCACCGGCCACCGAGGATTGCAGCAATTGCCACAACCCGCATGGTTCGACGCAGCCAGGCATGCTGACAATGCGCGCGCCGATGTTATGCCAGAGCTGTCATTCGCAGGTCGGACATCCGAGCCTCCCGCAGGATGCCAGAGGGCTGGCGGACAATATGCCGTCGGAACTGCTTCTGGGACAGTCCTGCCTGAACTGCCATGACCAGGTCCACGGGTCCAACCACCCGTCCGGCTCGAAGCTGATGCGATAGGAGCCTGCAGCGATGTTGAGACAAAAAATGAAATCAGGCCGCACACTGGTCGCCGCGCTGGTTCTACTGGCACCAGCGATAAGCCTGGCGCAAGTCGATACCAGCGAATGGGCGTGTGAATCTTGCCCGTTTGACCAAGGCTATCGCGCTGAAATCGATGCTGGAGCGACCAATGTCAGTGACGATGCCGCACGCTTTGGCAATTACACGGGCTACGACGAGAAAGGCACCTACGCCGACCTCAACGGCCAGGGACGCTATGCCAACGAGGGCTATCGGGTTGACTGGTATGTCGAAGACCTCGGACTCGATTCGCGTGTTGTCGAAATTGAGACGGGCAAACAAGGTGTCTTCGGCTTCAATGTCGGCTATCGCGACCTTCCCTACCGGCGCTTCGATACAACCAGCACGGTTTTCAATCCCACTTCGGGTGACACGCTGACGTTGCCTGGAAACTGGGTCCCGGCCAGCACAACGGGCAGGATGACACAGCTTTCCTCATCGCTGCAGCAGCGCATGATCGGCACCGATCGCCAGATCGTCGATATCGGCGCAAACTGGCAACCCGATGACGCATTCCGGCTGTTTGCTGATTTCCGTCGCCAGACCCGCGATGGCGTGGATATCACGAGTGCCGGCAGTTACACGCAAGCCGCGTTCCTGCCGCGCTGGATCGATTACGAAACAGACCAGATTGACGCCGGCGTGCAGTACCGCTCCGACTCAATGAGCGTGACCCTCGCCTACTACGGATCGTTCTTTACGAATCAAAATCCGTCGCTGACCTGGGAAACACCGTTTCTCACGGCGCCGGGTGGAACATCGTTACGCACGGCCCGTGAACCTGATAATGATTTCTCTCAGGTGTCGCTGTCAGGCAAATACCACCTGGCGGCAGGTAACACGGTCATCGCATTCCTCGCCGCATCCGGACGCGGCGAACAGAACGCCGACTTCCTGCCGTATACGATCAACCCCGATGTCGTAACGTCAGCGCTGCCTCGCGGTTCACTGGATGCGAAGGTCGACACGTTCAATTACGCGTTTACGGTCACCTCGCGGCCGCTCGACAAGCTGCGCGTCAAGTTTGCGTACCGCTACGACGAGCGCGACAACAAGACGCCCATTTCCGACTGGGAGCGGGTCATCGTCGACGCCATCAACTCCCGTGAAACCGAACAGAATGTGCCGTACAGCTACGACCGTCTGCATACAATCGTTAGCGGTGAGTACACGCTATCCAGAAAGTGGCGCCTTGCGGCTGGCTACGAGCGCAAGGAAATGAACCGCGACTACCAGGAGGTTGCGGAACAGATCACCGATCTGGGTTGGGGGCAGGTTCGCTGGCAACCGGCCGCGTGGCTCGACATTCGTGCCAAGGGTGGGGCATCACAGCGTGGCATCGATCGCTACAACGACACCATCGCTGTCAGCCTCGGCCAGAATCCATTAATGCGCAAGTACAATCTCGCCTATCGCTATCGCGAATTCGGTGAAGTCGTGGCCGCCGTCAGCCCGCTCGAACTGCCTGTCTCTTTCAGCGTGTCGGCTCTTTTTGCGGACGACGACTACAAGGAATCGCTGGTCGGCCTGAACGGCGCAGAGGAATTCCGCGCTACGGTCGACGTCAGCTGGGCCGTATCGGAGAGTGCTTCCGTTTATCTGGTCTTCGGTCAGGACAGGATCGATGCACATCAAACCGGCTCCGAACAATTCGGTTTCTGGGACTGGAGTGCATTCCATGAGGACGACTTCGACCACACGGGTGTCGGCATGACATGGCGGCCGAGTGACAGTAGGTTCGACATGTCATTCGACTACAACCGCGGCACGGGCAAAACGCGCATCGCGCTCGACAGCCTCAGCGGTGGACCAAGCACCCTGCCGACTCTCGAATCAACGCTGGACTCCGCCCACGTCGAGGCCAGCTACGAATTCTCGGATCGCCTCCACGGCACGTTCCATTTACGGTACGAACGTTTCGATCTCAAAGATTGGGCGCTGGTCTCAGAAACAACATTGCCGACCGTGCTGACGTTGGGTGCACAGCCCTATGACTATGATGTCTACGCCATGGGCATTGGCATCCGTTATCGGTTTGGCGACGGCACGATATCATTGGTCGAATAACTCCCTCCCGTTCGACCATTGCGATGTGCCCGGTGCTCAATGCCGGGCACATTCTTCAAAAACTGCCTAAACGAGTCCTTGGCGCCGGGGTTGAGAATATTGATCGCCGGCAAACCTGACAGCTTGTAAACCAGTTCGACGGCGGCTGACGTTTGTGCAGCCGGCCCAGTTACGAGATCAGGCCGCAGGCCAAATGCCTGCTCCACGCCGACGACCGCATAGGGATCTGACGCACACAGAATCGTGCAGACGACGTTGTCTCCAAGCTCATCCGTCAGCGCCGCACCGTTGTATGGCTCGAGCGGCGATGCGCCCGCCTCGGCAACGAGCAGATCCGGTTGGAGGTCGTTGATGTGATTCAGCAATGGCCGGATCGCGGCGCGATATTCGGCTTCGGGGACAATCGTTGATGGCAGGCCAGCGTCCACAAAGTCAAAAATCTCGGTTGCCCCGGTTTTCAGATAACTCAGAATGTCGCGATAACGACCAGCGCCGGTGAGCTTGCTGCCAATGACGAACAGGCCGGCCCGATCGAATTCCTTGCAGACGCGCCGCCCGGTCGTCGTTTTGCCAGCCGACATTGACGTTCCAACCAGCAGGATTGTCGGCACATTAAATTCATGCGTTGCGGAGGTCGATGCGAATTGCGCCATGCGCACCTTGTGGCCGTTGCGGCACAGGTGACCGCGATACTTAAGGCGCAGCGGATCCGGCAGCAACATGGAATACGACGTGAACCGACCAAACAGACCGGCACTGGTCAGCGCATGCATGGCACCGCTTGAGTCGACATCGTGCCAGCTACCCACGCCTTCGAGTGTCGCGGCCCTGCTCCCCAGAACCCCGATCACCCAGTCACCAGGCTCGACTCTTACCATGTGACCGCTGCGATCCTCGATGTGGTAAAACTCGGTTACCGCGCCCACTACCTCGCCTTCGACGTAGTCGCCCGTGGCCCAGGCCGGGCGTGGCAGTTCCTGCAGGTCGAAGTTGCTGTTCCGAAAATCCGCAATTCGCGCCAGCGAACCGTATACCCTGGTACTCATCGTCGCCCTCTCTTTAGTGCGGGCCCTCCATAGCCGGTGTTGTTAACAGCAGGGTCAACAAGGCCGTCCGCTCAAGGGTCTTGTCGATCAACAGGTGCTCGTGGACTGCATGGGCGCCATCGCCGACCGGTCCCAGTCCGTCGATAGTCGCCGTGTACAAGCTGGTCGTATTGCCGTCAGAGCCGCCGCCGGCACGCGCCTGGTGCAAATCGAGACCAAGTTCATCTCCTGCCTGCTTCACGCGGTCCCACAATTTCTGGTTGCGCGGTGTCGGCTCCATGGATGGACGACCAATATAGCCGTGTACATGCAGGCGCACATTGCGCGTGGTCGGCTGGAGAGAATGGATGATGTACTCGATCTCATTGCCCGCTGCGACTGTTGGCACTCGTACATCGACGACTGCCGTACTGTGCGGCGCAACCACATTGGGCTGAATGCCACCATCGACCGTGCCGACATTAACCGTAATGCCGCGGTCGACATCATTAAGTGCAAACAGCTTCTGGATGACATGCGACAGCTCAAGTATCGCGCTGGCGCCAGCTTCCGGGTTCAGGCCGGCATGCGCCGCCTTGCCGTATACCGTAACGGTGAAACGGCCGATGCCCTTGCGTGCCGTCTTGATATCCCCTCGACCTCCGAGCGCGGGTTCCAGTACCAGTGCCCGGTCGGCATGCTGGGCCAGGAGGCGGATGTAGCGCGTTGAGCTGTGGCTGCCTATCTCTTCGTCCGCATTGATGAAGACAATTGGCAGTACCGGCGTCTCCAGCTTCAGGTCGCGAATAGCCATTAACGCGACGACGATTTGCGCGAGACCGCCTTTCATATCGAAGGAACCCGGTCCGTGCATAATATTGCCGTCAATATTGAACGGCCGTTCGTCGACGGTACCAATCGGCCAGACGGTGTCATAGTGCCCAAGTACCAGCTGCGAGGGCTGGCCGCGCTTGCGTCTGGCCGGTCTTGCAAAGATATGTCGCGGCTGCTGGGCCCCGCCGGTCTCGCGAGATTCGTAACCCGCATTGGCCAAGGCCAGCCGCAAAATGCGCCTCACACCGTCGTGAGTCTCCGGATGTGCTGAAGGCGACTCCGCCTCAACCAGATCCTTGATGAGATTCGTCAATACGCTCTGCTGCTCATTAACGTAGTCGAGAACTCTTGCGGCATTGGTCGCGGACATGTCACTGCTACTTTTTCATACTCTCCGGAAATGGGAATGCATTCGATCGGTCTATTGTCGCGAATCGACCGGGTGCGAGGTAGGCGAACAGGGGTGACGCGTGAAGCGTTTCCTGATCATCTGTCTCCGAGGAACGCAGGTAGCGCGCGTCGACGTAGGCGGCAACGATCTCGCCAGTGATAAGGCAATTCTCGCCAAAGCCGCCCACCGTTTTGTGGTGACGACATTCAAAGAACAGGTAACCATCCTTGATAAACCGGCCGTCGATCAATGCGGCGGGAAACGTCTGGAAATAGTCGATGACAGGCTTGCTGCCTTCCGCCGCCCTGGGGGACGCGGCAAGACTGGACATCAGCACTTGCGATGGCTTCGGATAGCTGACCGTGAATTCGCCCGTACGCTCGGCGTTGCTGCAGGTCTTGTGTCGTGGCGTACAAACAAAACCGAAATAGTTCTGCCAACCCATCGGGGTAACCATGTGCTTGGGGGCCAGATCGAGCGATCCGTCCTCATCGCGCGTGCCCACAAGGACGAGAGGCGCAACGGTAAAAAACTGCTCCCAGACCGGAACCGTCGTGTCGAGCTTTACGACGTGGTCACTTACTGAAGACGCGTGCATGGCATCACCCGCAACGTACAAATCCCCAGAGTTACGTTAGACCTGGACAGGGGTGAAACAAATAGGTAGTTATCCCAGTCAGACAATCTCAGAACCGAGAGCCGAAATCTTCGCGAAAATCGCAAGATCGCGTTTCTGCTATAGTGCGGAATTCTCAAGGAGCAAACCACATGACACAGGCCAAAACGGGCGATACTGTCCGTATCCACTACACGGGCACACTCGACGACGGCACGGAATTTGACAGTTCCGACGGCCGCGATCCGCTCGAGTTTGCACTCGGGGGCGGACAGGTTATTCCCGGCTTCGATAGCGCCGTGGACGGGATGACCATTGGCGAAAGCAAATCCGTAACGATTCCGCCGGAGCAGGCTTACGGCGAGCGCCACGACCAATTGATACAACAGGTCCCGAAAACCGCTTTACCCGAAGATATGGCACCGGCAGTCGGCATGCAGCTGCAAAGCCAAAGCCCCGACGGTCAGGTGATGAACCTCGTCGTCACCGAAGTCGCTGACGACGTGATAACGGTCGATGCGAATCACCCGCTAGCCGGCCAGGCTCTGACGTTCGCGATCGAACTCGTCGAGATCGCCTGAACACACGGCAATGCATGAACTCTCGGTATGTCTGTCACTGCTCGAGCAGGTGCAGGCGATTGCCGCGGAACGCGGCGCGAGCCAGGTAACCCGAATAGCCATCAAGGTCGGCCCGCTCTCCGGCGTGGAATCCGGGCTGCTCCGTAACGCCTGGCCGCTGGCATCGGCGGGCACGATCGCCGTCGACGCCGAGTTCATTATCGATGAAGCTGCAATTGTTGTGCGTTGCAGCGCCTGCGATACCGAGACGCCGGCGCGTGCCAATCGTCTCGTCTGCGGTGAGTGCGGTGACTTTCGAACGACCGTTGTCAGCGGCGACGAGATGATACTGCAGAGCGTGGAACTCGAGACGCCGTAAGTCGGCCTCAACAAATACGCGGCAACGGGTCGTCCTCAAGTTCCTCAAGAAAGCGCTCGCCGCCCAGCGGGGTCTCCAGGGTAACGCGCTGCTCCGCAGCACTGATGCGACCAATCCTCGCGGCATCGCTGCCGGCGGGAAGCTTACGCCACAGGTCCAGCGCGGCTTCTGCCTGGTCAGGTGCGAGTATCGCGACAACGCGCCCTTCACACGCCAGGTAGTAGGGATCGTAGCCGAGCATGTCGCAGACCGATTGCACCGGTTCGCGCACAGGCACTGTCGCTGCGAAGCGCACTCCCAGTCCCGTCGCTCTCAATATTTCATGACCGATCGAGGCAATACCGCCACGCGTCGGGTCACGCATAAAGCGCAGGCCTTCCAGCGCAAGCAGGGGTTCGGTCAGGCTCATGACCGGACCCGCGTCGGAGACCAGATCGCCACGCAATCCGAACTCCTCACGTGCCAGCATGACCGCTGTTCCGTGATCACCGATCGGTCCACTGACAATCATGACATCGCCATCACGGATCTTGTCCATTGAGGGTTTCACACCGGGAAGCCTTACACCGACACCTGTCGTCGCAAGGTAGATACCGCCACCTTCGCCACGTCGAACAACCTTGGTATCGCCGGCACTGATGCGCACGCCAGCTTCGACAGCCGCTTCGGCAAGGCTCGCAACAATGCGTTCGAGTTGAGCGACTTCGAACCCCTCCTCAATGAATGCGTTCAATGTCATATACATCGGTCTCGCGCCGGATACCGCAAGATCGTTGGTCGTACCATGAATTGCCAGCGAGCCGATATTGCCGCCCGGAAACTCAAGTGGTTGCACTGTGAATCCATCGGTCGTGATCATCACCTCGCCGTCGCCGAGGTCTATTTGCACGGCGTCGGCCTGCACGTCGAGTTCGCTTGCGGACAACGCTTTCGCGAAGACGTCCTCGATGAGTTCACGCATGAAGCGGCCGCCATTACCGTGTGCCAGTGAAATACGGTCGTCATCCATTATTGATTTCCCCTCGCGCCGCGACTTCTGCAGCCTGCCCATAACTCAATGCCGCATCATTGCAGGGCAATACCCGCGGCAGATAAACAGCAAATCCCCTGTTCTCGAGCAAGGTCATAGTCTGCTCGGCTAGAAAGCGATTCTGGAACACGCCGCCACACAGCCCGATTTGCTGCACGCCATACCGTCCACGGGCAACCTCAGCCTGGCGGACAATAGCCGCCGCCATACTGGCATGAAAAACCTCGGCTCGGCGCGGCGGTTCGACGGCGGGATTCCGCAGCGCCGCCAGCAATGGCTGCCAGTCCAGTCGCAGCACACCGTCGTCGCTTTCCTTGAGCTCAAGTTCGATGGCCGGCGCCGAATGTCGGCACAGCGCTTCGAGCAACATCGGTCCCTGTGCCTCGAAGCTTGCCCTTGGAATATCGCAGACCATGGCCGCAGCCGCGTCGAATAGCCGGCCGGCCGCACTGGTGACCGGGCAGTTGAGGCCGCTATCCCACGCCGCCTTCGCCAGACCATCGGGATCGAAAATGCCTGGCCACGCCTCGCCACACTCCCAATGCAGTGCAGCG
>Ga0224504_10000741_pt1 | contig 14599 bp, 12 predicted proteins | sample SF_Oct11_sed_USG_3_FD_170160 | JGI IMG/M metagenome (GOLD analysis project Ga0224504, IMG submission 170160) | Sediment microbial communities from San Francisco Bay, California, United States - SF_Oct11_sed_USGS_24 | ecosystem: Environmental > Aquatic > Marine > Sediment | place: USA... | reverse complement strand
TTTCGTGGCCGGAACCAACCGGGCCATGTTCCGCTTCACGCTGCTGAACCACATGTGTAACGACATGGAGCAGATGCTGGACACCAAGCTGCCGCCGGACTGGATTCGCCAGGATGTGAGCCGCAGTCCCGGTGGCGACAGCCGCCTGTTCCTCAACAACTGCATAGGCTGCCACTCGGGCATGGACCCGCTGGCCGGTGCCTTTGCGTATTACAACTACAACGAGGAGTCCGGCGTGCTGGAGTACACGGCAGGTAACGTCCAGCCGAAGTACTTCAACAACGACCTCAACTTCCCACAGGGTTTCCGGACGACCGACGACTCCTGGGAGAACCGCTGGCGCGCAGGCCAGAACGCTTACCTCGGCTTCGACGGTTCGCTTCCAGGCAGCGGCAACGGCGCCAAGTCGCTGGGTGCGGAACTCGGCAACAGCCAGACTTTCGCCGCCTGCCAGGTGAAGAAGGTCTTCCGTGCCGTTTGTCTCCGTGAACCGGAGAATGCGGCGGATCGCGCGGCCGCGGACACGATCACCAGCACGTTCCGTTCGTCGGGCTACCGCATGAAGCAGGTATTCGCCGACACGGCCGTTCACTGCATGGGCCAGTAGGGAGAAAGGATAATGAAAACAGCAAACAGAATTGCTACCTATTCGACCCTGGTTGCGAACATGCGCGTTCTTAGGGCGACCGCCATCAGCGTTTTTGCCGGCGCCGTGCTTGCGGCCTGCGGCGGCGGTGCGGCGACGACCGAGAATCCGCTCACGCAGGCACCGCCTGCGGGCAATGCGCCCTACACCGGGCCCGTTGCGCGCGACGCTGACGTGCTGAAGTTCCAGCAGGAATTCTGGTTGAACGCAAAGACCACCGATCGTTGTGGCTCGTGCCATAACGAAGTCGTAGGGCAGCTGCCGATGTTCGTGCGTAACGACGACGTCAATGCTGCCTATGACGAAGCTCTGACCGTGGTCAATACCGATCAGCCCGCATTGTCGCGCCTCGTCGAGAAAGTCGGCGGCGGCCACAACTGCTGGAACGAAGATCCGTCAAGCTGCGCCGCTATCATGACGACCTGGATCGAGAACTGGTTGGGCAGCAGCGGTGACGGCGGCCGCCAGATCGTCCTGACGCCGCCGATTTCGACCGACCCGGGCGCCAGCCTCAACTTCCCGGCGGACACGGCCTTATTCGAGTCCACGGTTTACCCGGTGCTGACCGCAAATTGCTCCGGATGCCACAGCTCGGAATCGGCGACTGCGCAGCAGCCGTACTTCGCCGAGCCGGACGTGGTGACCGCGTACGCCGCCGCCAAATCAAAAATCAATCTCGACACGCCGGCGAACTCCAGGCTTGTCATCCGCCTCCGCAGCGAGTTCCACAACTGCTGGTCGGGTAATTGCGCAGCCGACGCCCAGATCATGGAAGACGCGATAGCCGCATTCGCCGGCGGTATCACGCCGACGCTTGTCGATCCGAACCTCATCACGAGTAAAGCGCTGCGCCTCGTCGACGGTACGCTCGCCTCGGGCGGCAACCGCTACGAAGATACACAGATCGCGCTGTGGGAATTCAAGACCGGCAACGGCACCATTGCTTACGACACCAGCGGCGTCGATCCCGCGGTCGACCTCAATTTTTCCGGTGGCGTCAGCTGGTTCGGCGGCTGGGGCATCTCGATCACGGACGGCAAGGCACAGGCCTCGACGACCGCGTCGGCCAAGCTCTATGACATCATCCAGGAGTCGGGCGAATTCTCGATTGAAGCCTGGGTGATTCCCGCCAACGTGACGCAGGAAGAAGCGCGTATCGTCAGCTACTCGGCCGGCACCACGCAGCGCAATTTCACGCTGCAGCAGACGCTGTACGACTACCGCTTCCAGCTGCGTACGACCGAAACCAGCCTCAACGGCGACCCGGAATTGTCCACACCGGCGGCGGATGAGGTCCTGCAGGCAACCCTGCAGCACGTGGTTGCGACTTACGACCCGATCAACGGCCGCCGTATCTACGTGAACGGCAGCCTGGTCTCGCAGGTCGACCCGGTACCGGGCGGTACGCTGATCGACTGGCAGCGCGAATTCGCACTGGTCCTCGGCAACGAGGCTTCGGGCGACGGCTTGTGGCAGGGCACAATTCGCCTCGCGGCAATCCATCGCCGTGCGATGACGCAGGAGCAGATTACGCAGAACTTCGATGCCGGTGTCGGTGAACGGTTCTTCCTGCTCTTCGACATCTCGGAGAACATCGGTGCAGCGCCGCAATCGTCCTACATCCTGTTCGAGGCCGCGCAGTACGACACCTATGCGTACCTGTTCGATCGGCCGCACTTTGTCACCCTGGATGGATCCTCACCAGAAGGCATCCCGATCCAGGGAGTGCGGGTGGCGATGAACGGCGCAGAGGCCCGCGTTGGCCAGACCTACGCGACGCTGGAAGACACGCTGAGTGCATCGGAGTTCGTCGAACTCGGCCAGCCCCTATCAGCGCTGGGCGCGGTGCTGCCGCTCGAGAAGGGACCGGAGGACGACGAGTTCTTCCTGACTTTCGACCTGCTGGCAGGCAACAGCTTCAGCCGCCCGGCCGACCCGACGCTGGTGATCACGGCAACGGACATCGCGCCGTCGCCGCATGTGGGACTGCGAACCTTCGACGAGATCAACGCGACCTACGCGGAGGTTACAGGTGTGGCCCCGACCACGCAGTCGGTGGATATGACGTACCAGGAGCTAAGGCAGTCGCTGCCGGCAGTAGAGAACCTCAATACGTTCCTGTCGTCACACCAGGTTGCGATCGCGCAGCTTGCGATTCAGTACTGTGACGCGATGATCGGTTCTGCGGGGAATCCGGGTCCGAATCTCGCCTCCTTGTTCCCGGGTTTCAACTGGAATAACGGCAGCGAGTTCAGCACCAATCGCGACGCGTTCGTCTATCCGCTGATCGATCGCATCATGGGCACCAACATCGGTAGCCAGCCGATTCGCGCCGAGGTCTACGAAGAACTCGCGAACTACCAGGATCCGACCCCCGTGGTCGACCCGGATACACTCGAGTCGTTGGATCGTCCGGACAATCTCGTTGACCGGCTGATTGCCGGCGGCAGTGACACGCGCTCGATCGGTAAGGGTGTCTGCGCAGCAATGCTGGGTAACGCCGTCACACTGGTTCAGTAAGAGCAGACAGGACATCAAAGGAAACTACAGCCATGGCTAAGAAACGCAATAGAAGGGACTACGATGCGCCGCAGCTGCATGGAGACCATCCGCGTCCTGTCACTCGCCGGCAGTTCGTCGCGCAGGGCTTCATGTCTGGCGCGGCTTACACCGTCGGCGGTGGATTGGCGGGGCTGATTGCTTCGAATCCGCGACTCGCGGAAGCGGCGCTTTCCGGCGACCTCGATAACCAGTTGGGTGATTGCGGCATTGCGACCTCCGGCGCGGGCAAGATCCCGTTCATCTGCTTCGACCTTGCCGGTGGCGCGAATATTGCGGGCTCGAACGTCTTGATCGGCCAGGAAGGCGGCCAGCAGGACTTCCTCGCAACAAACGGTTACGAGCGCCAGGGACTGCCGGGCGATATGCTCCCGGGCCAGACCGACCCGGTAACTCAGCAGGACTATGCCAACTTCGATCTCGGCCTCGGCTTTCACCTCGACTCCGCATTCCGTCGCGGCATCATGCAAAGCCTGACCCCCGGGAATGAGCAGTTCATCAATGGCGCCGTCATCCCCGCCCGTTCGGATAACGACACGGGCAATAACCCGCACAACCCGATGTACGGCATCGCCCGTGCGGGCGCCAACGGCTCGATCCTGCAGCTCGCGGGTTCGGAGAATACGGACTCGGGCGGCAACTCGATGTTGCCGGCCATGCTCATGGATCCGGAGTTGCGCCCGACGAAGGTCGACCGCCCTTCAGATGTCGTGAACCTCGTGGATACCGGCGACCTCGCCGCAATCCTGAGCCCGCGTGATGCGACGGCCGTGATGGAATCCATTTACCGGCTGACGGATCGCAAGATGAATAACGTCAACACGATGCTGACGGCAACCGAGGACCAGGCGGCGAAGCGACTCGTGGAGTGTGGTTACCTGAAATCGGCCGACATCGCAGACCGGTTCGCCGGCGTTCCGGTCGACCCGGCCCTGGATCCGTTGATTGTTGGACCGACCGGCATTTTCACCGATGCCGAGTTCGACCCAAATAACGGCCGAGACGCAAGCGAATTTCGCAAGACGGCGGCAGTGATGAAGCTGGTCATGAACGGTTATGCCGGAGCCGGCACCATCGAGATGGGTGGCTACGACTACCATGGCGGAGCCCGTGCCGAAGGCGAGGTCAAGGACTTCCGCGCCGGTCGCTGCATGGGTGCCTGCCTCGAATACGCTGCTCGCCTCCAAGTGCCACTGATGATGTATGTCTTCAGTGACGGCTCGCTTTCGTCGAACGGCACCATCGACAATAGCGTCGAGGGGCGTGGCAAGGGCGAATGGTCGAGTGACAACTCTTCCACGGCCGGCTCGTTCTTCCTCGTGTACAACCCGGGACAACGGCCGACCATCATGGGCGCGACAGCCGCAGAACAGGCGATGCATCAGCAGCTCGGTTACATGAGTTCTGACGGTGCCGTCCAGCGTGCGGCAACGCCAGGAGCGAACAACGTCAACTCGCTCGTGAATATGGTCATCCTGAATTACATGGCCCTGCACGGCGAGCAGAACCTGTTCGGCAACCTGGGCAATGTTCCCGGTTATGCCCCGATTCCGAACTGGAACAACGGCGGTCTCGGCACCGACCTTGATCGCTACATAGCGTTTACGCCGATCGTTAATGGCACGATCTAGCGACACGATTGCCAACCCCGTATAGCCTTGCGGCTGTACCGCCGTGCGGCTGCTCCCCGGCAGCCCCGGCACTACCCACGGCCGGTCGGTACCCCCCGACCGGCCGTTTTTTCTCCCGATTCCCCCGAGTACGCGGCGCGGCCATGCGCCGATTCCTCCCGGTCATCGTCGCTCGACGAACGGGGGCGGGCTCCGGCGATGATTTTTCTCGTCATGGTTGACCAGCGACGTCCTGTCGCCGGCCCTTCGGGGCGCAAGCGCGTCCAAATTCGCGTCCCGGCGAATTTGTCGGTCCGCTGATATCCAGGGAAGGATTAATGTCGCGGAGCACAGGGACGTGCGAGAGCGACGATACTTCCTCGAAAAACATCACCGGCAGGCCGCCGGTCAAACCGCGCGCGAAGATCGACAGCCGATCGGGGCGTTTTTCGACCGAAGTGAAGCGCAGCGGAGCGAGCCATGAGGGAGAGAAATGACCCGATCGGCTGTGTGCACACCACATCGATGCGTGGCGTCCGACAGCAAGGGCTGCCGGGGAGCAGGTTGTGATTCAAGTGAGAAGCGCGTCCGGCAGCGTTGCTGATGGCGTGCTATAAAACGGCGCATGGTTGAGCAAGAGAAACTGCAGAGCTACCTCGCGTGCCCGCGCTGCGACAAGGCGCCACTGTCTTATGACGACGGCGCGTTCCGCTGCGATGCCTGCAAGATCGATTTCCCCGACATCGACGGTATTCCGTGGATGTTCGCGGATCCCGACGCCAGTCTCGGGGAATGGCGCAATCGGCTGCAGTTCGCGCTGCAGCAGCTCGGCCACGAGGTCGCCGGGCTCGAGGTCGAATTGAAGGACAAGGATCTCAGGGCGCTTACCCGCCGGCGCATAGAACGTTACAGGAAATCGGCCGAGCAACATCGCCGCGCGCTGCAAAAGTTGCTGCGGCCCGTCGACGTGCAGTCGCAAAGCGGCAGTTACGAATCCTACCTGGCGCTCAGGACGCGGTTGCCGGTCGACCAGGGACTGAATACCTATTATGCGAACATCCATCGCGACTGGGTATGGGGTGAGGAAGAGAACGAAGCGTCGCTGAAGCAGGTTCGTTCGGTGCTGCACGATCACGTCGAGCTTGGCGACGTGCTGGTACTTGGCGCTGGCGCGGGCCGCCTGGCTTACGACATCCACAAGGAACTCGATTGCTCCCGCCTGATCGCCATGGACTTCAACCCGTTATTGATGCTCGTCGCCAAACAGATGGCGGATGGCAATCGTCTGTCCATGTACGAGTTTCCCATCGCCCCGAAATCGCTCGAGGACGACGCCGTACTACGTAAACTTTCGGCGCCGGAACCTGCCGGCGAGGACTTTCACCTGGTGCTCGGCGATGCGCTGCGCGCACCGTTTGCCGCCGGCTCGTTCGACGCGGTCGTCACTCCCTGGCTCATCGATATCATCACGGAGGATCTGCCCGTGTTCGCGGCGCGCATCAATCGTCTGCTGAAAGACAATGGCCGCTGGGTGAACTTCGGCTCGCTGGCGTTCGCGGATCCGGGCCGCGCGCGGCGTTACAGCCCGGAAGAAACCAAGGCGATCGTTGCCGAGTCCGGGTTCTCGGATCCCTATGTTTCCCAGGCGACCATTCCGTATATGTGTTCACCGGCAAGCCGTCACGGCAGGCAGGAACGGGTGTTTTCGTTTTGCGCATACAAGGAGCGCGATGCCGGACAGGTGTCCAGGCACAAGGCCTTGCCCGACTGGCTCGTCACCGGCAAGGAGCCGGTACCGATGACGCAGTCTTTCCGTACCCAGGCGATGAAGACGCAGATCTATGCGTTCATCATGTCGCTGATAGACGGCAAGCGTTCCGTCGAGGACATGGCGAAGATCCTCGAGCAACAGAAGCTGATGACCCGCGAAGAAGCGGTACCCGCCATCCGTTCCTTTCTCACCCGCATGTACGACGATTCGCAGCGCCAGCAAGGCTTCTAGGCGCGCCAGACCGCCCGCAGACATACATCCGGAAAACATCCGGATTTGATCATGCTGCCCGTCGTCTCCATTGCGAGGATATAAATCAACAACTTGCAACGGCCATAAGCCAAAAGGGGCCTGCACTCATGACGACGCCCGCCATTTCCATCATCTTCTTTATCGTGGCTGCGTTTCTCGGCGCACTCGGTCAGTTCCTGTACAAATCCGGCGCCGACCTCGCCGGCAGCGGTCTTGCAAGCTACCTGTTCAACTGGCGCCTGTTCGCCGGGGTCGCCTGTTATATCGCGGTCATGACGCTGTTCGTGGCGGCGTTCAGGAAAGGAGGATCGCTCACGGTGCTCTACCCGATTTATGCATCGACGTTCATCTGGGCCGCGCTTCTGGCATTCCTGTTCCAGGCGATACCCATCAGGCCCGTCAACGTTGCCGGTATGGGCATGCTGGTCATCGGCATGTTCCTCATGGGGAAGTAGAACCGTGTCGATCGATTTTGCAATCAACAGCCCGGTGTTCCTCCGCTACCTCTTGATCGTCGGGGGACTACTGCTCTTCGCTGGCGTCGTGCTCGGTTCGCTGCGGCTGGCAGGCCGAAACGTAGCGTCACCGCTGCGCACTTACCGTGGCTGGCTCATCATGATTCCGATCGTGCTGGGCACGCTGTTCCTCGGCAGGGAGGCGACGATTCTCGGCGTCACCCTGCTGGCCGCCGTCGGATTCAAGGAGTTTGCGCGCGCAACGGGACTGTACGAGGACTGGTGGATGACGGGGATCGTGTATCTCGCGATCTTTGCTCTCGGTGCGGTGTCCCTGGTGCCCGACCCGCGCCTCGGTAGTCCCGGCTGGTACGGGTTCTTCATGGCATCGCCCGTGTTCGTAATCGCGTTGATCCTGTTGGTGCCTATCGTTCGAAACCGCTCGAGAGGCGAGTTGCAGAAAGTCGCGCTCGCGATACTGGGATTTATCTACTTCGGCTGGATGTTCATGCATCTCGGGTTTCTCGCCAACACGGGCAATGCCTATGGCTACCTGCTCTTCCTCGTGTTTGCGGTCGAGATCAACGACGTGGCGGCATTTACGTTCGGCAGGATGTTCGGCAAGCGCAAGCTCAGGGAGCGGATCAGCCCGAACAAGACACTTGCCGGCTCGGTCGGGGCGATCGCCATCTCGCTGGTGTTGCCGTGGCTGCTGTGGTTCTCCTTCCCGCACTTCAGCCCGGCCTTGCTCGTCCTTACGGGACTGATCGTCGGCGTCGGTGGCCAGCTCGGCGACCTCGTCATCAGCTACATCAAGCGGGACATCGGCATCAAGGACATGGGAGCGACGATCCACGGGCACGGCGGAATACTCGACCGCGTCGACAGCATGATATTCGTCGCGCCGATTTTCTTTCACATGGTGCGCTGGTTTAACGGTGCGGGGTGATACTCGTTATGGATACCTGGAAATATCATCCGTCTCCCGGCATCGATACACCGGTGTCGGAGAGCCTGCGCGGCTTCCCGCGTGAGCCCGGCATGCTCGCCTATGCCATCCGCTCTGTTGCTGCGCTGTTATTGCGCGCCTGGATGAGGACCTACCATCGCCTGCATATCGAGGGTCGCGAAAACCTGCCGGCAAAAGGCTCGTACGTACTCGTCTGCAACCACACCAGTCACCTGGATACTCTATGTTTGTTGTCATCGGTACCGCTGCGCAGTATTCACCACTGCTTCCCGGCCGCAGCCGCCGACTATTTCTTCTCGAGCGTGCCCCGCTCGGCGGTCTCGGCAATTCTCATCAATGCGCTGCCGTTCGATCGAAAGGCGAAGGGCGCCCGGAGTCTCGCCCTGTGCTCCGCGCTGCTGAAAACAGAAGGAAACATCCTGATTCTTTTCCCCGAAGGCACGCGTACGACGACCGGCGCCATGGGGCGCTTCCGATCCGGCATCGGCCGCCTGGCCGCGGGCAGCGATCTCGATATCCTGCCATGCCATCTCGAGGGCGGCCTGCGCGCGTGGCCCAAGGGCAAGCTGTTACCGCGGCCGCGAAGATTGCATCTGCGAATCGGGCAAGCGAAAAACTACCGCCACCTCGACCGCAGCCCGGAGTCGGTAAAAGCCGTATGTGCAGATCTCGAGGAACGCGTTGCCAGGCTCGGTGGAGGTGCTGAATGACTATCTACGATCTCAAGCCCGCATTTCAGAAACTGCTCAGACCCGCCTGCAACGCGTTGGCGAAGATGGGCATCACCGCCAACCAGGTCACGATTGCCGCGATGCTCCTGTCGATCGTCACCGGCACCGCGCTGGCGGCCCTGCATGACGAACGATGGGTGCTGTTCCTCGTGCCCTTTGCGCTCTTTTTGCGGATGGCTCTCAACGCGATCGACGGCATGCTGGCACGCGAGCACGGCATGCAGAGCGCATTGGGCGGCCTGCTCAACGAACTCGGCGACGTGATCTCCGATGTCGTGCTGTACCTGCCCTTCGGATTGATTGCGGGCATATCGCCTGTTGCAGTCATCGCCACGGTGGTACTCGCCGTGTTGAGCGAGATGACGGGCGTTGTCGCTGTGCAGATCGGTGCGAAGCGGCGCTACGATGGTCCCATGGGCAAGAGTGACCGAGCATTCGCGTTCGGTTTGTTGGCCGTACTGCTGGGCTTCGGCCTGGAACCGGGTGCGTGGGCGAATGCCGGTCTCCTGGTTGTCACGATGCTGACCGCCGCGACCATCCTGAATCGAGCGCGCGCGGCACTCCATCAGGCGGGGACCGTTAAAAGCAGGGCCGAAACCGGTCCGGGCGCCCCCGCCCGGGTGGCCGCGAGGCAATCTACACCTGCATCGAGCAATGGCTGACCGCTGCATCGTCGTAGAGCGTCGTCCGCAGGCCGGGAATGCCCGAGCGCGCGTACGCTGCAATCTCAAATTCCCGCGAGCGCATCGGTCAGCGTGCCGTCCAGGTCGAAATAGACGTATCTGGACATTCTGCTATCTTGGCACACATTGAGCGAGTGAAATCGAAACAGGAATGCACCATGAAAACGGTACGCACGCCCGACGATCGTTTCGAGAACCTGCCGGGCTACGACTTCGAGCCGCACTATACGAAAGTGCGCGGCATGCGCATGCATTACGTCGACGAAGGACCTCAGGATGCCGATCCCGTGCTGCTGCTGCATGGCGAGCCGAGCTGGTCCTACCTCTACCGGCATATGGTGGCACCGCTCGCGGCGGCGGGCCTGCGCGTCGTTGCGCCGGATTTAATCGGGTTCGGCAAGTCGGACAAGCCGGTCAACAAGAGCGATTACAGCTATGCTGGCCACGTCGACTGGATGCGCGAGTTCATCGAGGCGCTCGATCTCGGCAACATCACGCTGTTCGGCCAGGACTGGGGATCGCTCATCGGCCTGCGTGTCGCCGCCGAAGATGAGCAGCGCTTCGCTCGAATCGCGCTCGGCAACGGTGGCCTGCCTACCGGCGATCAGACCATGCCCGACGCATTCATGAAGTGGCGCGCATTCGCCTTGCACAGCCCGTATTTTCCTATCGGCAAGATTGTCCAGAAGGCCACCACGACGAAGCTGCGCGACGACGTGCTGGCCGCGTACGATGCACCCTTCCCGGCACGCAAGTTCAAGGCCGGGGCTCGCATGTTTCCCGCACTCGTGCCGATCCGGCCAGACGATCCCGCGAGCGAAGCAAACCGCCGTGCATGGGACACCTTCGGTCGCTGGGAAAAACCCTTCCTCACCGCGTTCAGCGACAGGGACCCGATCACGCGGGGCGGCGATCGCGTGTGGCAAAAACACGTCCCGGGCGCACAGGGTCAGAAGCACGTAACGATCGAAGGTGCCGGGCACTTCCTGCAGGAAGACAAGGGTGAAGAACTGGCGAGCGTGCTGCTCGAGTTCATCGACTCGAATCCGTAGCGCCGGATTGGCGACCAGTGCGGATACTTATTCGAGGAAGTAAAGCGCAGCGCAGCGAGCCATGACGAGAAGAAGTATCCGCACTGGTCGCTGCAAATATTCAGCCTATCGTTCGAGGTACTTGAGCTTGTCCTTGACGTCGCGCCACTCGTCGGCGTCTTCGGGCGGATCCTTCATCTCGGTGATGACCGGCCAATCCCTTGACAGCTCGGCGTTCAACTCGAGGAACTGCTCCTGGCCGGCCGGCAGTTCGTCTTCCGAGTAGATCGCCTCTACCGGGCACTCCGGTTCGCACAGCGTGCAGTCAATGCATTCGTCCGGATCAATAACCAGAAAGTTCGGTCCCTCGTGGAAGCAGTCCACGGGGCAGACCTCGACACAGTCGGTCAGTTTGCATTTGATGCAGGTTTCGGTGACAACGAACGTCATTGGTGCAATTTCCAGGCAGGTTTGTCGGTTTTGGAGCGCGTAAGCTATGCGAAAGAACGCATCATATCAAGCCGCGCGGCGGCGCATCACGCTGACGCGCGCGAATACGCTACACTGCGCGTCAAGCGGCCTGCACCGCCGTAACAATTGGCGATAAGACCCTTTTTTTGTGAATAAAAACAGAAATTTACAATCGATTGTCGTGCGGCTTGCCGGCGACTCGGGCGATGGCATACAGCTCATGGGCTCGCAGTTCGCGGTCTCGACCGCCCTCTCGGGCAGGGACTTCGCGACCTTTCCCGACTACCCGGCAGAGATCCGGGCGCCCGCCGGCACGACCTTCGGCGTGTCTGCCTACCAGATCAATCTCGGCGGCGAGCCGATCACGACCGCGGGCGATGCGCCCGACGTGCTCGTCGCGTTCAATCCTGCCGCGCTCAAGGTCAGCCTGCCGCTGCTGCATCCCGGCGCCGTGATCGTACTCAACAACGACAGCTTCACAGCCCGGAACCTCACGAAGGCCGGCTATGATGACGACCCGCGCGATGGCAACACGCTCGACCAGTTCCAGGTCGTAACGGCCGACATCAGTCACCTGAATTTCGAAGCGGTCAGGTCTTTCGGACTCAGCAAGTCAGAAAGCGGACGCTGCAAGAATTTCTGGACGCTCGGCCTGCTGCTATGGATGTTCGACCGCCAGCTCGAGCCCGTCGAAGCCTGGATCCGACGGCGGCTTGCCGGCAAGCCGACCATGCGCGATGCAAACATCGCGGCACTGCATGCCGGGCACGCGTTCGGCGAGACCGCGGAGCTGTCGGCATCGCTGCCGCAGGTCAGCGTGGAGACCGCGCAAATGGCGCCCGGCGAATACCGCAGCGTCACAGGCGCAGAGGCACTCGCGCTGGGCATTGCGGCCGCGGGCGAGCTCGCAGAACGCCCTGTGCTGTTCTGTTCCTATCCCATAACGCCGTCGTCGCCGTTGCTGCACCGGCTGACCCGGTTGCAGGAGCTCGGTGTCGGCACCTTCCAGGCGGAAGACGAGATCGCCGCAATCTGCGCGGCAATCGGGGCGTCGTACGGTGGCATGATCGGGGTAACCTCGAGTTCCGGGCCCGGCATCGCGCTGAAGACCGAGGCCATGGGCCTCGCGGTGAGCGCCGAACTGCCGTTGCTGATCGTCAACTGGCAACGCGGCGGCCCGTCCACGGGCCTGCCCACCAAAACGGAACAGTCTGACCTCTACCAGGCTGTCTACGGCCGCAACGCGGACACGCCGATGCCGGTACTCGCGGCAGGCTCTTCCGGGGAATGCTTCGATATGGCTGTCGAGGGCATTCGGGTAGCCATGCGGCACATGACGCCGGTGATCCTGCTTGTAGACGGCTACCTCTCGAACGCGTCGGAGCCGTGGCTGATACCGGTGATCGAATCGCTGGCACCGATCGAGAGCCGCCCCGTACCGGAGCTTACGGGTGATTCGAACCCCGAGATGCTTGCTTACCAGCGCGATCCGGCCAGCCTCGGCCGGCCCTGGATCACCCCGGGCATGCCCGGCCTGGTGCATCGCACGGGTGGCCTCGAAAAGGACTATGTTTCCGGGCACATTTCCTACGACCCGGACAACCATCAACGCATGACGGAGTTCCGCCAGGCGAAAGTCGATGCTGTCGCCGGATTCATTCCGGACCAGGCTATCGAGCTCGGTGACGACAGCGGCGACATAGTCGTCGTGGGCTGGGGCTCGACCTACGGGCCAATCTACCAGGCGGCGCGCAGAACCGGGGCGAGCTTCGTGCACCTGCGGCACATCCACCCGCTGCCGCCAAACCTCGGCGAACTCCTCGCGCGTTTCGACAAAGTGCTCGTTCCCGAAATGAACAACGGCCAGCTTGCGACCCTGCTGCGGGACAAGCTCGGCATACAGCCCATTTCATTTTGCAAGGTCAGCGGGCAGCCATTCCTGATTTCGGAGCTCGCCGGCCGCATCGAAACCGAACGCAAGGGTAGCGCATCATGAACGAGCAACTCACAGCCAGGGACTTCGCGACATCGCAGGAAGTGCGCTGGTGCCCGGGCTGCGGCGATTATGCGATTCTCAAGACCGTCACCAGGGCACTTGCCGATGTCGGCGCGAAACCTGAGTCGACGGTATTCGTCTCCGGCATCGGCTGCGCGTCCCGCTTCCCGTATTACGTCGAGACTTATGGTTTCCACACGATCCATGGCCGTGCTCCCGCGGTCGCCACGGGACTGAAACTCGCAAACCCGGAACTCGACGTGTGGGTCGTAACCGGCGACGGCGACGGCCTGTCGATCGGCGGCAATCATCTGCTGCATACATTGCGCCGTAACGTGGGGTTGAAAATTCTCTTGTTCAACAATGAAATCTACGGCCTCACGAAGGGTCAGTACTCCCCGACGTCACGGACAGGAACAGTGTCGCCGTCGAGCCCTGCCGGCTCTGTAGACACCCCGGTGTCGCCAGGCCAGTTCGCACTTGGCGCGGGAGCAAGATTCTTCGCAAGAGCGATAGACACGGACAAGGTCGGGCTCGGAAACGTATTGCGGCAGGCACACGCGTTCGACGGCGCGTCGTTCACGGAGATTTTCCAGAACTGCATCGTCTACAACGAGGATGTATTCGCTGCATTCACCGACCGCAAGAACGCAGCCGATTCACAGTTGCACCTCAAACACGGCGAGCCGATGCTATTCGGCGAAAATAACGGCAAGGGCATCCGATTCAACCCGCAGACCTACGCGTTCGATGTGGTCGACGCCGCCGAGTCGCCCGGCGACGTCCTCGTCCACGACGAAAAAAATGCCGTACTGGCGAGATTGTTAATCGACCTGCAGCTTCCCGTCGCCCTCGGCATCATCTACAGGCAGCCTGCGGAAGCTTTTGAGAGCGCGTTCTATGCTCATCACCCCACCCGCATGCGGCGCACGAAAAGCGTCGCGGACTTCATCAGGGGCCCGAACAGCTGGACGGTGGAATAAGGATGATTGAAAACAGAAGTGCATTCGCTGCATTCGCAGCCTGCTACTTATTGATGAACTCGGCCGGGCCGGCAAGTGCCTCCGGCGTCGAGGAAATCGTGAACTTTTTGGAGTACTCGGCCACTTTATCGAGTTCCGGTCAGCCGACCGAGGCCCAGCTGGAGGCGTTGGCAGACGGAGCTTACGAGCGCATCGTCTTCCTGGCATTCAGCGACCATCCCGAGTCGCTCGCTAACGAAGATCGGCTGGTCAAAGGGCTCGGCATGGAATACGCACACATCCCGGTCGACTGGGATGCGCCCCGCATCAGCGATTTCAATATGTTCGCGGGACTCATGGAACGCGAACCCGGCAAGAAGACACTGGTGCACTGCCAGGTAAATTTTCGCGCCTCGACATTCAGTTTCCTGTATCGCGTGCTGCACCAGGATGTTCCCCTGG
>Ga0224504_10000739_pt1 | contig 14623 bp, 12 predicted proteins | sample SF_Oct11_sed_USG_3_FD_170160 | JGI IMG/M metagenome (GOLD analysis project Ga0224504, IMG submission 170160) | Sediment microbial communities from San Francisco Bay, California, United States - SF_Oct11_sed_USGS_24 | ecosystem: Environmental > Aquatic > Marine > Sediment | place: USA... | reverse complement strand
GGCCGCCCCCACCTAGCCCCCCTCCCCCATATCCGCTATAACCCGCCTTACCGTTTTCCCGAGACCCTCCGGGTCCGCGCCTTCGCGCGCCGGCCCGCCGGAAGCGACCTTGCGCCCAGAGATCCTCTATCCCCTCTTCGCACCGGTGACCGCGCTAGCCGGCGTGGGGCCGCGCTTCGCCAAGCTGTTCGAGGCGCTGGCCGGGCCGCAGGCCGTCGATCTGTGCTGGCATTTGCCGAGCGGGGTGATCGACCGGCGCTATGCGCCCAAGGTGGCGGAGGCCCAGCCCGGGCGCATCGCCACGGTGACGGTCACGGTGGGCGCGCACCGGGCGTCGCGCAGCCCACGCCAACCCTACAAGATCGCCTGCCACGACGAGACTGGCGAGATCGACCTGGTGTTCTTCCACGCGCGCGAGGACTACCTGCGCCGGATCCTGCCCGAGGGCGCCCGGCGCGTGGTCAGCGGCAAGGTGGAGGTCTTCGCCGACGCGCTTCAAATGACCCACCCGGACCACGTCGCGCCGCCCGAGGAGAGCGCCGAGGTGATGACCGTGGAGCCGGTCTATCCGCTCACGGCCGGGCTCTCGCTCAAGGTCGTCGGCAAGGCGGTCCGGGCCGCGCTCGAGCGCGCGCCCGAGCTGCCCGAATGGCTCGACCCGGCGTTCCTAGGGCGCCAAGGCTGGGAGGGCTGGCGGAGCGCCCTGGGCCGCGCCCACGCGCCGCAGGACGAAGCCGACATCTCGCCCCTGACGCCGGCGCGCCAGCGCCTCGCCTACGACGAGCTGCTGGCCAACCAGCTGGCGCTCGCCCTGGTGCGCGTCCGTCAGCGCCGGCAGCGCGGCCGTTCGGTCCAGGGCGACGGCCGCCTGCGCGGCGCGGTTCTCGACGCCCTGCCCTACCGGCTGACCGGCGCGCAGGAGCGGGCGCTTGCCGAGATCACCACCGACATGGCGGCCGAAAGCCGCATGCTTCGCCTGCTCCAGGGCGATGTCGGCAGCGGCAAGACGGTCGTCGCCCTGCTCGCCATGCTGAGCGCGGTCGAGGCCGGGGGCCAGGCGGCGCTGATGGCGCCGACCGAGGTGCTGGCTCGCCAGCACTATCAAACACTCGCCCCGCTGGCCGCGGCCGCCGGTGTCGGCCTCGAGGTGCTGACCGGCCGCGACAAGGGCAAAGCGAGAGAAGCAATCCTGGCGCGCCTGGCCGGTGGGGAGGCGGGCATCGCGGTGGGCACGCACGCCCTCTTCCAGGAGGACGTCGCGTTTCGCGACCTGGCGCTGGCGGTGATCGACGAGCAGCACCGCTTCGGCGTGCACCAGCGCCTCACCCTCTCGGCCAAGGGGCGCGCGGTCGACGTGCTGGTGATGACCGCGACGCCGATCCCGCGCACCCTGATGCTGACCGCCTACGGCGACCTCGAGGTCTCGCAGCTGACCGAGAAGCCGGCCGGACGCCTGCCGATCGACACCCGCGCCCTGCCGCTCACGCGCCTCGAGGAGGTCACGGAGGCCGTCGCAAGGGCGCTCGCCGAGGGCGCGAAAGCCTACTGGATCTGCCCCCTGGTCGCGGAGTCGGAGGTGAGCGACCTGGCCGCCGCCGAAGAGCGCCACGCGGCCCTGAAGGCCCGCTTCGGCGAGGGCGTCGGCCTGGTCCACGGGCGCATGACCGGCAAGGAGAAGGACGCCGTCATGGCGGCCTTCGCCGAGGGACCGCTTAAAATGCTGGTCGCCACGACCGTGATCGAAGTCGGCGTCGACGTGCCCGCGGCCAGCGTCATGGTGATCGAGCACGCCGAGCGCTTCGGCCTCGCGCAGCTGCACCAGCTGCGCGGGCGGATCGGCCGCGGTCGGGCGAAGTCCACCTGCCTGCTGCTCTACCAGGGGCCCTTGGGCGAGACCGCGCGGGCGCGCATCCGCACCCTGCGCGAGACCGACGACGGCTTCCGGATCGCCGAGGAGGACCTGCGCCTGCGCGGCGCGGGCGAGCTGCTGGGCACGCGCCAGAGCGGCTTTCCCGAGTTCCGCCTGGCCGACCTCGCGGTGCACGGCGAGCTGCTGGCCGCCGCGCGCGACGACGCCAAGCTGATCCTCGACAAGGACGCCGAGCTCGAGAGCCCGCGCGGCCAGGCGCTGCGCACCCTGCTCTACCTCTTCGAGCGCGACGCCGCCGTCAAGTTCCTCCGCTCCGGCTGAGCAAAAAAGGTGTCAGGAACCTTTTTTAAGAAATTTCTTTGCCGTTTAACACAATGATTTTACAACCAATATTGGATCAAAAAGGCTCCTGACACCTTTTTTACGGCTTCCTTTATGCCTTTGTGCCTTGGTGTTGAAAGGGGTGCCGAAAAAGGGTGCCGGAGTCGATTGAAGCCGGTCAGGCGCCGGAGGCGCGCTCTTTCCGCTGGTCGGGACCGCCGGTCATGTCGTGGCCGTGCAGGCTGGCGGCCTCGCGCGCGCGCTGGGCCGCGGGGCGCCGGTCGGGCGGGGTCACCAGGCCGCCGGAGACGACCATCTTCAGGCCCTCCTCCACGCTCATGGTGAGCTCCTTGGCGTCCGCGGCCGGCACGAAGAGCAGGAAGCCGGAGGTCGGGTTGGGGGTGGTCGGCAGGAAGACGTTGAGCACGTCCCGGTCGGCGATCTCCTGGATATGGCCCTCGGCCTTGCCGGTCAGGAAGCCGATCGACCAGACCTCCGGACGCGGGTACTGGAACAGCACGACCTTGCGGAAGGCGTTCGACTTCTTGGCGAGGACCGTCTGCAGGATCTGCTTGACCGCGCCGTAGATGCTGCGCACCACGGGGACCTGGGCCAGGATCCGCTCGCCGCTGCGCATGAAGACACGCCCGGTGAAGCCCGCGGCGAACATGCCGATCAGGGTCAGGCCGACGAAGACCACGACGAGGCCGAGGCCCGGAATGTCGAAGGGCAGATAGCTTTCCGGGTTCCAGCGCGGCGGGATCAGCGGCGTGACCTGGCTGTCGACGAAGGACACGAACTTCAAGGCCAGCCACACCGTGATGCTGATCGGCGCCGTGATCAGGACGCCGGCCAGGAAATAGTTGCGCAGCTTGCCGGCCAGGGAGACCCGGCGGGGCGCCCGCTTCGCCGGGTCATCCGCCGGCGTGGCTTTCAGGGCCGGAGGCCGGCGCTGCCCGTTGTCGGGCGGCGCGACGATGCCGCCCGATATGACCAGCTTGATGCCCTCCTCGACCGTCATGTCGAGGATATGGACGTCGCGCTGCGGCACGAAGAGCAGGAACCCCGTGGTCGGGTTGGGCGTGGCGGGCACGAAGACGTTGATCGTCGTCTCGTCGGTCAGGCCCTGGACCTCGCCCACGGTCTGGCCGGTGACGAAGCCGACCGCCCAGACCCCGCGGCTGGGGTATTCGATCAGGCAGACCTGCCGGAAGGCGTTGGACTTCTGCGCCAGCACGGTCTCGAAGATCTGCTTGGTGGCGCTGTAGACCGAACGGACCACCGGGACGCGGGCGAGGATCCGCTCGCCGGTGCGCGTGAGGCCCCGGCCGACGAAGCCGGCGGTCAGGAAGCCGATCGCGGCGAGCACGAGGACCGCGAAGACCAGGCCGAGCCCGGGGATGCCGAAGGGCAGATAGGTTTCGGGGTTCCAGCGCGGCGGGATCAGCGGCGTCACCCGGTTGTCGATGAACTCGATCAGGTTCCAGGCGATCCAGAACGTGATGCCGAGCGGCGCGGTGACCAGAATGCCCGCCAGGAAGTAGTTCCTGAGCCGCGCCGCGAACCCGACCCGCAGGTGCTTGGGCGTCGGCGGCCGCTTGACCCTGGGCGGCCTGGTCTTGCGGTTCTCATTCTTTCCTTGCGCTTCGGCCATGAAAATCCCTGTGGCGACAATCCCTTATCCCTGCCCATTAATATGGGACCTTTGTGACTTTCAAGCAAAGCCTCGGTGTCAAAGAAAGGTCAAGAGCTCGGCCAGCGTCTCCTCGGGCGCCTCCTCGGGCAGGAAGTGGCCGCAGGGAAGCGCCCGGCCGCTGACCTGGCGGGCCCGTTCGCGCCAGACCGCGAGCACGTCGTAGCTGCGCGCGACCACGCCCTTGGCGCCCCAGAGCACGAGCAGCGGACAGGCGAGCTTGCGGTCCAGGTCCTCGGCGTCGTGTTCCAGGTCGATGCCGGACGCCGCCCGGTAGTCCTCGCAGCTGGCGTGGATCGTCGCAGGGTCCCGGAAGCAACGCTTGTACTCGGCCAGGGCCTCCGGCCCGAAGGCGTTCTCGGTCCTGCCCCAGGCGCCGATCTTGCGCTCCAGATAGAAGTCCGGGTCGGCGCCGATCAGGCGCTCGGGCAGGTCGAAGGGCTGGATCAGGAAGAACCAGTGGTAATAGGCCGTCGCGAAGGCCTGGTCGGTCTGCTCGTACATGGTCTTGGTCGGACAGATGTCGAGCACGGCGGCCTTCTCGACCCGCGCGGGATGGTCGAGCGCCAAGCGGTGGGTCACCCGCGCGCCGCGGTCGTGCCCGACCACGGAGAAGCGCTCGAAGCCCAGCGCGGCCATGACCTCGACCTGATCCCTGGCCATGGCGCGCTTCGAATAGTTTTCGTGCTTTTCGCCGCCCGGCGGCTTGGAGGAGTCGCCATAGCCGCGCAGGTCGGCCGCCACGACGGTGAAGCGCTCGGCGAGCGCCGGCGCGACCTTGTGCCACATGACGTGGCTCTGCGGGTAGCCGTGCAGGAGCAGCAGCGGCGGCCCCGAACCGCCCAGGCTCAGGTGGATCTCGGCGCCGGCCGTCTCGATGCGCCTGGTCTCGAAGCCCTCGAACACGGTAATGTGACTCCTCCCCCTTTGTCCCAGGCTCGATAGTTAGCACATCCAGGACCGTCGAACGAAGGCTTCCGGAACCATGCCGGCCGAACCTCGACTGCTGTCGCTCGCCACCGCCGTGCCGCCCTATCGGCTGACGCAGCGCGAGGTGGCCGCCAGGGCGCCCGAGATCTTCTCCGGCTTGGGCGGCCGGCTCGACTGCCTGCTGCCGGTCTACGGCAACGCCGGCATCGAGACCCGCTATTCCTGCGTGCCGCTCGACTGGTATCTCAAGCCTTCGGGCTTGAAGGAGCGCAACGCGCTCTACATCGAGAACGCCCTCGACCTGATCGCGCGGGCCGCTGGAAACTGCCTCGCCCGGGCCGGTCTGGCCCCCGACGCCGTCGACACGCTGATCGTGGTCTCGACCACGGGGCTGAGCACGCCCAGCCTGGACGCCCGCCTGATGGAGCGCCTGGCTTTCCGCCGTGACCTGCAGCGCCTGCCGGTGTTCGGCCTGGGCTGCGCCGGCGGCGTGCTCGGCCTGGCGCGCGCCGCGGCGCTGGCCCGCGCGGCGCCCGGCAGCCGGGTCCTGCTCTTGGTCGTGGAGCTCTGCGGCCTGACCTTTCGAGCCGGCGATAGGGGCAGCAGCAACGTGGTCGCCACGGCGCTGTTCGGCGACGGCGCGGCGGCGGCGCTGATCGCCGCGGAGGACGCGGAGGCAGGCCCGGCCCTCCTCGCCTGGGGCGAGCATACCTGGCCCGATTCGCTCGACGTCATGGGCTGGCGGGTCGAGGACGACGGCTTCGGCGTGCTGTTCTCGCGCGACATCCCGACCATCCTGCGCAAGCGCTTCGGCGCGGCGGTCGATGAGTTCCTGTCCCGCCGTGGCCTGGCCCGGAGCGACCTGGACGGCGTCGTCTGCCACCCGGGCGGTCCCAAAGTGATCGATGCCTTGGAAGAGGTCTTCGATCTCGCCCCCGGTGCCCTGGCCGAGGCCCGCGCGGTGCTGCGCGACTACGGCAACATGTCGGCGGCGACCTTGCTCTTCGTGCTCGAGAGGGTGCTGGCGAAGGGTCCGCGGGGTCGCCATCTCCTGACCGGGCTGGGGCCCGGCTTTACCGCCGGGTTCCTGCTGATGGAGGCGTAGACCCCGTGAACCTGGCCTTGGCCATCGTGCTGCTGGTGGCGGCCCAGCGCCTGGCCGAGCTCATCTACGGCCAGCGCAACTCCCGGCGCCTGCTGGCCGAGGGCGCGGTAGAAACCGGCACCGGCCATTACCCCCTGCTCGTTCTGGTCCACGCCGGCTGGCTGATGGCCCTCTTGATCCTCGCGAGCCGGGCACCCGGCGTGAACTGGTGGCTGATCGGGCTCTACGGTCTGGTGCAGATCGGCCGCCTCTGGGTCCTGGCCAGCCTGGGCCGCTACTGGACCACGCGCCTCATCAGCATGCCCGGCGCGCCGTTGGTGCGCCGCGGCCCCTACCGCTTCCTCAAGCACCCCAACTACCTGATCGTCGTGGCCGAGGTCGCGGTCCTGCCGCTGGCATTCGGGGCCTGGCGGACCGCAGTCGTCTTCTCCGTCCTGAACGCCGCCCTGCTGGCTTGGCGCGTCAGGATCGAGAACAGGATGCTGGCCGAACGCCGGTGACGGGGCCGCGGGCCCGCCCGATCATTGGATAGCTCGAATATCCTAGGCTTTTCAGATAATCGTTCCTTAACGTCCTGCCGATAAAATGAGACACCGCCGCCGCGCTAGGCGACCGGCGCGGCGCCGGCCACGGGGCTCTCGAAGCTGTAAATCCGGTCGTCGAGCAGATTGCCGAGATAGGCCCGGCGCCGGTCGGGCCCGCCGAAGGCGATGCTGGAAATGTTCCCGAGCCGCCGCGAGGCGACCCGGTCGAGGTGCGGCCGGCCCATCCGGCCGGCCTGAAAGGCCGCCTCGACCTCGGCGAGACGCGCTTCTTCCGCGTCCTCGAGGATCAGTTGCTGGCGGCCGTCCGGGGCGACGCGGATCAGCCGGTTGGAGACGACGCTGACGACCCAGAGGCCGCCGGCCTCGTCGAAGGCGAGACCGTCGGGAAAGGTCCCCGGGCCGTACTCGGCGACCACCTCGCGCTCCGACAGCGCGCCGTCGGCGGAGACGCGGAACCGCGTGGTGCGCCGGGCGAAGGTCTCGTTGACGTAGAGCCACCGGCCGGTGGGGTCGAGGATCGCCTCGTTGGTATAGCCCAGGTCCGTAGCAACGACCCGCGCGCCGTCGCCGTCGACCAGAACGATGCAGCCGTCGGCCACGTCCGGCCGGTAGGCGCGCGCGCGCGGTTCGAGCCAGGTGCTGACCGTGATCCAGACACGGCCCCGGTAGTCGAGCGCGACGAAGTTGCAGGGCGGCAGGCGCCGGCCCTCGACCTCGAGCAGGAAGGGCGCCTGGCGGCCGTCGCGGGTGACGCGCCAGACGCCGCCGGGCGGCATCAGGTTGGCGCAGAGGAAGTCCCCCTCATGGGCCACCGCGAAGCCGTTGGTCGCGACCACCGGGTCGCCCGGCCCGAGCAGGTCCGTGCGGCGCCCGTCCGGGTCGAGCTGCGAGACGCCGCCGCCGAAGTGCGAGACGTAGAGCGCGCCCGCCGCCGTCGCGAGCACACACTCCGGACGCACGAGGCCCCGCCCGATCTCGTCGAGCTGCTCCGGCGCGAGCGCGAAGTCCTCCAGGGTCATGGCTGGAACAACACCCAAGTCCGCGGCGCAGGGCAAGGGTTATTCGGATTACGGCTCAGCGGAAATGGCCCGGCGAGCCGGAGAAGAGTGATGGTGCGGCTGGAGGGACTCGAACCCCCACGGGCTTACGCCCACTAGCACCTGAAGCTAGCGCGTCTACCAATTCCGCCACAGCCGCGGACCGATGCGCCCCGGGGGGAACACCAGCAACCTCGCACTTTACGACAACAACCTCGATTCTGCTCCCCAGACCCAGCCCCTGCCAGAACGACCGCAAAAGTGCTTGGTGCGGCTGAGAGGACTTGAACCTCCACGGGGTTTCCCCCACAGCGCCCTCAACGCTGCGCGTCTACCAATTCCGCCACAGCCGCGCGGCCGTACGCAGGACCTCGGATCCCGGGTTACAGCGCTGGGATTTATAGCGTTTGAAGCCAAAAGGGCAACGGAAAACTTGGTCGGCCACCGGCGGGACGCTATATCCCACGAGTCACGGTTCGGAACCCGGCTCCTGCGCGGCGACGGACCTGGGAGGAGAGCGCGGTCGTCCGCATGAAGACCTTGATTCTGATCCTCGTACTCGGCGGCCTGCTGGCCGCGGCGGTCGTCGGCTCGGCCGTCGTCTGGAACGCGATCGGCGGGATCGAGCTGAGCGGCCACGGCCTTGCCGCCCTCGTGCTGGGCGCCCTGGTGAGCCTCGCGCTGGGCGGCGGCCTGATGTTCTTGGTCTTCTACTCGAGCCGCCGGGGCCACGACGACGATGCCGCCGGTCGATAGCCTGTCGTCCGATCGCTTGACTGGGGGCCGGTCGCGCTGGGTGCCGGCAAGTCCTACCGTGGCCGCCGGGCGCCCTGCCCCCCCTCTCCCGAGGCCAAGGCGATCGTCCGGACAGGCGAAAGGGCCGGGCGTGAGCGTCCCGGCCCCTTCCTAACGGCCTCCCACTGACCAGGAAGTCCAGAGGGTTTCTTTCAGCCTATCCCAGCTACCGACTTCGGATCGTGCTATACCACCCTATATCTGAACATCGTTCACGAACCCAAGATACTGATACTGCCCTGTGGGCCCTTGCAACCAAATCGCCATTTCGGCTCTCCGCCCGAATGGCTAATAGAAAGATAATACGTCACCAAACAAATATCAAGATACTATTACATTGCATTTTAGTTGAATTTCTTATTATAGAGAATGCATAGACTGATTCAATATCACATAAATTTATATAAAATCGATATATTTATTTTTCTCTGAGTCCGAGCCTGACGCGTGCTCTTCGCGAGATCCACGGGGTGTTCCGCGACACACCGGTTGGCGCGCTCATCGGATCCCTAGGCATGTCGCCGACGCGTCCGTGACTCCGGCTCGCGATGTTCACGTTCTGCAAAGCATTCGGACGCTATCTTCCGGATCGTGCAGCAAAGTCCCCGTTTCAGGGGCCGCACGACCGGGGCAGTCGTACCAGGCAGGCGCGGCTGCCCCACCCGGCAGGCCCCGGCCATGGACCCGGGGCTCACGAGTTATGCATTTCCAGTCATGCAGTTAGACCGCATTTGCATTGGAACGCGGGGCTTCGAGGGTCCACTTTGCTCTCATGTACACCGCTTAATCGAGGCTCCCTCGAGCCCGCACCTTCGGAGGCCGTCATGACCCCCTTCAATATCGTCGGACTATCCCACGTCCTGGCGCTCGGCGTGCTCGCGGTCATCGTGAGCCTGCTCTGAGGTCGGCGCCCGCCGAGCCGGGCGGTCCGATTTGCCGGACGGCCACGCGCGGCCGGGATTCGGCCCAATCACCGACCTTTCAACTGTAGCGCAGTACCGAAGTCGGGGCTTCAGGAATGACGATGTTCTTGAGGTCCTGGGGCACGCCCGGCAGCCAGTCCAAGGCTTCGAGCAGAAGGTCCACCGTGCTTCCGGTTCGGGTGAAGGGCAGAATGATTCGCTCGAAGCTCACCAGGTCCTGGCGGTAAACATAGCTGATCTGGTGGCACGTCGGTTGGGCGCTCTCGACCACTTCCCGATAGGCCGCGCCGACCAGTTCGCGATAGGACGCCGGCTCGATCTGATCCAGGGTCTTTCCCTGGTCTCCGCGCCGCCCGGCTTCCTCGATTCGCGTCCCGATCAGGCGGAACCGAAAATTGAGCGGATCGTGGATGACATCGATGATCGTGACCTGGCCGAGGATGAACCCGAGTTGTTCGGGCGCGAACTCGCCGCGGAACGGCAACTCGCGCCCGCCGCGAAGTTCCTTCCAGAGCTGAAGAAGCCGGTTCAGCCGGTCACTGCTCACCAGATCCGGCGACAGCGCATTGATCCCGGCGTCTCTTGATGCATTCCAAACCGTCGCTTGAGGCCGCATCATCCCTTACTCCCCCCGAAGCCGGGCGCGATCCCGCAAAAGCGAGGCCGCCTCTTGACGATCGATGAAGGGAATCGGGCCTGAACCTGCCAAGAGACCCCTGGAGTGTTCAGGCCCGTCAGGCTCCCCCCCGCGGATCTGCGCTCGGCCGGCCGTTACCGTTGCCCGCCGCAGCGGCAGATGCGCGCGCCCTACCTGGGCGCTTGACCGCCTATCTGGCTAGCTGCGGATCGTATTCGCTTCAAATTTACATCGGATGAACAATCATATTTAAGAAAGAGTGGATGGTTCGGCGGGATCGACGACGCGTCGTTTTTGACCCCCACCAAGCATTGCGAAACCCCGTTAGGCGCGTTTTCCTTTGGTTAACTATCCCTCCGCTATAAGACCTCGAGTGTAAAGCGGGCGATTACCATGAAGCGCGCTCTTCTGACGGTCGGCCTCGTCTGTTTCGGATTCCTCAACCCTGCCTGGGCGGAATTCCAGGACGGGCTGCAGGCCTATTATCGACTGGATTTCAGGACAGCCTTGCGGGAGTGGCAGCCGCTCGCCGAAGAGGGCAATCCCGAGGCGTCCTATCAGCTCGGCATCCTGTACTACCGGGGCGAAGGGGTGGTGCAAGACTATGCCGAGGCGGCGAAGTGGTTCGAGCAGGCCGCCGAGGCGGGCGACGCCGATGCCCAATACAATCTGGGTCTGATGTATGCCAACGGCCAGGGCGTCGCGAAGGACCTCGTGCGCGCCCACCTGTGGTTCACCCTGGCCGCCTCGGGCTATGCCGATGGGACCGGCCGCGACTGGGCGATCCAGGATCCCAACTGGGCGGCGCGCAACCGAAACTGGTCGGCGGCCCAGCTGACCCCGGAGGAGATCGCCGAGGCCTGGCGCCTGATCCAGGAGTGGCGGGCCAACCACCAGACCGCAGAGCGTCGATAGCCGGACAACGCCGACTTCACCGCTTAGGCCGAGCACGGCCGGAGACTGGTCGCGCCCCGCGAGGGGCGTTCGCCTAGCTGCCGGAACCTGCTAACATTCCGGGCGCCGAGTAGCGCGGGCGACAAGCGGGGAGCGTCATGCCCAAGACCAAAGCGACCAGCGACGACGTCGAGTTCATGAAGTTGGCCTTCGAGGAGGCCTTGGCCGGTTTCGAGGAGGGCGGCGTACCGGTCGGCAGCGCCCTGGTCGCGGACGGCCGGGTCCTGGCCCGGGGACGCAACAAGCGGGTCCAGGAGGGCGATCCGATCGCCCACGGCGAGATGGACTGCCTGCGCGCGGCCGGGCGGCGCCCGCACTACCGGAACACGACGCTCTACACGACCTTGAGCCCCTGCATGATGTGCACGGGCGCGATCCTGCAGTTCGGCATCCCGCGGGTCGTGGTCGGCGAGAACCGGAATTTCGAAGGCAACATCGCGTTCCTCTCCGAGCGCGGCGTCGAGGTCGTGTTGATGGACGACCCGGCCTGCATCGACCTGATGGCGCGTTTCGTCCGGGAACGGCCCGAGCTGTGGACCGAGGACATCGCCGAGGACGGCTAACCCAAAAAAGGTGTCAGGAACCTTTTTTCAGGAACCTTCTTTGCGGATTAACCTATTGAACGAATGCATATTTCTGCCTGGAAAAGGTTTCTGACACCTTTTTTGGGTGTTCAGCGCTCTTCCTTGCGGAAGGGGGTCAGGAGGGCGGCGGGGGCGCGCGCCGAGCGGGCCAGCACGGCCATGGCGACGATGGTCACCACGAAGGGCAGCATCAGGAACAGCTGGTAGGGCAGATCGATCGCGCCCGAGGACTGGAGTCTGAGCTGCAGCGCGTCGACGCTGCCGAACAGCAGCGCGGCGGCCGCCGACCGCCAGGGGTCCCACTGGCCCAGCACGACCAGCGCGATGCAGACCCAGCCGCGGCCCGAAACGACGCCGAAGGTAAACGCGTTGAACTGGGCGATCGACAGATAGGCGCCGGCCACCCCCATGAGCATGCCCGAGATGAGCAGCGCCTGATAGCGCAGGCCCGCCACCCCGACGCCGGCGGAGGCCGCGGCCTGCGGGTTCTCGCCGACCGTGCGAAGATTGAGACCCCAGGGCGTGCGGTACAGCAGCCAGGCCGACAGCGGCACGAGCAGGAACGCGATATAGACCAGCGCGAACTGGTCGAAGAGCGCCGGCCCGACGCCGGGTATGTCGGACAAGAACGGGATCGGCTGGGTGGCGAAAGCGTCGACGTGCGGCGGCTGCGACGGCTGGCCGAACACGAGACGGTAGCAGAAGAACGCGAGACCCGAGCACAGCAGGGTCACGCCGAGGCCCGAGACGTGCTGGCTCAGGCCGAGGCTGACCGTGAGCAGGCCCATCAAGGCGCCGAAGGCCAGGCCGGTCGTCGCCGCCGCGGCGACGCCGAGCCACAGGCTGCCGCTGAAATAGGCCGCGGTGAAGCCGGTCATGGCACCGAGCAGCATGATGCCCTCGACGCCCAGGTTCAGCACGCCCGCGCGCTCGGTGAACATCTCGCCCAGCGTTGCGAAGAGCAGCGGCGCCGCGATCCGGATCAGCGCCGCGAAGAAGCCGACCGAGACGACCTGATCGAGGATCTCGCCGATGGTCCCCTCCCCGCCTAGTGCGCCTGCGCGCGGCGCAGCCGCAGGCGATAGGTGCTGAACAGCAGCGCCACGATCATGCAGATGAGGGCCGTGCCCTGGATCACGTCGGCGAGGAACACCGGCACGCCGGTCTTGCGCGACATGGCCTCGGCGCCGGTCAGGACCGCGGCGAAGAACAGGCCGGCCGGCACCACGCCCAAGGGGTTCAAACGTGCCAGCATGGCGATCACGATGCCGGTATAGCCGTAGCCGGGCGACAGCGCCGCCATGACCTGGAAGTGAAGACCGCCGACCTCGCCGACGCCCGCAAGGCCGGCGAGGCCGCCCGAGATCACCGCGGTCAGCAAGGCCGTGCGCAGAATGTCGATGCCGCCGTGCCGTGCCGCGCGCGGGTTCTCGCCGACGGCCCGGATCGCGAAGCCGAGCGTGGTCCCGCGCATCAGGAACCACACCCCGAGTGCGGCGAACGCCGCGAGCAGCACGCCGAGATGAAGCCGCGTCGCGCTCAAGAGCACGGGAAACTCGGCCTCCAGGCGGATGTCCGGCGAATCCGGGTAACCGCTCAAGGGATCCTTCCAGGGCCCGTCGACCAGCGCCATCATGCTGTAGAACATGATGAAATTGAGCATCAGCGTGGCGACCACGTCGTCGACCCGGTAGCGCAGCTTGAGCACCGCCGGCAGCGCCGCCCACAGCCCACCCGCGATCGCGCCGGCCACGATCATCAGCGGGACCAGGGACCAGGCCGGCAAGCCTTCGCGGGCGCCGATGAAGGCCGCCGCCATGGCGCCGGCGAGCAGCTGCCCCTCGGCGCCGATGTTCCAGAACTTGGCGCGGAAGGCGACCGCGACGGCCAGTCCGGTGAAGATCAGGGGGGTCGCCTTGACCACGGTCTCCGACAGGCCGAACGTGCTGCCCAGCGCGCTCGAGAACAGGACGAGGTAGGCCTCGAGGACATCCGCCCCGGCCAGCGCGATCAGCCCGCTGCACAGGACCAGGGTCGCCAGCACTGCGGCCAGCGGAAGCGCCAGGTTGAGCCATGCGGGCGTGCGCTCCCTGAGCTCGAGGGCGAGCCGCATCACGCCGCCTCCCGCACGCCGGCCATGAGCAGGCCGACCCGCGCGGCGGTCGCTTCGGCCGCGGCGAGGATGTCGATCACCCGCCCCTCGAACATCACCGCGATGCGGTCCGAGATCTCGAACAGCTCCTCGAGATCCTCGCTGATCACCAGCACGGCGCGGCCGCGCGCGCGCAGCCCGAGGAACTGGTTGTAGACGAACTCCTGGGCCGCCACGTCGAGGCCGCGGGTCGGCTGCGCGGCCACCAGCACCAGCGGGTCCCAGGCGAGTTCGCGCGCCAGGAGCGCCTTCTGCAGGTTGCCGCCCGACAGCGTCCCGGTGCGCACCTCCGGCCCCTCGGCCTTGATGCCGAAGCGCAGGATCTGCTCGGTCACGAATGCGCGGATCGCCCCCCAGCTGAGTACGCCGTGACGGCTGAACGGCGGCCGGTCGATGCGCGGCAACACCATGCTGTCGCCGAGCGGCAGCCCGCCGAGCAGTCCGGCGCCGATGCGGTCCTCGGGGATATCGGCGACGCCGCGGCCCTGCATCGCCTTGGGGGTCGGCCGCGGCACCGGCTCACCGTCGACCTCGATACGGCCGTCCCTGGGCTCGAGGATGCCGGCGATCACCTCGGCCAGCGCGCGCTGGCCGTTGCCCGAGACTCCGGCCACCCCCAGGATCTCGCCGCCGCGCAGCTCGAGCGAAACCTCGGAAAGCGCCGCGGTTCGTCCGTCGGCGCCGCCCGCGCTGACCCGCTCGAGGCGCAGCAGCACCCGTCCGGTCTCGACCGGCCGCTTGACCGGCGGCGCCAGGTCGTGACCGCACATAAGCTCGGCGAGGCGATGGTTGCTCGCCTCCTCCCCCGCTTCGATGACCGCGACCATCGCGCCTTGGCGCATGACCGCGATACGGTCGGTGATCGCGCGCACCTCGTTCAGCTTGTGGCTGATGAAGACCACCCCGACGCCGCGCTCGGCCATGGCGCGGATCGCCGCGAACAGGCCTTCCGTTTCCTGCGGGGTCAGCACCGAGGTCGGCTCGTCCAGAACCAGGATGCGCGCGCCGCGGAACAGTGCCTTGACGATCTCGAGCCGCTGCTGTTCGCCGACGCTGAGCTGGGAGACCCGCAGCGGC
>Ga0224504_10000738_pt1 | contig 14625 bp, 9 predicted proteins | sample SF_Oct11_sed_USG_3_FD_170160 | JGI IMG/M metagenome (GOLD analysis project Ga0224504, IMG submission 170160) | Sediment microbial communities from San Francisco Bay, California, United States - SF_Oct11_sed_USGS_24 | ecosystem: Environmental > Aquatic > Marine > Sediment | place: USA: California... | reverse complement strand
ATTACCGAGAAAGAGGCCAATGCCATCCTGCAGCGTGTGCAGGAAGGTGTCGACAAGCCGCGGCCCAAGGTGCTGTTCGAGGTTGGCGAGGTGGTACGCGTCACCAATGGTCCGTTCAACGACTTCAACGGTGTTGTTGAGGAAGTGAACTACGAGAAGAGCCGCCTGCGGGTATCGGTATTGATTTTTGGTCGTTCAACCCCGGTCGAGCTGGAGTTTGGCGACGTAGAGAAGGCATAACACTCTGCAGGGGCACTTTGCCGGTGCATATATCGCGGACACGGTCCGCTCCTGCAATTAATTTATACAGGGGAGCCGCGAGGCGCTTGCACCCACTGGAGTAAAAAATGGCTAAGAAAATCGAGGCATATATCAAGCTGCAGGTTCCTGCAGGCGAAGCCAACCCGAGTCCGCCGGTTGGTCCGGCGCTGGGTCAGCATGGCGTCAATATCATGGAGTTCTGCAAGACGTTTAATTCGCAGACACAGAAAACAGAAAAAGGTTTGCCGATTCCGGTCGTGATTACCGTGTACAACGACCGCAGCTTTACCTTCGTTACCAAGACGCCGCCGGCTTCCGTGTTGCTGAAGAAGGCAGCAGGTATTCCCAAGGGTTCCGGTACGCCCAATACCGACAAGGTTGGCAAGGTGACCCGGGCCCAGCTGGAAGAAATCGCGACCACCAAGATGGTCGATCTGAATGCGGCTGATATGGATGCCGCTGTACAAATTATCGCCGGTACTGCCCGCAGTATGGGCCTTGATGTGGAGGGTTAACGATCATGGCCAAGCTGACAAAACGAGCAAAGGCAATTGCGGAAAAAGTGACTATTGGCAAGCAATACCCGCTGGATGAGGCGCTGGGTCTGCTGAAGGAGCTGTCCGGCGTTAAATTCAAGGAATCAGTCGATATCAGTGTCAACCTCGGTATCGATGCGCGCAAGTCTGACCAGGCGGTACGTGGTGCAACCGTGCTGCCCAACGGTACCGGCAAGACGGTACGGGTTGCCGTGTTTACCCAGGGTGCCAATGCCGATGCGGCCAGGGAGGCCGGTGCAGATATCGTCGGTATGGATGACCTGGCGGAAGAAGTGAAGAAGGGCAATATGGATTTTGACGTAGTGATTGCCTCGCCGGATGCCATGCGTGTCGTCGGCCAGCTCGGGCAGATCCTGGGTCCGCGAGGCCTGATGCCGAACCCCAAGGTGGGTACGGTGGCGCAGGACGTCGCGACCGCAGTGAAGAATGCCAAGGCCGGTCAGGTGCGTTACCGCACGGACAAGGCCGGTATTATTCACTGCCCGATTGGCCGGGTGGATTTCGAGGTACAGGCACTCATTGAAAACCTGGACGCATTGATGGCTGACCTGAACAAGGCCAAGCCAACTTCTGCCAAGGGCGTGTATATCAAGAAAATGTCAGTGTCGACCACCATGGGTCCCGGTCTCCAGGTGGATTATACGCCGCTGACGGCATAGTTATTTCGGGAGCTGCCAGAGGGCATCTCCCGGTAAGGATTTTGACGCCGCGCTGTGCAGGATGCACAGGTGTCGCGAAGGCGGGAAGCCTTGAGCGAGTCCGGATTTTCCGGTGGCCGTCAAAGACCGCAGGTGGCTGGCGATGCAGGTTTGATCGTCGGCTTTAATTGTTCCGCTTTTGCGGGGTGGCCTGCGCAGAGGGTGGCGTCGAGACAGTACGATGTACAGGATGTACAGGAGTCGCGGAAGCAGGAGAAGGTGAGATCCGGGTACCGGTCGAGAGGCTGGCCTGGGCCATGCCGCAAGCGAGCTGTCTTCAAGTCACATGTGTGCACCGGTTTTTTTGGCCGGTGTGTAGTCAATGAACGGGAAGTAGCGGGCAGGTAACTGCCGGTGAGTTCCTGAAGAGGTAAATGCAATGGCATTAAGTCTTGAAGAGAAAAAGGCTGTTGTTGCTGAAGTATCCGAAGTTGCCAAAGGGGCTTTTTCAGCGGTTGCTGCAGAATATTGCGGCCTGACAGTTGAAGAGCTGACGAACCTGCGTGTCAAGGCACGGGAAGACAATGTCTACCTGCGTGTCGTGAAGAATACGCTGGCACGTCGTGCCCTGGAAGGTACCGACTTCGAATGCATGAGCGAGAAACTGACTGGCCCGTTGATCCTGGCATTTTCGCAGGAAGACCCGGGTGCGGCTGCACGCGTCACCAAGGACTTTGCCAAAGCGCATGAAAAGTTCGAAGTGACCATGTTGTCTGTGGGTGGCGAGTTGCTTGAAGCAACGGAAATCGACAAGTTGGCCAAGCTCCCGACCCGCGACCAGGCCATCAGCTTGTTGATGGCAGTGATGCTGGCGCCGACCGAGAAGTTTGTACGCACACTGAACGAAGTGCCGGGCAAACTGGTTCGTACGGTGGCAGCGATTCGCGAGCAGAAAGAGCAGGCAGCCTGAACCTCAATTCATATTTAACCAGAAAGATTATTAACAGGAGTATTCGTTATGGCCGTTTCACAAGAAGAAATTCTGGAAACTATTTCAAGTATGTCGGTGATGGAGGTTGTTGATCTGGTCTCTGCCATGGAAGAGAAGTTTGGTGTTTCTGCTGCTGCAGCTGTTGCTGCCGCGCCGGCTGCCGGTGGTGGTGATGCCGCTGCTGCAGAAGAGCAGACCGAGTTTGATGTTGTCATGAGCAGTTTTGGCGCTAACAAGGTAGCCGTCATCAAGGTTGTTCGTGGTATCACCGGTCTGGGTCTCAAGGAAGCCAAGGAAATGGTAGAAAGTGCACCTTCACAGTGAAGGAAGCCGCTTCCAAGTCTGAAGCTGAAGAGATCAAGAAGACACTGGAGGAGGCCGGCGCAAGCGTCGAGCTGAAGTAAAAACGGTACAGTAATCCGTTTGTGATTGCAGTATTTGCAGGAATACAGGGTGGGCCAGTCGCTGTTTCAGCGGCCGGCCTTTCCCTGCTTGTAGTATCTTGACTTGAGAGGTAAACCGATGGCCTATAGCTTCACTGAAAAGAAACGTATCCGCAAGGACTTTGGCGAACGCCACAGTATTCTGGAAGTGCCGTATTTGCTGGCAACCCAGATTGAGTCCTACCGTGACTTTCTGCAGGGCGACAAGGATAGCGACACGCGTGCCGAAAAAGGCCTGCATGCTGCGTTTAAATCGGTTTTCCCGATCGTCAGTTACTCAGGTAACGCGGCACTGGACTACGTTTCCTATCGCCTCGGCGAGCCGGCATTCGACGTCAAGGAGTGTCAGTTGCGCGGCCTTACCTATGCAGCTCCGCTGCGGGCACTGGTACGCCTTGTTATTTATGACAAGGACTCTCCTGCCAACGCCAAGAAGATCAAGGACATCAAGGAGCAGGAAGTCTACATGGGCGAACTGCCCCTGATGACCGACAACGGTACCTTTGTAATCAATGGCACCGAGCGCGTGATTGTATCGCAGCTGCATCGTTCTCCGGGTGTCTTCTTTGATCACGACAAGGGCAAGACCCATTCATCCGGCAAGCTGTTGTTCTCTGCACGTGTTATCCCGTATCGCGGCTCCTGGCTGGATATGGAGTTTGATCCCAAGGATTCAGTGTTTGTACGCATCGATCGGCGCCGCAAATTGCCGGCGACCATCCTGTTGCGTGCGCTCGGATATGAAAACGAGGAGATTCTGGGTTTCTTCTTTGAGACCAATACCTTTCATATATCCCAGAAGGAAGTAAAGCTTGATCTGGTGCCGGAACGCCTGCGTGGTGAGATGGCAACCTTTGATATCAAGGCCAAGACAAAAGTGATCGTCGAGGAAGGCCGCCGTATTACCGCGCGCCACATCCGCGAACTCGACAAGGCTGGTGTGAAGTCACTGGTGGTGCCGGATGATTACCTTAACGGCAAGATACTTTCCCATAACATCGTTGACAAGGAAACCGGTGAGCTGATCGCCAGCGCCAATGATGAAGTGACCGAGGAACTGCTGGAAAAACTGCGCGAGGCCGGCATCAAGACGATCAAGGCGCTGTTTGTAAATGACCTTGATCGTGGGCCGTATATCTCCAGCACCCTGCGTATAGATCCGACCACCACCGAGCTGGAAGCGATGGTCGAGATTTACCGCATGATGCGTCCCGGCGAGCCGCCGACCAAGGATGCTGCGCAGAACCTGTTCAAGAACCTGTTCTTTACCAGTGACCGCTACGACCTGTCTGCTGTTGGCCGCATGAAGTTCAACCGCCGCGTTGGTCGCGAGGAACTGACCGGTGAAGGTACGCTGTCGAAGGAAGATATTCTCGAAGTGATGAAGATTCTCATCGAGATTCGCAACGGCAACGGCTTTGTTGATGATATTGATCATCTCGGTAACCGCCGTATCCGGTGTGTTGGCGAGATGGCTGAAAACGTTTTCCGTATCGGCCTGGTGCGTGTTGAGCGCGCCGTGAAAGAACGTCTCAGCCTGGCTGAGTCCGACAGCCTGATGCCGCAGGAGCTGATTAACGCCAAGCCGGTTGCCGCTGCCATCAAGGAATTCTTTGGTTCCAGCCAGCTGTCCCAGTTTATGGACCAGAATAACCCGCTGTCAGAAGTGACCCACAAACGCCGTGTTTCGGCGCTGGGCCCGGGTGGTTTGACGCGTGAGCGTGCCGGCTTTGAGGTGCGCGATGTGCACCCGACACACTATGGCCGTGTCTGCCCGATTGAAACACCGGAAGGTCCGAATATCGGCCTGATCAACTCGCTGGCAGTGTACTCGCGTACCAATGAATACGGTTTTCTGGAAACACCTTATCGCAAGGTTGTCGACACGCGCGTAACTGACGATATCGTATACCTGTCAGCGATTGAAGAAGGCCAGTACACCATCGCCCAGGCAAACGCCAACGTCGATGCCAGGGGACGCCTCACCGACGAAATGGTCACCTGTCGCAACCAGAACGAATTTATGACGTCCTCGCCCGACAAGGTGGACTTCATTGACGTGTCACCAAAACAGATTGTCTCGGTCGCAGCTGCGCTGATTCCGTTCCTTGAGCACGACGATGCCAACCGTGCATTGATGGGCTCGAATATGCAACGCCAGGCAGTACCGACACTGATTACCGAGAAACCGCTGGTGGGTACCGGTATCGAACGCACCGTGGCAGTTGACTCGGGTGTGACCGTGGTTGCCAGGCGTGGCGGGGTGCTCGATTCTGTCGATGCCGGCCGCATCGTGGTGCGCGTTAGCGATGATGAAACGGTTGCCGGTGAGCCGGGCGTGGATATCTACAACCTCACCAAGTACACCCGCTCCAATCAGAATACCTGTATTAACCAGCGACCACTGGTCAAGCCGGGTGATGTTGTGGCCCGTGGCGATGTACTGGCCGACGGTCCGAGCACCGATATGGGTGAACTGGCACTGGGCCAGAACCTGCTGGTCGCCTTCATGCCCTGGAATGGCTATAACTTCGAGGACTCCATTCTGATTTCAGAAAGAGTCGTTGAAGAAGATCGCTTTACCACCATTCATATTGAAGAACTGACTTCCGTTGCCCGTGATACCAAGCTGGGACCGGAGGAAGTGACTGGCGATATTCCGAATGTGGGTGAGGGTGCGCTCTCCAAGCTGGACGAGTCCGGCATTGTCTACATCGGTGCCGAGGTCAAGCCCGGCGACATCCTGGTTGGCAAGGTTACGCCGAAGGGTGAGACCCAGCTGACGCCGGAAGAAAAACTGCTGCGCGCCATCTTTGGCGAGAAGGCGGCAGACGTGAAAGACACCTCACTGCGAGTGCCCAGTGGTATGGACGGCACCGTTATCGATGTGCAGGTGTTCACCCGTGATGGTGTCGACAAGGATGCCCGTGCACTGCAGATTCAGGAAGACCAGCTGTCACAGGTACGCAAGGATTTGAATGACCAGCTGCGCATCATGGAAGACGACATTTTTGACCGCGTCGAGACCATGCTGCAGGGCAAGCTTGCCGAAAGCGGTCCGAAAAACCCCGCAGCCGGCAGCAAGATTACCCGGGATTACCTGGCTGATATTGGTCGCGACAAGTGGTTTGAAATCAACCTGCGCAATGAAGATGCCAATGCGGACCTGGAAAAGATATCCGACCAGCTCAAGGAATTGCGCAAGGGTTTCCAGGAACGTCTGGAAGACAAACGTGTCAAGCTGACCAGCGGTGATGACCTGGCGCCGGGCGTGCTGAAGATGGTCAAGGTTTACCTGGCCGTCAAGCGTCGCATCCAGCCGGGTGACAAGATGGCCGGCCGTCACGGTAACAAGGGTGTCATCTCCATGATCAAGCCGGTGGAAGACATGCCGTTTTCCGAGGACGGAACGGCGGTTGATATCGTGCTGAACCCGCTGGGTGTGCCATCACGCATGAACGTTGGCCAGGTGCTGGAAACGCATCTCGGCTGGGCGGCCAAGGGGCTGGGTATCAAGATCGGCAAGATGCTGGAAGCGCAGCAAAAAGTGGTCGAGATCAGGAAGTTCCTGGACAAGATTTACAATACCAGTGGCCACAAGGAAGATCTCAAATCCTTGAATGATAACGAGGTTTTAGAGCTGGCAAAGAACCTGGTGAAGGGTGTGCCGATGGCTACCCCGGTGTTTGACGGTGCCCCCGAGGTAGCGATCAAGGAGATGCTGGAGCTGGCAGATTTACCCAGCAGTGGCCAGACAACCCTGTATGACGGCCTGACCGGTGATGCCTTCGAGCGCCAGGTTACCGTTGGATATATGTACATCCTCAAGCTGAACCATCTGGTGGATGACAAGATGCACGCGCGTTCAACCGGGCCATACAGCCTGGTTACCCAGCAACCGCTGGGCGGCAAGGCACAGTTCGGCGGGCAGCGTTTTGGTGAAATGGAAGTGTGGGCGCTGGAGGCTTACGGCGCTGCGTACACCCTGCAGGAAATGCTGACCGTGAAGTCGGATGACGTCAATGGTCGCACCAAGATGTACAAAAATATTGTTGATGGCAACCATCATATGGATGCCGGCATGCCCGAGTCCTTTAATGTGCTGGTGAAGGAAATTCGCTCGCTGGGCCTGAACATGGAACTGGGTCAGGACTAGAAACCGGTAATTCGATACTCAACGCACAGGTGAGACGATGAAAGATTTACTAAATTTACTGAAACCGCAGGGTCAAACTGATGATTTCGATACCATTCGTATCGGTCTGACGTCACCCGACATGATTCGCTCCTGGTCGTACGGCGAGGTGAAGAAGCCCGAAACCATCAATTACCGTACCTTTAAACCGGAACGCGACGGTCTGTTTTGCGCCAAGATCTTTGGCCCGGTGAAAGACTACGAATGTCTTTGCGGCAAGTACAAGCGACTCAAGCATCGCGGTGTCGTGTGTGAGAAGTGTGGCGTTGAAGTCACCCTCGCCAAGGTACGTCGTGATCGCATGGGACATATTGAGCTGGCCAGTCCGGCAGCACATATCTGGTTCCTGAAATCACTGCCATCACGGATCGGTCTGTTGCTGGATATGACGCTGCGTGACATCGAACGGGTGCTGTACTTCGAAGCGTTTGTCGTTGTCGATCCCGGCATGACCACGCTGGAACGCGGTCAGTTGTTGTCCGACGAGGCCTACCTGGAAGCTATCCAGGAAAACGGTGACGAGTTCGATGCCCGTATGGGTGCCGAGGCGGTTTTTCACCTGCTCAAGGGTATTGACCTGCAGGTCGAAGCCGCACGCCTGCGTGATGAAATCGGCGCGACCAAGTCAGAGACCAAGCTGAAGCGACTCGCCAAGCGTCTCAAGCTGGTTGAATATTTTATCGACTCCGGTAACAAGCCGGAGTGGATGGTAATGACGGTACTGCCGGTGTTGCCACCGGAACTGCGTCCGCTGGTGCCGCTGGATGGCGGCCGCTTTGCGACCTCTGACCTGAATGACCTGTACCGCCGTGTTATCAACCGCAACAATCGTCTGAAGCGACTGCTGGAACTGAGCGCGCCGGATATTATCGTACGTAACGAAAAGCGCATGCTGCAGGAATCGGTTGATGCGCTGCTGGATAACGGTCGTCGCGGTCGTGCCATTACAGGTACCAACCGCCGTCCGCTGAAGTCGCTGGCTGACATGATCAAGGGCAAGCAGGGACGTTTTCGCCAGAACCTGCTCGGCAAGCGTGTCGACTACTCCGGTCGTTCCGTGATCGTGGTGGGTCCGACACTGATGTTGCATCAGTGTGGTCTGCCCAAGCGCATGGCGCTGGAACTGTTCAAGCCGTTTATCTTCAGCAAGCTGCAGTTCCGCGGTCTGGCAACCACTATCAAGGCAGCCAAGAAGCTGGTTGAGCGTGAAGGTCCGGAAGTCTGGGATATTCTCGAGGATGTGATTCGCGAACACCCGGTGATGTTGAACCGTGCGCCGACCCTGCACCGTCTGGGTATCCAGGCGTTTGAGCCGGTATTGATTGAAGGCAAGGCGATTCAGTTGCACCCGCTGGTGTGTGCGGCTTTTAACGCCGACTTTGATGGCGACCAGATGGCGGTTCACGTGCCGTTGTCTATCGAGGCGCAGCTTGAGGCACGCGCCCTGATGATGTCGTCCAATAACATTCTGTCACCGGCCAGTGGCGAGCCGATTATCGTGCCGTCCCAGGACGTGGTGCTGGGGCTGTATTACCTGACACGGGAATCCATCAATGCCAGGGGTGAAGGCATGGTGTTTGCCGATGTGGCTGAAGTACACCGCGCCTACCAGAGCAAGGTGGTTTCACTGCAGGCGAAGGTCAAGGTGCGTATTACCCGTCATGAATACGACGACGACGGTAATGCACAGGAGCAGACCGGCCTGGTTGAAACAACCGTGGGTCGTGCGCTGTTATCCGAAATTATTCCCACGGGTCTGACCTTCGATCTGGTCAACCAGAATATGACCAAGAAGGCGATTTCAAACCTGATTAATGCCTGTTACCGCCGGGTGGGCCTGAAAGAGACAGTTATCTTTGCGGACCAGCTGATGTACACGGGTTTCTCTTATGCAACCCGGGCAGCCGTATCGTTTGGTATCAACGACATGGTCATTCCCGAGGTCAAGCAGAAGATTCTTGCCGAGGCAGAAGAGGAAGTGCTGGAAATCCAGAACCAGTACACCTCCGGTCTTGTGACCATGGGTGAGCGTTATAACAAGGTAGTGGATATCTGGTCGCGTACCAATGACCAGGTAGCCAAGGCCATGATGGATGTGCTCGGCAACGAAGAGGTTGTCGATGCCGGGGGCAACAAGGTCAAGCAGCCATCATTCAACTCGGTTTACATGATGGCCGACTCCGGCGCGCGTGGTTCAGCCGCCCAGATACGTCAGCTTGCCGGTATGCGTGGCCTGATGGCGAAGCCGGACGGCTCTATTATTGAAACACCCATCACGGCGAACTTCCGTGAAGGGCTGGACGTGCTGCAGTACTTTATTTCCACTCATGGTGCTCGTAAGGGTCTCGCGGATACGGCGTTGAAGACAGCCAACTCCGGTTACCTGACACGTCGCCTGGTTGATGTTGCACAGGACCTGGTTGTAATCGGTGATGACTGTGGCACTGACAAGGGCCTGGATCTGACGCCGCTGGTTGAAGGTGGCGATGTGGTTGAACCTTTGCGTGAACGTGTGCTGGGTCGTTTAACGGCCGAGGACGTCAAGCGTCCCGGTAGCGAAGAAGTGATTGCGCCAACGGGTACACTGCTGGATGAGGCATGGGTCGACAAACTGGAAGCACTCGGCGTTGACGAGATGAAAGTACGTTCGCCAATTACCTGTGAAAACCGCTACGGTGTGTGTGCCGCCTGTTACGGCCGTGACCTGGCGCGTGGCCATATGGTTAATGCCGGTGAGTCTGTTGGTGTGATCGCAGCGCAGTCGATCGGTGAGCCCGGCACGCAGTTAACCATGCGTACCTTCCACATCGGTGGTGCGGCCAGTCGTGCGGCCACCGTCAGCAGCGTCGAGGCGAAGTACGGCGGTGCTGTTCGCCTGCATAACATCAAGACGGTAACCAACAAGAACAATCACCTGGTTGCCGTGTCGCGTTCCGGTGAACTCGGTATTGTCGATGAGTTTGGCCGTGAGCGTGAGCGCTACAAGGTGCCTTACGGTTCTGTTATCAGTGTGGCCGAGGGCGACAAGGTTGAGGGCGGCGGCGTGATTGCAACCTGGGATCCGCATACCCATCCGATTGTCACCGAGGTCGCGGGTTTCGCGAAGTTCAGTGACTTCATCGAGGGTGTCAGTGTGCAGGAGACCACCGACGAAATTACCGGCCTCACCAGCCTGGTGGTGACCGATCCGAAAACCCGTGGCAGCGCCGGCAAGGATCTGCGTCCCATGGTGAAACTGGTTGATGACAAGGGTGAGCCGCTGAAACTGGCCGGCACTGATCTTGATGCACAGTATTTCCTGCCGGCCGATGCGATTGTCGGTCTGGAAGACGGTGCCACGGTGAGTGTGGGTGATGTTATCGCGCGTATCCCGCAGGAGTCGTCCAAGACCCGTGATATTACCGGTGGTCTGCCGCGTGTTGCTGACCTGTTCGAGGCGCGCAAGCCGAAAGAACCGGCAATTCTCGCAGAGCGTTCAGGTACCGTTGGTTTCGGCAAGGATACCAAGGGCAAGCAGCGTGTCGTGATTACCGGCAGCGATGGTGAGACCCACGAAGAGCTTATTCCCAAGTGGCGCCATGTCACCATCTTCGAGGGTGAGCATGTCGAGAAGGGTGAAACCCTGGTCGATGGCGAACCCGGCGCACACGATATCCTGAGGTTGCTGGGTACTGCGACCATGGCGGAGTACCTGGTGAAGGAAATCCAGGACGTTTATCGCCTGCAGGGTGTGAAGATCAACGACAAGCACATTGAGGTCATCCTGCGCCAGATGTTGCGCAAGGTTGAAATCATGGAAGGCAATGACAGTCGTTTCCTGCGCGGCGAGCAGATAGAACGCTCCCAGGTACTGGAAGAGTCAGAGCGGCTTGCAAATGCCGGCAAGGAGCCGGCTGTGTGGATGCCGTTGTTGCTGGGTATCACCAAGGCCTCGCTGGCGACAGAATCCTTCATTTCAGCGGCTTCCTTCCAGGAAACCACCCGGGTTCTCACCGAGGCGGCAGTGCGGGGCAGCAGTGATGTGCTGCGCGGTCTGAAAGAGAACGTCATCGTGGGACGCCTGATTCCGGCCGGTACCGGCCTGGCATATCACGAGGAACGCCGGCGCCAGCGGGAAATTACCCCGATGGATATCGCCGGGGAAATGGCGGCTGTGGACGAGATTGAGGAGAATCAGGAGCAGGATGTGGCGGAGACTCCGTCAGAATAGAAAAACCTGCTTGACAGGGAGAGCCCCTGATTCTAGAATTCCGCTTCTGTCGACAGGCCGGTCCATCCGGCCTGTCGTTCGTTTTCAGGACGACAGAATTATTTTTTGGTTTAAGTTTTTAATTTAGTTAATTTTTCAGGATTTATTTGTTAATGGCAACGATTAATCAATTAGTACGCAAGCCGCGCTCTCGCAAGCGGGATAAAAGTAATGTCCCCGCACTGGAAGCGTGTCCTCAAAAGCGTGGCGTTTGTACGCGTGTTTATACCACCACGCCGAAGAAGCCGAACTCGGCACTGCGCAAGGTTGCTCGTGTACGGCTGACAAACGGCTTTGAGGTAACCACCTACATCGGTGGTGAAGGTCATAACCTGCAGGAACACTCGGTGGTGCTGATCCGCGGTGGTCGTGTCAAGGATTTGCCGGGTGTGCGCTATCACACCGTGCGCGGCAGTCTTGATACATCCGGTGTCACCAGTCGTCGCCAGGGCCGTTCGAAATACGGCGCCAAGCGGCCGAAGTCCTGATTCGAACGCATAACGAACGAGAATTGAGAAACAGCAATGTCAAGAAGAAGAGTTATTGGTTCAAGGGAAACGCTGCCTGATCCCAAGTACGGCAACCTGATGCTGGCCAAGTTTATCAACATGGTCATGAAGTCCGGCAAGAAATCTGTTGCAGAGCGCATTATCTATGGCGCGCTGGATCAGATTGCAGGCAAGGGTAACGAGGATCCGGTAGAAGTGCTGGACAAGGCGCTGGACAATGTCCGGCCGATGGTCGAGGTGAAATCACGCCGTGTCGGTGGTGCAACCTACCAGGTGCCGATCGAGGTTCGCCCGATTCGTCGTACCACGCTGGCCATGCGCTGGGTACTGGATGCCGCGCGCAAGCGCAGCGAAAAGTCCATGCCGCTGCGGCTGGCAGGTGAATTACTGGACGCTTCCGAGAATCGCGGCACCGCTGTGAAGAAGCGTGAAGATACACACAGGATGGCAGAGGCCAACAAGGCCTTCTCGCATTTCCGCTGGTAAGCGTGTAACTAAATTGAATACAGGCATTCGGGAACAGAATTGTGGCACGGACTACTCCATTAGAGCGCTACCGGAACATCGGTATCATGGCGCACATCGATGCGGGTAAGACCACCACCACCGAACGCATTTTGTTTTACACCGGCGTGTCTCACAAGATTGGTGAGGTACATGACGGTGCAGCAGTCATGGACTGGATGGAGCAGGAGCAGGAACGCGGTATAACGATTACCTCTGCTGCAACAACCTGTTTCTGGGCAGGCATGGACAAGCAGTTTGTGCAGCACCGTATCAATATTATTGATACACCCGGACATGTTGACTTCACCATTGAGGTTGAGCGTTCGCTGCGGGTACTGGATGGCGCCTGCGCCGTGTTTTGCGCAGTCGGTGGTGTAGAGCCCCAGTCAGAGACTGTCTGGCGACAGGGCGACAAGTACAAAGTGCCGCGGATGGCCTTTGTGAACAAGATGGATCGTTCCGGTGCGGATTTCCTGCGAGTGGTAGGGCAGGTTAAAAAACGCCTCGGGGCTAACCCGGTTCCACTGCAGTTGCCGATAGGCGCAGAGGAAGATTTCAGGGGTGTAGTCGACCTGATTCGTATGCAGGCGATTTACTGGAATGAGGCTGACAAGGGTATCAGCTACGAGGAAACGGAAGTGCCGGCTGACATGCTGGATGCGTGCAACGAGTGGCGCGAACGCATGATTGAAGCGGCTGCCGAGGCCTCTGAAGAGTTGATGGAAAAATACCTGGAAACAGGTGAGTTGTCGGCTGATGAAATATGTGCCGGTCTGCGAATTCGCACACTGGCAAACGAGATTGTACCGACACTGTGTGGTTCTGCATTCAAGAACAAGGGTGTGCAGGCCATGCTGGATGCGATAGTCAGTTTTATGCCGTCGCCACTGGATGTACCGGCGATCAAGGGAGTACTTGAAGACGGCGAGACGGAAGACGAGCGCCACGCCTCCGATGAGGAGCCGTTTGCGGCACTGGCCTTCAAGATCGCGACTGACCCGTTTGTCGGTAATTTGACGTTTTTCCGGGTGTATTCCGGGGTGCTGAACTCCGGAGACAGCGTTTTCAACCCGGTAAAGGGCAAGAAAGAGCGTATCGGCCGTATTTTGCAGATGCACTCCAACAGCCGCGAAGAAATAAAGGAAGTACGCGCCGGTGATATTGCGGCGGCGGTCGGTCTTAAGGATGTCACCACTGGCGACACCCTGTGCGAGCCGGGCCATATTATTGCCCTGGAGCGGATGGAGTTTCCCGACCCGGTGATTTCGGTGGCGGTAGAGCCGCGCACCAAGGCAGACCAGGAAAAGATGGGTGTGGCACTGCAGAAACTGACGAAGGAAGATCCGTCGTTTCGCGTGCATACCGACGAGGAGACCGGCCAGACGATTATTTCCGGCATGGGCGAGTTGCACCTCGATATTATTGTTGACCGCATGAAGCGTGAGTTCAGTGTCGAGGCAAATGTCGGTGCGCCGCAGGTTGCCTACCGCGAGACGATTCGCAGCAGTGTTGAGCAGGAAGGCAAGTTTGTACGGCAGTCCGGTGGTCGTGGTCAGTATGGCCATGTGTGGTTGAAGCTTGAACCACTGCCAACCGGTGCCGGATACGAGTTTGAAAACGCCGTTGTCGGCGGGGCGGTTCCCCGGGAATATATTTCCTCGGTAGACAAGGGTGTGCAGGAACAGATGGAAAACGGGGTGGTTGGTGGTTACCCGGTGGTGGATGTGAAAGTCACGCTCTATGACGGTTCATACCACGACGTTGACTCCAGCGAAATGGCCTTCAAGATTGCCGGTTCGATGGCTTTCAGATCGGGTGCGTCACACGCTAATCCGGTGTTGCTGGAACCGGTAATGAAGGTAGAAGTAGTAACACCGGAAGATTACCTCGGTGATGTCATGGGCGACCTGAACAGGCGTCGCGGCATTACCCAGGGAATGGACGAGAGTCCTTCCGGCAAGGTGATTCGGGCTGAAGTGCCGCTGGCAGAGATGTTTGGTTATGCCACGGACCTGCGTTCAGCAACGCAGGGGCGCGCGACTTACTCGATGGAGTTTGAGAAGTACAATGAAGCACCGGCAAATGTAGCTGACGCCGTAATTAAGAAAGTATCTTGAATTTAATTGACGATTAAAGAGGAATACAGTCGTGTCCAAGGAAAAATTTGAACGCACCAAGCCGCACGTAAACGTTGGAACGATCGGTCACGTTGACCATGGCAAGACGACGTTAACCGCGGCGATCACGAAAGTGATGGCTGAGGTAAATGGTGGTG
>Ga0224504_10000736_pt1 | contig 14651 bp, 12 predicted proteins | sample SF_Oct11_sed_USG_3_FD_170160 | JGI IMG/M metagenome (GOLD analysis project Ga0224504, IMG submission 170160) | Sediment microbial communities from San Francisco Bay, California, United States - SF_Oct11_sed_USGS_24 | ecosystem: Environmental > Aquatic > Marine > Sediment | place: USA... | reverse complement strand
TTTTCGGCGATGCTGCTCGGACTTGTTTATATCGCCGCCTTTGTCTATTTCGGTGCTTTCTTCTCCTATCCAGCAAGCGGATCCTCGGGAGAGAAAATGCGTTTTCTCGCGGAGCACCAGTTGGAAGTGTCGATCGTCTACTTCTCGATTTACGTACTGTTCGGAGTTCTTCTGGCGATCCTGGTCGTGGGCGTGCACGAGACACTGAAAAACGCCTCGCCGCCAATGGCTTCCCTTGCCTCGATCTTTGGTGCGGTCTGGGTCGGCTTGGTTATCGCGAGTGGGATGATCTATACCGTCGGCCTGGATCAGTCGGTTCGCTTGCTGGACGAGAGTCCCGACACTGCTTTCGCCTTGTGGAGAACTGTTTCGGTAGTCGCCAACAGCCTTGGAGGTGGCAACGAGATAGTGGGTGGCCTCTGGGTCCTGTTGGTGAGTTTTGTAGCGCTAAAAGCCGTGCTTCTATCTCGGACGCTCAACTACCTTGGGTGTTTCGTTGGTATCGTGGGAATAGCCACCATTTATCCCGAGGAAGTACTTGCCGAGATTTTTGGACTGTCGCAGATAGCTTGGTTCATCTGGCTCGGCGTGGTGATTCTGCGCTCGGACGCTGAGGTTAATCCTGAATAGCTGGAGCGATCGCTTGTCGCCATCCCACAGGCCATGGCCAGAGATGTGGCGCGGCATAAGCCTTTGTTGCTAAGGCTCAACTTCCGCTTGTGGCCGAAAGCAGACCCTCAAGAGACTGCTTCAGCAACCTGTCAGGCTGATGCAACCCGTCTGATGCCGACAGGTTTCGCGGCCGCTCGGCCGGTGGCTGCAGGCCCAAGCAACAGCGCAATGTAATGTGATACTCCGGCGTCTCGACATCCGAAAGACCGGCCGCCGACATCAATGCTCATCCGAATATCCCGCGCCGGACCAGATTCGCCCCAGCGACGACCAGTACTACGAGTGTCGCGTTACGAAACACATCCGGATCCAACCGATCACCCAGCCAGAAACCCACCTGCATACCCAGATAGGCCGGGATCATCAGTACTGCGGACAACCCCACCGTCTCCGCGTTGAGTACACCGGAGTGCAGATGCCCCAGCAACAGGCTGACGGAGCCAAGGCCGTAGACGACCCCCTGAACCAGCATCTGCCGTGCCTTCGGTGTCTCCAGCGCGACCAGATACAGGACCGTCGGCGGCCCCCAGGTACCCGTCAGCCCGCCGAGTCCACCGGCCAGCGCCCCGACGCCCCACTCGGCCAGCCGCCGGCGGCTTGGGGGAATGTGGAATCGAACGCCGGTCAGCTGGATCAACGAAAGGAGCACCACCGGCAGACCCAGGACCAGGTACATAATCTGGGTCGGGATGTGGGTGACGAATTGCGCCACGAACAGGATCATGACGCAAACGATGACAACATAGCGCCAGTATTCCGCGATTGCGGATTTCGCCTCGGCCAGTCCGAAGCGCATCACCTGCAGACCATTCGACATCAGGATCGGCAGGATGATGCCCGCTATGGCCAGCCTGGGCTCGAGAAACAGCCCGAGACCCGAGATCATGACCAACGGCATGGCGAATCCCACCGCGCCCTTCACGAATCCCGCGGCGAAAGTCACCAGGGTCGCCGCCGCAAACGCCCAGATCGGCATCAAGGAGAGGGTATTTTGCATTGTGGCGCCCTCTTCCCGTGCCTCGACGATCGCCCCGCATCAGTCCCCGGGACCGAAAGAGAACCGCTCTGTGCGAGGGTCACCGGACTATCCGATGCCCGACTTGCTGACATGTGGGCGTATTCAGGAGCCCAGAGGAATGGTCATGTCGGTCCCCCAAGAGCTCAAGCGGCAGATCCACGCTGACGGGACCGCCGATCGCCACAGGGCGTGTGGACCGCGTTTGCAGCCCGCATTCCTGGCTATGCACGCATACTTTGGGACTCAATGTCCGGCGAGCGGCATCAGAATCTGATCCCTGTGCAGCAGACAGGTCCGCGGCGGGTGTCGCTGACATGCGAGACTCATCTTCCGGACCCAGGACGTCGACCTCAGACGTTGAAGCGGAAATGGATCACGTCGCCATCGCGGACGACGTATTCCTTACCCTCGAGCCTCATCTTGCCGGCTTCCTTGGCGCCCTGTTCGCCTCCGCAGCTGATGTAGTCGGAAAGTCCGATCACCTCTGCGCGAATGAACCCGCGCTCGAAATCCGTGTGGATCTCTGCCGCGGCCTTGGGCGCCGTCGCCCCGATCCGGGTGGTCCAGGCACGAGCCTCTTTCGGGCCTGCGGTGAAGAAGGTCTGCAGGTTGAGCAGTCGATAACCGGCGCGGATGACCCGATTCAGGCCGGGCTCGGATAAATCCAAGGACTGCAGGAAGTCAGCCTTGTCTTCATCGGCAAGCTCGGCTATCTCGGCCTCGATAGCCGCGCACACCGGGACGACCTCGGCACCCTCCTCGCCGGCAAGGCTCACGACGGCCTCGAGGAGCGGATTGTCGCGGAAACCGTCCTCGGCCACGTTGGCGATGTACACGGTCGGCTTGGCGGTCAGCAGATGAAGCTGCCTGAGATCGCGACGCTCCTCCCTGGTCAGTTCCAGCGAGCGGATCGGCAGGCCATGATCGAGATGATCCGCCACCTTGCCCAGCAGTTCCCGCCAGGCGATCGCCTCCTTGGCACCGGTCTTGGCCTGCTTGACCGCCTTCTCCAGATTCCGCGTCACGGTATCGAAGTCGGCCAGCGCCAGTTCCAGATTGATGACCTCGATGTCGGCCACCGGGTTGATCTGGCCCTCCACATGGATGACATCGTCGCTTTCGAAACAGCGGACTACGTGGGCGATGGCGTCGGTCTCGCGGATGTTCGCCAGAAATTTGTTGCCCAGCCCCTCACCTTTCGATGCGCCTTTCACCAGCCCTGCAATATCCACGAACTCAATAGTCGTGGGGATAACTGCTTCAGGCTGGGCGATGTCGGCGATCTGCTGGAGGCGGTTGTCGGGCACAGGCACCACGCCGACATTGGGGTCGATGGTGCAGAAGGGATAGTTCTCCGCCGCGATCTCAGCCGCCGTCAGCGCGTTGAAAAGTGTGGACTTGCCGACGTTCGGCAGCCCGACGATTCCGACTCTGATCCCCACGCTAGGTCTCCTGCCGAGATGTCTCGTCTTTGGCCGACCCGTCCTTGTCATCCCGGTCGGATCGCGTGTGCAGTCTGTTCATGGCGTGCTGCTCGCCTTCCCCGAGCAGCACCGGCATTACGTCCACGGCCTGCTCGATGGACTCACGTATCTGTCTGTCCTCGTCTGCGGTTGGCCTGTTCAGGACGTAGTCGATGACGTCATTGGGATGGCCGGGATGCCCGATGCCGATACGCAGCCGATAGAACTCTCTCCCCATATGAGCGATGACGTCCTTCAATCCGTTGTGTCCACCGGCGCCGCCACCGCGTTTCAGGCGGACCGTCCCTACAGGCAGGTCCAGTTCGTCGTGGGCCACGAGGATCTCGTCCGCGGGAATCTTCAGATACGCAGCCAGGCTGCGTACGGAATTGCCGCTGCGGTTCATGAACGTCGATGGTTTGAGAAGGATGACGTCGCGGCCGCCGACGGATAACCGGGCCACCTCCCCCTGGTAGCGCCGGTCTTCCCGGAACTGACCGCCGAACTGGCGGCACAACAGGTCAACGAACCAGAACCCGGCGTTGTGCCTGGTGTCCTCGTATCGGGTTCCGGTGTTGCCGAGCCCGACGATGATCTGGATTGGCTTGTGTTCGGTCATCGTAAACGGGCAGGGGCCGTCACGACGACGGCCCCCGCACAGAACGCCTCAAGACTAAGTCTGGTCTTCTGTCTGTTCCTCGTCCTTGACCGTCGGCACTTCATCGGCCTCGGCCTCGGCCTCTTCTGCTTCCTCACCTTCCTCGGGCTCGATGACCACGGCCTTGATCCGGTGGATCGCGACCACGGGCTGATCGCGCTCTTCACCCTGGGCCAGTTCGGGGATGCCCACGCCCTCGGGCAGGCTAAGCTGAGACATCATGATGCTCTCGTCAAGCTTCAGTTCAGCAATATCCAGCTCGATGTACTCGGGCAGATGTTTCGGCAGACAACTCACCTCGACTTCGTTCATCAGATGCGACACGACGCCACCTTCCTGCTTGGCCCCGTGTGCAATTTCCTCGTTGATAAAGTGCACCGGCACTCTGACGCGGATCTCTACGTCCTCGAGTACGCGCTGCAGATCGACGTGCATGACCTGTGACTTCGCCGGATGGCGCTGTACGTCCTTAAGGACACATGGCTGAGACTTGTCCCCAACCGTCACGGTCAGAATACTGCTGTAGAAAGCCTCACTGCTCATCTGGTGGAGCAGCGTCTCGTGGTGAAGGCTGAGGGCACGGGAGTCCCGACCGCCTCCATAAAGGATGGCAGGGACCTTTCCGGCCCGACGCAGGCGGCGGCTCGCACCTTTCCCATTGTCGGACCTGTCCTCTGCCAGGAGCTCGAATTGATTGCTCATCTGCAGATCTCCATCTTCGCTAAACACCCGCCGGACCCGCGACCAGACCCCGTCGGGAAAAATCCGGCCCTGTCGGGCCGGCACCAAAAAATCTCAATCAACGTACAGCGAACTGACCGACTCCTCGTCGCTGATGCGACGCATCGTCTCTGCCAGCAACTCCGCCGTGCTCATCTGCCGGATCTTCGGACTGGCCTTGGCCTCCGCACTCAGCGGGATCGTGTCCGTCACGACCAACTTATCCAGCATCGAATCATTGATCCTCGAGACGGCCGGGCCTGAGAGCACCGGATGAGTGATATACGCGACCACCTTGATCGCGCCCTCGTCCTTCAGCGCCTTGACCGCCTGGCAAAGGGTCCCGGCCGTATCGATCATGTCGTCCACAAGGACGCATGTCTTGCCGGCCACGTCGCCGATGATGTGCATGACCTTGGCCTCGTTGGCCCGCGGACGTCGCTTGTCGATGATGGCCAGATCCGCATCATCGAGCCGCTTCGCCAGTGCCCTGGCCCGGACGACGCCACCAACATCGGGCGACACCACGATCATGTTCTCGTACTTCTGCTTCCATGCGTCGTGTAACAGCACCGGCGACGCATAGACGTTGTCCACCGGGATGTCGAAGAAACCCTGGATCTGGTCGGCATGCAGATCGATGGTCAATACCCGGTCGACGCCGGACGCCACGATCATGCTGCCTATCAGCTTCGCCGTAATCGCAACCCGCTGCGCCCTGGGCCGGCGATCCTGGCGCGCGTAGCCATAGTACGGAATCACCGCAGTGACCCGGGCCGCGGAGGCCCTCCTCATGGCATCCGCCATGATAAGAAGCTCCATCAGGTTGTCGTTGACCGGCGGACAGGTCGGCTGGACGATAAACACGTCCCGCCCGCGCACGTTCTCCATGATCTCGACGGTCACTTCGCCGTCGCTGAATTTCCCTACATTGGCCTTACCCAACGGGAAGCCGAGACGCCTGGAAATCGCAGCGGAGAGCTCGGGATTCGCGTTCCCCGAGAATACCGTCATCAAGCCGAGTTCCACTTTCCGCTCCCTGGCTGCTTTGTAAGGACACAACCGCCCGGAATCTCCGGGCGCCACTCTGTCTGGCTGGGGTGGCAGGATTCGAACCTGCGCATGACGGGATCAAAACCCGCTGCCTTACCACTTGGCTACACCCCAAAAACTGTCGATCCGGAGCGTGCGCCTCGGGGTTGGCTAACCCATCTGCAGGAGCGGAGACCTGTTGAGTCCCCGCGCCACGAATCCCCGCCACTGCGCGGGTAGCTGTCCCAGCGCTCGCCCCGCCTCGTCCCGTGTCTCGAATTCCGAGAATACGCAGGCGCCGGTTCCGGTCAGCCTGGCATCGCCGAACTGGCCGAGCCAGTCCAGTGCGAGGCCGACTTCGGCGTACTTCCTGCGAACCACCGACACGCAGTCGTTCCGGTCCCCGCGGGACAGGAAACTGGGTATTTTGATGGGGGGAGAATTTCGTGTCAATTCGGGGGCCGAGAAGATCTCTTCGGTAGGTACCGCAATCCCGGGATGGATGACCAGGTACCACGAACGAGGGAACTCGATCGGTGTCAGCCGGTCACCGATCCCTTCGGCCCAGGCCGACTCGCCGGCAACGAAGACGGGTACGTCTGCGCCGAGCCGTCCGCCAAGCGTGGCAAGCTCAGCCTGGGTCAGACCGGTGCCCCAGAGCTTGTTTAGGGCCGTCAGAACGGTGGCGGCATCGGAACTGCCGCCGCCCAACCCGCCACCGGCAGGTATCCGCTTGTCCACCATCAGGTCTGCGCCCAGATTGCTGCGGGTCTCCGCCTGCAACAACCTGGCCGCTCGCACTACCAGGTCCTGGTCCTCCGGGAGGCCCTCGAGACCCGTGGGCCGGTGTATCCGCCCGTCAAGCCGTACCCGGATGCTGATTTCGTCGCACAGGTCGATGAACTGGAACGCGGTCTGGAGTTCGTGATAACCATCTGATCTACGGCCGGTGATCCGCAGAAATAGATTGAGCTTTGCGGGAGCGGGCCAAACAGACAGCCCCCCCCTGTCCGGCCCCGGCGGACTCACGTGAGGTCGGGGTCAGGCAGCGCTATCTGCCAGCGGTCAGCGACCACCCGTATGCGGACATCACCGCTCTCCATCACGATCTTCTTCGGCAGCAGCAGGCCGTCTTCTACGCGGTAACCGTCGAAGCTGACATCCCAGCCGTTCTGAGAGAGCTCCAGCAGCATCCCGTCGTCGTCCACCGTCTCGTCGGCGGTCATGCCCGGATCGGAAACTCCCACTATCCAGAACCGCATGCTGTAGACCGGCAGGCTCCAGCCAAATCGGTCGCGCATCTCCGCCTCTGGATCTGTCATCAGGAGCTCTTCGCCGGAAGTAGTCTTGATTCGCAGCCGGTCCAGGTCACCGTGGATACGGAAACCACCGAACCCGAACGGCCCGCGGAAGCGGAAATCCAGGAGGTCGTCCATCTGCTCCCAGCTTAGCGTGCCGTTGTAGCCGTCACTGCCGGTCCGCAAGGCGATGCGTCCTTCCATGCGCCAGTCGTCCAGTTGCCGGAGCAGATCCCGCCGCTCGAGCCATTCAACTTCTAACGCCTCTCCAATCCTGTCTCGCGGACTCACACATCCCCCAATGATGATCACGACGGCGAGGCCGATTATAAGGCCTTTCACTGCATGAGCCGCTCGATGACCTGCTGTAGCACGCTGCTCTCCGGGTTTTCGGACAGAGACTCGAACCAGATGTCCTCGGCACCCTGGCGATCCCCGGACGTCCACAAGACTTCGCCGAGGTGTGCGGCGATCTCCGGATCGCGATTCAGCGACCAGGCGCGTCGCAGGTATTCGAGCGCCGCCTCGCTGTCGCCCATTCGAAAATGGATCCATCCCATGCTGTCGACGATGGCGGCATTATTCGGTGCCTTCTCATAGGCCCGCGAGATGTAGTCCAGCGCCTCCTCATGACGATCCGTGCGGTCGGCAAGCGTGTAACCGAGGGCATTCAGCGCGATCGGGTCGTCGGGGTTTCGCTCCAGCATGGCTTCGAGCTCTGCCAGCGCGTCGTCGACCCGGCCCATACGCTCGTAAAGGAAGGAGCGCGCATACAACAGTCCCTCGTCGTCCGGAAATCGCTCCAGTTCCCGGTCATACAACTCCAGCGCCTCATCGAAGCGCTCCAGCCGCATCAGGAGTTCGCCACGGGCCGCGGCCAGTTCCGCGCCGGCGGCCGGATCCCTGACCGCAACCTGTTCCAGGCTGCGTAGCGCCTCGTCTGTCTTGCCCAGCCGGTAAAGTATCAGGCTGAGCCTGACCCGGGCCGGAATCAGGCTGTCTCCACTGGTGACCTGGGAGTAGAAGCTGGCCGCACTGTCGAGGTCGCCGTCCAGCTCCGCGATGCTGCCCAGGTAGAACAGTCCGTCGGAGATGTACAGCCCGGTACCCAGCAGATCGATGAAATAGCGTTCGGCCAGTTCGTAGTTACCCTGCTGGAACTCCAGGAATCCGAGGGTCCGCAGTGCCCCGGGGAGACGCGGATACTCTCCGAGCAGAAGCTCCAGTTCCAGCCGTGCCTCCTCGGGTCGATCGGCGGCGAGCAGCAGGATGGCATACTCGAGGCGCAGCCGTGCGTCCTCACGGAACTCGGGCCTCTCGTCCAGCAGTGTCAGCGCTTCGTCTGTCCTGCCATCCGCCAGCAGCGCCCGCGCATGGAGGACAGTGGCCTCTGCCCAGTCCGGCCGTGCCGCCATCGCCCGCCCCGAAGTATCCAGCGCCAGATCGACGTCGCCTGACCTCAGGGCCAGGTACGCCAATGAGTACTGAGCGGTGGGATCGTCCGGATGGTCGTCGGCCAGTCGCTTCATCGCCTGGAAGGCAGCCTGCGAGTCCCGTGACTCAGTGAGTATCGGCAACAGCGCCGCATAACCCTGGTCTGATTCCGCCGCAACGACGCTGTGAAGATGTTCGAGATGGGCTATCGACTTGCCCACTTGCCCTTTCTGCAAGTGCAAGAGAACAAGGTAGCGCCGGGGCTCAACGGCGTCCGGATCGAGCTCAATCCAGTGGCGCGCGGCGTCCAGGGCCTGCTCGTAGGTACCGTGTTCGTAGATAACGCGGCCTGCGCGTGCGGCAAGCTCTACGTCCTCGCTGCCTGCGAGCGCCTTGTGGTACTCGCTGGCGGCGACCGGGAATTCGTGGCGCTGGAGCGCGATTTCCGCCATCAGAATGTGATAGTCGGAATTGCCGGGCTGAGCCGAATCTGACGACTGCTCCGGACCGTCCGAGGAAACGCACGCGGCACCGGAGAATATCGCCAGAAAGACAGAAAAAGCTAAGTATTTCATAGAGGTGCAAGTGACAAAGAGAGGTGGACTATACCCTAAAGGTGGAACTGCCGATATGGCCCCGTTCTTGTACAGACGCCGTGTATGTTCGACAATTGACCGCTGTTTGGACAGCAATATCCCTCGAATGGCGATCAAGATCCTTGGAGTGAACCACCGAACGGCTCCCGTAGAACTGCGGGAGAAGGTCGCGTTCGATCCCGGACAGCTTTCCGGCGCCCTCCGCGAGGTGGTCGGGCTGCCGCGGGTCGACGAGGTCGTCATTGTATCCACCTGCAACCGCACCGAACTCTATGGCGAGTATCTCGATGGCGGGGTGAAACAGGTCCGCGACTGGCTCATGGACTACCACCGCCTGCCCGGCGCAGTGGACCAGTGTCTCTACACGTTCGAGCGGGATCGGGCGGTGACGCACACATTCTCCGTGGCCTGCGGCCTTGACTCAGCCATCCTCGGGGAGCCGCAGATTCTCGGCCAGATGAAGGATGCCTACCGCTTTGCCAAGGAGGCAGGTTCGACAGGGCCCATCCTTCACAGCCTGTTTCAGCAGGCGTTCTCGGTTGCAAAACAAGTTCGTACGGACACCGATATCGGAGCCAGTGCGGTCTCCGTAGCATTTGCGGCCGTCAGCCTGGCGCGCCAGGTCTTTGCGGACTTCGGTAAGCACACGGCCCTGCTCATCGGTGCCGGCGAAACCATCGAGCTAACGGCTCGTCACCTGCATGCGCGCGGCCTCAACCGCATGATCATCGCCAACCGCAGCATCGCCCGCGCCCGCGCCCTGGCCCACCAGTTTCAGGGTTTCGCCATCGAGCTCGACGAAATTTCAGCGCACCTGAGCGATGCGGATATCATCATCAGCGCAACAGCCAGCCCTGAACCGCTGCTGAGCAAGACAGAGATGCAAGTGGCGATGATCGAGCGCCGTCATCGCCCCGTATTCATCGCCGATATCGCGGTGCCTCGCGACGTCGACCCTGACGTCGCGGACCTGCGCGACGTCTATCTCTACACCATTGACGATCTCCAGGGAGTGATCCGGGAGAATCTGAAATCGCGCCGCGAAGCAGCGCGCCAGGCCCAGCAGATTATCGAGGCGGAAGTCGCAAGGTACTCCCTGGCGCAACGCATCCGCGACGCAGCGCCGACCATCCGGGCGATGCGCGGAAAGGCAGAGATCATCAGGGATGACGTCGCGTCCAACGCGCGACGCCTGCTCGCGGGCGGAAAGGATCCGGATGAGGTCCTGGAGTTCCTTGCCCGGACCCTGACGAACAAGCTGATGCATCAGCCGAGCAGCGAATTGCGCAAGGCCAGCCAGCGGGGGGATGCTGAGATTTTCCGGGCGGCCCGCGACCTGTTCGGTATCGAAGACGAATAGTCTTGTTGGCCGAGCGGCCTGCCGGCAATCGGCTAGAATCCGCTTCTTCTAAGAAATGCTAGTTCTGCGGAAAATGCTGCCGTGAAATCATCACTGCAAGAAAAACTCGGCGCGCTCGTCGAACGGTTCGAGGAGGTCTCGGTCTTGCTGTCGCAACCGGACACGATCGCGGACCAGGGTAAATACCGGGACCTGTCGCGCGAGTACGCGCGGCTGGAGCCCGTCGTGCGCGACTTCCGTGACTGGCAGCAGACCGCGGATGACCTCGAAGCAACCCGCGAGATGCTGACCGACGCGGACGCATCGGTCCGGCAAATGGCGGAGGAAGAGGCGGGATCGCTTGGCGACCGCAAGGAAACGCTTGAAACAGAACTGCAGACGCACCTGATCCCGATAGATCCCAGGGACGATAGCAATATCTATCTCGAGATCCGTGCCGGCACCGGAGGCGACGAGGCGGCGATCTTCGCCGGGGATCTGTACCGGATGTATGGCCGCTATGCGGAGAGTCGCGGCTGGAGTGTGGAGATCATGTCTGCCAGCGAAGGGGAACATGGCGGCTACAGAGAGATCATAAGCCGGGTAGTCGGCCGCGGCGCTTATTCGCGGCTCAAATTCGAATCGGGCGCCCATCGGGTACAGCGGGTGCCGGAGACCGAGTCTCAGGGACGGATACACACCTCCGCCTGCACTGTTGCCGTACTGCCGGAGATGGAGGCAGTGGAGGAGATCGAGATCAACAACAGCGACCTTCGCATCGACACCTATCGGGCGTCCGGCGCCGGCGGCCAGCACGTCAACAAGACAGATTCGGCCGTACGGATCACCCACTTGCCGACCGGCATCGTGGTCGAGTGCCAGGATGAGCGCTCACAGCACAAGAACCGGGCCCGGGCTATGTCCCTGCTAGCGGCGCGTCTGCTCGATGACGAGCAGCAGAAACAGGCTAATGAGCGGGCCCAGACCCGCAGGGTACTGGTGGGATCCGGCGATCGCTCGGAACGGATCCGGACCTACAACTTCCCGCAGGGACGGGTCACCGATCATCGCGTCAATCTGACTCTTTACAAGCTCGACGAGATACTCGCCGGCAACCTCGATCTGGTCGTCGACCCGCTGGTGCAGGAGCACCAGGCCGATGAGTTGGCCGCCATCACCGGATAGGAACGAATATGGATGTTTTCGACAGCACGCTTGGCACCATCGGCCGTACGCCGCTGATCAGGCTCCGCGAGGCCTCCCGGGCCACCAGTTGTGAGATCCTCGGCAAGGCCGAGTTCCTCAACCCGGGAGGATCGGTCAAGGACCGTACGGCGCTGGGCATCGTCCGGGACGCCGAACGAACCGGCTTGCTGCAGCCGGGATCGACTGTCGTCGAGGGCACGGCCGGCAACACCGGCATCGGGCTGGCGCTGGTCGGGGACGCACTGGGCTATCGGACCATCATCGTGATGCCCAATACCCAGAGCCAGGAGAAGGTCGACGCGTTGCGCGCTTATGGCGCCGAGGTGAGGCAGATTCCGGCTGTGCCTTACAAGAATCCGGAGCACTTCGTGCATACTTCGCGACGACTCGCCGAGGAGATGAACGAATCGCGTCCGGGCTCGGCTTTCTGGGCGAACCAGTTCGACAACACCGCAAACTATCTCTTCCACAAGAACACGACCGGACCCGAGATCTGGGCCCAGACGGATGGTCACGTGGACGGCTTTGTCTGCGCCGTCGGCACTGGCGGTACGCTCGCAGGTGTCGGAACCGCGCTGAAGTCGCTCAATCCGGCCGTGCGGATAGGGCTCGCCGACCCGGGTGGCTCGGGATTGTTCGCCTACTATGACCGCGGCGAAATCGCCATGGAAGGCAGCTCGATCACCGAAGGGATCGGCAACAGCCGGATCACCGCGAACCTTGAGCATGCGCCGGTCGACAAGGCCTACAAGATTCCGGACGAAGAAGCGATTCCGCTCGTCTACGACATGATCCGGAATGAAGGGCTGTGCCTCGGCGGGTCAAGCGGGATCAACGTGGCGGCCGCGATGCGGATGGCCCGCGAACTCGGCCCCGGCCATACCATAGTGACGATCCTCTGCGACTCGGGCCTGCGCTACAAGGGACGGCTCTTCAACCCCGAATTCCTGCGCTCCAAGGACATCGAGTTCCCGAACTTCGTCGCGCTGATGGGCGAGGACTAGGCCAGGCCCGCCAACGCCTGCTCAAGATCACCGATAAGGTCGTCCAGATCTTCGATACCCACTGACAGCCGGATCAGATTGTCACTGATACCCAGCGCTGCCCGCTGTTCGGCGGCTACGGAAGCATGCGTCATGATCGCCGGATGGTCGATCAGGCTCTCGACACCGCCGAGGCTCTCCGCCAGTGCGAATACCTGACAACGCTCCAGCACCTGGCGGGCGGCGTCCAGCCCCCCGCGGACGAAGAAAGTGACGATACCTCCCCCATTGCCCATCTGACGCATGGCCAGAGTATGCTGCGGGTGAGAGTCGAGTCCGGGATAGATAACGCTTTCCACTTGCGGACGCCGCGCAAGCCAGCGAGCAATCGCGTCTGCATTCTCGACATGGCGCTCCATCCGCAGGGCCAGGGTCTTCAGTCCGCGCAGCGCGAGGAAGCTGTCGAAGGGGCCGAGGATGGCGCCTGCCGAGTTCTGCAGGAATGAAAGCTGCTCCGCCAGCGCGTCATCGCGCACCACGACGGCGCCGCCGACCATATCCGAGTGACCGTTCAGGAACTTCGTGGCGGAGTGCAGGACAATGTCGGCATTGTGCTCCAATGGCCTCTGTGCCCATGGCGTAGCGAACGTATTGTCCACGACCAGCAACAGGTCGCGGCCTGCGACACTGGTGGCGATCGCATCCAGGTCCACCAGCTTCAACAACGGGTTGGTCGGTGTCTCGACCCAGACCATACGGGTCTCCGGCCGCAGAGCGGATTCCAGCTGGCCGATGTCTGACAGGTCTGCGTAGCTGAACTCCAGCCCGGCGGATCGGCGCCGGACCTGGTTGAAGAGGCGACCCGTGCCACCGTACAGGTCGTCCATCGCAACCACGTGGCTACCGCTATCAAGTAGTTCGAGCACAGTAGCAATGGCCGCCATGCCCGATGCGAACGCGAACCCGTGCGTGCCGCTTTCCAGATCCGCCACACAGCGTTCGAATGCCTGGCGGGTAGGATTGTGAGTCCGGGAATACTCGTATCCCAGATGTTTACCCGGGCTCTCCTGGACATAAGTCGACGTGGCATAGATCGGCGGCATGATAGCGCCCGTGGACGGATCGGGCGCTTGCCCGGCATGGATGCCACGGGTCGAGAACCCGGGTTTCCTGGAATCGCTCATTCGCCCTCCCCCTGATGCAGACGGCGCAGATAATTCAGAACATCGCTGCGGGTGATCAGCCCGAGGAACTGCTCGCCCTCACTGGAAGTGACGGCGGCGTAGGAGTCACCGTGCAATAGCGCGACCAGATTGTTGATGCTGGTCTCGCTGTCGACCTGCAGGAACTGTGTGCGCATCGCGGAACGGACGGGCTCGGCCATGAGGTCCGGTCGGCCGAAAACCGTTCGGATGATGTCGTCCTCCGTGATGACCCCGACCAGATGGTCGTCTTCCATCACCGGCAACTGTGAGAATCCCGCGTTGCGCAGCCGGTTGTGAGCAGTGATCAGGATATCGTCCGGCCCCACCGTGACTGTGGCGCGCTCGCCATGGGGTCGGCCGATGAGGTCACGCAGATCACCGTACTTCTCCCTCTGGATGAATCCGTTGTCTTCCATCCAGAAGTCGTTGTAGAGCTTGGACAGGTACTTGTTGCCGGTGTCACAGGCAAAGGTCACGACGCGTTTTGGTTCCGTCTGCTCGCGGCAGTACTTTAGCGCCGCAGCCAGCAGCGTCCCGGATGACGATCCGGCGAGGAGACCCTCTTTGCGCAACAATTCCCTCGCCGTGGAAAACGATTCGGCGTCGCTGATCGTGTAGGCCTTGCTCACCAGGGACAGGTCGCATATGTCGGGGATGAAGTCTTCGCCGATGCCCTCCACCAGCCATGGCCCACCGGGATGTATCTCGCCGGTCTTGATGTATTCCGCCAGTATCGACCCCTTCGGATCAGCCAGCACCATCTCCACACCCGGGGCCTCTCTGCGGAAGAACGCGCTCATCCCGCTGATCGTGCCGCTGCTACCGACTCCGACGACCACTGCGTCCAGGTCATGTTCCATCTGTTCCCATATCTCCGGGGCCGTGGTCTGCTCGTGGGCCATGGGATTGTCGGGATTACCGAACTGGTTGATGTAGTAGGCGCCCGTATCGGTGGCGATCTTCCTCGCCAGGTCCTGGTAGTACTCGGGATGTCCCCGGCCCACATCCGAGCGCGTAAGGACGATGT
>Ga0224504_10000732_pt1 | contig 14703 bp, 10 predicted proteins | sample SF_Oct11_sed_USG_3_FD_170160 | JGI IMG/M metagenome (GOLD analysis project Ga0224504, IMG submission 170160) | Sediment microbial communities from San Francisco Bay, California, United States - SF_Oct11_sed_USGS_24 | ecosystem: Environmental > Aquatic > Marine > Sediment | place: USA... | reverse complement strand
CTCAGAAACAAGGGCGGCTTCATCCTGATCGCGGTGCAAATCGCGGTGACCATGACGATCATGGTCAATGCCGTGGCGATCATCCAGGAACGCTCGGTCGACATGGCGCGGCCGAGCGGTCTTGACGAGGCCAACACCTTTGCGCTCGCGAGCGTTTCTTTCGTCGACGGAATAGACAAGAAGCGACTGATCGACGAGGACCTCGACCTGATAAAAAACACCGCCGGCGTCGTGAGTGCGACCTCGTCGAATTCCTTCCCCTTGCGCCGCGGAGGGTGGTCCGAGGGAGTGAGCCTGGAACCCGGCGAAGGCGTCAGCGACAGCAGCACGGCACTGTATTTTTCCGACGAACACACCATGGAAACGTTTGCTCTCGAATTGATCGAAGGCAACAATTTCACGCCGAACCAGGTCAGCTGGGTCGTTCGTGAGAGCAATGACTGGCCACCGGTGGCAATCGTTACGGAAGCCCTCGCAAAGGACCTGTTTCCGGACGAGGCCGGAACATACCTGGGCAAGACCTTTTACGTTGGCGACGACAATCCCGTGAATATCATCGGTGTCGTCGAGCGTCTGCAGGCGCCGTGGCCGAGCTGGTCCGGACTGGAGCGCTCGATGCTCGTGCCACAACGCCGTGATGATGATTTTGTGCGCTACATCATTCGAACAGAGCCGGGTTTTCGCGATCAATTGATGCCGCAGATCGAGGAGCTGCTTGCTACGAGCAATCCTGATCGAATCATCCAGTCGGTGCGGACGATGGACGACGTGCGCAAGATGGCCTACCTGGGTGAGGCCGCAATGATCAAGCTGTTGAGCTTTGTCGTAGCGCTGTTGACGGTGATCACGGGCCTCGGCATCGTCGGCCTTGCAAGCTTCAACGTGAGCCGGCGGACGCGGCAAATCGGAATCCGGCGAGCGCTGGGCGCAACACGCGTGTCCATCGTGCGGCACTTCATGGTCGAGAATTTCCTCGTGAGTACGATCGGCGTCGCCATGGGCGGCATCCTGGCCGTGGCACTGAATATGTTACTGGTCGAGAAGTTTGCTCTCGAACCGATGGCCTGGTACGTCATACCGTCGGCGATGGTCTCGCTTTGGCTGGTCGGCCAGGCCGCCGTGGCCGGGCCCGCCCGCAGAGCGAGCAACGTGACCCCGGCGATCGCGACTCGATCGATCTGAAGTCTGTCGGTGCGGGCTAGACCGGCCGCCAGGGAAGGCGGCTGGTGCGCGATGCCTGTCTGTTCGCGCGCTGCCAGTAGCGCTGCAACCAGGGTGGTCGAATGTCGGTGCTGTTGTCACCCGACAGGCGTTGCGCCCACTCATGCAGCCAGCTGTTCGCAACCTGCCAGGCCGCATCCGCGTCGCTTTCCAGGACGAGCGACTGCACCCGGTCACGATCCGCGAGATATTCCGACCGTAAGCCCGTATCGGCACCCAGCAGCGCCCGGTGCACGGCCTCGAAAGTCCACCACAGGCTGCCGTCCTGTTCGCCGGTAGGTGTGCCCACATTGTGCGGGTTGGCCATGGAGACCGGGCGAAAGACGCTCATACAGGGTGCTGCGGTACCCGTGGCCCAGTAGCTCTGCGTGGATTGGCCGAGCTCGGCGACGAAGCTGCCGACGGTCTGGCTGGCAGCCAGCCAGCCGCCGGCGTGCATGCACGGTCCCGACATCGCGCCGTTCAGCCGCCGGTAGCGGGGGGCCTCGTTGCCCACGCCGTGATCGCGCAGTGCCGCCATGGCATCACGCACATTGCCTACCGATTCGGCGAGGCACTGCACGCGCTGCCGGCGCGCGGCCGCCATCGCGACACGGGGTCGGATACGATCCTCGCGCGACATCAGCTCCGGCAGCGTTATGCCGTTTGAGATAGCGTAAGCGCCGCGGTCGATGTGCCTGGTCGCGATGGCCTCTCCGGCAGCTTCGACCACCCAGGCGCCCCCAGCGTCCGCGATGATAAAGCTGTTGTGGTAGCTGAAGCCCGGGCTGTCGTAGCCGCACCGGCCGCCCTGGCCGTGGCGCGCAATCAACTCGCAGATGATGTCCTTCGCTCCGTCGGCGGTGTCGGCACGTTCGAGCCCCAGGCGTACGAGGTCCATCCCGAGGAGTCCTTCGTCCTGCATCGGCTCGCGCGTGAAGATCGCCTCATTGCCTATCACGACGCCATGCTCATTGGCGCCCGTTTCGGCGCCCCACATCCAGAACGGGCGGCACAGCAATACGGCGTTGGTAAGGCGAACCTGCGGAATCGAGGTCCAGGTGCAGTTCAGCGTCTGGTTGGCCGGGTACTCACGGGCCGGGACCCAACTCAGGACCTGGGCCTCGTTGGGATCGCGGTCGCTGTTCTTGCCGAACAGGACCTGGTCCGCGCTTACGACGACGAACGTGTCACACATTGCGCAAGACTAGCGCATGCGGGTTCCGCAGGAGCGTTTCTCGCAGCACGGTCCGGCTGGCAGCCGGCGGTCAGGCGGAAAAGGCCTGTATCCCGGTCTGCGCCCGGCCGAGGATCAGCGCGTGGATATCATGCGTGCCCTCGTAGGTATTCACCGTTTCGAGGTTCGCCATGTGGCGGAACACGATGTACTCGTCCGAGATCCCGTTGCCGCCGTGCATGTCGCGAGCGGCCCGGGCGATATCCAGCGCCTTGCCGCAGGAATTTCGCTTCAGCAGCGAGATCAGTTCCGGCGCAAGCTGGTTGGTATCTTTGAGTCGCCCCGCCTGCAGGCAGCCCTGCAGCCCGAGACCGATTTCCGTCTGCATGTCGGCGAGCTTCTTCTGGATGAGCTGGTTCGCTGCGAGCGGCCGCCCGAACTGCTTGCGGTCGAGCACGTACTCGCGAGCCGCGTGCCAGCAGGCCTCGGCCGCACCGAGCGCGCCCCACGCGATACCGTAGCGGGCGTTGTTCAGGCAGCCCATCGGGCCCTTCAGGCCTTCGGTGTCGGGCAGCAGGTTTTCCTCAGGCACGAAGACGCCGTCCATGACGATCTCGCCCGTTATCGACGTGCGCAGCGACAGCTTGCCCTCGATCTTCGGTGCGGTGAGGCCCTCCATCTCCTTGTCGAGTATGAAACCCCGCACCCGGCCGTCGTCGTCTTTCGCCCAGATGATGAAGACATCGGCGATCGGTGAGTTCGAAATCCACATCTTGGTCCCGCTCAACTCGTAGCCGCCGTCAACCGCCCGCGCACGGGACTTCATTCCACCCGGGTCGGAGCCGTAGTCGGGTTCCGTCAGGCCGAAACAGCCGATGAGCTCGCCTGTAGCGAGTTTCGGCAGATACTTCTCACGTTGCGCCTCGCTGCCGTAGGCGTAGATGGGGTACATCACGAGGCTCGATTGCACGCTCATCATCGAGCGGTAGCCCGAGTCGACCCGCTCGACTTCCCTGGCGATCAAACCGTAGCTGACGTAGCCGAGCCCGGAACAGCCATAGCCCTCGATCGTCGGGCCGAGCAGTCCCAGTTCGCCCATCTCCCGGAAAATGGCGGGGTCGGTACTTTCGTCGCGATAGGCCTGCTGCACCCGCGGCGCCAGCTGCTCCTGCGCATACTGTCGCGCGGTATCCATGACCAGGCGCTCGTCGTCAGTCAGCTGCTGCTCGAGCCGGAAGGGGTCCTCCCAGTTGAACGATGCCCACGAGGCTGCGGGGTTTGATTTGCTCATCGGGCTCTCTGCCTTTGCTGCGGTACTCATGATAGCTCCTTGCTGTGGACGCCCATTATACGACCGCTACGCCGCAAAAGGCGCAAGGCAGGCGATGACCGAATCGATCTCGTCCGACGTCGTGTAGATATGCGGCGAGAGCCGGATGCCGGTACGGCGAATGTCGAAATGCACGCCTGCACCGGCAAGGGCATCGGCGGCCGCTGGCTGCCGTTCGCCGAAGTCCAGCGCGACGGTGCCCCCGCGGTTGGCCGGACGAGCGGGGGTAAACAGGCATTTCCTCGGAACGCTGTCGATTATCGCCTGCGTGAGTTCGAGGCTGTGTGCACGAATACGCTCGATTCCGATATTGGTCATCGTCTCGAGGCTATTTGCGGCGACGGCGTACGGCAATACAGGCGGTGTGCCGCCCCAGAAGCGCAACGCGCTGTCCGCGTAGCGGAATTGATGAATGTCGAATTCGAACGGATCGGCATGCGAAAACCAGCCAACGTCCGAGGGCTGGCAGTCGCGAAGCACGCGGTCATTAACCCACAGGAAGCCCGCGCCCGGACCGCCGCAGAGGAACTTGACGCAGGAGCCGACGACGAAATCGGCACTCCAGTCATCGGCGTCGATGGGTACGACGCCGGCTGATTGGGCAACGTCCACCACGGTCATTATCGCGCGTTCCCGGGCGAGCGCGCAGATGTCGCTAACCGGCACCTGCCGGCTCGTGTTCGAATGCACGTGCGTGACGAGCGCCAGGTAAACGTCGTCATCGAACGTGGATTTCCAGCAGTCCAGCGAACCGAAATCGGCCGTATTCGGAATACAGCGCAGACGGAAGCCCGCTCTTCCCGCCATCGCCAGGACGAATCCCATCGACGGAAAATCTGCCTCCGTGTAGACGATGGTGTCTCGCCCAATGCGCCGGGGCAGGGCGTGTACGATTTTTGTCAACGCACTCGACAGGTTGGCCTGCGGGCAGACGTTTTCCGCATCGCTGTTCAGCAAGTTGGCGACTGCCCCGCGGAATCGATCGACCTCGGTAAACCAGGCATCCCACGGTTCCCCAGCCCCTGTCTTCCAGGGGTCGAAGAAGCCGGAGCGTGCAGCGGTTTCCGCCGTAACGGGCGGCCGTCCCACGGAGTGGTTCAGGAGGTAAATACCTTCGCCCAGCGCGAACTGTTCCCGATACATAGTGACCGCCTCAAGAGCGCCTATTGCCAGCGTTTGCCCATGCTTGGCGACCAAAATAAAGGAATGCAGCTCATCGTGCCATTGTTAGAATGCCGCATCCGGCTGCGGCCACCCGTACCCCCATGGATCGCAAAAAATGATTAGCAACGCCGAGGCATTCGATCGCTGGATCCGCAACGACTTCAAGCAGATGAATACGGCACTCGAGGAGCTGTATTTTGCGCAGGAAGATCGCAACGACGTGGCGGGCGTGGGCGACGACATAAAGTCCAGACTGCTGGAAGAGGGGCGAACCTGCATCAAGGCGCTACTCGAAGAGGGCAACACCGACGAGGGCTTCGACAGTGGATTCGACCTGCTGGGCAACGTGGGCTTCTATATGGCGGCCTGCCGCCGGCACGAACTCACAAACCCTGCGAACGAGCGTAAGTCCCCGCTCGTGGAGGCTTCGGCACTGGCGATGCAGCTCGGCGCGACGCTCGGTATGATCCCGCGTTTTTCGTCAGCTCACCTGGAAACCCACAATCGAGCAGAGGACGGAATTTACAAGAGCTTCACGTTCCTCGACGACGAGCGCACATTTATCAACTACAACACGCGCGCCGTGTTTGCCTACATCCGCGCGGCGGAGGCGCTGCTGCATACGTTACCGCTCGGGGTGTCGCACTCCGTGACTTTCGATCTGCTCGTTGCGGCGCGGGACGCGCTGGAGGATGTCAGCCGCTTCAATGACGAACTGTTCGAGAAGCTCGATATCGACCGGTTCTTTTATTGCGTGCGGCCCTACTACAAACCGCACAAAGTCGGACTGCATGAGTACCGTGGGGCGAACGCCGGGGACTTCGCGGGTATAAACGTGATCGACCTGTTGCTCGGGCTGTGTCGCGCAGACGACCCATATTATTCGCAGCTGCTGGTCGACAAGTTCCTTTTTATGCGCCCCGAGGACCAGCTCGTATTGCGCGACTGCATGCGGCGCGAGAGCCTGCTCGACAGTTTTCTCGAAAGTCTGGACGCAAGCGGGGACACGCCCTGGTTCCGCAAGAACGCGGCGGTGTTCCTCGAAGTCTGCGCCGCCCATGGAGCGGCGGCGACACAGCACCATGAAAAGCTGGTGCACAAGTTCATTGAAAAACCGGCTGTCGACGCGGGGGTAAAGGAGCGCGAGGGGCTGACCGCGAGCGGCCCGCCATTACCGGTGCTCCTGAAGTCCCTGCGCAAGCTGGCGGACCTTCGCGCCGCCGCAGAGCGCGATGACATTCCGTCGCGGTATCGCGATATGGAGGAGCTCCGCGCGGCGTTGGGCTGAGACCGCTTCTAGGGAATGCGCTCTTCGAGTGCGTCGCAGATCGTCTGCAGTATCTTCAGCCGCGCGTAGTGTTTGCTATCGCCTTCGACAAGTATCCATGGCGCCGCCCGCGTGCTCGTAAACTGCACCATGTCGTGGGCTGCAATCTCGTAATGTTCCCACTGCTCCCGGTTCCGCCAGTCCTCGTCCGTGAGCTTCCAGTGCTTGTACGGTGACTCGGCGCGCTCCTCGAAGCGCTTGAGCTGTTCGTCCTTGGAAATATGCAGCCAGAACTTGAGTAACAGAATGCCCTGGTCGACGATCTGGCTTTCGAAGTCGTTGATCTCGCCGAACGCCCTGCGCCACTCGTCTTCGGTCGCAAAACCTTCGGTGCGCTCGACGAGGACCCGGCCGTACCAGCTTCGGTCGAACACGGACACGTTGCCGGCTTTCGGCAACTTGGACCAGAAACGCCAAAGGTAGTGGTGTGCGCGCTCGATATCCGTCGGTGCGGCGAACTGGTGGATGCGATACGTCCGCGCGTCGAGGCTCCAGACCGTCCGCCGGATAGCGCCACCCTTGCCGGCGGCGTCCGGTCCTTCGAAAACGAGCACCGTCGACTGGCCTTGCTCGTGCGCCTTGCGCCCGAGTTCACCCAGCTTCGCCTGGAGTTTTTTCTTCTTCTTCGGGTATTTAACGCCGGTAAAACGGACGGACAGGTCGAGGTTATCGAAGATCGTCAGCGGCTGGAGCGATTCCCCATGCCCGGGCCGCTGCGGTTCCGGCTTCGCGGGTGACGAGTTCGCCGGCGAATTTTCGTGAATAGCCAGATGCCGCTCGAGTTCTGCCCTGACGGTCTCGCCGACACGGATGTGCCGGTAATACGGATCCACCCCTTCCACGATCGTCCAGGGAGCAGCCGCGCGATTCGTGCGTGTGATGATCTTCTCGGCAGCAGCGATAAATTCGTCGTAGTTTTCGTGATTGCGCCAGTCCGAGTCCTTGACCTGGTAGCTCAGCATCGGGTCGGCCGAGAGCGCCTCCAGCCGCTCTTCCTGCGCGTCCCTGCTCAGGTGCATCCAGAATTTGAGAATCAGCGCGCCGTCGTCAGCCAGCGTGTTCTCGAAACGGATGATTTCCGCGAGCCGGTCGTCGAACTCCGCATCGTCGATCTCGCCGTAGACGCGCTGCAGCAGCGGGGCGGAGTAACGTCCGCTAAGGTAAACGCCCATGCGGCCTCTCGGCGGAAGGTCCCGCCAGGTTCGCCAGAAACGGGGTCTCGCCTTTTCCTCGTCGGATGGTGGCTGGTAGCCGATAGCGCGGATCCACCTCGGGTCCATCCATTTGTCCAGCATGTTCATCGTGGTGCCCTTGCCGGCACCGTCAACGCCGGCAAAGTCGATGATGATGGGAAACTGCGCCATCTCGAGCGCCTGGTACTGGAGCTTCAACAGGCTCGCGCGCAGCTCGAGTTCGCGTTTCTTGAATTCGGCTTTGGGGATGCTCTGCCCGAGTTCTGCGGTGTCAAACATGATCGTGACCCGCCGATTTCGATTTCAGTTTCATTGCATTTGGATTATATAGGTGGATGTACATTGAATGGGGAAAGAAGCTTGCCTGATTCCGGAAGGCGCGGGTCAGTTCTCGTGGCGCCGATGATGGACTGGACGGACCGGCACTGCCGCTATTTCCTGCGGCTGCTGAGTCCGGGCGCGATGCTGTATACCGAGATGGTGACGGCGGCGGCCATTCATCATGGCGACTATGCGGCACTACTCGAATTCGACGCGTCGCAACACCCGGTCGCACTGCAGATCGGCGGCAGCGATCCCGTGCTGATGGCCGAGGCGGCGCGCCGGGGCGCCGAATTCGCATACGACGAGATCAACATCAACGTGGGTTGCCCGAGCGACCGCGTACAAAGCGGACAGTTCGGCGCATGCCTCATGGCTCATCCGGAGGTAGTTGCCGAATGCCTGCGAGCGATGCGGTCGGAGGCTGAGGTCCCTGTAACCGTGAAGACGCGAATCGGCATCGACGACGAAGACAGTTACGAATTCCTGAAAGGATTCGTGGACATCCAGCGTGAGGCTGGCTGCCACAAATTCATCGTGCATGCGAGGGTCGCGATTCTCGAGGGTCTGAGTCCGAAAGAGAACCGCTCCGTGCCGCCGCTGAGGTATGAACGGGTCTTTCAGCTCAAGCAGGATCTGCCGGAGCTCGAGATCGTCCTCAACGGCGGGATCAAGACGGTGGAGCAGGTTGACGAGGTTCTGAAAAACGTCGACGGTGTAATGATCGGCCGGCAGGCCTATCACGATCCGTATTTTCTCGCGCACCTGGAGCAATACTTCAATCCTGGCTGGAGCCTGCCTGACCGTCATCGGGTGGTTTTGCAGATGATCCCCTACATTGAGGGCGAGTTGGCGCGGGGTGAACGTCTCGGCCGGATCACGCGCCATATGCTCGGCCTGTTCACCGGGCAACCCGGCGCACGCACCTGGAGGCGATACATCAGTGAGAACGCGTTCAAGGATGGTGCCGGGCCCGAAGTGCTGATCGACGCGCTCGATAAGATGCCGGTCGCCGCGTAACTCCGCTACAATAACCAACTTTTGCAACCTGCGAGCCTACTACTCCCAATGAGCGTCAAACCCAGGAAGAATCGACCCACGATGGCCGAGCAGGCCGATATCCACGAACTCTACGAAGAGTCGGTGCAGAACGTCGAAAATGAGGTCGAGTTCATGCAGACGACGTTCGAGCAACTACGCGGCCGCAAGGCCTATCTCTTCCGAGAGGACTTCTGTGGCACTGCTAGCGCCTGCTGTGAGTGGGTCAAGCAGGGCAGGGAGTTCCAGGCCATCGGCGTCGATATCGATCCGTCGGTGCTGGAGTGGGGACGAAAGAACAGGGCGGGTCGGCTGCCGGCGGAAGACCAGGCCCGCGTCAGCCTGATCGAGTCAAACGTGCTGGATGTCGAAACCCCGAAAGTTGATGCGTTGGCCGCTTTCAATTTCAGCTACTGGATCTTCGAGGAACGCGCGACGATGCTCCGTTACATGCGCTGCTGTTACGAGGCACTGAAAGACGACGGCGTACTTTTCATGGACATGTTCGGCGGCCCGGAATCGTTCGAGGAGACCAAGGAAAAGACCAAGTTGGACGGCTTCACGTACATCTGGGAGCAGGCCGAGTTTCATCCGGTGACCAACCACATGCAGTGCTACATCCACTTCAAGTTCCCGGATGGCTCGAAGATCAAACGGGCGTTCAGCTATTCGTGGCGGCTTTACACGGCGCCGGAGCTTCGCGACATGCTGCTGGAAGCGGGCTTTGCCGATGTGACGGTTTACTGGGAAGGCGAAGACGAGGACGGCGAGGGCAACGGCGAATTCACGCCCGAGGACAAGGGTGAAGCTGATCTTGCGTGGATCGCTTATATCGTTGCTGAAAAATAACTTGTATATTAAGCAGTTGTCGGTAACAGGCATAAACCGCTTTAAAGTCTGAGATGGCACAGGACCTGGAAGTTGCGATCCTCTTTGCTGATGTAGTCGGCAGCACTCAGCTGTACGACAAGTTCGGCGATACCAAGGCCAGCGAGACCGTTGCGCTGTGCCTCGACGTCATGAAAGACGCTACGCACAACTATAACGGCACCGTGATCAAGACGATTGGCGACGAGGTTATGTCAACCTTTGTGACCGTTGACGACGCCATGGGCGCCGCGGTCATGATGCAGTCTCGAATCTCGTCCGAGAGCCGCCAGGGCAGCCGTATTCCTGTTTCCATCCGGGTCGGCTGCCATTTCGGGCCGGTCGTGCAGGAGCAAAACGACATTTTTGGGGCCGCCGTGCATACGGCCAATCGCATGACGTCGCAGGCGAAGTCGCGGCAGATCGTCATTTCCGGCGAGACTGTCGAGAAGATGACCCCGAAACTTCAGGAGCAGACGCGACAGATAGACGTCGCAACCGTGCGCGGCAAAATGGACGAAGTTGCCCTTTACGAGTTGCTCTGGAATCCCGAAGAAGCGACGAGCATGCTCCCCACGATCGAGTGGGAAAACCGGGGCCGAAACGCGTCGCGGATGGTACTGACTGTCCGCGACCAGACGGTCGAGGTCAGCGACAAGCGCAAGAGCGTGAATATCGGCCGCGCAGATGACAACGACCTCGTGGTAAAGGGTAATCTCATCTCACGCATTCATGCCAAGGTCGAACTTCGCCGCGGCAAATTCATCCTCGTGGACCAGAGCACCAACGGCACTTTCCTGCAGAACGTGCAGGGTGAAGAGACCTTTATTCGCCGTGATTCCACTGAACTGAGAGACGAGGGCACGATAGGGCTCGGCCGTGCAGAGGAGCCGGGCGGCAACCTCGCGATTCACTTCAAAGCACTCGACTAGCAATTAGGGGACAGTGACTTTAAGTGCCAGGCGCTGCCGCCTGGCACTTAAAGTCACTGTCCCCTAATTGTTTAGCGGGGCCAGTCGATGGCGTCCAGCTCTGCCTTGATGCGTTTCTGTTCCTCGAGCAAGGCCCTCGGCGTGCGATCGCCGAAGGTCTCTAGATACTCGCCGATGGCCTCCATTTCCTCGGCCCAGGTCACCGGGTTGATCGTCGTCAGCTTGCGCATCGTCGTCTCGTCGATGTCGAGTTCCGACGTGTCAATATCCACGGCGTTGGGAAGGAAGCCGATCGGCGTCTCGCGGGCTTCGATGCGCCCTTCACAGCGATCGATGATCCAGCGCAGCACGCGCAGATTCTCGCCGAAACCGGGCCACATGAACTCGCCGTCTTCGTCCTGGCGGAACCAGTTGACGTGGAAAATCTTCGGCAACTTCTCGGTACGTTCGGAAAATGACAGCCAGTGCGACCAGTAGTCGGCGAAGTTGTAGCCGCAGAACGGCTTCATGGCCATCGGATCACGCCGCACGACACCCACTTCGCCGACCATCGCCGCCGTGGTCTCAGACGCGACGCCTGCACCGACGAATACGCCGTGCTGCCAGTCTTTCGCTTCGAAAACCAGCGGCGCGAGTTCCTTGCGCCGGCCGCCGAAGACGATCGCCGAGATCGGTACGCCCTCGGGCGCATCCATGAGCTTCGAGTAACTCGGGTTATTGGTTGCGGCGACCGTGAATCGGGAGTTCGGGTGTGCGGCCGGACCATTGCCGGCATCGTAATCGCGCCCCTGCCAGTCGTAAGCCGGCTCGCCGACCTTCTTGCCTTCCCACCACGGTTTGTTGTCGGCCGTGCGGCCCACGTTCGTGAAGATCGTGTTGTGGTGAATCATGTCGAACGCGTTCTTGTTGGTTTTTTCATTGGTGCCGGGCACAACGCCGAAATAGCCGGATTCCGGGTTGATGGCACGCAGAACACCCTCCTCGTCGAGGTGCAGCCAGGCGATATCGTCACCCAGCGTCCAGACTTTCCAGCCGGGCAGCGAGTGCGGCGGTATGAGCATGGCGAGATTGGTTTTGCCGCAGGCCGACGGGAAGGCGCAGGCGATGTAGTGCGTGTCGCCGTCCGGGCTCTCGATGCCCATGAGCAGCATGTGTTCGGCAAGCCAGCCCTCGGTACGTGCCTGGTGGCTGGCGATCCTGAGTGCGTGGCACTTCTTGCCGAGCAAGGCGTTGCCGCCGTAGCCCGAGCCGAAGCTCTGGATCGAGAGTTCGTCCGGAAAATGCACGATAAAGCGCCGTTCGGGATCGAGGTCACCGGTGGAGTGCAGCCCCTTTACGAAAGTGCCCTCGCGCTCGATCCTCGCGAGCGCGGCGCTGCCCATGCGCGTCATCATCTCCATGTTGATGACGACATACGGACTATCGGTAATCTCGACGCCGCAGCGGGAGTAGGGTGATTCGATCGGGCCCATGCAGTACGGGATCACGTACATCGTTCGCCCGCGCATCGCGCCCTCGAACAGCGCATCCATCTTCGCGTGCGCTTCGTCCGGGCTCATCCAGTTGTTGTTGGGTCCGGCGTCTTCCTTGTCCGGGGTGCAGACGAAGGTCAGGTGTTCGACGCGAGCAACATCATTGGGGTCCGAGAGATGCAGGTAGCAATTCGGATAGCCGTCGTCGTTCAGTTCGGACAGCGTCCCGGTCTCGATCATCTCGGCGATCAGGCGGTGGTACTCGGCGGCGTTGCCGCTGCACCAGTGAACGGAATCGGGCTGCGTGAGTGCAGCGACCTGGTCGACCCATTCTTTGAGGGCCGGGAGTTTGGTAGTCATTGTATCTAAGCCGGACTTAGGGGACTGAGGGGGCGGAATTATACCGGGAATGGACGCGATTGCAGCCTGTGATTTCCGAGGCTTGACGGGTCCCGAACTGCCACGTAAGGCCCGTTAAAGCGATACCCATGGCGGTGCGGAAGCGTGTAACCTGTCGTTTGTGACCAGCCTGCCTGAATTTTTCGGCGACGATAGTCCACTCAAGGAGTTGCTGCCGGGTTTCCAGCCCCGCGCTGGCCAGGTGTGGATGGCCGAGGCCGTGGCGGATGCCATTGCGACGTCTGACAAGCTCGTGATCGAGGCGGGCACGGGCACGGGGAAGACCTTCGCCTACCTGCTGCCCGCGCTGATGAGCAGCCGCAAGACCATCATCAGTACCGGCACCAAGGCACTGCAGGATCAGCTTTATCACCGGGATCTGCCGCTAATTGGCAAAGTGGTCGGCCGGCCCGTCACTACGGCGCTACTGAAAGGCCGCGCGAACTACCTTTGCCTGCACCGGCTCGACCAGCTCGACGATGTTGCACCGTCCCTGGCCGGCGACTGCACGGAGGTTCGCGAGTGGCGTCACCACACCGACAGCGGCGACCGCGCCGAGTTAACGGCCGTGGCGGAGGATTCGGCGATCTGGCCGCTCGTGACGTCGACCAGCGACAACTGCCTCGGCCAGCACTGTCCCCAGTACTCGGAGTGCCATGTCGTTAAAGCGAGGCGACGGGCGCAGGAGGCGGACCTCGTCGTCGTCAACCATCACCTCCTGCTCGCGGATCTCGCGATGAAAGAGAGTGGCTTCGTCGAGTTCCTGCCCGACGCGGAGGCAGTCATCCTCGACGAGGCCCACCAGGTTCCCGACCTGGCGGTGCAGTTCTTCGGCGTTGCCGTCGGCAGCCGCGAACTGCAGCGCGCCGTGGACGACGTGCGCGTGGCGACGCTACCGTTCGGGGAGCCCGAGCTGCAGCGGCGCGTAGACCGGCTGGAAACCGCCGTAAAGGCGCTGCGCCTCGCCGCGCCCCGGCAAGAGGGCAGGCATCAACTGGACGAGCTGATGCCCGACATGCGTGAAGCCTTCGACGGGCTGGCGGTCACGCTCGGCGACGTCGTGCGAGGGCTCGAGGTGCTCAGCGATGGTTCGGCCGACATCGCCAAGCTGCACGAGCAGCTGCTCGGCATCGGCGAGCGGCTCGCCCTGCTGGCAAGCGCGGACAGCTGGGACGGACTGCGTTGGCTCGAGGTCAATCCGCGCAGCATTCGCATGAACCTGACGCCGCTGGATGTGTCGTCAACGCTGTCCGGGCTAATCGGCAACGGCCACCAGGCCTGGATATTCACGTCGGCGACGCTGGCGATCGGCGACGACTTTTCGCATTTCACGTCGAGAATGGGGTTGGGTAACGTTACCGGCCTGACGTTTCCGAGCCCCTACGCGCTGGCCGACAACGGCCTGGTCTATCTCCCGCCAGGACTGCCACAGCCGTCCGACCCCGGCCACACGGATGCGGTGATGGAGGCTGTCACGCCGTTGCTGAAGTTGACTCGGGGCGGGCTGTTCTGTTTGTTCACGAGCCACCGCGCGCTGAACGCGGCAAAGAAGTGGTTTCGCTCACACAGAACCCGGCTCGCCGGCCGCAAGCTGCTCGTGCAGGGTGCGGCGCCGCGCGACGACCTGCTGCGTCGCTTCCGCGATACCGGCAATGCCGTACTGCTCGGTACGGGCAGTTTCTGGGAAGGCGTCGACGTCCGTGGCAGCGCCCTGACCGTCGTCGCGATCGACAAACTGCCGTTCGCATCCCCGGCGGATCCCCTGATGATGGCGCGCCTGGAATTCATCCGCCGCGAGGGCGGCAACGGGTTCGCCGGGCACCAGCTGCCGCAGGCGGCGCTGGCGATGAAACAGGGCGCGGGCCGCTTGCTACGCGGTGAAAACGACTACGGCGTCATCGTATTGTGCGACCCGCGTATCACCTCGCGAAATTACGGCAAGACGTTTCTCGATATCCTCGAGCCGATGGGGACGACCGCTGATATCAAGGACGTCGAGCGTTTTTTCGAACGTCACGAACGATCGGGGGCTGTCGCGTGAACCTGCTGGCGCTCGATACCTCGTCGCTCGCGTGCTCGGTGGCGTTGCAGCTTGAAAACAGGGTGATTTGCCGTCACGAGGAGCAGGCCCGCGAGCACACGCGCCTGCTCGTGCCGATGATCAACGAGGTCCTGGCGGAAGGTGGCGTATCGTCCGCCGATCTCGACGCGGTCGTGCTTGGCAACGGGCCCGGTTCGTTCATCGGTATGCGGATTGCGACGTCCGTTGCCCAGGGGCTCGCT
>Ga0224504_10000728_pt1 | contig 14725 bp, 15 predicted proteins | sample SF_Oct11_sed_USG_3_FD_170160 | JGI IMG/M metagenome (GOLD analysis project Ga0224504, IMG submission 170160) | Sediment microbial communities from San Francisco Bay, California, United States - SF_Oct11_sed_USGS_24 | ecosystem: Environmental > Aquatic > Marine > Sediment | place: USA... | reverse complement strand
CATATCCAGCGCATCGTCAGACACCCCCGAAGATGTTGAAAACAGGTTCGGGTCAACTTCAAAACGACCCGCAACTGTCCGGTAATAACGCTCAATTGTGCCTCGCTTTGGTCTCTCCTCCACGAGCTCCAGGAGCCCCTCATCGACCAGCGCATCAACATGACGATAGAGTCGAGGTGCTTTCTCACCCATACCGTCGGCGACCTGTTTCGTCGTAACCGGCTTGCCCCCGAATCGCTCCAGGAGCTTGAGTTTGAACGGGTCTGTGAGAAGCTTCGCCTGTTCGAGGCGTTTGACGACGTAGGTGTCCATTCCGGTAATACCCTGTTTTTAAAGGAATAAAAAAATAATTTGACTATTCACGAAAGCGTGAATAAACTTTTATTCACGTTATTATAAATATTCATTAATTCGGAAACAATCATGATTTTCATCGACCACCTGCTCTTCCTGATTATCGCCATCGTCTTTCCGATATCGAGTTATTTCAGTTATATGGCTCTGCTTCGGCGCGTTGATGCAGGCGAACAAATCGATCGAACGAAACTTTACATGCAGACCGCCGCCGGTCACTGGGCTCTCTTTGGCGCCACGATGGCGTTGTGGATCGGCGCTGACCGGTCATGGGAGACCCTCGGCTTTGGCTGGCAGACCGACAAGCTTTTTTTCGCCGGTGTGGTACTGACGCTCGTGGTAATTGGCTTCCTTTGGGGCCAGGCTCGTCAGGTCAGCAATGCGAATGCCAAAGATCTTGCCAGGTTTCGCCAGCAATTCGGCAGGGCCGATCTTCTTGTCCCGAGAAATGGCAACGAGCTCGGTCGATTCTACGGACTGGCACTGACTGCCGGCATTGTTGAGGAGGTCCTCTGGCGCGGATTTCTGATCTGGTACCTCGGACACTTCATGCCACTGTGGGCCGCAGCGGTCTTGAGTACCGTCGGCTTCGGTGTCGCGCACAGCTACCAGGGCGTCGCCAATGTCCCCAAAATCACAATCGTCGGGGCAGCTTTCACAGGCATCTACTTGCTGACCGGCTCGCTGTGGATCCCGATGATCCTGCATACGGTTATCGATGTCATACAGGGCAAACTCGGCTATGAGGTCATTCGTCTCACGGATGAGAACGACATTACGGAAAACGACGCCGCAGTTTTGGAGACCTGATCTGTTCAATGTGTCATTGAGTAAATGACGTAATTAACTGCAAATCGATACGCCAGTGACGTCATCGGTACGGGATAGACAGGATCGTCGGCGTGCTCCCACGCATCTCCCATATCCATGTTGAAGTTGATCGCAACGACCAGTCTGCCTTCATCGTCGTGAATTCCATGCCATTCCGCCGGCCCCCAGAGCTGCGCTTCGATTTCTCCGCTGGACCCGCGGTACAGATGACGGCGTCCCGGAATCTGGGTGTCCTGATCGAGATCGTAAAGTACCTTCATCAGCGGGTGGGTCACTGGCAGTGGCGTGATCGGCCATTCCGGGAATGCACGGGTTAACGCGTCACTCATGACCTGCCAATCAAACTCGCCGTGAAAATCATCGACGACGACGAACCCCCCGCGAGCTACGTATTCCCGGAGCCGGCCAATTTCTTCGGCGTTGAGAAACCAGCGGCCGGGCTGTTGAGCAAACAACCAGGGATAGTCGAAGATGCCTTCATCAGTCAGGCGCAAATGACGGCTGTCAGCCGCAACATCAAGACTGGTGAGCCTTGAAAGGCCCCTTGTCAGGTGAAACTCGGCTTCCGGGTAGTCAATCGCCCACCATGGCCGCCATGCCCGCTGACCCTGGTTGCTGGAGTAAACCAGTCGGCCCATGTGAAATTCCGCCTCGGGATCCTCTGCCGGTTCAGCTAACGCAGTTGCTGAAATAGCGAGCAGTATCAGCGGAACTAATCTCACGATTTCTCCGTTACGGGGATTACTCCCTGACTTTCATTGCGAGAATTTCGACCTCAACGAGAAGCTCGGGTCGAAATAACGCGGCTACCTCGACGAATGTTCGAGCCGGGTACCAGCCGCCGTCTTCACGGCTGAAGAATTTGGCAAACGCCTTGTTGAAGCCGGCGAAGTCCAGCCCTTCGTCGCCGGCGACGCCATAGACATTAACACGGACAACGTTCTCCATTGACCAGCCACGCGCTTCAAGTTTCGCCTTGAACCCCTCAAGGATTGCGGTGCCCTGCGCTTCCATGTCGCCAGCCGGACATTCAGCTTTTCCGGCATCCCGAAAACCGCAACCTTCAGGCATCGCAAAGTTGATCGAACCCGAGTAAAGAAGCATCTCCGCATTCGGCGGGATCAGGATTCCACCATCCTCACCTTTTTCGAACTCCGCGGCTTGCGCTCCGGATGTCAGCAGGATCGCCATGATCAGTAACTTGAGTCTTTGCATCGTGTTCACCATATTCATTTGTTTAGATAAGCCCGTTAACCAGCCCCAGAGTAGGCGGCATGCATGGCCGAATTCAATATAATTTCGTCACGGTTGTCTCACCATACGAAGTCATGGCAGATTGACAGCCTGTTCATGAGGATATCCGGTTGCCGAAGCTAACCCTTTTCACCAGTCCCAGGGCCTGTTCCGGCGCCTGCCATATCGCACTTGAAGAATCCGGCCTGGATTACGATATCGAGCTCGTGAAAATTCGTGAGGGGCAACATTTGACTGAGGAATACCTGCGAATAAATCCCTGGGGCAAGATTCCTGCATTGCGAATCGACGACGAAGTGCTAACCGAAGCGCAGGCCATTTTAAGCTACATCGGCGACACCTCGGCTAACAATCTTCTGCCGCGGAACGACGCGCTTGCGAGGGCACGCGCGCATGAGTGGATGAACTTTCTGACCGCGACCGTCCATATTGCGTTTCGTCCTTTATTTAAACCGCAATACCTGATCGGTGACGAGAGTCTTTATCCGAAGCTTCGCGAAGTCGGAATCCCGAACCTGAAAAATACCCTTCTTGAGGTCGACCGCCGGCTGGAAAACCGGGACTGGGCGCTTGGCGACAGCTACAGCGTCGTCGATCCATACCTTCTCGTATTCTGGATCTGGAGCCAGCGCGATGACGTCGTCCCTCATGTCGCGGACATGCCCAACTGGCGGGCCCACGCGGAGCGCATATTCAATCGACCAGCAACCTGGCGCTGCCTCAATATTGAGGGTGTTACGAAGAACAATATCTCCGACCCGTAAAGACGCTTCCAGCCATTGCGCCAACGTCCCGGACCCTCTATAAATTCAATCGAGTACCCAGGGGGAGAGACTCATGAAGTGCCTACTGGCTTTGACGGCCGCAATAATTCTCGTTTTTGCCGTGCCGCAGCAATCCGCTGCACATCATTCGGTATTTGCCGTTTACGACATCAACGACTCTGTGACCATTGAAGGTGTTATCACCGAAGTCTGGTTCAAGAGTCCACATATCAGGATCTACGTCGAGGTTACTGGCGAAGATGGAAACAAGGTTGTCTGGGACACCCATGGCCACAATCCGTCGGCCTTGCGACGCCGCGGCTGGGTCCGCGACACGCTGAACGTAGGCGAGAAAATTACAATGAGCGGTGACCCGACGTATGACGGTTCGCCGAAGATGTTTATTCGCACCATCACTCGCGAAGATGGATCCATGCTCGAAAACAAGGTGGGCAACTAGATGAACGCCAGGACCAGTGCGTTTGTCCTCCTGCTGATCGCCTCACCGGGGCTTAGTGCCGAGTCCGACTTCGTTGGTAAATGGGACCTGACCCTGAAGGAAGGCCGCATGACCAAGGAGGGACTCCTTGAAATTCGTGCCACAGACGATGGCTACGCCGCCTGGGTGGAGGGTGGAATTGCGCCGCTGATCATTGATGGCGACCGGATCGAAGTCGGCATCGACGACCGCGCGACGACGGGTGGTCGCCTGGTTCGTTACCTGCGTGGCAACCTCAAAGATGGCGAGTTGTCCGGCGACTATGGTCCGGAGCAGGAACCGACGCCCGAAGAGCTGGCGTTGTGCAAGCGTCTGCCGCTAGCGTGCATGGTCCCTACCGGCACATGGATGGCAGTACCCCATGTTCCGTTTGACACAACGGCAGAACCGCACCCGGTTGACCTCAGCGGTGCCTGGAGCATCACCGCCCGGCTCCTCAACAAATACACGAGTGACCTGACGGCAGCCGGCCAGGCCTGGCAAGACGAATATGACGTCAAAATGGACCTGCCCGGCCAGCGCTGCCAGGCGGCGGGCCTGGTCAACGGCTGGGGATTTCGTGGCAACGACCCGGAAATATTTCAGTCCGACACGAAGATCACCATGGTGACCGGAAACGAGGTCCGCCGTATCTACCTCGACGGCCGGCAACCCCCCGAATATACGGACTGGTATCCAATGGGATTTTCCTCCGGACACTGGGAGGGCAACACGCTGGTCGTCGAAACAACGTACCTGCAGCCGTCCGTTCGCGAATGGATGGGTGAACCGGTGGGCGAAAATGCGCGTGTTATCGAACGCTTCTGGCTCGACGAGGAAAACGATCAGCTGGTTGGCGTCCTTACGCTCCTTGATCCTGATAACTACAACGAGCCGCCAATGAAACACGCCCGCTGGCGCCGAGCACCAGACGATCAAATCCGTTTTCCGAGCTTATGCGATCCGGATTCCTTCTACCGGGAACTCTATGACGACGGCAAAATGGACGAATACTGGAAACGCTCGGACAGGCGGTTCTGAAGGGAATACGTTCTGCTATCATCCGCGCTGCACGGAACTGACCGAACCCCATAGCTGTCAGTCTATGTGGGGTCTGCGGGCAAATCATCACGCGCGAGTCGCCGCGACAATCACCAAGTGATCAATCCTGGAGCCATTTAGGTTGCGTCAGAAACTGTTAAGCACAGTGCTTCTGCTGGTAGCAGGCGCCGCAGCGAATAATTCGGCTGCGCAATTTGCCAATATGGTCGAACTCGGGGTCGATGGTGCCGAGCCCATTCGCCTCCTTCGCGTGAATGCAGAAGACGTCGATATGCAGATGGACGGCCGACTGGACGAGGCTGTCTGGCAGCGCGTCGAGCCCGTCGGTGAACTGCTGGTGATCGAACCGGATACTTTAGTCAAACCCCCTTATACGACGATCACGCGGATTTTTTACACTGGCGACGGCATTTACGTGTCCTTCGACATGGAGCAGCCGGAAGAAACGATCATCGAGCGGGCAGTGCCGCGAGATGCTTTTGACGTCAACCGCGACAATGTTGGATTTACCCTCGACACATCGGGAGACGGTCGTTACGGATACTGGATGAACCTGTCCCTGGGTGGTGCCGAAATGGACGGAACGATCCTGCCGGAACGCCAGTATGGCCGGGATTGGGATGGCGCCTGGTATGGCGCAACCCAGCGCACCGAGAACGGCTGGGTGGCGGAGTTCTACGTTCCCTGGTCACAAATGGCCATGCCGAAAGCTGACCAGCAGCGACGAATAGGGATCTACGTCAGCCGCAAGGTCGCCCACCTCAATGAGCGGTGGGGCTGGCCTGGACTGACGAATACGCAGCCGCGCTTCATGAGCGCAATGCAACCGCTCGCTCTGGAACAAGTCGACCCGCGTCAGCAATGGAGTGTTTTCCCTTATGCGTCGGGGACGCTGGACCGGGTCGACGACGAGGGAAAATTCAAAGTGGGCGCAGACCTGTTCTGGCGGCCCTCCACGAATTTCCAAATGACAGCAACCATCAACCCGGATTTCGGCGCCGTAGAATCCGACAATGTCGACATCAACCTGACTGCCGACGAAACGTTTTTCCCGGAGAAACGGCTGTTCTTTCTTGAAGGCCAGGAAATATTCGATATCAGCGGCAGCGAGGGTCAGTTCGGCCAACAACCGCTAACCATCATAAACACTCGGCGCATAGGCGGGCGACCTCGCGAGCTTGACCTCCAGGATGGTGTTGAGCTGAGCGATCGACAGGAACTGAAGCCAGCCGACATCATTGCTGCGACGAAGGCAACCGGCCAGATCGGCTCGTTTCGCTATGGCTTCCTGGCCGCCGTGGAAGACGACACGGACTACATCGCAAGTGACGATCAATACTATTCCATGCCCGGCCGGGATTTCGGCGCCTTCAGGTTGCTGTATGAAGACAGCATCGGCGCCGCCTACCGGGGGATTGGCTGGATTTCGACGCTTGCCGCACATCCGGATGCGGACGCCACGGTTCACGCCGCAGACTTCCACTACCTGACGACCAGCGGCAAATGGAGTTTTAATGGGCAGGCCGTCTATTCAGATCTTGACGAAGACGGTGCCGGCAGCGGCTTCCTTGCTGACGCAACCTATACGCCAAGACAGGGCCTCGAACACAAAATCGCCGTGTCATTGCTCGACGATAAAATTGATGTGAACGATTTTGGCTACCAACGGCGCAACGATGCGAAAAATTTCAACTACCGGCTGAACTGGACGAAATCGGGACTGGAGATGATCCGCGACTTCAAGCTCAACCCGTTCATCCGCTATGAGGTCAACGGCGAGGGATACCGGACCGACATTGGGATCGCCACAGGCTGGGACATTACGCTGAATAACCTGCATTCTATCGGTGGATTTATCGGCTACTTCCCTGAGCGTTACGACGACAGAAACAGTTTCGACAACGGTACCTTCAAAGTTCGCAGCCGCGTGTTCAGCGATCTCAGTTTTCGCACCGACACATCCAGGCCGGTCAGTTTCTTTGTCCGGGCAGGCACTCGACCTGAGAACCTTTACGGGACGTCAATCGAGTCCCAGGTCGGCGTCACCTGGCGTCCACGGGAAAACCTCAGTTTTGAACTAAACGTCCGGCACAAAGACTACAACGGCTGGCTGCTGCACCAGGATGATGAAAACTTTACTTCGTTTAACGGGCCGCAATGGCAACCGCAGCTCAGCCTGGATTTCTATCCGTCATCAAAACAGCAACTCCGCTTAGCCATGCAATGGATCGGCATTCGCGCAGTGGAAGACAGGTTTTACGTACTACCGGACGGGACGACGGACTTGATTGAGGTGCCCAAGGCGCCCGGTGCCGAAGCGGATGATTTCAGCGTTTCGCAACTCAACTTTCAGATTCGATATCGTTGGCAGATTGCGCCCTTGTCAGACCTGTATATCGTCTACACGAAAGGCGACAGAAAAAAGACAGACTTAACGAGTTTTGGCGATATGTTCGACGACAACTGGAACGACCCGCTGGGCGACTTCCTGATCATCAAACTGAGATATCGACTAGGGTCCTGACAACAACGATGCAATGTGTGCGAGCGAAGGTCGGTGGTCTTTGTAGTCTCGCGTGACTGTCGTCAATTCACCGTCCCTTTCAAAAACAAGCGACGGAAATCCGTCGATGGGCGAATTTCGAGCAAGCTGAACCTGTTGCCGCAGAGCTTGCTCAATATCATCTGACCGGATATCGCTCGCAAATCTTCCGCTATCAAGGCCCAGTTCTGTCGCGAGCGTTTCAAGCGTATCGAGGTCTGAAGGGTTCATCGCACGCAGGTAATAGGCGCGCTGAATTGCGTCAATCATTTCATCGTATTTGTCCTGGTTACCGGCGGCGAGCACCGCTCGGCAGGCAGGATACGTTGAGCGTCGTGGTTTGCATTTTGTCCAGAAGTCGAAATTGAATTCCGTGCCAAGCATTCCTTGTATTCGTTTCCAGCCCTGCGGCAGTTTTTCCAGAAGCTCAGGCGGCATTGGCTGATCCGAGTCCGGAGCGAGGCCACCCACAATTTTTACGAGGCGAACTGAATCAGGGAGCTCCGCAAACAAGCGGTCCGAAACGGGCCGAAAGCCCCAGCACCAGGAGCACATCGGGTCATGAAAGAAATACAGTACGGGTTTAGCCAGCCGCCTGAACCCGGTCCGACTTCAGGCTCTGCAACCGCCGGCAGGCGTCTTCAATGACGTCATCTTCCTTGGCAAAGCAGAACCGGACGATCGTCTCACCTTCGATGCCTTTGAAAAAGGATTCGCCGGGAACACTGGCAACGCCTGTTTTTTCAAGCAGGTGCATTGCTCGTTCCTTGCTGTTCGCTCCGGGCAGTGAAGAAACGTCGGCAAGCACGTAGTAGGCGCCCTGCGGAACACACGGAGTCAGACCAACGTCGTCCAGCGCGCCGCACAAGACTTCCCGCTTTTTCCGATATTTCGCGGCGAGCTTTTCGAAGTACTCGTCATCGAGTTCAGCAATGCCGGCCGCCGCACCCATCTGCAGTGGCGTCGGCGCGCACACGTAAACCAGGTCGCTGAAATTGCCGATGGCTTCGGCCCACTTCGCATCGCAGATCGCGTAACCGATTCGCCAACCGGTAATACTGAAGGTCTTGGAAAGGCCCGATATGGTTATTGTCCGCTCCCACATGCCTGGCAGAGATGCAGCGCTGATGTGCTCCATATCATCGAAAATAAAATGTTCATAGATCTCATCTGTAAAAACGAACAGATCATGGCGTTGGCAGAATTCAGCGATCATCTCGAGCTCGGCTCGCGTCCACACTTTGCCCGAAGGGTTTGAAGGAGTATTGACGATGATTGCCTTCGTCCGGCTCGTGACGGCGTTTTCAAGATCCTCCATCGAAAACGACCAGTCGGGCGCTTTTGTTTTCACAAACACGGGAACCGCTTCCGTCGCAATCAGGGTGGACTCGTGATAGCTGTAATACGGCTCGAAAAGGATCACTTCATCGCCAGGTTCAAGCAGAGCAAGACACGAACAATATAGCGCGCCGGTCGCGCCTGAACTGACGACAACGTTTGTTTCGGGATCCACGTCCAATCCTGCCCGGCGACGATATTTGTCTGCCAGCGCATTGCGCAATGGCGCGGTGCCGTCGTGCCGTGAATAACTGTTCTCGCCTCTGTCGATCGCGGCCTTGGCCGCCTCAACAACCGGGGCTGGAACCGCCAGATCACAAACGCCCTGCGACAGGTTGACGCCGCCAACACGTTCACATTCAACACTCATAGCCCGCAATTCGGACTTTCTAACCCATTCATGGCGGGAACTTAATTTTAGTGACATATCTCTAATATTCCATTGTTTAGACGATTCTCGGGCAGCTCGAATTCCGGTCAGGCCAGCGGCCCGCAGAGAATTCCATGTAGAATAATCACAGGCAAGCCAACAATGTACAAGCATATGAACAAATTATTGATCGCAGGGCTTCTCATCCTATGGAACCTGCCGGCCGCGTCCCAGGAAGAGGAACCGGTATTCACTGAAGAATCGACGAATTGCATCGACCTTCACCGGGTTCGGCGTACGGAAGTAGTCGACGACAAGAACATTCTTTTTTATATGAGTGGCAATGTTGTCTACCACAACATTTTGCCTCGCCAATGCAGCGGGCTTGCACGTGAAGACCGATTTTCGTACAAAGTGTCCATCAACAGACTCTGTCGCCTGGACTCAATCGCGGTGTTGTATGGCAGCGGAACCGGCGGATTGCGCGAAGGCAATCGGTGTGGACTCGGGATGTTTCACAAGACTACCAAAGAGGATGCGGAAGCATTCAAAGAGGGCCTGAAACGCGGACCCGAAGCAAAACCGCTGCCTATGCCCGAGCCCGGGGAAGTCGACGACGAGAACGACGAAGCCGCCGATCCGCAATCTGACTGAAACCTACAGGCTCCGGTCGAAAGATGCAGTCTTTATGAGTGCGAAAACAGGCATTCCCGGCTTCAGGCCGAGCTCCGCGATCGCATGACGTGTCAATTGAGCCTTTAGCGGCACACCATCAATACTCACAGAAACCGTCGCGAATGCGCTGCCCTCTAGTGGCACGACTTCGGTCAGTATTCCGCTGAGTACGTTTCGAACGCTGATTCCCTGCGGTTCAGTGGTTGCAAGTACTACATCACCGGCTCGTATCGATAGCCTCACACTGTCAGCATTTGCAGCACCTGCAATAAGTGGCACTGTGAGGTGTTGACCATTGTGTGCGACACGAGTCAGGTGCAATTCATGAAGGTGCTCCACCACCGTGACATGGAGTATCGTGACCGCTTCAAACGGCATGCTGGATAATTGCAGATTGTCGTGACTCAGAATGCTGCTGGCGGGCCCCGTTGCACATATTTTTCCGTTTTCAAGCACGACGACATTGTCTGCGAGGCGAGCCATTTCATTCACGGCGTGACTGACATAGATAGTGGGAATCCCGAAGCGCTTCGGCAGTTGCTCGAGATATGGAAGAATCTCACTCTTGCGTCCAACATCGAGTGCAGCCAGCGGCTCGTCCAGCAGAAGCAGCCCCGGCTGGGTTAGCAGGGTCCGCCCGATAGCGACCCGCTGGCGTTCACCTCCCGAAAGTTCATTCACATTTCTCTTTAACAAAGACTCAAGATCGAATGCCGAGACAACTTCCTCATAGGAAATCTCCCGGTCGGAACGATCGCTACGCGAATGGGAATAGTGCAGATTTCCGGCAACATCCAGATGCGGGAACAGCCGCGCATCCTGAAACACGAAGCCGACAGGACGCTGATGTGGAGGAACACATATGCCATTCGCAGTTTCGAGCCACGTATCTCCGCCAAATTGCAAAGTACCCTCTGCGGCGGATTCAAAACCCGCAATGGCCCGCAACAATGTACTTTTGCCACTGCCGCTTGGCCCAAACAATCCCGTGACGCCAGCGAGATTAATGTCCTGGTCAACAGCAAGATCAAAGCCCGGGAAATTCACGCGAATCCGGAGTGAAAGACTATTGGCCGCAGAATCAGACATTGAGCCGCCCTCCCCGTCGCAACGAATACACGAATAGCAGAACCGCGAAAGCTGCCACCAGCAGACCGGCAGACAGAACGTGCGCTTCACCATAGTTCAGCGTTTCTACGTGTTCGTAAATGGCGATAGAAATGACGCGCGTCTTGCCGGGAATATTGCCTCCCACCATCAGGACCACACCGAACTCACCAATGGTGTGTGCAAAAGACAATACGGCGGCCGTTATAAATCCCCGGCGTGAAAGCGGCACTACAACAGAGAAGAATGCATCGAGCGGACCGGCCCGGAGACTCCCGGCTGCCTCGAGAGGCCCGCGGCCTATGGATTCAAAGGAATTCTGCAGCGGCTGCACCATGAACGGCAAGGAGTAGAAAATTGATGCGATGACCAGGCCACTGAACGAGAACGTCAGCGCGTCACCGGTAACCTGAAGCCAGAACGAGCCAACAGGTGACGCAGGGCCAAGCGCAATCAAAAAGTAGAAACCAAGTACCGTCGGCGGCAGCACTAACGGCAACGCAGTTACGGCCTCAATTGCTGGCTTGAACCTGGAGTCGGTCCCGGAGAGCCACCACGCAAGTGGTGTACCAATCAGCAACAGGAATACCGTGGTCACGCCCGCGAGCGCAAGTGACAGCCAAAGAGGACCCAGGTCAGGCATCCAGCTAGTTTACGCCGTAGCCCAGTGAAACCATCATGTGCCTGACGGTATCGCTTTGCAGAAATCTCAGGAATTCGGTCGCTGCGGTGTTATCGGCACCGTGAACCAGCAGAACGGCGTCCTGTCGTATTGGCGCGTGGAAGTCAGTCGGCACCGGCAGGTAGGCACTGCGAAACCCGCCGTCAGCGGCCAGCACACTCGACAGAGCAACCATCCCGACCTGGGCGTTGCCGGTGACAACCAGTGTGAATGTTTGACTGACGTTTTCACCAAACACCAACTTATCCGAAACCGTCTCCCAGGCACCTATCGCCTTGATCGCTTCCTGCGCGGCGACGCCATAAGGTGCCAGCGAAGGATTGGCGATGGCGAATTTCCTGATGGCTGACTGCAACGCTGTTTGCTGCAGACCGTCTTGCCGGAATTCGCTCTCCGAAGCCAGTAATGCCAGCCGGCCCGTGGCATAGGTAAATCGACTGCCCGTAACGGCGTGGCCGGCTTTCTCTAGCAGCGACGGCCTTTCCTGGTCGGCTGCAAGGAGTATGTCGTATGGTGCGCCGTTAACAATTTGTGCATAAAGCTGTCCCGTCGAGCCACTGACAATCGTGATCGAGTGCGACGTCGTTGATTCGAACACACCGACGATAGTGTTAAGCGCGGCGCGGAAATTGCTTGCAGCAGCGACGGTAGCCTCCTCCGCAGCGATCCATGTCGGCATCAGCAGGATGGTCAGAATTGCGATCTTCATACCTACCTCCTGTCGATGCGATGCCAGTTACGAGTAGGCGTGCGTTGCTTTTGCCAGCCATAGTATGGATGTTTCGCCAGCAATTTCCTGTCCCGAAAAATAAACATCAATATCCCGCCGGCAACAAAGCCACCAATATGCGCCCAAAATGCAACTCCTCCTCCTTCAGCACCATAGGATGCGACTCCGCTCAGCACCTGGACCAGGAACCAGTAACCGAGCATGAGGAAAGCAGGCACCGCGAATGTTGTCACATAGATCACGAAAATGAACAACATATGTACATGAACCCGCGGGTACAACAGGACATAGGCACCCATTACTCCACCGATTGCTCCTGAGGCACCGACCATCGGAACCGCCGAATCCGGATTCGACGCAACCTGAATAGTCGTCGCAGCCAATCCGCAAAGCAGGTAAAACGCTGCAAATCGCGCGGGGCCCATGGCGTCTTCAACATTGCCGCCGAATATCCACAGGAACCACATATTGCCAATAATGTGCATCCAGCCACCATGCATAAACATGGACGTAATGGTGGTATGCCAGCTGCCGGAATCACTGAGCACACAGACACTCTCGGGCCCAATTGGCAGGCGTGTTCCGGCAGGAACCATTTGCGTCAGTTCGCCAGGAATCAATCCAAATTTACAGACTGATCCTGCGAGAGCGGGATCGCTGCCCATACCTTGCAGCAACACCCAGGCGGCGATGTTTAACGCGACAATGAGAAAGGTCGCGTACGGCGTCAGTATCTGGGGATTGTCATCGCGGATCGGGAACATCGCGGGCGCCGTTCAGCGAGTCAGGCAGAAACCTGTTGTGGCCGAGATGGTCGCTCTGCCCGGACCCAGGCAAATGCTTCCGCAAGTTTCGCTGACTGATTGCCGTTCATGGCTGCCACGTTTACGCGCGCATTCGGCAACATATAGATATGAAAATGCTGTTCTACCAGGAACTGCTCGTCTTCGCTGATGGGCAAGCAGGAAAACATCCCGTGCTGCCGCTCGATAAAGGACGCGTCAAAACCTGGATTGGCGCTTTCGATAGTTTCTCTAAGCGCTTTGCGCATCGACACAACATGATGTCGAATTTCATCCAGTTCCGACCGCCAAATTTGCTCGAGTTCCGGTGTGGAAAGAATTTCATGTACAACGGCAGCGCCATGGTTTGGCGCCATGAAATATAGCTGTCTTACCGTGTCTCGGAGTTTGCGCCGCACGCTTTCAATGTCTTTCGCGTCTTTTGAAACGATGACCGAAAGAATGCCTGCTCTTTCACGATAGATACCGAAAGACTTTGATGACGATACTGTCAGCAACAACTGCGGCACTTTTGCCGAGATCAGTCTGAGCCCTGCAACATCTTCGTCAATTCCTTTTCCGAATCCCTGGTAGGCGACATCAACAAATGGAACAGCGCCGGTTTCGACAACGAGGTCGGCGAGCGAGTCCCATTGCTCAATGGTGAGGTCCTGCCCTGTCGGATTGTGACAACAACCATGTAGCAACAAGAGGTCGTTTTCATTCATGGAGCGAAGATCTTCAAGCATGCCAGCAAAATCCAGCGTTGAACCTTGCTGATCGTAATAGCGATAAGTTCGCACCTGAATGCCGGCTTTTTCGAAGAATTCCAACTGGTGCCCCCATACGGGCTCGGAAACCCAGACAACTGATTCTTCGGAAAGACTGTGGACAAACTCGGCGCCGGCACGCAACGCGCTGCCCGCACCGGGCGTCTGTGCGGAAACGATTCGCTCCTCGAGGAGCACCGGATGATCCGCACCAAGAACCAGCTCCGCGATGTCGCGACAATAATCAAGATTGCCAAGCGGCGACATGTATGACTTCGGGAGATCGCGTTCGAAAAGCTGCTGCTCCGCTTTTCGCACTGCCCGCATAACCGGCACCTTGCCGGAATCATCGCGAAAGACGCCAATACCGAGATCGATCTTGTCCGGGCTCGGGTCTCCGGCCAGGCGAACGAACATCGCCTCAATAGGGTCGTTTGTGTAGTCGCGCAATTCTTTGAACATCGTGGGTACCGGCAATATTTGTTGACTTCGATAGTCAATCACATCCGGGCAGGAAACGGTACCGCTCAGGAGGGCTCACCCAAGACCAGGTGCTTATTCCGGGCGAGGACAAAGGAACGTCCAGAACTCAGCAGTACAAACCGGCCCTGTCAGCCTTGCAAAATCAACTAGTCGACGCCTGGGCGATTGTCGGATGGAGTGGTTCTTCTTATTGCAGGCGCAATGGCGCCTTGACGCCGCGGCCGGCGGCACACCTCGTCGGCCCGAATCCTACGGATTGTATGTTCGGTGATGCTGCATTCCTGTTGCCATGCGCCGTACTCTGCGTTCCGCGTCATGCACGGTCATACAACGGCAGCTTTCCGGATTGGTATTGCTGCTGCACCATTTCACCTGGCTGGAATGGCAGGCCATCTCTTCTGGCAGAGTGGTCTCGGTCAAGACGCCCAGTCGCTCGTAACGCACCGGTCCGGCATTCTTTGAATGCTTACCGGATATTCCGCCGTCAACCGCACACCCCGATA
>Ga0224504_10000726_pt1 | contig 14734 bp, 14 predicted proteins | sample SF_Oct11_sed_USG_3_FD_170160 | JGI IMG/M metagenome (GOLD analysis project Ga0224504, IMG submission 170160) | Sediment microbial communities from San Francisco Bay, California, United States - SF_Oct11_sed_USGS_24 | ecosystem: Environmental > Aquatic > Marine > Sediment | place: USA... | reverse complement strand
CAGCTAGACCGGTACCAATGGTTGGCTAACCAAGAAAAGGCAAATCAGGCGAAAGCCTGAGACGCAACGCCACGGGTCCTCGTTTCCTTCAGAGAAGAAATGAATGTCTCCCCGAAGGACCCTAAGATCGCCGGGTTGCCAATTGATTAAAGCTAATCAATGGGGAGAGGCGATTTCATGCAGCACAGAAGAATCTTTAGCTTACTAGCCATTACATTTTCTTTATTTTTTGGAATAAGTGAGGCTGAGGCAGCATCTGACGAACACCTCACCGATCTTGATCGACAAATTCCATTTGCACTGGCTATTCGCGGTGGTGTGAGTCTCGGCTCCTACGAGTCGGGTTTCAACTGGGCGTTACTTCAGTATTTGAAGACCTTGCGCTTCGATCGCAGCAATGGCGAACAGAGCTACATTGAACTACGAGCGACCAGTGGTGCGTCAGCCGGTTCTATAAATGCGCTTTTGTCTACGATTTCGTGGTGCATCGATGACAGCAAGCTTCGGGCGGGTGATCTGTTTCCCGACAGCGTAGGCGACAACATTCTGTTTGATACCTGGCTGGATATGGGTTTCGAAGAACTGCTTCCCAAGGCAGTCGATTCCCCCGAGTATTATCGCGCCGACGACGGTGTCCTGACGCGCAACGCCTTCCGAAAAACGATCTCCAGGATGCAAAGCCTGCTGGACACCAGTGCCTTTCGCCCGGGGTGTGAAGTTCAGTTTGGTGTGCTGGTCACACGTGTGGATGCGGCCGAAAAGGATATTGCCGGCGTGCGAGTGCACAACCAGCGCTTCGTTGTTCCGCTGACTTTGCGGGTAGACCGTTCGGGGTATGCCAGCTTTGTCAGTTGCCTCGTAGATAGTGAAGATCCGGCATTCGGCAACGTCATGTATCTGCAGGGTAGACGGACTGGCAAGGCCAACTGTCCAATACAGCACGATACGCAAGCCGTCATCGATGCGATTGAGGCTTCAAGTGCATTCCCGATCGCATTCGGTCGGAAGCACATTGAATACTGTGAATCCGTTGCCGAAGACGAGATGCCTCCCATCTCTCAGGTTGGGATATGTCCGGAAGGCATGCGGCCGGCGCTTGACGAATTCATTGATGGCGGTCTGTTTGACAACATACCGCTGGGTGTTGCCAAAGCGCTTGCGGAGCCGGGGCCATGGGATGACGGGCCACGATCATCCTGGAAAATGTCGGGGCGGCGGTTCAATTACATCTACCTGGATCCAACAATACGTCGGTCTGTGCAGCAGAAATACGGAAGCGCCATTATCGGCGCTGAGACGGAACCAGCCGATGAAGACGAAGAGCCGGATGAGATTACCTACGGGCTGCGCAGTCAGCTGAGGTTCCTTGGCGGAGCTATCGAATCAAGCCGGGATTACGAGCTTTACAATCTTCTCCGAGGCGGCGACTGGACCAACCAGGTCGTGGCGCATGCCGACAGACTTTCCGATGCCATTGAGGAGCGTTTCCCTGGTCTTACTCTGGACGAGCCGGAGCTTGATCATTTGCAGGATGCCGTACCCGAATGCGACGCGTTATTTGACCGTGACTGGGAGGGTGTGGAAGGACCGCGACACGATGTTATCAATGCAGCGAACAAGTGCATCATGGCGCGCGCCTATATCCTGGAACTCGAGTACAGAGGTACGCCGCTCGATCAGCAGCTGAAGCCCTGCAGCGAGATAACCCGGCAACGAGAACTCCTGATCGACTGGATTATCAGGCTTGCCGCCTACGTTGGAGAGGACCGACTGGCTGTCGTTGCCAGTCGTTCCAGAAATGACAAGCTGGGTGACCGGCGCATTCTTTTATCAAGCCGGTTCTCGCCTGTCATCGGCGAAATGATGGGCGCATTTGGTGGTTTTGTTGATCGCTCGTTTCGCGAGTATGACTACTACGCCGGCATTTATGATGCCGTTTGGGGCATTGCGAACTTCATCTGCGAGCGTCACCCCGATCACAATGCCTGCATGGCTGAGAATATCCAGCAGACGTACCTGGCATTGGGGATTCAGGATAATCGCCCGGCACAGACGGTGTTTCTGTACTTGCTTGGACGAGAGTTTGTGGACGCGTCAGGGCCAAAAGACGATTTCGCATGGACGAGAACCTATGCCGATCAGCCCACGGACCAGAATATGCTGGCTATCGCCAAAAGTCTGTTTGGCGAACCGATCGCGGCCGATGAGACTTCTCACAAGGCCCCCAACATGACGGAGTTCATCACAACGCTGGTCAATCAGGACTACGATTCGAGCGATTCAAGCGCCTTCCTGCAGAGAATATTCAAACTCAGGGACCAGAATGAGTTGACCTGGTATTACCCGCTGACATTACGCGCCAGCAATCGATTGCTCATACTGGAACGAAAAGAAAACAAGGTCATGGGCGGCGGCGATGTCTATAGTGCGGGACTCTCACTGGGTGCCTTGTACGTGCATTCCTATATGCAGGAGGAGGAGCTAACACTTAACGTTTCCACGGCACCGGACTATTCCTGGCAATCCTGGCTGCCGGACGAGATCGCGGTGGATGCACGCAATGGCGGACTGGACCTGTCCTGGTACCAGGGACGCCGAATAGGCAGTGAAGGTTGGCGTTGGGATGTGAAGTTCACGCCGATCCAATTGAACCACTCGGGCGGATCCCGCGACGACTACGTCTGGTTCTCACAGACGGACTTTCTAATCTCGAAGAAAACCCATGGTGCCCTCAGCGCATTCGGTATGGGGCCCTCCCTCAGCTGGACCTGGAAGCAATGGCCAAACTCAGAGCAGTTGAACGTCGGTGCCATGATGTATGTGGGATTTATCGAAGACAAGGTGAGGCTTTCGGTCGGCAAGACAAGCTTTCGAGACGAGTTTTCCGGCGGCAACTATTTCGTCAATATTGGCATCAACGATGTGCCGGGCTTCGTCTATTGGGGATTGTCCGGGGCGCGCGGTTCCTGGTGGGCGTCAGAGTCCGAGTGGTAGCATGGTGTGACAAAATTGTGACAGATACAATTCAGAACAAGAAAAAAGGCTTAGAATAATTCCTAAGCCTTTGTTTTATTTGGTGGTGATGGGCACTACCCTATTTATCATTTAACTAGCTGTTTTTTTAAATAGTTTAGTAAATCCAATGTCATAAGTTGCCTCCAGAGTTGCCCCCAACGTGGAGTAGAAGTATCTAGATATGGGTCCCATCCAGAGGGTACGGGGGGGCAAATTCTGAAAACGGGATTACAGTCATAACCCCGCTCGTCATAGCACTACAAAACAAAAGGGGAATGCTCGCAAAATATTTCTATCTTTAAACAAGAAGTTCCTAACGACTTTGGTTACGCAACGGCTAGAGTAAGTCAATGCGGAATATGCACGTAATACCTGAAGTGAAACTCATGATGAGCGCTTTGAAATTGGTGGCTCTAGTGAGATTACTGCTGGTCGTAGCGATTCTCAGCCTGGGCTATTGCAGTCTTGCGAAGGCGGACGATGGACAATCCGTAGAACGGGGTTTCGGTAATTGTGCGCAGACCTGTCTCTCAGTCATTGGCGGCGAATACCTCCGGTAACAGATTTGGTATCTTTGAAAGCAGGCTTGTTCGGCAACCTATGTTGAAAGGCCATTAGTAAACTCGATGATCGTGAGTCCAATGTCCGCTACCCGTAACAGCTGACGTTCATAGGCCGGGGGGAGTATCCAAGCTAGGGATTTTGCCTCGACACCGAAGCGTGCCTTTTTCCTTTGCTAAATCCGTAGAAAAAAAGTTTTCGGCTCTAAAATGCGATCAAATTGTGCCTTTGGGAGCTTGGTATCGTGGATTATCGTGCCTAAAAAGACGCAAGGTTAGCCGAGGTCCGCAGTAAAAAAGCGAGCAGAATTAGGCGTAATCGATTTAAGTAAGTTGCTGTCGGGAACTGAGCTTTGCGGAGGTCCGCGCCGAAAAGGTAGTGAGAATCGTCGAGGTTCGGCACTAAAAGGGAACTTAGGACTGCACAGGTTCGTACCTAAAATGAACCAAGGTCCGAACAAGCCCGAACGTAAAAGGACGGTAAGATCGGCACTATCCGGAAAGAAAAGGAAAATGTCTGCTTTCATCCAAAGCAATGGTATGGACTCCTCCTCCCCTTAACGGCATCTAGGTGCCAAACTGGTAAGCGATACCACCAGCAAACGGAAAGGAGGAGTCGGCATGAAGCTTAGTAGAGTTGGCGTAGATTTGGCAAAGAATGTTTATCAATTGCACGGTGTAGATCGGTCCGGCAAGACGGTCTGGAAGCGTCGCCTGAAACGTCATCAATGGTTCCAGGTGCTATTGGATACAGCGGGACCCGAGTGTGAGATTGGCATGGAGGCGTGTGCTGGTGCTCATCACTGGGGTCGGCAGTTGCAGTCAAGAGGCTACACGGTGAAGTTGATTCCACCGCAGTTCGTGAAGCCCTACGTGAAGAGCAATAAGAGTGATGCCAAGGACGCTGAGGCGATTTGTGAAGCAATGGGTCGACCGAACATGCGCTTTGTGACGGTCAAGCGAGTTGAGCAACAGGACATCCAGGCGACGCACCGGGTCCGTGCAGAGTTGATGACGCAACGCACGGCCAAGGCCAACCAGATCCGCGGCTTAGTGGCCGAGTACGGCCTGGTGGCACCGAAGCATCTGAGCTCACTTCGTGCAGCGATCCCGTGCTGGTTGGAAGATGCGGAGAACGGGTTGACGGGTGACTTCCGTGCCTTGTTGCAAGGCGTGTGGACGGATCTTCTTCTACTCGATGATCGTGTTGGTGAGATGGATCAGAAGATCAAGCAACTCGCCGATAACAACGAAGACTGTGTTCGATTACAGCAACTGCGTGGTGTCGGTCCGATGACATCCACGGCCATGATCGCCACGGTGGGCGACGCCCGACAGTATCCGAAGAGTCGCCAGATGGCGGCGGCGATAGGCATCACCCCCAAACAACACAGTTCCGGAGACCGAGATCGCCTGCTCGGTATCAGTAAACGCGGTGATGTTTATCTTCGTACGTTGATGATTCACGGCGCCAGGGCGGTGGTGGCCCGAGCAAAACACAAAGACGATCGGCTCAGCCGCTGGGTGACCAACATCGCGAACAAGAAACATCCGAACGTGGCAGCAGTGGCACTAGCCAACAAGACTGCACGCATGGCCTGGGCTATGCTGCGGCATGGAACAGATTACGACCCTGACTTCGCGATACGCTGAGACAGGAATCAAAAGGAAACCCTCCAAGACGATTGCTTAAGCAAACTGAATGATGGCAAACAGGTTAGACCGGCGTCGGCTAAACCCGGGAATGTCCACGTACGTAAAGTACGACAAAGCGATTGGGAGCCGATGCGCGAATAAACCATTATGGCCCGGCATCAACGTAATGAATGCCAACTTATGAGGCCGAATATACGTATGCAGTCGTGCCATGAATGCCAGATCAGCTTGCTAGCAAATGAGGAGGAGTCCATATACGGACATTCGTGTTCGTGTTGTATAAACCCAGACTAATTCCAGTTAAGTACTTCCCAGAATTGACAGTGCGACCTATTAGCCCACAATCAGTTTCGCGATAAAGGCAAACCTGACCAAAGTCAGGGACGCAAAGCCACGGGTCCTCGTTTCCCTCCCGACGTTCGTCGGCAGGACCCCAAGATTGCCGGGCTGCCGCGACAGATATTTTCTAAACGGAGCATCGAGATGAAAATCCTGAGACGCATGACGGTCGCGTTGTTAGCGCTGTTGCCACTTATGACCGGGATAGCCTTAGCGGATACCGAGCACGGCTATTCACGCATCTTTATCTTCGGTGCCAGCTTCATGGATCCCGGCAACCATTTCGCCGTGACCGGTGAGACTGCGCACCCACCTTTCGAGCCAATAAATTTCGCCAGTTATGGCGTTGGCGGGCATCGCCCCACCAACGGTCACACCTGGGTCGAAGTGCTGGCGCAGGAAATGGGGCTGAACGACTGGTCCAAACCAGCCTATCGTGATCCGGCCTTCGGCAACTATGCCTTTAGCTACGGGCGTGCACGTGACGTCACACCCGACCCCGTGGAGGCGAGCCTGTATGACCAGGTGATTTACTGGAAGGCAAACGGTTTTTGCACCGGAAGTCCAATGCATCCAATGAACGACACGCTGTTTATTGTGGATACCGCCTACCGCGACCTGCTCGACGTAGCTCTTGGGGCAGACGGGGATGTCGTGGTTCCAGAAATGATGGCCAGCCTGGCCTTCAATATTGGCGAGCTCTATAACTGCGGTGCACGCCATCTGCTGATACCGAACTTACCCGATTTGGGAACGGCGCCAATAACGCCCGATGGCGGCGAGGCTTCCGGGAGGGAACAGAGCGAGGATTACAACGAAGCTCTTGAGTTCTTCGTTGTCGGGCCCTTCTCAGGCGTAATGAACATCTCGTACGTCGATTTCTTCGATTTCGTCGACATAGTGATGGGAATGCCTGAGACATTCGGCTTCACGAATGTCACTGACCCGTGCATCACGCCATATGTTACCAAAGGCGCATTCTGCAAGAAGCGTGATGAGTATTTTTGGTGGGATCTCCTGCACCCGACGAAGAAGGCACACGCTCTGCTCGGAGATTACGCGCTCGCAAACCTACCGGTTCCTGACTGAGACGAATAAGCTTGACCATGAAGTATTAGACCAATTCAGTCAGTAGAAGAAAGGCCGCAATTCGGCGGCCTTTTTTTGATCTTTAACGGCCGCTATTAGCCGTTTTCTGCCGTTATAAAACGGGCGTTCGGGCGCTCCTGAACGTCCGGTATTGGCCGTTAGCTGCCGTTGAACTTGACGCTCTCACGCTGGGATGAATGTCCGCTAACCACCCCAAAGCTGCCGTTCGCCCGAATTAGGCTAGAATGTCGGCTAGTGACCCAAAGCGGCCACTGACGTTGGCGCTGAAATCGGCTCAATTGCTTGTTCCCACAAGCCCGCGCAGAGATTAGTACGGAGGAAAATGCACTACAGTGTGCGTGAAACTTGCACGGTATTTCGTTGAATGTCTTTTTCGTGCTATTCGCCATCGCGCCAAGAGAGTTTTGCGGCCGCCATCTACGAATGGGGTTTAACATGGCGATGGTGAAGCAAACCGTGATGAACAGGAGGCCAGGGTGACACGATCTTTCGTACCGACGGATGGCTTTGTACTAATGATCGTGAAAATCGGGTTCTTGGCGCTTGTCGTCGAGAGCATTATCATGTTGGGCTTCTATTGGTTTGAGATGGAGCTTTCCAATTGGAGGTTTGCTCTCCTAGATGCTGGATTGCTTGCTATCACGGTCGCAGTTATCTCTTATTTCGCGTTTGTTCGACCCAAAGACCGACAGATTCAAGCAATCATGGCAGACCTCGATGAGGCAAGGCTTAAAGCCGAGAACCTGTCGCGTTTCGACGCGCTAACCGGCGTTCTCAGCAGGCGTGCGATTCTGGAAGCACTTGATGAGGAGGTGGAACGCGCTAATCGTCACGGCCATGCTCTTACATGTCTGATGCTCGACCTCGATCGCTTCAAGAGAATAAATGACACGCACGGACACCAGTTCGGTGACAAGGCTCTGCAACACATAGCACAGGTAGTTTCCGGGCTTTGCCGAATAAACGATCACTTGGGTCGCTATGGCGGCGAAGAGTTCTTGATGATCCTTCCAGAGACGCATATTGACGGCGCCATAAGGTTTGCGGAACGCGTGCGTTTGGTTGTTGCTGAGACGCATCTGGATCGGCACGAGGAGCGCGTTACGCTCAGCATTGGCGTGAGCGAGTGGCACGATGACGAAGGCTCGTCGAATACGCTCATCTCGGACGCAGATCGCGCTTTGTTGAGGGCGAAGTCGTCGGGACGTAATCAAGTTGTGGCAAGTCAACGAGACTACCTGTCAAGCGCAGTCTGACCGCTTCTGGCCGTTAGCGGACCTCGATTTCGGCTTGATTTAGCCTGATTCAATGTCCGCTTCTGGGAAAAGCTGACGTTCTCGACTGGGCCTTCGGAATCGGGTATCAAAAACGTCCGCTAACCGCCCCAAAGCTGCCGTTGGCAGGAATTACGCTAGAATGACGGCTAATGACCCATAGCGGATATTTGCGAACAGGTGGCAAGTACCAAATTCCTTACGGCTATCGCGATGATTGCTTTCGCAGCCAACCCGCTGATCTGCCGGCTCGCATTAGGTCAGCAACTCATTGACGCTGCAAGCTTCACGTCTGTCAGGATCATGTCAGGCGCGGTGGCCCTGGCCTTGATCGTGCTTCCCCGATGGCGACGGCGTGGACGAGGCCCGGTCGATTGGTGGTCAGTAGCGGCGCTGTTCATCTATATGGTCTTCTTTGCATTCGCATATCGCACCGTAAGCGCCAGCACCGGCACATTACTGTTGTTTGCGGCGGTCCAATTCACCATGTTCGTCGCTGCGATGCGGAATGGTGAGCGCTTCACCACGTTGTCCTGGATAGGATTTTCTCTGGCCGTCATTGGCCTGATCTATCTTGTATCGCCCGGCGCTACGTCACCTGACCCACTCGGCGCAGTCCTTATGGTAGTTGCTGGCGCTGCATGGGGAGGCTATTCGTTGTTGGGCCGAAGCGCCGCTGATCCCCTGGAATCGACCGCCATGAATTTCATTTGTTCAGTACCTTTGGCGATCATGGTGACGCTATTGTTCGTGGATGGCCTCTACGTCACCCCGACAGGACTGATCTTGGCAGCCGCTTCGGGGGCTATTGCGTCCGGTCTCGGTTATGCCGTCTGGTATGCGGCGTTGAAGGGTCTTACCGCAAGTCGTGCAGCCACCGTACAATTGTCGGTTCCGACAATCGCAGCTTGCGGCGGTATCATCTTCCTCGCAGAACCGGTCACAGTCCGTCTCATCCTCGCGTCAGTGCTGACACTCGGCGGCATAGCTATTGTCCTGGGTCAGCGATCGACGGTGGTTTCCCTACAAGAACATTGAACCCGGTTGCCGGTACTTCGTCGGCTTCTGGCCGTTAGCTGCCGTTGAGTTTAGGGCTTTTCCTCCTGGTTCAATGTCCGCTATCGGTAAGACGGGACATTCAGCCTGGTCCGATGTCTGCTTAGCGCTCGGAACGGGACATTGGGCTAAACTGGTGCTGAAGGGCGGTTTATGACCCGAAGCGGTCATTAAGTACATTCCCCAATTGAAGCCGACGCGCCTTGACCAGACCAAGAATACGGCAGGTTGGGATCATGGTTTCGAGCAACATCAAATCTCTGTGGACGTGCGTCAGTGGACTTGGTGCGTTGATCGGTACATCGATTGGCATGAGGGTCTTTCCTGGTGCGGCCTTTGCGGCTAACCCGACGGGTGAGTTTGGCTGGCATCTAGTTGGATTTGCCCTATCCGTGGGAATTTTCTTTGCCATTCTACAATGGATAATTCTGCGGTTGTCTATCGAAAGCCAGGGAACGACGAAGGAATCCTGGACGGTCCTGTGGCTCCCGGTTTCCACATTGGGAATTGCAGCGACGATGTTACCCCTGTGGTGGATCCCCGCTGATGTGCTGTTGGTTCAACCATTCATCGTGGTCATTTCAATGTTGCCAGGCGGCTTCGCGCTTGGTTTGGGTCAGAGGTTCATACTCAGCCGCTTCACCAAAGTGAAATTCGGCTGGCTTGTACCGACTTCTCTGGGTGTGGCGCTTGGGGGATTTGTCGGTCTAATCATCGCAGTCTGGACTCCGTTTCCTGTTGAACATACGTGGGCGCTCTTATTCGGAGTAAGTGTTGGCGCCTTCCAGAGCCGATCACTGGCAAGATTCCTAGAGTCAATGGCAGACCAGAGAGGCTGAGTCGGCCATTCCAGACTAAGCGCTCTGTCTGCAATTGGCCGTTAGGCGACGCAGCCCCGGGAGCTGAACGAACGGCCGCAATGTGCCTGAGCAGTCAGCCTCTGGATTTTGGCGCGTCATTCGGCTACAAGATCATTTATGGCGCTTTCTGAACATGAGCGATACCGATTTGAGAAGCCGATCAAAGCTTTTGTCGAAGCTCGACGTCCTCCTCCGCACATCAGGCCAGAGCTGGATATTGGATATCGATTTAATAATCAGAGTATTGAGCTATTTGAGGTCCGACCGGCATTTGAGTGTACCGACGAAATCATTGAGCACCCCATTGCTAGAGCTACGTACGTGAAATATGCGGATGCATGGAAGATCTACTGGATGCGAGCAGATCTGAAGTGGCACCCCTATGAGCCACAAGCCGTTGTCTCAACGATCGAGGAGTTCATTGCTGAAATAGACCGGGATCCCTATGGGTGTTTCTTCGGGTAACGTGCAGTGGCGTTGTTACGCAAATTTAAACTAAACGGCATCAGAAGTATGCGTGAATATGACCCAACCTTGACTCTCGACCCAGTGAAATGGAACTCACTCGACGACGACCAGAAGTTGCAACTCGTCCAGGAGCATCACGAGCGATTTGATTCTGACTTGCCCGATTTGGCGCTGCATTCTGTCGTTCATACAATTATTGAGAATCAGATTGCACTCGGGAACGAGACGCCTGTCGCCGCCACCTTGGCCAGATTAGAGAGTGGGGGGCTGGATCGGCACGACGCCGTCCACGCTATCGCAAGCGTACTTGTGAACTATCTCCATGAAATGCTGAGCGCTTCGGACACCAAGAACCATAACGATCAATATTTTGAAGCTCTTGCCAAGCTGACTGCCGAGTCCTGGCGCTCACAAATATAGCGACGCCTCATGAAGAGCTCGGTCATGGACCGACCGCTTTAGTTCGCATAGCCGCCGGTCGCGCAGTTCGCGTTATACTTTCCGCTACTGACCCAATGCGGTCGTCGGAGATTAGTTCGCCAAGTGGGTTGTGCAACACGCTTACTGACCGTGATTGGAGAGAGACATGACAAAGAAAACCGTTTTCCAGTACCCGGGAAAAAACGCGACCGTTTCCTGGAATGGCCGACTGTGCATCCATGTCGCGGAGTGTGGTCGAGCCAAAGGCGACCTTTTTGTGGGCGGTCGTGATCCCTGGTGCCAGCCTGATCTCACGACCAATGAGGAAGCCGCTGATGTAATAAGTCGATGCCCGACCGGTGCGCTGACTGTCGACTTTGAGGACGGCTTAAGCGCAGAACAGTCCGAGCCCGTAAATACGGTCAATGTCGCCTACAACGGGCCGCTCTTCATTCGTGGCCGCTTGGCAATCGAGGATGCACCTGCCGACGCGCCGGGGCTCGCTTTTCGCGCTGCACTATGTCGCTGTGGCAAATCGCGGAATAAACCGTTCTGCGATAATTCGCATGAGAAGGCAGGGTTTTCCGATTACGGCGCCGTCGGTGAGACTGGCACGCAAGAGCCCGACGATGGAGGCGAACTCACTATCAAGCTAATAGAAGATGGTCCGCTGATGTTTACCGGCAACCTGACAATAAGGAATAGCAGCGGTCGCGATGCTTGGCACGGTAACCGTGTTGCGCTATGTCGCTGCGGGGAATCCGCGAACAAACCATTTTGCGACGGCACACACAAACAAGCGGGCTTCAAAAGCGGCTAGATTGATGGAAGTCGCAATGTCCGGTTTACACACGATAGCCGACAATGCGGTGATATGCTCTTAATAGGCCGTTAGTGAATCCGAAGCGGCCCCAGGGAAAAGCGACTCGCTAAGCTTCAGCCTACGGAATTGCATTTTCAATAGAGTTGATAATCTCTTTGCAAAGCTCAGTTGAAACAAACTTTCTTGCTGAAAAAGGAACTGCCCCACGTCCTCCAAAAACGTACGGATCTTCTCCAAACATTGACCATTGAGTTTGGAGTTTCTCGGGGGTTATTCCTTTTTCATACAGGTTTTCTAAGCTCTTAATCGTAAGTTCTTTGCACTTATTAACAGCTTCGTCCAAAGAATCATATGATCCAGCTGCGTACCTTTCGCTCTTATCCATATAGTGATAGTTGTCGTCGACAAATATCTTGAATTGACCGTTCATTTTCTTATCCGACAGGGCTGTCTATTTATCAGAGTATGGCCTACTTCGTTGGACCGGTCTTGCCTGGTTTTGGTGAATACGTGAGTTCAGTCCTAATGTCCGCTCCTGGCCAAAAGCGGACCTCAATTTCGGCTAGATTTGGCCTGATTGAATGTCCGCTATCGGTAAGACCGGACATTCAGGCTGGTCCGATGTCCGCTTTACGCTCGGAACCGGACATTAGGCTACACTGATGCTTAAGGGCTGCTAATGACCCGAAGCAGTCATCGCGACACGCTAGCGCCCGGTCTCGGTGAGCATCGACTGGCAGCAGTCGTAATTTGAACTACACTATTAGAGACTCTTAAGGAGATAAAAATGAAAAGTAAACTCTCTATGCTGGTTGCCAGTATTTCATTGATCGTTTGCGTTAGCCCAGCGAACGCAGATTCCGTCGTCCAACTTTGGTCCTGTGAACTCAATGAAGGTAAGACCAGAGCCGAGTTAATGGAAGTCTCTGTCGCGTGGATGAATGCCGTAAAGGCGATGGATGGTGCTAAAGCATTTGAAGGCCACCTTGAGTTTCCAATCGCATCGGACAACCAGGGCAGTTTCACGTTCGTGCTGATTGCCGACAACGCGAAAAACTGGGGTGCCTTTCAAGATGCCTATGAAGGTTCAGCGGCTGCCGAGGCCGACGAAGCTTGGGGCGATGTTGCGGATTGCTCAACCAGCAGCATCTGGAACTCAGTGAAAATTGAGTAGCAGCCGCATCTGACTGTGTCTGCTAGTGGCGGTCAGCGCGGCTATTGGCGCTCTCTCGGGTATTGAAGTTCCACACTCCGGGCATGGTTACAAGGCCATAAAATTCTACAGAAAAACAATTCAGGTAAGGCTATTTCCGCTCTAATCGCATGGATATTTGGCAATTGTGGCTACCTTTCGATGTCCGCTATTGACCCATACCATTGCTTTACGCTCGGAACCGGACATTAGGCTGAACTGGTGCTGAAGGGCCGCTACTGACCCGAAGCGGACATTGTTATGACGACCTGGTCAGGATTGTGCCGCCCAGGCGAATCGATACATCTGAATAGGCTCAAGAACACGGGCGGCAGCGTTGGGCTGCCGCCCGCTCCTGGGCTGGTAATTCGCGCTCAGAACGCGTGAATGTCGTACCAGGTCGAGTTTGCGACCTCAAAAGAGCGAACTTGTGGAGTATCCACAAGCGTTTCCTCCATCTTCTTTTGGATTGATGGATAAAGATCTTGTGCATACTTGTCAGCATGCTGTTTCGTATCCCAGAAGCTCATCGAAATAGCTTCATCTTTTTCCTTGTCGAAAAACGAAAGTTCGTCGCGGAATCCCGTCTGCTTTTTCAGCATGGGGATAACTTCCTTTTCCAAGCGTTGGTTGAGTAAATCAAATTTTCCCGGCTTGTAATGTGCCGTTACCTGTCTAACATACATAATTGTCTCCTTTACCCTCTTTCCGGCAACGCATCTCCATCGTGCTGCAACGAGCCGACGCGTGAAGGTCACCACAGCAGAAATGTGATCATCAGCTTACGAACTTTGCATTGACATATGCCGGGCAAATCTAAGTAACTTCCACCATTTTCAGATTTCTGGCACGCGCTTAGAATTTGAATACAGTTAAGGAGTCGCTGCTTGGCTGCCCTAGCGAAATCGCGCACAGCGAGCGTTCCTGTGTTTCGCCATGCGTGCGGGCGCTGCTCGCTGCAGGTATGGTGCTGGCCACCAGGTCTGGAGAAGAGCGACCTCGAGCGTTTGCATGCCATCGTCCGGCACTCCCGTCCCCTGCCGGCCGGCCACCACTTGTTTCGCGCCGACGAACCGTTCACGGCCATCTATGCCGTCCGCAGCGGTTGTATCAAGTCTTACACCACAGACCTGGAAGGGCACGAGCATGTGCGCGACTTTCACCTCCCTGGTGAGCTTTTGGGATTCGATGCGGCGTACCCGGAGCGCCACCATTTCAACGCGTTAATTATTAGGACTGCCTCACTGTGCATCATTCCCTATTGGGACATCGCAGTGCTGTCCCGGAAGGTTCCTGGCTTGCAGACGCGCATTCTGGCCCTGATGAGCCGGGACTTCTCCCGGCAGCAGATGTGTGCCGAGGGCTCCGACGCTACGCAGCGGATTGCGATATTTCTGTTCGACTTGGAGGCCCGCTTGCGGCGATATTGCACCGATTACGAGTTTGATTTGCCGATGTCGCACGAAGACATCGCAAATTACCTGCGGTTTTCGCCCGAGACCATGAGCCGCGTGATTTCCAAACTACAGAAAGCGGGCGTCATGCACGTCAATCGCAGGCATATCCGTTTACTGGACATTGCCCGCTTGAGTCAGATTGCCCAAGGCGCACAATTGGAATAGAAATCGGCCTTGGGTTGACAGATCTCATTGACAGATTGAACTTCCGCTATTGGCCGTTAGCTGCCTCTCAATTTCATCGATTCTTACCTGAACGAATGTCCGCTGTTGGTGAGAGCGGACGTTCAAATCAAAGCGTGGAAATCCGGTCCAGGAGATGTCCGCTAACTGCCCCAAAGCTGCCGTCTAGGCAAAATAGGCTAAACTGTCTGCTAGTGACCCGAAGCAGCCGTTGGCGATCGAGTGGTAGACAGTTCGTAGGCGATAATTTAACTAACATACGAGAGAGGATAACGATATGAAGTTCATGGTTACGTGGCGTGTGCAAGAAGACAGGAGGCA
>Ga0224504_10000724_pt1 | contig 14758 bp, 13 predicted proteins | sample SF_Oct11_sed_USG_3_FD_170160 | JGI IMG/M metagenome (GOLD analysis project Ga0224504, IMG submission 170160) | Sediment microbial communities from San Francisco Bay, California, United States - SF_Oct11_sed_USGS_24 | ecosystem: Environmental > Aquatic > Marine > Sediment | place: USA... | reverse complement strand
GCCGCCAGTCTAGCGCGCGGTGCTCGGCGGCGGGTGACTTACTCACTCCCGTCACGGCCTTGTGACGGCGCCAGGAAAGGCTCGCACAGCTTGCCGAAAGGCCGTAGCATCGCGTCGGCAGTGGGACCGTCCGGGAGGGGAGCGGGCGCATGATCGAACGGCGGCGCGGAGCCCTCTACGGACCGGACACCGGCGCCGCCGCCGCGGCACCCGGCGCGGGCGAGGCCTCGCAGCAGCTGCGGGGCATGGTGCTGGTCATGCTGGCCGGCTGCTTCTGGAGCCTGGGCGGCATCCTGATCCGCAATATCGAGGCGGCCGGCGAGTGGCAGATCCTCTGCCTGCGCTCGCTGGCCGTGTCCGCGACCCTCTTCCTGGTGCTCGTGGCGCGCCACCGGGGCCAGGTGTTCCGCCGCTTCCGCCAGGCCGGCCTGGCCGGAGTCGTCGGCGGGCTCTGCCTGGCGGCGGGCTTCACCGGCTTCATCTTCGCGCTCACCAGCACGACCGTGGCCAACGCGGTGTTCATCTTGAGTGCCTCGCCCTTCGCCGCCGCGCTGCTTGCCCGCCTGCTGCTCGGCGAGGCGGTGCGCCGGGCGACCTGGGTCGCCATGGCGGGCGCGCTCATCGGCATCGCCGTGATGGTCGGCGGCGGCATCCGCGCCGGCGCCCTCTTCGGCAACCTCATGGCGCTGGTTGCCATGCTCGGCTTCTCGGGCTTTGCGGTGGCGCTGCGTGCCGGGCGCTCCGACGACATGCTGCCGACGGCCTGCCTGGCCGGGCTGTTCGCCGCGCCGCTGGGCGCGCTCATGGCGGGCGACCTCGCGGTGTCGGCGCCGGACCTGGCGATCAGCGTGGCCATGGGCGTGGTGCAGGTCGGCGCCGGCATGGTGGTCTTCACCCTCGGCTCGCGCCACGTGCCGGCGGCTGAGCTCGCCCTGCTGTCGCTGACCGAGGTCGTGCTGGCGCCGATCTGGGTCTGGCTCGGCTTCGGCGAGGTGCCGTCGTTGACCACGCTGCTGGGCGGCGCGATCATGCTCGCGGCGATCGTCGGCCGGGCGCTTCGCGGGATGCAGCGAAAGCCGCCGCCCTTCGGCGCGGTTTGACGATCGGCCGGCAATATGATTCAAGTCAATTCTCCAGGCGCCGTTTGCGGTTAGTCTCGATTCCGTCAGGAGGTCTCAGATGTCGAACGTCATACGCGCGCTGCGCCGGGAACACGCGGACACGGCCAGGCTGCTCGGCGCCCTCGAGCGCCAGCTCGACATCTTCGACCAGGGCGCCGCGCCCGACTACGATATCGTGCAGGGGGTGATCGACTACTGCCTGGCCTACCCTGATTGCTATCACCACCCCAAGGAGGACCTGGTCCTCGAGCGGCTGCGCCGGCGCGACCCGGAAGCCGCCGCGGCGATCGGCGACCTGCAGCCCGAGCACGAGGCGCTCGCCGAGCTGACCCGCAGGCTGGCCGATGCGGTCGAGAGCGTCCTGAGAGAGGCCGAGGTCTCGCGCGAGGGGATGCACGAGCTGGCCCGGGAGTTCCTCGTTTTCTACCGCCGGCATATCGCCATGGAGGAAGGGCGGTTCTTCCCGGCGGCGCTCGAGGTGCTGAGCGAGCAGGACTGGCAGGAGATCGAGGCGCAGCTGGTCGAGCGCGAGGACCCGGTCTTCGGCGGCCAGCCCGACCAGCGTTTCGAACGCCTGCGCCGGGACGTCCTCGCCTGGGAGAAGGCCGACGCCGAGGCCGCCGGCAACGCCGGCACCTCGTGATGCTGACCCAACCGGCATGCTTCGAGACGCCGCCTCCGGCGGCTCCTCATGCTTCGACAAGCTCAGCATGAGGGGCAATGTATTGATATAAAACACGAATCCTCATCCTGAGCTTGTCGAAGGATGAGGAGCGTTCGAAGAACGCGTCTCGAAGGATAAGCCGTGATTCACGGCATCCGAGGGTTAGTATTATTCGCTGGCCCGGATCTTGACGTAGGAGCCCGGCGCGTCCTCGATCGGTTTCAGCTTGCCGTCGCCGGGCGCGCGGGCCGGCACCTGGGCGCCGCCGTTCTTTGCCAGCCACTTGCCCCAGTCCGTCCACCACGAGCCCTCGTGCCGCTTGGCCTTGGCGAGCCAGTCGTCCGGGTCGGCCGGCAGCTTGGCGTTGGTCCAGTAGCAGTACTTGTTCGCCGCCGGCGGGTTGATCACGCCGGCGATGTGGCCCGAGCCGCCGAGCACGAAGCGGACCGGGCCGGCGAAGGCCTGGGTCGCCGGATAGCCCGAGCGCCAGGGCGCGATATGGTCCTCCTTGGTACAGAGGTAGTAGGTCGGCGTCTCGATCTTGCCGATGTCGATCCGCACGCCGCCGAGCTCCAGACCGCCCGGCGTCATCAGGCCGTTCTCCTGATAGACCTTGCGCAGGTAGAACGCGAGCATGGTGGCCGGCAGGCGCGTCGAGTCCGAGTTCCAGTACAGCAGGTCGAAGGGCATGGGGTCGCGGCCCATCAGGTAGTTGTTGACCACGAAGGACCAGATCAGGTCGTTCTCGCGCATCATGTTGAACATGTCGGCCATGTGGTGGCCCTCGAGGTACCCCTTCTCGGCGACGTGCTGCTCGAGGGCCTGTAGCTGCTCCTCGTCGATGAAGACCGAGACCTCTCCGACGTCCCGGAAGTCGACCATGGTGGCCAGGAAGGTGGCCGACTTTATGCGCTGGTCGCCCTTGGCCGCCATGTAGGCGAGCATGGCGACCACCAGGATGCCGCCGATGCAGAAGCCCAGGATGTTGACCTGCTCTTCCCCGGTCGCCTGCTCGATGGCGTCGAGGGCCGCCAGCGGCCCTTCGCGCATGTAGTCCTCGAAGCTCTTGCCGGCGAGGTCCTCGCGCGGGTTGACCCAGGACACGACGAAGAGGGTGTGGCCCTGGTCGACCGCCCACTTGATCAGGCTGTTCTTGGGCTGCAGGTCCATGACGTAGAACTTGTTGATCCAGGGCGGCACGAAGAGCAGCGGGCGCTTGTGCACCGTCTCGCTCGAAGGGGCGTACTGGATCAGCTGCATCAGGTCGTTCTGGTAGACCACCTTGCCCGGGCTGGCCGCGACGTTCCGACCGACCTCGAAGGCCGAGGCGTCGGTCATGGAGATCTGCAGCCGGCCCTTTCCGCGCTCCAGGTCGTCCAGCAGGTTCTCGAGCCCCTTGACCAGGTTCTCGCCGCCGCTGTCGGCCGCCTTGCGCAGCACCGCCGGGTTGGTCAGGGCGAAGTTGCTGGGCGACGCGGCGCTCAGGACCTGCCTGGTATAGAAGTCGACCTTCTCCCGGGTTCCGGGCTCGAGGCCCTCGACCTCGCCGACCACGCCCTGGACCCAGCGCGAGGTCAGCAGGTAGGACTGCTTGATGTAGTCGAACACGACCTGCTCGTTCCAGGCCTCGTCGCGGAAGCGCCGGTCGCCGCGTTCGGGCTCGGCCACCGGCTCGGCCTGCTCGCCCAGCATGCGCTGCGCCGTGGCCTGCCAGAGCTTGAGGCTCTCCTGCCAGAGCTGCATCTGTGCCTCGGCCAGCTTGGCCGGGTCGGCCATGAGCTTGGCGGTCAGCTCCGCAAAGGCTTGCGCCACCGTCGCGGGATCGGCGATCGAGAAGCCGGACCCGGCCGACTGGCGCTCGGCGAAGTCCTGCACGAGACGCTGGCTCCGCTCGGCGAGCGCCGCCCACTTGCGGGCCAGCTCGGCTTGTTTCTCTGCGTCCGGCCCGGCCGATCTCGCGTCCGTCATGACATCCTCCTCCTGCCTGCGGCGTCCCCTGTGAATCACTCTGGAATACGAAGTATCCCCGCCGCGAAGGTGATGGCCGAGCCGGGATCCGGGGCGGCTGCAATGGGGGGCAGATTTGCCAGGCTGATGGGCGGCGCGCCCGGGCCGCGGGGCGTCGTTCTCACAACTTGGCTGGGTGGCAGGGGCGTTCCGTTCCTCAGGTGGTCGAGCATCATGTCCAGGGCCCCGATGAAGTAGTGGTGCAGCGGAACGAAACGCTCGTCGAAACCGCCGAAGGCATTCAAGACGTCCAGGTGCTGCGCGTTGAGCACTTCGTAATAGCGCAGCTTGCTGCCGGCGCCCTCGACCACCTGGTTGAGGCCGACATAGGCCCGCGAAGTGTGGTTCGGCGGCAGGATGGCGTCCGAGCGGCCAGTGACGATCAGGGTCGGCGTTCCGTTCAGGTCGCCGCCGGCGAGGATCTCGCCGATGCCCTCGGCGATCCGCTCGGCGAAGCCGGCCGCCTTTCCGGCGAGGAGCGCGCCCGTTACCGGGTCGGCGCCGGTCGAGAGTCCGCGCAGGCAAAGCGCGCCGTCGAGGTTCTGGTCCGGCGTCGACCCGCGATCCTCCTTGGGGCCCTCCGGGGCCGCGTTGTTGACCAGGTTCACGCCGCCGGTTGGCGGAATGCCGTTGCTGGTGCTGAAGAGCGCAGCCTCGGCCGCCGTGCTCAGCGGCACCGGCGCTCCGTCGGGGCCGGTGGCCGCGAAGCTGTAGGCGCAGAGGTTGTCGGTAACCGACACCCGGCCATAGGCGTTGGCGTAGGTGACCGATATGGCCTGGGGCACGAAGAGGAACCAGTGCGACGGCTGCACGATGTTCTGCTCCGGCAGGATGCCGTAATCGTTGATGACTGCCTGCGCTTCGATCGCCTGGTCGGCCAGGGTGTCGGCCGCGAGCAAGCCCTTGTCGTGCAAGGTGGCGCAGCGGTCCGGGCTGGGCGCGAAGTTGAACAGGGCGAAGGGCGGGAAGGCGACGCTGGCGCAGCCCTGATACGCGTTGAGCAGGGTGGTGTAGTCGTAGAGGTTGCGGCTGTGCGCGGTCAGCGGCGGGCCGTCGCCCTGGACGATGCGGAAGGGCGCGCCCGGGGTCGGGTTGATGTTGGGCTCGGACACCGCAACGCCGTCGATCAGGCCCTTGGCATCCTGCTCGGCGGCCAGGATCGAGGCGCCGCCGCCATTCGAGACGCTGGAGGCGATGACGATCGTGTTGCCGGGCGCGATCGATGCGCCGGGATACTCCTGGCCGAGCACGAAGAAGGCGAAGTCGATCGAGCGCAGCACGTCGCGGCCCCAGTCCTTCTCGGGATTGCGACGCGAGTGGGCGTGCTTGAAGGCGAAGCGGTCGGGCGTCGCGGCGTTGAAGCGGTCCTGCTGCTCGGCGCCGAGCTTGGCGGTGAAGGTCGAGTCCTTGCCCGCTTCGTCCGCGCCGGCGCGCTCGCCCGTGATCAGGTTGACCGTGTCGTCTTGCAGGTCGTGCGCGCCCGTGCCCGTGCCCTTTTCGGTGTAGGCGACCGCGCAGCCGTTTTTCAGGCCCCACTCGCCGGCGGTGCCGATGGCGCCATAGACGCCGCGCGAGCCCGACGACGGCGCCGTGACGATGCAGGGGCTTGCCGGGTCGAAGCTGTCGGGCAGCTGCACCATCATGGTCACGTTCACCTTGCCCGAGGCGTTGCCCGCGTAGGCGATATGCTCGACGCCGGCGACGAGCCCCTGACCGCTCGTCGGCACGCCGTCGGCGGTCACGTTCGGGCCGTACAGCACGCCGTAGCCGCCGCCTTCGGTGGTGTCGACCAGGGCCCGGTAGTTGTTGTAGATGGCGAGCCGGCGGAGCTCGGCCGGCGTCGGATTCTCCGGGTCGGTAAAACCGGGCGCGGGTGCGGCGAACGCGAGTCCGTCCTTGCCCAGACCGCCGGTCAGAAGATCGTCGCTGACCCCGTCATAGACCGTGCGCGAGATCTCGCCGAGGATGAAGTTCGGCCGTTCGCCGGCCTGCGCCGTGCCCAGCCCCGCTAAGGCAATCGAAATCGGTATCGCCCGCAACAGACACTTTCGAAAGGTCATCGCACCCCCCTTGTTTACCCCTGACCAACCCTGCCGAGTCACAAGACAGGGTCTTCAACGGCGATAGTACACGAAGCTCGGCGCATCGTCTGCCCGTTCGCTTCGCCCGAGCCGAGCACGGCCTACTGCCGGATCGGCGAGCACTCACCCCGCCTTGCTTGTGATCTCGTCCAGGGTTTCGCGGTAGGGCGCCGCGTTGTCGCCGGCCAGGCGCACGGCCTCGCGCGCGGCGTCGATCGCCTCGGCCTTGCGGTTCAGGTCGAGCAGCACGTAGGCCAGGTTGTTCCAGGGCGCCGGCGATTCGGGACGCGCCGCTATGGCCCGGCGGAATGCTGTTTCGGCGCCGCCGAGATCGCGATTGGCATAAGACACGTTGCCCAGGCCCATGAGTGCGCCGAAACTGCCGGACCAGCGTTGCAGCGCCGTGCCGTAGGCCGTGGCGGCCTCGTCGAGGCGCTTGCTGCGTTCCAGTCCGGCGGCGGCCCGGAGGACCGCGGTTTCGCCCGAACTGGCCGGCAGCCGGTCCGGCGGCAGCACGACCAGGGCCCAGTAGTCGCCGCGCTCCCAGGTGTGCTCGAAGGTGCCGAGCGCGGTCACCCGCCGTTCGTCCAGGCCGGAGTGCAGCACGATCTCGCGCGCCTCCAGGTCATAGCCGATGGCCACGGCGAAGTGCCATTGCGGATACCAGTCGAGCGCCAGATTCTGGAATACCAGTACGGGATTGCCGGCCGCGATCTCGCGCAGCATGTCCGGCAGATTGCCGACCGGCACCGCCAGGCGGCCGTTGCGCCGGGCCGCGGCGAGTACGTCGCTGCGCAGCGAGCCTTCGCGTTCCGGCGTGTAGACCTGGGGGACCAGATCGTCCTGCGTGACCGGCAGTCCCGACCAGGCCAGCACCATGGCCAGCGCCGCCGGCCCGCAGAAGTAGCGCTCCTGGGGAAAGAACGGGACTTCCGCGACCTCGGCCCTGGGCGGCAGGTCGCCGGGGTCCTGGGCCAGGCGCGCGGTCTGGGGCGCGGCACAGGCGCTCAGCGTCAGCAGGAGGATCGCGGTGGCAAGGCTGGTGGTGCGGTTCGCCTTGATGTTCAACTCACCGCTGGCTCTTGACGAAGGGGAACACGTCGGTCAGCCCGAGCAGGTCCGTGATCAGCAGGACCAAGAAGACGATGAGGATTGCGCCGACAATGACGCCGACGGCGCTCTGCCCCGCAGGCAGCTCGTCCAGCTTGCCGGCGATCTGCCGGACCTCGTCGTCCGACAGGGTGTTGGCCCGCTGTGCCGCCTCGTCGGGGTCTATGCCCAGGGCCTGCAGCTGTTGGCGGACGTCCTCGCGCGCCATGAACCGCACGACGCGCTGGCGGTCGCCGGCCGACTCCGACTGCGCGACCACCTGGTCGGTGGTGACCATGGCCGCGTGGGCGAAATGGATCGGCAGGGACGTCACCAGCATCACGATCGCCATGCCGATCGCAATCGCGCGTATGGAATGCCTCAGATACATCATGCTCTTACCCTCCTAGGCCGCGTGGAACGACACGGGCATCCCTGGACCGGATTCGCCCCCTGGGAAATACGAACAAGAGACCGCGACGCGCGTCAACCCGAAACTGGCCCTGGCGCCCGGCATCTCCGACATGCCCGAGAACAGACGGCCGCCTCCGCAACGTAGCGCGCCGGCCGGACTCGCTGGATTCGATCAGCGGGCGTTGATCACTTCGTCTGTGCTTTGATGAACGGGAACACGTCGGTGTAACCGAGCAGGTCCGTGATGATCAGCAGCAGGAAAAGGGCGAGCCCGGCGGCGAGGAGCACCACGACGACGTCCTGACCCGCGGGCAGCTCGTCCAGTCTGCCGGCGATCTGCTGGATCTCCTCGTCCGACAGGCTCTCGGTCCGCCGGGCAGCCTCGTCCGGGTCGATACCGAGGGCTTCGATCTGACGCCGGACGTCCTCGCGCGCCATGAACTGAATCACTCTGGCCCGGTCCTCGTCCGCGGCCTGTGCCGCGACCACCTCCTCCGTCGTGACAATGGCCGCGCGGGCGAAGTTTATCGGTAGGGACGTTGCCAGCATGACGACCGCCATGGCCAGCGCGATGGTCCTTGCGGATTGTCCGAGGTTCATCATTTGCGTGCTCTCCTTGTTGCTTGTGCCGCTCCGGCCTGCCCGTTGAAGTCCGCACGACCTTGCGATCGGGCGGCTCACCCTCCGCCGATCTCGGCGTCCGTGCCGATTCGATGCAAGGCTTCTATGCAAGACTGTCACCTATGCCCTAACCGCCATCGACGCCGTAAGGTGCCCCGGCGGGTCCCCCCGCTTGGCGAGTATGGCGACTGGCGGCCAGCAGCACAAAAGGCTATCTGTGTAATTTCTGTGACATGTCCGGGCGGCGGTGTGGCAACGGCTTGGTTTATCTCTCGCCGTCCCCCCGCCGCAGTGAAACTCGAATCTCAGGGAAACTTGCAGCGTTCGCCGGTCACCTTAACGAAACCTTGGGGGCCGCGCTGGATCGCGAAGCGATATTCGGAATCCCGGACCACGACCGAATGATGCATCGGGAGCTTGCCGGTCTTTTCCGTGGCCCCGCCGCCGATTTCCGTGAACCGCACGGTGAGCGGCTTGGCCGGATCGAACCACGCCTCGGCATTGCCCTCCGGGTTGGTCGCGTTGGGCCCGCGCGCGGTGATCGTGACGGTCTCGCCGCCGAAGCTGACCGAATCGTTGGCGCCTTTGTAGAGAGGCGTTTGCACCAGGAAGCGCTTCGTCGTCGGATTCCTGTCGCAGGATCTAAGATTGCCGGTGGCCTCGATCACGAAGGCCAGCCGTTTGGGCTCCACGCCGGCGGCCATCCTGTCACGGATCAGCTCGAACAGATCCTTGCTGTGACCGGTCGGGACTTCCGCTTGATAGCGTTGCTGCCATTCCGTCTCGCGGTTTTGTGCCGACTCGGCGGCGGCGCTCAGCTCGGTGTTCTTGTCCTGCAGGGCGGTCAAGGTCCGGCTCAGTTCGGCCACCTGCTTCTCGAGCCGATTCACGGGCTGCAATGCGGCGATCGAGCCGGTCTCGTAGGCGAAAAGGCCGGCGGCCAACAGGAGACCGAGAACGAAGACAGCCTTCACGACCTTCCACCGGATGGTCCGGCGCCGGCGCCATCTGGATTCGTGCAGACCCATCGACATGCGTGCTACCTTCTCCTCTCAACGCTGTGCGTCAAAACTAAGGGCGCGAAGACTAACCAATGGTTAGCGAAATGTAACCACCCTGCCGGCCGGCGACGGCACGATCCCGCCGGTGCGCTCAATGGGCGGTCTTCGCGCCGCCGTGGTCGCCCGGCTTCAGCACCTCGCGCAGCGCCGCAGCGGTCGCCGGGCTCACGTAATAGACACCGTCCACGATGCTCGTACCGTCGGCGTCCCACTTGGTCGAGTCGAAATCCCATTTGACCAGTTCGGCCTTTCGCTCGGGATCCTCGATCAGCCGGCGCAGGCGCCGGGTGAGAACGCTCTGGAAATAGGACAGCACGTGCCAATCGGAATCTCCGGTGACCGCCAAGAGGTCCTTCAGGGACGCCCGGCCGTTTCCGCTTGCAAGCAGCTCGAGCCGCTTGCGGTGGGGTTCGGCCAAGCCATGGACCAGCTTGACGGTCATGTCCGCCGAAAGATCGACGGGCCGGCGCCAGAACAGCTTGGCGCCGGATCTGCGGCGTTTCGGCTCGGTCATGGCCTTTCCGGCGAGCTTCTCGATGAGTTCCCGTTGCGTGTGTGGCGAGAGCCGCCGGAAATCGGCCTGGTCGATCACGATATTCATGGTCAAATCCCCAGTGCGTTGCCGGTCATGGCGGAGCGAGCACCCCTCTCCGGGGCATCCGGAATTGCTCGTCCGCCGGGATTCGGATCAGTCTAACCGCAAAACCCGGCGTGAAGAAAGTGTCGTGGCCGGGGCCGCATTATCCGGCTGGCGACGATCCGGCAACCGGGGGATGGCGCTCCCGGGTTGGTTGGAACGGACGTGTTTGACGCAGATCATTGATCCGCCCCGCTTCGCGACGCAGGATATCGGCGTGCGGCCGGCCGCGCGCCGGCGACTGTCAGGAGCGTCCCGCCGTGGCACGCCGAGGGCACGTCATCGTTATCGTCGTCGTTCTTCTGGTTCTGGTGCTGGCCCTGGCCGTGGCCTTGACCCGCCCGGCCGCCGCCCTGCCTTGGCAGTTGGACGCCGTGCCGCGGGTCGGCTGCGAGCCGGGGTGCGACGCGACCTTGCCAGGCCCGGTCGTCACGGTGGTGCTCGACGCGCAAACTGGCCGGCAGTTGGCCGAGCGCTGGTGCAGTGGCTGCCACGTCGTCGAAGCGGACAGCTGCGTGGATCAGACTCCGTCCTTCGAGACGATTGCCAGGGATCCTTCGAAGACCTCCGAGCGGCTGCGCGCCTGGCTGATGACACCGCATTCGACGATGCCCGACCTGACCCTCAGCCGCTCCGAGGTCGAGGCGATCATCGCCTACCTGAAGAGCCTCGGCGACGGCTGACCGCGCCGATCGGTCTCCGGCGAACGCTTTTCCCTAGTCTAGCGCGACCCTGTCGCCCGGCTTCAAGCCGAGCAGCCGGTCGGCCCGCCCCTGGTTGACGGCGATCTCGGCCAAGCCGTTGGCGTTCTCGTACCAGAAGGCCGCTCCCGGAGCCACGGCGGAAAACATCCGCGCCCGCTCCAGCCTATGGCCGGCCACCAACAGGACCGCATCCTCGGGCAGGCCGGCGGCGCGCAGACCGGTCACGGCATTGCCGAAACGATCGAGGTAGACGATTTCCGGCAGATCGTCGGGCCAACCGGCGCCGGCCATCTTGGCGACGGGGTAGGGGCTGCCGGGCGGCTCCTCGCCGAGGGCCAAGCGTGCCGCCACCGGGGCGAAGAGATCGCGGCCGTGAAACGAGGCCGAAAGCCGGTCCGGACGCCAGGTGACCTGCCAGGTCCGGGCCGCCTCGGCGCGCCTTGCGGTCGGCGCCAGAAGTCCGTTGTCCGGCCCGACGAACCAGCGCGCGTCGGCTTCCACCGCGAGCGGCAACCGCGGGCCGCCGACCCCCGGATCGATCACCGCCAGGAACACGCATCCGGCCGGAAAGGCGGGCGCGTAGGCAGCCAGCAGATACGCGGCGGCCCTGGCGTCGAAGGCCGGGGCATCGGCCATGAGATCGATCAGCGGCACGCCCGGGGCTTCGGCGTGCAGCACGGCCTTCATCTGGCCCACGTAGGGCCCGTCGAGGCCGAAATCCGTGAACAGCACGATCATGACGCCACTATGGCCGTGCTGGCCGGCAGGCGGCAAGCACACTGGATCTGGACTCGGAGGGTCGTACCGTATATCGTGGGAAACAACGCCAATGGCACCAGATATTGGTGTCGCTACTACATGTTGCGCGAACTAAGGGGTTGAACATATGGCTTGGACGAACGAGTTGATCCAGGAGTTGACCCAGCTTTGGGACGCTGGCCACAGCGCGTCCCATATCGGCAAGAAGCTGGGTGTTTCCAAGAACGCGGTTATCGGCAAGGCGCACCGCCTCAAACTGCCGGCGCGTCCCTCGCCGATCCGGGCCGAGCGCTCGGCGCTCCCGCTCCGCAAACCGTCGTCCAAGCCGGTGTTCAGACCGCGACCGACGCTGGAGGTCGTGCCCAAACCGGCGCCGCGCCCGGTGCGCAAGCGCTCCGACGGGCCCGGCTGCCTCTGGCCGATCGGCGATCCGGGGTGCCCGGAGTTCCACTTCTGCGGCGAGCCCGCAACGCCCGGCAAGCCATACTGCGACACCCATTGCGCCAAGGCCTACATCGTCAAGTCGCGCGCCCGCTCCGAGGCCGCCTGACCGGACCGCCCATTTTCGAAAGCAGGTGCTAGACGGTCACCGCGGTCCCCTGTCGTCTGGGGTCTCCGGCCGCGGCGAGGTTTCCCTTGGCCGAGCGGGTCACGCTGTGCACGCCACCGAAAAAGAAACTGTGGGACGGCCAGTCTATGACCCTGTCCGAGAGGTCCGCCACGGCCCTGCGGGCGGCCCTGTCGAAGCCGTCCTCCAGGTTCGCCAAGCCATCCTCGAAGTGCAGCCGCGGGGCCATCACCGCCGTCCCGGCGTCCTGCGCGAAATCGATCAGATTGACCAGGACCTGAAGGATCGCGGTGCGGATCCGGTTGGACCCGCCCGTGCCCAGGGCCGCCATCGAGCCGTCCGGCAGGAAGGCCAGGCTGGGGGCCATCATGGAGGAGATGCGGCTGTTCTCGGGCCAGACGTGAAAGCCCAGCGGGTTGAGGTCCTGCTCGCCCAGCATATTGTTCAGCATGATGCCGCTGCCGGGTACCATGGTGCCGCAGCCCTCGCCGTTCGACAGGCTCAGGGCGGCCACGTTTCCGGCCGCGTCGACCACGCTCAGGTGTGTGGTCCCCCTGGTGCTGGCGGCTTGGCCGGCGACCTCGCGGGCGTAGGTCGCCAGTAGGCCCGGGTCAAGCAACCGGGCGGCGGCGGCGGCCTCCTGGGCCTCGTCGAGCGCCTCGTGCAGGCGGGATTCGATGCGGGCCCGGTTGGTCAACGCCATGACCCGGGTCAGGATCGCCAAGTGCTCGGCCGAGCCGAAGCCGACGCGGCTCAAGTCGCATCCCGCCAGGAGCTCCAACGCGAAGGCGATCAGGATGCCACCCGAGGAGGGCGGCGGGTTGGTCAGGATGCACGCATCACGGTAGCGCCGCTCCAGCGGCGCGCGCCGTTCGACCCGATAGGCCGCGAGATCCTCGGCGGTCACTTGGCCGCCGCCATCGCGGCAGGCCGCGACCAGGCGCTGGCTCAGCTCGCCCGCATAGAACAGTGCCGCGCCCTCGCGGGCGAGCGCCTCCAGCGTGTCGGCCAGGTTCGGCTGGGTGAAACGATCGCCTGCTTGGAACAGCTTGCCATCGGGCCGGCTGAACACGGCCTTGGATTCCGCACCGGCGAGCAGCACCGCGCTGATCACCCCGTAGACGTAGGCGTCGATCTGCCGGACCTCGAAGCCCGCGCGGGCCAATCCGACCGCCGGCTCGACGAGACGGCGCATGGGCAGGGAGGCAAGGTCCCGGTGCACCTCGAACAACCCCTTGACCGCGCCGGGCGTGGCGGCCGCGCCCAGGCCGATGTGGAACTCCTGGGTCGCGGTGCCGAAGTCGGCCAGGATCGGAAAGAAGTCGATGTCTTCGACCGGGCGCCGGCGCCGTGGCGTCTCGACGAAGAAATCGTATAGGCAGGGCTTGCCCTCGGCCGGACGGGCCAGCAGGAACCCGCCGCCGCCGAGCGAGCAGAGTACCGGCTCGGCGACCGTCGCCGCGCAGAAGCCGGCCAGCGCCGCGTCGAAGGCATTGCCGCCGTCGTCCAGGATCTCGCGCGCGGCTTCCGCCGTCCCCGGATGCCCGGCGGCCACGGCGCCTTTGTTCGCCTTCGTCCTACCGTTCACGATCACGGCCTCCGGTCATTCGCGAAACCTCTTCCAACATGACCTGTCCGAGCGCAAGTGGCAACGCGGCGTTGCCCGGCCTCGAGGTGGCGATCGAGAAAGCCCAAGGCCCGAGCCAAGTCGCGGAAATGTCAGGCAGGAGAAGGCATGTCGGGGCGACATCTGGACAGAGCATCGGATGAGGAGCGGCGATTTGTGCGGCCGGACCCTGTTTCAGGCGAGACCCCTCGCGGCGCTGTCGGCGCGCCCGATGACGAAGCGGGAGAGTTGACTGAGCGTGTGCTCGAGGCCCTCGGGGCAGACGCTGTCGTATTCCAATTTAAGCCGACCGATGATCCGCTCGGTGACTTCCAGAGGTCGGTACTCGCGGTCGTCGGAGCTGGTTTCATTGACGACGTCGACGGCCGACCGGAATGCGACGAACAGCTCGCGCGGCAGGTCGGCCTGCCGGTAGATCTCCTCGAGGCCGTCGCGCCCGCGGTCGAATATCAGGGGGCCGATCTCGGGCACGGCGATGCCGGCGCGGGCCGCCATGGCGGCTTGGAAGAAGTTTAGGTTGCCGGCGCAGAGCGCGCGCAGGATCAGGGTCGGCGAGAGGGCATTCTTGGCATGCAGGACGGTGGCCAAGCGCTCGATCTCCGAACTGCGGGATTCCGCGGTCATGGCCTGCGTCAGGGCCCGCTCGCGACCGTGCATCGCCAACTCGTCCGCCATTTCGCGCGGCAACTGATGGCATGTGACCAAATGTTCGCACAGGGCGCGGGAAATGCGTGCGATCAGTTCCTCTGATAGCGACAGCGGCAAGGCCAGACGCTCGACGATGAGGGCCTGGATGTCGCCCGATTCCCCGAATTCCTTGAGGATCCTGAGCAGGGAGCGCTCGGCGATGTCCGCGCCGTGGTTGGACAGCAGGGTTCCCACGACCCTTTCATTTCCGGTCTCGACCAGCGCCTCCGCGACCTCGGGAGCCAGCGAGTCCCGCTGGGCGACCGCAATCTGCTTGTCCTCGCCGCTTCCGCACACGATGGCGATGAGGTCCTGGTCGCTCAGCACGCCGGAATGCTGAATGACCGGCAGGGCATGCGGGCCGACGTCCTCGGCCAGAGTTGCGGCGATCGAGGGTGGCAGGAAGGGGCTCATCCTGACGTGTTCCGAGAGCGCCTCGCGGACCTGACGCTCGACGTCGCGCGCCATGACTTCCAGGATCTCGACCCCGATCTGACGCTCCTCGTCGCTCAGCTTGCCGCTCGAGAGGTCCGCCGTGATCCGGGTCTGTCGCACGACATCTTGGGTCAGAATGTCCAGGACATCGGTGCCGGGCGTGGCCGTCTGGTCGCTGCGCGCGCGGGTACTGTTCGATGCTTTTACGCCGTTCGTGGACCGCGCCGACGGTCTTTGCGACCGGACTTGTTTGAGCGTTGACTTGGCGATCTTTCTTTTCGGC
>Ga0224504_10000722_pt1 | contig 14784 bp, 12 predicted proteins | sample SF_Oct11_sed_USG_3_FD_170160 | JGI IMG/M metagenome (GOLD analysis project Ga0224504, IMG submission 170160) | Sediment microbial communities from San Francisco Bay, California, United States - SF_Oct11_sed_USGS_24 | ecosystem: Environmental > Aquatic > Marine > Sediment | place: USA... | reverse complement strand
CCGGCTGAGGATGTTGCGATTCTCTCTGTGGACATGGCGGACCCGACAGGCTACGGCCGCATTATTCGCGAGGGCAACAAGGTAAGCTGCATCGTCGAGGAAAAGGATGCCGGACCGGACGAAAAAGCCGTTCGCGAAATCAATACGGGCGTACTCGTTGGCCCGGCGGACAAGATGCGCCGCTGGCTTGCTGGTCTCGGCAACGACAACGCGCAGGGCGAGTATTATCTGACCGACGTCATTGCGATGGCTGTCAATGACGGTGTGGTCGTACACGGTGTCAAAGCAGATAGCTGGACTGAGGTAATGGGCATTAACGACAAGAAACAACTGGCCGAGGCCGAACGCGCGCTCCAGGAACGCTTGGTTGATGAACTCATGCAAAAAGGTGTCGGTTTCGCCGACCCGGCGCGCGTCGACATTCGCGGCACGCTTAAGTGTGGCAAGGATGTGTTCATCGATGTGAACGCCGTGTTCGAAGGTGATGTGGAACTGGGCGATGGCGTGAAGATCGAGTCGAACAACCTGGTGCGCGACTGCCGGCTCGGCGCCGGCACGCTGGTACATTCGAATTGCCACATGGAGGGCGCACAGACGGGCAGCGACTGCGAGATCGGGCCATTCGCGCGCTTGCGCCCCGGCGCGGAGCTGGCGAACAACGTCAAGGTTGGCAACTTCGTTGAGATCAAAAAGAGCACGGTCGCCGATGGCAGCAAGGTGAATCACCTGACCTATATCGGTGACACCGAGATCGGTACGGGCGTCAACGTCGGTGCGGGCACGATTACCTGCAACTATGACGGCGTTAACAAACATAAAACCACCATTGGTGACGGGGCGTTTATCGGCTCGGGCGTCGAGCTTATTGCACCGGTCAGGATTGGTGCTGGCGCAACCGTGGGCGCCGGCGCGACGATTAGCAAAGACGTCGGCGATGATCAGCTGGTGATTGAGCGCTCGCGACAGAAAACCATTCCAGGATGGAAGAAACCCAAAAAGAAGGAAGCTGAGTAAATGTGTGGAATTGTCGGCGCAGTTGCCGCAAGAGATATCGTCCCCGTACTTATCGAAGGCCTGCGGCGCCTCGAATATCGTGGCTATGATTCGGCGGGGGTTGCTGTTGTTCGCGAGGAAGGCTCGATTGGACTGAGCCGTGCTGTTGGCAAGGTCGCCGGTCTCAGTGAAAAGCTGGAGAAGGACCCGCTGTTCGGCAATATCGGTGTGGCCCACACGCGGTGGGCAACGCATGGCGGTGTGACCGAGGCGAATGCGCATCCACACTTGTCCGGCGAACGTGTCGCCGTGATTCATAACGGCATCATCGAGAATTTCCAGCCCATCAAGGATGAGATGCTGGCGAAGGGCTACGAATTCCACTCGGAGACGGATACCGAGGTTGCCGCGCACCTGGTGCATGACTATCTGAAGCAGGGGCTGGACCTGGTCGAGGCCGTCGGCAAGGCCGTAGAGCGCTTCGAGGGTGCTTACGCACTGCTCGTCATCGATGCCGAAGATCCTGATCGCATCGTTGTCAGCCGCGTCGCCAGCCCGCTGGTCATTGGCCTCGGCGATGGCGAGAATTTCGTGGCGAGCGGCGTTCCCGCGCTACTGCCGGTTACGCAGCGCTTCATTTACCTGGAGCAGGGCGACCTCGCTGAAATCCGTCGCGACGGCGTGCGTATTGTCGACACCGATGGCAACGAGGTCGAACGCGAAGTTCATGATACGGAGTGGGACAGCGCGTCAGCCGAGAAGGCGCCCTACGAGCACTTCATGCTCAAGGAAATCCACGATCAGCCGAGCGCGCTGGCGGATACGCTTTACGGTCGTGTTTCAAATCAGCGAGTCATTCCTGAGTCGCTGGGGCCGAAAACGGCAGAGATGCTCGATCAGGTCGAGAACATTCACATCGTCGCGTGCGGCACGAGCTACAACGCGGGCTGCGTCGGCAAGTACTGGATCGAGGCGATCGCGGGCGTGCCGACACAGGTCGAGATCGCGAGTGAGTATCGCTACCGACACGTTGTGGTACCGCCCAAGACATTGTTCGTGACGTTGTCGCAGTCCGGCGAAACAGCCGACACGCTCGAAGCACTGCGCATGGCAAAGGACCTCGGCTACATAGGCACGCTGACGATCTGTAACAGCGCGCACAGTTCGATGGTGCGGGAGTCCGACCTCGTCATGATGACGCAGGCCGGGCCGGAAATCGGAGTCGCGAGCACCAAGGCGTTTACCACGCAGCTACTATCTATCCTGCTTGTCACCCTGATGATGGCGAAGCATCGTGGAATGTCTGCGGAGCGGGAGCAGGAGTTCGTTGCCAATCTGACGCACGCGGCTGCAGCGTCGGACCTGACGCTTAAGATGAGCGATGAGCTGAAGGAGCTCGCCAAAGATTTTGCTGACAAGAATCACACGCTGTTCCTCGGCCGTGGGCCGATGTGGCCTATCGCAATGGAAGGTGCCCTGAAGCTCAAGGAAATTTCCTACATTCACGCCGAGGCGTATGCCGCCGGTGAGCTCAAACATGGTCCGCTGGCGTTGATCGATGAGGACATGCCCGTCGTCGTGGTCGCGCCCAACAACGAATTGCTCGACAAGCTGAAATCCAACATGCAGGTGGTCCGTGCACGCGGCGGTCAGCTGTATGTGTTTGCTGACGCAGAGACGGGCATCAAAAGCGAGCCGGGCATGAAGGTTATTACCATGCCACACGCCGACAGGCTTATCGCACCGATTGTCTATACGGTTCCCTTGCAGCTACTGGCGTATCACGTCGCCGTGCTCAGGGGTACGGATGTCGATCAGCCGCGTAACCTGGCGAAGAGCGTCACAGTGGAGTAGTTTTCTTATAACGACTCAACAACAGAGCTCACAAGCGAATCCGGAATCCATCCGGACAAACCGATTGCGAATTGGGCTTGCGCCGAGTTGGACACAGCGATCGTATGGTGCACTCGGTCCGGAGATACCGAACGTTCGGCTTCCTCAACAATACGGGAATACCCGTTGTCTCTAATTTCCTTTAGGTCGGCAAGCAAATCGTCTCGGCCCAGACTACGAACCGCTAACAGACGTTGTTCTGTCGCGGCCTCCCGCGGCCGAATCCTGAAGTGATATTCGCCGCAATGTAATCTTTCGCATGCGAATTGCCACAGTAGGCCAGGCGAAATGGCTGAGGCTCACCACAGAATGTATCGGACGGCCCATCTGGTTCAAACTCAGCCTTTCAGTTTAGCTTCAAGGTGATTCATAAGCTCACCCATTTGGTCGCTCGGGCTGAACTCAATTGCCTCGTAATCCTCGTCCACTCTAACCGTGTGTCCTGGCGGCCAGTAGTAAACCTCGCCGGCATTTACTGTTTCTTCGGTGCCGTCTGCATAGGTCACATGAATGGAACCTTTAACCACGGTTCCCCAGTGAGGGCACTGACATAGATTGTCCGGCAACCCCTCAAGCAGCGGAGTGGCGTCTGCGCCAGCAGGGAACCGAATGCGAGAGACGTTAATATTGCCCCAGTCCTCGCCCTGAAAGCAGACACCGCCAGCTTCGAGGCGAGTCGGTAGTTCGTTCTTTTCTTTCTTCATAAGGGTTCCTTTCTTCATGTTCTAGCGGGGGTTCCGCCAGCCCGTTACTTCTACAGCCCACAATTCGGCCAGTCAACGGAAAAATGGCATCGACAGGTGCTTCAGGTCAGTATCAGTAGCCGTTCTTCGTCGGCCTATCATGCGAACGCCGGGTATCCCGGGTGCTGCGAGGCGTTCGCCCAACGCGCGGGCTACCGCATAGTGACGAGCTCTTCTGAGCTGGTCGGATGAATCGCGACGGTGTCGTCAAAGTCTTTCTTGGTAGCGCCCATGCGCATCGCAACGGCGAAGCCCTGCATCATTTCATCGGCGCCCTCGCCGATCACGTGACAACCCACAACGCGCTCGTCGTCGCCGGCGGTGATCAGCTTCATGGCCGAGCGTTGCTTGTTGGTGCCGAGCGCGAAGTACATGCCAACGAAGCCAGACTGGTAGGCCTTCATGCTGTCGCCGTATTTTGCGCGCGCCTCTTCTTCGGTCAGGCCGATTGTCCCGATGGTCGGGTGACTGAAGATCACGGTTGGAATCAGGCTGTAGTCGAGATGCCTGCCTTCCATCCCGCCGTCCAGCCGATCGGCAAGCCGACGGCCCGCGGCGATAGCGACCGGGGTTAAAGCCTCACGGCCCGTGACGTCGCCCAACGCGTAGATGTTCTCGACATTCGTCTGCTGATATTTGTCGGTCGGGATGAAGCCGTACTTGTCCTGCGCCACGCCCGCCTTGTCGACGTCCAGTGATTCGGTATTCGGCGATCGTCCGATGGCCCACACGACGGCATCCGCAGGACCGAAGGTGCGACCATCTTCTGCGTGCAACACAATCCCGTCGGCAGTTTGTGTGACTGACCTGGGTATCACACCGGTCTCCAGATCAATGCCGTTCTTGTCCATCGCATTCATTAGCTCGGAACTCAACATGGCATCAAAACTTCGCAGGACGCTGTCCTTGCGCACCACGACCTGCACATCCGAACCTAGCGCACTGAATACCCCGGCCAGCTCAACAGCAATGTAGCCACTGCCTGCAATCAGCACCCGCTGCGGCCGTTCCTCAAGCTCAAAGAACCCGTCGGACGTAATGCCTAGCTCAGCACCCGGGATGTCCGGCACCATCGGTCGGCCGCCGGTCGCGATGACGATGCGGTTTGCCTCATAGGTTGCGCCATCGACATCGACCGTATGCGCGTCGACGAAGCGGGCCCTGCCAGCGATATAGGTCACACCACGATTGTCGAGGTTGCGCTCATAAATCCCGTTCAGGCGCTCGATGTACGCATCGCGCCGCGCCTTGAGGCCAGCCCAGTCGTGCCCTCTTACCGTGATGTCAAATCCGTAGTCAGGCGCGTGGTGAAAGGCATCCGCCTGGTGCGCCGCGTACCACATGACCTTTTTCGGAACGCACCCGACATTAACGCACGTACCGCCCAGCGGGCCGTACTCGATAACCGCGGACTTAGCGCCGTACTCTGCTGCGCGCTGGGCGTGCGCCAGCCCGCCGCTACCTCCGCCAATCACAAGAATGTCGTATCGTTCCGTCACTTCTGCCCCCTGTTTTCTTGCCCGATGTCCTGGCCGGTCCAGCCAAAAGCCTGTGCTAATATGCGGCGCCAGAAAAGGATATCAACCGCCTCATGATAAACCCGCTACTCGACACCTCGTCACTGCCGCGCTTTGACGAGCTGCAGCCCGAACACGTGCTGCCTGCGATCCGCAAAGTGATCGAGGACAACCGTGCACAGCTCGACGAGTTGTTGAGCTCCGGCACAACCCCTGACATCGATGCGCTTGTGGCACCGATCGAGCACATGGATCACGAGCTCGGCCGGGTCTGGTCGCCTGTCAGCCACCTGCAGAGTGTACTGGGCTCCAAAGACTGGCGTGAGGCCTATAAACAGGCCCTGCCCCTGCTGACCGAGTACGGCACCGAATTATCACAGAACGTCGACCTGCAGCGCGCGTATGCGGAAGTTGGCAGAAATCTGCCCGCCGATGCCAGCGAGGCCAGCCGCTGTGCCGTTGACCACGCCCTGCGCGATTTCCACCTTGCCGGCGTTGACCTTGAAAAAGCTGCAAAGGACCGCTTTAAGGCGATTATGCAGGAACTCGCCGAAGCGCAGGCGGGCTTCGAACACAATGTCCAGGATGCCGCGGACGCCTGGACGCTTCCCATCACCGATGCAGATAACCTGCTGGGTCTGCCGGAGGCCCTGTTGTCGAGGGCTGCCGAAGACGCCCGGAAAGCATCGCTCGATGGCTGGCTGCTGTCGCTGGATTTCCCGACGTACGACGCCGTGATGAAGCACGCCGATGCCCGGGATCTGCGCGAGGCGATGTACCGCGGCTGGGTCACGCGCGGCTCCGACCAGGGGCGCGACCCGAAATGGGACAACAGCGAGGCTATCAAGAAAATATTGGGCCTCCGCCATGAGGCATCCAATCTTGTCGGTTTTGACAGCTATGCTGAGTATTCGCTGGCGACGAAAATGGCCGACACACCGGATCAGGTCATCGCATTCCTGCGCGAGCTGTGCGCGCATTCACGTAAAGCCGCTGAACAGGAGCTGGCCGAGCTCACCGAATTCGCCGGCACGCCCCTCGAAGCATGGGACGTTGCCTACTGGCTCGAGAAGTTCAAACAGAGCCGCTACTCAGTCTCCAATGAGGAGCTGCGTGCCTACTTCCCTGCCGCCACCGTCATTGAAGGTCTGTTCGTACTGGCATCACAGCTCTATGGCATCGAGCTTGCTGTCGACCCCGACGTAACGACGTGGCACGACGATGTCAGATACTTCACCGTGCGCCAGAATGGCGAGGTGCTCGGCGGTTTTTACACTGACCTTTACGCCCGTGATGGCAAGCGCGCCGGCGCGTGGATTGATGAGTGTATTACTCGCCAGAAACTCAATGGCTATTTGGCGCTGCCGGTCGGCTACCTTGTGTGCAATTTCCAGCCACCGAATGACAAGGGCGTTTCATTGCTGACACACGATGACGTCGTTACCCTGTTCCACGAGTTCGGCCACATGCTCCATCACCTCCTGACTCGCGTCGATTTCCCGAGTATCTCCGGCATCAATGGCGTGCCGTGGGATGCGGTCGAGCTGCCGAGCCAGTTCATGGAGAACTTCGCATGGAGCTACGAGGTGCTGGCCCGCTGTTCCTCACATCATGAATACGACCGGCCGCTCCCACGCGATCTGTTCGACAAGCTGGAAGCAAGTCGTCACGCTGGTGCGGCGCTTGCCATGCTGCGCCAGATCGAGCTTAGCCTCTTCGACTTCCTCCTTCACAGTCAGTACAACCCCGATGCTCCCGTGCCGGTGCTGGAAGTGCTCGCCGAAGTACGCGATGAGGTTGCGTTGATCAAGCACCCCGACGTCAACCGGCTGCCGCACGCCTTCTCACACATCTTTGCTGGCGGTTACGCCGCGGGTTACTACAGTTACAAATGGGCGGAGGTGCTTGCTGCCGACGCATTCAGCGCTTTCGAGGAGGCCGGGATTTTTGACGAAGCCACGGCACAACGTTTCCGTCGCGAGATCCTCGAGGTCGGTGGCAGCCGCGACATCATGCAAGCTTACGTCGCGTTCCGCGGTCGTGAGCCAACAGTAGATGCTCTGCTGCGGCAAACGGGCATAGATATTTAATGAAGATCGCGACGTGGAACGTTAATTCAATGAACGTGCGTGCGCCGCATGTCATGGAATGGCTGCAGAACCACGAGCCGGACGTACTTGTGCTGCAGGAGATCAAGCAGCTCACAGAGAAATTTCCGGCAGAGGCGCTGCAGGACATTGGTTATCACTCCATTGCCAGCGGCCAGAAGACCTACAACGGTGTCGCTGTGGTCAGCAAGACGCCCGCGACCAATCCCGTGACCGACTTCCCGGATTTCGAGGATCCACAACGGCGCGTCCTTGCCAGTACGATCGATGGAGTACGCATCGTTAATCTTTACATTCCTAACGGATCAGAAGTTGGCTCCGAGAAATACGAGTACAAGCTGAAGTGGCTGAATTCACTGCGCCTGTTCCTCGCGGCGGAAATGCAGCAGCATGAAAATGTTGTGGTGCTCGGTGACTTCAATATTGCGCCGGCGGATGAAGACGTACACGACCCCGAGGGTTGGGGCGAGGCGATTCTATGCAGCCCCCCGGAACGCCAGGCCCTGGGCGACCTCATCGGCCTCGGGCTGACCGACGTGTTTCGCAAGTTTGAGCATCCAGAGAAAACGTTCAGCTGGTGGGATTATCGTGCGGCCGGTTTCCGGCGCAATGCCGGACTGCGCATCGACCTGATACTGACCAGCAGAAGCATGACCGAGCGGTGCACGGCGAGCTACGTCGACAAAGAGCCGCGCGCCTGGGAACGTCCTTCAGACCACGCTCCCGTGGTCGCCGAGTTTGCGCCCTGATCTTACATATTCCCTGTTTTGTCGCTGTGACCGTTAGCGGTCGCGTGTAAAATGATAAACAAAAAAGAAGCGCAGGGGTTTATGTCACAGGATCGCCGTAATGACTACGACGTCACGAATTCCGTGCAGGTAAGTAATCCTGTTGCGGTGCGTAACGCCGTGCACGAGTTGTTTGCGGAGACCTTCCCGGGCATGTCTTTCGACAAACTGTGGCTTGCTTTTTACGATTTCGAGCGCCTTTTCTCCGGCCGTTATCCCGGCTACAAAGGTTGCGACACCACCTACCACGACATGCAGCACACGCTGGACATGACGCTTGCCCTGGCGCGTCTCGTCTGCGGTTATGAACGCAGCGTCGAGCCGCCCGATCGTCTGGGCGCAGCGCGTGCGCAGATGGCAATCATTACCTCGCTGTTCCATGACTCGGGTTACATTCGCCACGATACCCGTGACAAGGATTTCACGAACGGCGCCGAGTTCACGCTCTATCATGTGTCGCGCAGCGCTGACTTCCTCAGGCGCTACCTTCCGGAGCTTGGGCTGGCGCGGGACGTTGGTATCGCCAGCATGATTGTGCACTTCACCGGCTATGAGTTGGACCTCGACAAGATCGAACTAGACGACCCGCGGGACAGCATTTGCGGTCATCTGATTGGCACCGCGGATCTCATTGCGCAAATGGCGGATCGCTGCTATCTCGAAAAGTGTCGCGACCACCTTTACAACGAGTTTGTTGTCGGCGGCATCGCGGTTGAGAACGCAAAGCCTGGCGAGTTCACGGTGCGTTACCGGTCCGGCAAGGACCTGCTAAAAAAGACGCCGGCGTTTTACCAGCAGGTCATGCGCGAACGCCTGAACTCAAAGTTCAACCGTGTCTATCGTTATATTGAAGTGCTTTACGACGGGAAGAACCCGTATATCGACGCGATTCGCAGCAACATCACGCATCTCGTCCATATTATCGAGTCCGGCGACTGGTCGTTGTTACGACGCCAGCCGGCCTGCTTCCTGGGAATTGCTGAAGCGATGCAGGACATCGAGAGGCTGGTGGCAAGGCAGCTCGCTGCGTTCAAGGGCGCGACGGTTCGTCCCGACGATACTCTATTGATGCCCATCTGATTGCTGGCGCCATTTGCGCAGCGCATAAAACTGGGTGCGCGTGAGGGGACGGTTCGCCAAGAACGCCGCGAGCCCGGCAGCCACAACCGCAAAGAACCCGTGGGCGACGGTCCAGACCTCATCAAAGAACACGGGCCAGGTCATCACCGTGACTGCCTGCAGTATCTCCAGTATGTCCATATCGTAGGAGTCTGCCGTGGTGGATGCGCCGAGCACGACGTTGCTGGCAATCGAGCCCGCGAGCGCCATGCCGGCTGCCAGCGTCGGAAAGCGCCAGTCGACGCCGCGACCGGCACGGCGAATCGCTAATCCCAGCATGGCGCCCAGAACGACAGTCATCCAGGGAAACACACGATTGGTTAACGCCGATAGAGATATCCAAAGGATGCAAAACACGGCAAGAGTAACCAGGCTTGCCACTACGGCATTGCGCAGGGATTGAGCCTGCACCAGTCGTTCACCATCGGCGGCGGTGACGTTAAGGGCTCGTCCGTCGCCGTGCTTCCTGCGCAATCGCAACAGGTTGGATTTGGGTTTGTCTTCCATGCGTCGACTTGTGAGCTGGATGGGTTGCAATGCTAGACTGACAACCAGTGACTATGCCAGCAAAGAACAAGAATATCGTGCTGATTTCCGGTGGAGCGTCCGGCATTGGCCGGTGCACGGCCGAGCGTTTTCTTGCTCAGGGTGACGCCGTGCATATCTGCGATGTGTCACGCGAACTGGTCGACGAGTTCCTCGCGGCAAACCCCGGCGCGACCGGAACGGTAGCGGACATCGGTGCGCGCGACGACGTCAGCACCGTATTTTCGGACCTTGAACGGTTTCACGACCGCCTTGATATCCTCGTCAACAATGCCGGTATTGCAGGACCATCCGCACCGATCGATAAACACGACGAGGACGGCTGGGACAAGTGCATCCAGGTGAACCTCTCAGGCACGTTTTACATGACCAGACGCGCCGTGCCGCGGCTGCGCCAAAGTGGCGGTGGCGCAATCATCAACGTCTCATCGACTGCGGCATTGCACGGCTACCCCCTGCGTTCGGCGTATGCCGCCAGCAAGTGGGCCATGATGGGCCTTATGAAGACCTGGGCGATGGAGCTCGGTCCCGAGGGCATCCGCGTCAACGCCGTTTGTCCGACGAGCGTAGAGGGTGACAGAATCGATGCTGTGATCAGGCGCGACGCAGAACAGCGCGGGCTTTCGTTTGAGCAGGTTCGCGATGTCTATTTGCGTCAGACGTCGATGCGCACATTTGTCACGCCTGATGATGTGGCCGATACGATTCTGTTTCTTGCATCGGATGCGGCACGCAAGATTTCAGGTCAGTCGATTTCCGTCGACGGCCATACCGAAGGGCTATCGAACTGGCTCGACTGAGTCGAGCACGATCAGGAGTACGTGAAGATGCACGCAGCGTGGTTTGATTCATTTGGATCCGCGAGGGATGTTTTACAGGTCGGCGAACAGCAAACACCAGTGGCAGGGGTTGGAGAGGTTCTTGTCAGGCTTGCAACCAGCGGCGTGAATCCGTCGGACGTGAAGAAGCGTGCCGGCTCGTTTCCCAACCTTCTCGATGACGGCTTCGTAATTCCGAACAGTGACGGCGCCGGCATCATCGAGGCTGTCGGTGACGACATCGACGCCGGTCGTGTCGGCGAACGCGTTTGGATCTACCAGGCGCAGTACGGGCGCCGGTTCGGTACGGCCGCGGAGTACGTTGCCATCGATGCGCGGCGCGCGCCAAAGCTCCCGGATGCGGCGAGCTTTGAGATCGGCGCCTGCCTGGGAATTCCGGTCATGACCGCACATCGCTGCGTGTTCGCAGATGGTGATGTCGCAGGTCAAACGATCCTGGTGACCGGTGGTGCCGGGCGTGTCGGCCACTATGCAGTGCAGTGGGCCAGCCGGGCGGGTGCAACGGTTGTTGCGACGGCCAGCAATGACGAGGATCGGGAAAGCTGCCTGTCAGCCGGCGCACACCACGTGGTTAATCACCGCGGCGACGATGTTGCCGCCGAGATTTTGGCCGTTACCAGTGGCGCTCTGATCGATCGAATCGTGGATGTGGAGTTTGGTGGCAACCTGCCCACCTCTGTCGAGGTCCTGCGTATCGGGGGCACGATTGCGACGTATGCATCCACAAATGTGCCCGAGCCCACGCTGCCATTCTTCCAGATGATGTACAAAGACATCACCATACGCTGCGTCATTGTCTATGCCATGCCGGAAGCCGCGAAAGATCATGCCATTGCGGATATCGATACGGCACTGTCAGCCAGCGCGCTGCAGCACCGGATTGCCCATACATTGCCGCTCGACCAGATTGCGGAGAGCAATGAGTTGGTTGAGCAAGGTAGTATTCGGGGCGCGGTCGTTCTAAGCATCGACTAACCAATAACGGGAACGAGGGGGTTCGAATGGAGCAGAGCCGCGTAGACTGGCCCAGCTTTGCGATTTGCGCGTTGATTCTTGTCAGCGCAAGCATTCCCCTGTTTATCTACCCGGACGCGTCTGAGGCGGCGCTGGACAGCCTCTACGGCCATATCGCCAGTGAGTTGGGCGTTCTCTACCTGCTCGCGAGCATTGCGGCCATTGGCTTCCTCGTCTGGCTGGGGCTCAGCCGTTATGGCTCTGCCCGGCTTGGCGAGCCCGACGAGTTGCCCGAGTTTCGCGAACTCAGCTGGGTTGGCATGCTGTTTTGCGCCGGCGTTGGCGCCGGCCTGCTCTATTGGTGCATGACGGAGTGGGCGTTCTACTATGATGCGCCGCCATTCGGTGCACAGCCGCGCAGCGTGGAGGCACAGGAGTGGGCATCCACGTACGGGTTGTTTCACTGGGGGTTCACCGCGTGGGCGTTTTACTGTCTGCCGGCTATTGCCATTGCGTATCCGTACTACAACAGAAAGCTCGACGTGCTGCGTTTTAGCGTCAGCTGTCACTGGTTTCTTAAGGACAACGATCATGGCCCTATGGCGAGGGCCATCGACTTCCTGTTCATGATCGCGCTGCTTGGCGGCGCAGCGTCCAGCCTCGGGTTTTCGACACCCATGATTGCGGCCTGCATTGGCTGGCTGTTCGGGATTGAGGTTAGCGACGCCCTGGAAATCGCGATTGTCGTACTGTGTATGGTCTTGTTTGCGCTTAGCGTATGGCTTGGTCTGAAAAAAGGCATCAAGCGTCTTAGCGACATCAACGTTCTGTTGGCTTTCGGCCTGTTGCTGTTCATTCTCGTCGTCGGTCCGACCGCATTCCTGCTTAAGACCAGCCTGAACAGTGTCGGGCTCATGGCCGATAATTTCCTGCGCATGAGCTTCTGGACGGATCCGTTCACAGAGTCAGGGTTCGTTGAGAGCTGGACGATTTTCTACTGGGCGTGGTGGATAGCATTCGCGCCCTATGTCGGACTGTTCGTCACCCGCATCTCACGCGGTAGAACCATACGACAGGTTATTTTCGGCATGCTGCTGTGGGGCTCACTCGGCAGCTGGCTGTTCTACATGGTGATGGGAAACTACGCCCTGTTTCTCGAAGTGTCGGGGCAACTCGATTTCACCGGCATTATGAAATCTGTCAACGGCAGCGCAGCTATCGTCGCGACGCTGGAACAGCTGCCATTCGCTGCCATCGTTGTCGCCGTGTTTTCTCTCATCTCGATTATCTTTGCCGCAACCACGTACGACTCCGCGTCGTACACATTGGCGTCGAGCGCAACTTTGCATCTAAAAGCAGGCGATGACCCGGCCCGCTGGCACCGGGTTTTCTGGGCTTTTGCGCTCGGCCTGATGCCGATCGCGTTGATGCTGCTGCAGGGAAACCTGCGACCGATTCAGGTAATACTGCTGATCGTATCGTTACCAATTCTGTGCGTCGGTATGGTGATGTCCGTCTCGCTGGTCAGGACACTGAAGGCCGACAGCGCTTCATGAGAACATCGCTGAGTTCGCCACTCAGACCGACCGTCACTGGCGGGGATGCAAACAACTCGAATACCTGTTGTTTGCCGACTCTTGTCACGTAGCGGATGTGCGTCCCGGGGATCTTGAGTGTATCGGGACAGTCCTCGGGCAACGGGCCCTTGTAGGTCAGCCAGAAGCCGAAGTCATCGACAGTCGCATCGAACTTGGCAGCAATTGCGAGGTTCTTCAGGCCGCCACGCTTCCCTCCGAACTGGACTTCCTGGTCCGTGAATGAAACCTGCGAAGGTTGGCGCGGAGTAGCGTAGGACTGCACCAGCCTTAGCCAGGGATCAAGCGGATTGGTTGGCTCAAAAGAGAATGCGGCGATAGCGACCACCAAAACGACCGCCAGGGCAATGAATGCTGATCCCATGTGTTCCATACAGACTACCGTTGCTTCGCGTTATGCCGATGCACTTTTTAACAGATCACAGCGAGACAGGCCATGTGGACTTCTGCGCTCATCTGCGTCCGCGCTTTATTATTCTGGTCTCCGAATCTCGAATTGATCGCTGATGCGGCCATAAAGCGGACCGCTGAGTCTTGATATAGGTGCGAGTTTGTCGATGTCGATTCGCAATGGATCAACCGTCGATACAACGTCATCACTTAGATGAAAGTGCAACACTTCGCCCAAGATGATTCTGCCGCCCCCGGATAGCTCGATATCCTGTACTAACCTGCACTCAAAGCTGGCGGGCGATGCTGCCAGGCGAGGCGGCGCCACTTCAATCGAAGTCAGTGTTTGAAGCCCCGCCAAATCGATCTCACTTTCATCGGCGGGCAGCGAAGCTGCGCAGATATTCATCTGCTGGGCTAAAGGCTCGTTAACTATATTCACAACGAATTCTCTCGTGGCCAATATGTTGTTTGGCGTATCTTTTTGACTGCCGTCCGGTTTCGGCTCGAATCCAAGAACGACCACCGGCGGCTCGCTCCCCATGGCGTTAAAAAAGCTGAACGGAGCCGCATTTGCTTTTCCATCAAGATCGAGCGATGTGACAAAGGCAATGGGCCTGGGCAATATCGTTGAAACCAGTAGCTTATAGGCTATCGCGCGCGAGATACTATTCGATGAAAAGTTCATCTACGCAGCTTCGGTCGTTCACATTTAGAATACAAGGCATTGGGCGTGACTCGAAGGGCGTTTAGGCCGAATCAACGTCAAATGGTGGCTGCATGAGCAGACAGTCCTGTAAGTCGGGGTACGCCTCTACAGGGACAAGAAGCGTTTGCACTGCGACGACGAGTTGCTTCTCGGTCTCTTCATGAGGGTCGGGCGTGAGCGGCTCGACAATATTTCCCCGGTATCCTGTCAACCAGTGAAACAGACGCAAGGTACTTTCTTGTGTGAGTGTGTTTGGACCAAAACGTTGATTCCTTCGTCGTGAAGCAGAAGTCGAATTGCGTGAACCGTACGCCCTGATATTCGCCACTCATTATGTTGTGCGTTTGACGGTGGTTGCCGTACTTGAGGAGCGGGACGTAACGCTCACATTTTCGGATAATGTCAGAACGTGGACCCACATCGACTTGCAGCCCCTACTCCTCGAGCAAATCATCGTGCGAACTCGAACTCGAACTCGAACTCGAACTCGAACTCGACTTGACGTTCAAATCCGACCGGTTAATGCTCAGCTGAACATCATCCGACGAGCCAAGACATGATCAAGTACTCATTGCGTGAATTTGCGGAGC
>Ga0224504_10000720_pt1 | contig 14788 bp, 13 predicted proteins | sample SF_Oct11_sed_USG_3_FD_170160 | JGI IMG/M metagenome (GOLD analysis project Ga0224504, IMG submission 170160) | Sediment microbial communities from San Francisco Bay, California, United States - SF_Oct11_sed_USGS_24 | ecosystem: Environmental > Aquatic > Marine > Sediment | place: USA... | reverse complement strand
AATGCGCACCGGTCAGCAGTATTGTTCATTCACCTGGGTCGGGACCGGCCAGTCTCCAGCGCCCAAAAATGTTATCTTTAGCGATTGCAATGCAGGGCAATTGATCGAAGGGTGACGATTGCATTGAATAAGGAGCACTTTGAGCAGGGACTTTCACACATCAAAGCACCCCGCTGAACGCGGTCGCATCTATAACTTCATCAACGCGGTGCGCACTGCTGTACTGATCGAGGGCGGCCTGCTCAACACCTTTCGTACCGTATTCACAGTGCTGCAAAACGAAGGCTGGTCCGGTTTTCGCCAGCGCATGCGTGGCGCCCTTTCGAAAGGCGAACGGATCGACTACCAGGAGTGGATCCGGCGCTACGATAGGTGGACGGATTCCGAGCGGGAACGCATTCGTAAAAAAATGGTTCGAATGCAGAATAAACCACTGATCTCCATCCTGATGCCCACCTACAACACGCGGGTTAAGTGGCTCAAACAAGCCATCAAATCAGTGCAGGCCCAGGTTTACCCGAACTGGCAGCTGTGCATCGCAGATGACGCCTCGACCAACCCGGCCGTGCTTGAACTGCTTGAGCGTGCCAGTTCACAGGACGAGCGGATCAAGGTCACATTTCGCGCTGAGAACGGCCACATCTCGGCCGCATCCAACAGTGCGCTGGCGCTGTGTGAAGGCGAATGGGTCGCCTTGATGGACCATGATGATCTGCTGGCCGAGCATGCGCTCTTTTGCGTGGTGGAAGCCATCAACCTTCACTCGCAAGCCCGCTTGGTCTTCTCGGACGAAGACAAGGTCAGCGGACGCGGCTACCGATTTGAGCCCTATTTCAAATGCGACTTCAACCGGGACCTGTTCTATTCGCACAATATGATCAGCCACCTGGGGGTATACCGTCGGGACATCGTCGAGAATATCGGGGGATTCCGGGAGGGGCTGGAAGGGGCACAGGACTACGACCTGGCGCTGCGGTTTATCGAAACCATCGAACCTGAAAATATCGTGCATATTCCCAGGGTGCTGTATCACTGGCGCCGGCACGCGGGAAGCACTACGCGCGGCCTGGGTGAAAAACCCTACTCCATCGACGCAGGTGCCCGGGCGTTGCAGGAGCATTTCGACCGAACGGGAACAGTAGCAACCGTTGAAGGTTCGCCCACCGGTATCAGGACCCGCTACAAGCTGCCGTCCGAGCCGCCGCTGGTGACGCTGATTATTCCAACCCGCAATGGCTACCGGCTGCTGAAAAACTGTATGGACAGCATCCGGCAAAAAACGACCTATCCCAACTACCAGATCCTGATAGTCGATAACGGTTCGGATCAGCAGGAAACCCTTGAATATCTTGGAAAGATATCGATGGAGCCGGATATATCGGTACGGCGTGATGACCGCCCGTTCAATTTTGCGGCGCTTAACAATGCCGCCGTCAAACAAGCGGGTGGAACGCTGGTGGCGCTGGTCAACGACGACATCGAGGTCATCACCCCCGGCTGGCTTGACGAAATGGTCAGCCTGGCCCTGCAACCGGGCGTGGGGGCCGTTGGTGCGAAATTGCTTTACCCGAATGGGAATATCCAGCACGCGGGCGTAGTATTGGGACTGGGAGGTGTCGCCGGACACGCTTTCAGGCTGTTTCCGAGAGAAGATCCCGGATATCACTATCGGGCGCAACTGACCAGTTCTTACTCCGCCGTGACCGCCGCTTGCCTCGTTATCAGGAAGTCGACCTACCTGGATATTGGCGGTATGGAGGAGGAAGGCCTGGCCATTGCATTCAACGATACTGATCTTTGCATTCGCGTGCGCGAGACCGGGTTGCGCAACGTGTGGACGCCCCATGCCGTACTGTTTCACCACGAATCTGCAAGCCGGGGTTATGAAGACAACCCGGAAAAACAGGCGCGTTTCAAAAGCGAGATCCGCTTCATGCAACAGCGCTGGGGACGTAAGCTGCTCGAAGACCCCTGCTATAGCCCAAACCTGACCCTGCACTTCGAAGATTTCAGTTACGCCTGGCCACCCAGGACGAAAGTCTGAGATGAATCCGCCCACCGTCAGCGTCATCATCGCCAATTACAACCGGGCCCACCTGCTCGAGCAGGCCATCCAATCCGTTGTTGACCAGACTTATCGGGATTTTGAAATCGTCATTTTCGACGATGGCTCGCATGACCATAGCTTCAAGGTGATCGAGGGCTTTCAGAGGAAACACCCAAGGCAGGTGAAGTTCTTCACGCACGATGAACGCGCCAACAAGGGCATCGTGGCCACATACCGGGAAGCCATATCCATGGCGCAAGGCGAGTATGTGGCGTTCCTGGAACATGACGACCGCTGGTCACCCGGTTACCTGGAAAAAAAAGTAAAAATCCTGCAGCATTACCCCGAAGTGGGCGTAGTGTTTTCACCCTATCGGGTCGTAAGCGACGGTTGGTTCGGCAAGGACATGATGTTGCGGCAATGGCTTTTGCGTTTGACTATCAAGTCAGGTAAACCCTTCGATAATTTTCCCAACCTGTTACAGAGTAATAACGTGGCAACCTTCTCCTGTTTTATGACCAGAAAATCCCTGTTGGAGGACTTGCCCCAGCCACCTATAAAAATCCTGGCTTTTGACTGGTGGGTGCTGACCCGGCTCAGCCAGCGCAGCCTGTTTTATTATGACAATTCCAGCTTCACGCATTGGCGCTGGACCCGGCAAAGCGCCATTGGCCGGCAAAAATTCAAGGAGCACAAAAACCAGGGCTGCAATTACATGGAACTCATGTACCAACAGGTCGAGTCCAGTGCCAGGAAACTACCTGGCGAGAAACAGGAGACCTTTCACGAATACCAGGGCGATTTCGCATATTTCATAGACTATTATCGGTCCCCCAGTTTCAAGAAGTTCTGGAAATTCTTTATACGCGCTCCTATCTGGGCCATGGCCGCCACCGCATCTTTGCTTATCAATTTTTTGAAGTTCAGGTAAGCTTCGCGGCAAATAGGTTAGCAAAACCAATAAGCCCACTAGCGTTTATACCCTTGAAGAAACTACTCAACAAACTCTCAGAATCGATACTCGAAAAGGCGGGAGGCAAAAGCGGGCGCAGCGCTGATCAGCCGCAAAGACTGTTCGTTCATATTCCCAAGACGGCCGGCACCAGTTTTCGCACGGCGGCGGAATCCAGTTTTGGTGAGGCACATGTGCTGAGAGACTATGGCCCCGAATCAGAGGCAACGTCTGCGTCGGTCAAACGCGAAGTTTACGACGCTGACGACACAAAGGGTGTATTGCGTGCGTTCGAGGCCGACCATGCGGTCCTTCTGGCTGGGCACTTTCCGGTGCAAAAATACGGCCGTTTGATAGGACTGCAAAATACAGTGACATTTTTCAGGGATCCGATTGAGCAGGTGATCAGCCATTACCGGCACGCTGTTGCACACCACGGATATAAGGATACCTTGCTGACTTTTTCCAAGCGGAAGGGAATAAGGAACATTCAAACCCGGTTCATGTGTAGCCTTGATCCAGCCTTGATTGGCATCGTCGGTTTAACCGAGTGCTACCGTGACTCGCTGGCGCTGATCAATGAACGTTGGAACTGGAAGATCAGGTATCGAAGGCAAAACGTAAGAGACCGCTTTAACAGACAAGGCATCGAATTATCGGAAAATGAACGCACTGCGTTGGAAGACATCAACCAGGACGATCGACGGCTGTACCAACGTGCCAGCCGTGTATTCAAAAACAGCCTGTACTGTTTTCAAAAACGCACTGCGTCCGATCCAAGGGGCGCTATTGAATCCCTGGTCATTGGAGAAAATATCGAGGGCTGGGCAATTGATCTGCGCTCAGGAAAACCAGTCTCGGTCATTTTATCCGTCAACGGAAAAAGAGTTGCACAAACGGACTGCAGCCATCCATTCAAAAAGCTCATGCATTGGAATCTGCCTTGTGAAGGTGAGGCCGGGTTTGTTTTTGAAGAAAACATTTCTGCTGGGGATGCCGTCGAAATAAAAGATGCCGCCACGGGGCTTGTGCTGGACAGCAGAGTAATCAGTCCGAAATACCTATCAAATCAGCCAGGAACAAAATCAGACTGAGGGCTTGCCTCTCGGATTGACCTTCACAAAATTCTCATACGCTTCTACCACTGCAGCGGGATCACCTGTCATCCGGGTTACGCCTTCTTCAATCCAGACTGCTCGGTCGCAAAGCTCCCTAATCGTATTCGCTTCATGCGAAACCAACACCACGGTCTGGTCCGATCTTATTTTTGCCTGCATGGCCTCCGCGGACTTTCGCCGGAATTCGATATCGCCTGCACCCAGCGCCTCGTCGATCAGCAAAACATCCGGTTCAAGGAAATAACAAACCGAAAAACCAAGCCGTGCGCGCATTCCCGCGGAGTAGCCGACCAGAGGCTGGTCGATGAAATCACCCAGCTCGGCATAATCGATGATGTCATTAATATGCTCCTTGATCTCGTCCTCCGAATAGCCCAGCAGAAGTGCGCTCAACAGGATATTGGTGCGACCGGTTGCAAACTGATCGAAGCCAGCCTGCATCGACAGCATGGCAGTCGTCGCACCGAAATTTTCCACCGTACCGCGGTCGGGCCGGATGATATCCGCCAGAACCTTCAGCAGAGTTGTTTTTCCGACACCGTTGCGCCCAACCACACCGAGTGATTCTCCGGCATACAGCTCCATGCTGACATCTTTTAGGGCTGAAAACGGGTCCCGTCGAAACAGAGATGTGGCCCGGTTATAGATGACCGCTATATTCTGCGCCCGAATGAGGCATTGTCCATGTTCCCAGGCCATCAGTTGTTCAGCCTCGGGTATATGCGGTCCAGCTTCGCCAACAGCCACAACCCAAATGCCAGGATGAGCGAGGAAATCAGGACAATTTTTATCAGGTAGACGAAGTCTGGCATTTGCCCATACAGCATGACTTTGCGGTATTCCATGATCAAGCCGGCCAATGGGTTGTATCTGAAATAATGTACATAACCGGCCGGGATCATTTCCTGGGAATAGAACACGCCAGAAAGGAACAGCGACAATCTCAAAAGTGGCGGGACTACTAAGGTAAGGTCAGGAATGAACGGAACGATAGCTGCTACCAGAACTGAAAGCGCAAGGATCAATATGAGCTGCACCAGAAAAATAAGCGGGTAAAAAAACCATGTGACTGAAGGCGTCTCAATTACCAACAGCATGCCTACAAGAACCAACACAACGAAAAGGTGCTTGAATAACATGAAGGTAACCGCGCAGAGAGGAAAAGTGTACTTTGGCACATACACCTGCGACATCAGGCGCGCTTCCTTTCTAATGCTCGTTACGGATTTGGAAATTGAATGCTGGAACCAGAACCATGCCGTAACACCCAGGAGCAAAAAACTGACAAACCCCTCACCGCCTCTCTCAAAAAGCATCCCAAAAACGACGTAAAATACAGCAATTGTCAGAATGGGTTCCAACAGCCACCAAACATAACTCAGGTAGGTGCGGGCCGTCTCAGCAGTAAGTTCAGATTTGACCCTGTAATAGACATATCGAGCTACTATCCTGAATTGATTGTTTTTTTTCTGATCGAAAATGCCCACTTGGTTTCCTGGCTGAATGGGTAAACGGTCGCATGCCAATTATGTCGCATTGGCGAGACCTAAAACAGCCAAAAGAATTCAGAACGCCTTACAGGATCAACTCGTGGTATGTTTTGTCATGCTCAAATTTATACGTGTCAATCGCAAAGCCTTTTTGATATTCGATGTCGGTCAAACCGTTTAACTGGTTGATCCTCAAACGCCAGATGCGGCGGTTACAGTCGTATGGATGGTTTGATTCAGCCTGGTATCTCAGCAGAAATCCCGATGTCAGGGAAGCAGGGGTCAATCCGCTTGAGCACTATCTGAAATTTGGTGCCGATGAAGGCCGGGATCCCCACCCCGGATTTATCTCGAAGTGGTATACAGAAACATACGCTGATTCGATAAAAACCGGTTGCAATCCTCTCCTTCACTACTGCCTCAAGGGCCGAGAGCTGGGATTCCAACCGCACCCGGCCCTGAAAACGATTGAAAGCTGGAAATCATTAGAGAAAACATCGGTTGCCAACTTGCATGACAAGCCAGACCTCAAATCCCGGTTAGTCATTGGGTTTGCAGTAACAGACCAGGGACACGGCACGACAGCCGGCGATTTCTTTAGTGCCAGGGAGCTTGGATTGGCCTTGAACGCGGCTTTTGGCTGGGAAATCAGATTTCTTTCCAAAAGCGACCTAAAGAACTGCTGGTATGATGTTTCAGCCCTGGATTGCCTGGTGGTAATGTTGGATGAATACGACCTCCAGCGAATTTACGGCGCACACCAAAATCTGGTCACTATCGCGTGGATGCGCAACTGGTTCGAACGCTGGACAGCTCGCCCATGGTTTGGTGATTTCCATATCCACCTCTGTACTTCCGAGATCTCCAGGAAGTATCTGAAGAGCGTTGCGGGTGTCGATGCTTCCATATTGCGTCTGGCGACCAATTCAAACCGATTCAATCGATTGATCGAGCCAAACAGTGCATATATTTCTGATTATTGCTTCACCGGAAATTATTGGGGCTCTGAGCGTGAGATAGAGAAGCTGGTACCCGGCACCATCGAACATGATTTTGCTTTATACGGCAGCGGTTGGGAGAACCATGATAATTTCAAGCTTCATTGGCGAGGTATCGTGAAATATGATGAGATCAATCATGTTTATGCCAGTAGCAAGTTGGTCATCGACGACGCCAACGATGCAACCCGGAGATGGGGTTCTGTAAACAGCAGGGTGTTTGATGCGCTGGCAACAGGAACTCTGGTGATTACCAACGGGGAGACCGGCGCTCGTGAAGTTTTTGGGAATTTGTTACCAACCAGCGGGTCTGCCGAAGAATTGCAATCAAACATCGATTATTTGTTGAACCATACCCAGGAACGAAAACTGATGACCGATAAGTTGCATGATATTGTTCACTCTCAGCACACATACGAGATTCGTGCTCAAGAGCTTTTCGGCATTATCCGAAAGCTCGTGGTTACTGAGGAAAAATGCGTGGCCCTCGAGAAACAACATGATTCCGGTGCGGTCAAAAAATAGCGAAATTAGACCGCTTTGGTACAGAAATACAGCAGGGGTGGTCATCAAACTGCTTCTGACCCCATACTGATCATCGGCAGACTCAATGAACATTCAAAACCCAATGGAAGAAATCGAGGCCATTAACAGGACGCACACCAAGCCAGCCCATTTATTGTTGGCCGGGGATAGCAAGGCTTCAGTCGATGGTCTCGAGTCTCTGCTACTGAAAGCTGGAGCGAGCAGGTCTGAAAATTTAGGGAAGAACTGCCAGGAAGTGTTAGATGAAATACCGGGATTCGGTAGAAGATCTTTCTGCATGCTGAAACCGCCCGAACAAAAGCCCGCCGCACCCGATGGAATCAATTCCGAAGAGGTCCACCTGCTTTTCTTGTATAAGGATCCGTCAAAGTTTATCGCCGACAGAATAGCAGTAGAGATAACCATTGAAACAGCCTTGCGGGACTGGTTGGAACGAACCAGTGAAGTTCTGGCGCTGACTCGCAGAAAAGGCTCAAGTATGACTTTGCTTAACGCCGATTCAGCCTTGAATGCACCCGTTGAGTTGATCAGGGAACTGAATCTACGATTGTCGCTTCAACTGAATTCTGCAGGCAGCCATTCGAGGCAGAGCGAGTCGGAAATCGATAGTATTTCCTGGCTGGTAGCGAGGTATGCAATACAGCAAAATCAGGCTGCCAGGCTTGCTCTTTCCGAACTCGAGGCGCGTTCCATTTCCCCCGGCACCGACGCATCGCCAGTCTCACAAGTCATCGAGTCCTACCGCAACAGTGCAAGGGCCAACAAAGAAGAACTTGTTCACCTTGAAAAAGAAAAAGAGTTGCTGGCACTGCAAGTAAAGCAATTGAGAGAGGAACTCAAAATGACTTTCGATGCCAAACAGGACGCCGAGTCAACAAACCAGCAATTCGCCAAAGATATTGATCAGCTAAGAAACAATCTGCACTCTGTGGAAAGTGAGCTGAACCAAACCAGGCGGGAGGCCGAGTCAAAAGTTGTGCATATGGCACGAGAAATTGAGCAGCTGAAAAGTGACTTGAGATGGACCAGCATTCAGTTGAAGGACAGGGAAAGCAACCTGGAAAACATTTCCAGGACCCTATCATGGAGAATGACTGCACCATTGCGCTGGACTCTTGACCTATTCAGCAAGAATTAGAATGCTAGCTATCCCTCACTCAAATTGGCTGTTCAACCAATGTTCGCATTTGAGCGCGCCCGATATGCTTTTGAGCATTTCCACAGGACAGTTACCGAATCTTTCTGTACTGAGACAACTCGCCGCACGACGAATGGTTTTTGTCGAACCGGATTGGGAAATCGTTGCAGAATTGAAAAAAGCAAGCCCTGCAGGCGATCCTTGGGAGTTGATACCGCTCGCGGCTGGACCCAATTCAGGTGAATGTGTGGTTAACAAATACAATTTCCACAGGTTGAACAGTCTGAAGCAAGGCTCAATGAGTGAAGCAGAATTTCCGGGCCTCAAGAAGATAGGAACCCATAAATGCTCGATGGTGCAGGTTTCAGACCTGGTAAGTAAACTTGGCATAGAAGAATCTGGTGAAAACTGGCTGTTGCTCGAGGCTCCTGGATCGGAATGGGATATTCTCGATTCTCTTCGGCAAGAACAGTTCCTCAGTCGGTTCTCAAGAGTCATCTTTTCCGCCGGCAGAGAGGCGATTTTCGAAGATTCCCAAAGTGCTGAAGCTATCCTTACAATGCTCTCAGAAGCAGGATATGTTCAGGAAGGTCAGCAAGACGACAGCGACCCGGCTTGGCCAAGGTTTCATGTTCGACTAAGCCGCACATCTATCGAGTGCAAAACCCTCAGACAGGAGTCCCAACGTTACAGAGACGAAGTGAAGCAACTAGAGGAGCTCAGCATTGCCACACAAGAACGACTCCGCGAATTGCATGATTCTCTCGAAAGCCTCGAGACGGAAAAACAGGCCCTGCTCTCCGGTTCCGAAGAAAAAGAGCGACAGGCTCGCGAGTTGGAAGAAAAATTGAGAGAACTCGATGTTCAGCGTGAGGAGCTTCATATCCTATTGGAACAGCGCGAAAAAGAAGTTGAGGAAACCAGGAACGAGTCCAGGCAGCAGTTCAACATACTCAATGAGCGAAATGAAAAGCTTCTCGACAATCTTTCCGTGGCCGTTAAGGTTCAGGCACTTCGAGAGGCTGATCTTCGCGAGTTGCAGGAACGTTACAAACACATCAACGAAGCCAACCGGCGCCAGGTTGAGTTGCTAAACAAGCTCCGGCAGCGCCTGGGCGCTGCATCGGAATACCTCAAACAGTTAAACTTGCAGGAAAATGATGCCTACCGGGAAGAATTGACGTTTAACCTGGTAAGGGCTTTAACTGGTGAAGACGAAAGTACCTGATGTGGCAATATACACTGCTTTTATCTGTAGAAGCCGAGTCTGCTGGCCATGACGAAAAAACTCACGGAAGCGATAGACGAGTGCCTCTCGTTCATCGACGATGCAGTGGAGCTTTCGCGTGAGATCGAGGTAGAAAACCGGGAACCGCTACCCAGCCTGCTTGAGCAATGTGAACTGGTTTCCAGCGAGTCAGTCGCGGAAAAAGAATCCATTCGAACCTTTCACCATTTTGCCTGCACCGGCGGAACACTATTTGCCAAATGCATCGCATCGATGCCAAACACCCAGGTTCTTAGCGAGGTTGAGCCACACAGCCGGTTGGTTTCAATGGATGAAAGACAGTTTACACCCACAGACCTGATTCACCTGGTCAGGGCCAGCTCGCGGGGTTCAACTGAAGCACTTGAGAGGGAGATATTTTTAAGCGGCCTGAAAGTAATTTATGACGACTGTTCAGCAAGGGGATTGCGGCTGGTTCTTCGGGACCATGCCCATAGCAAGTACTGCACAGGAGAGGAAATATCAACCTACCCAGCTCTCCATGGCGTGGTTAAATCACGATTCCCCACTCTGGCGGTTCTCACGGTGCGTCACCCGCTCGATTCGTTTCTTTCACTGAACCGTAATCAATGGATACATTTTGAACCGTTTACGCTGGAAGAATATTCGAGAAGATACCTTGCTTTTCTTGAGGAGCATGATGAATTACCGCTGTTCAGGTATGAAGATCTGGTGTCAAGCCCTGAGCAAACGATTAGTGACATCTGTGATTCACTGGAGCTTCCATACAGCAACGAATTCTTGCACCTGTTGGGGGCCATTCGCCTTTCCGGTGACAGCGGGCGATCCTCTTCTAAAATCGGCAAGCGACCGCGGCTGGAGTTGCCGCCGGAAATTGAGGTTCAGCTGCAACAGGAAATTCCGGATTTCAACAAACTGACTGATCGGCTGGGTTATTAAGCAGCTACTTGAGGTTCCCGGCGGCGTTGAAAAGACTGGCTCGATGAGAGTGAACCAATTCCATTAACTTGGGACACTGCTCCTGAATACTGGATAACTGGCTGGCTGATAATTCACTCTCTGCCCGGTTAATCACACCCTTGTTGAATTCACGAATTTTATTTCGATCCTCATAATTTTTCAGGATCGTCTTTGGACTGACGGAGGCGAAACCAAGATGATCTGCAATCAATTTGACTACATTATCTGGTCCCATCACCAATGAATCATAAAATATCGGCAGCGTATTCTGGTTTGAGTACCAGGACAGGAAATTGTTCTCATGGTATTTCAAGCTATTGATGGATTTCGAAATATTCAGATACTTTTTATTGAATCGATTAATTCCTTCCTTGTTCTCCTTGATTACAACATCTCGTAGTGAGAGAGCAATTTCAGCCGGATCTCTGAAATTTGCAGTGGCTTTTATATCATTTTCAGTCAGTAATTTTTTCGTCTTGCCATCACACTTGCTGTGGGTTTTTATAACCACCCAGTCCCCATCGGAAAAGTTTTCGGAATTAGTTATGTCAAGAATTACAGCTTCCAACTCAAACTCATCGCTAACAAAATTTCCATTGATGTAAGGAAGCAAGCCACCCACGGAATGCAACTGAGCCTCGGAAGATTGAATGTGGTTTTTAACCAGGTCTTGAATCAACTGAAAAGTAAAGGAACTTGCCGATTTGACCATTCCATAACTGATTACTATCAAATTGTGTTACCTCAAAACCATGATTATTTGTCCTAAGAATAATATTTAGATGTTAACCAGTGCTTCAAATGTTTGTTGCGTGAGCTTTTCCGTCTGGTGCGTAGTGAAAAACGGTTAGTGGAAAATCTCAAAATTTTTATCTAAATCAGATTTGAGTTTATTAAGCGATCTTTCACTTTTAGCCCAAAAAAACACGAAGTCATTAGTTCCGGTAATTGGGTCTGCAGAGTCGACATAAAACATGTAAGAAGTAGGTTCGGCCGATTTAAACCTAGAGATAAGATCAAGTCCATAGTGCCTGAAGTGACCATGCCGATCAGTATCTGGATATCCCCAATCTTCTGTAACGCTCATTCGAACTGGATTTGGGACCGTCATTTGGAGAAATCCACTAGGATTCAGTATGCGCATCAGCTCTCTAAATGCTCTTTTGTCATCTTCTACATGTTCTAGAACGTGATTACAGATCGCGATGTCATAGCAAGAATCAGCTCGATCTATAGATTGCAAATCCAATGAGTTCTTTCCGCCGTAGATAGACAATTCGTAATCTAAAAACCAAGATTTTTCTACACTAGTGTCGTTGCTGAATTGGATTACACGTTTTGACTTCTTGGAATCTTGGGAGATAGCATTCCAAACTTGGCGAAGGAATCGGTGACGCTCTAATGAACCACAGTTCAAACATCGGGGTGCTATGCCGGCAAATGACATACGACCGCCCGGCCCAGGGCCGAATTTCCTACCATTGCAAATAGCACATGTTGCTGTCATTTTTTGAACACACCAAGCTTTGAAGAGCGCAAAGATAATCCTCGCAAGAATTTACTGACCTTAAAAGTAGAATTCTCTCGTAAACTGGAAAAGAAAGAGATTCGGCATGAAAAATCTAATTTTGTGTTTTCAAGCGAACAATCCCTTGTATCCCACGAAATATGGCTGAGTACATAAAGATTGGATATGGCTTTGAAGAAGGTCTTGAATCAACTGAAGAGCATAGAATCTTGCCAACTTGACAGTCCCATAACTAATTAATCTTAAACTGCGTAGCTCCGTAGTAAGATCATATACCCATAAACAAACACTAACCAAATGAAAAAATATTCGCCAAAGTAGGATTGCGTATCTTGTAGTTGCTTTGTGAATCCATTACTCATTGGGATCTCATAATATGGCGATACGACGAATGAGGAGTCCCGCATTCTCTGACCCACTTTGAGTATTAAATTCTGGCAGGATGAAGCCCTTGAGGAGGGGAAATGCGCACCGGTCACACTTTCTAATTTCGATTACTACGCCGAATGTATTTAGCCAAGGACCTTAAAATCAACGATTGATTGTTAAAGTCATAATGTTCATATTCGAAATTCAGCCGTCGAAATAACTTTCCTCGCCCCATATATCGCTTCGCAACTTTGTCATTTTCACGCTCAAATGAATTAAAAAAATCCTGCAATCGGGCGGCTTCAATTAACACGTTGTGTTTTCCATCATCGAATTCTCTTACGATTTTCAAGTTTTCCTTTGGGTTAGACCCTTGCAGACTATTCAATGTGGCTAAAACAAAAAGAGCCTCACCCGAAAGGCGTTTATTGACATCAGGCTCAACGGCTACCAATTCTGGGGGAATTCGTGCCTCAAGATTCCTTGCGACGAAATCGACAACAACGTCAGAGCCCACAATTTCTCCCTTTTCATACGCCGTTACAAACATACTGTTCAAGCCAAAAACGTCTTCCCACAAACCAAGCATTCTATCGTAGTCATAGTAGATACTCCCGTATCGGTGGTGTGGACCGGTAAGCCTTGGATCATTAAATTCGAGATTGGAGTGACCAGCTTTTATGCTCTCTGCCTGGGCTCCAAGGAGAAGTTCATGTTGCGGCCTCAGATAGCAGACTATTTTGAATTCTACTTCATTAGTGAAAAGAGATTTCAGATACGTGATTTCCTCGATGGTCACTAGCCGCGAAGACAAGTGCTCCGCTGAAAAAACCACAATGTGGTCTTTGTCCAATCCACTGAGTCTTGCGTCAAGAATGTTCTGAACTTTTTGTCGGTAGTCGCGAAATTCATCATTCCTATACTTGAGAAGGCCGGGGCCAGGAGAAGCTGAGGATGCCAGCGCCAAAGCGAAATGGTTTCTTCCGAAAATCCTGTCGACCGAACAACCCGGAACGATCTTGTTTTTTAAGAGTTCATTACGATTTCGGTGCAGATAGCTTTGTATTGCGGTCGTACCGGTCTTTTCAGTTCCGATATGAAGAATGATTTTCATTGCTGATCAAAGAATTCGGTTGCGCCGTAAAAGAGTTGAATGTTTGAAGACTCAACACTCATTTTATGGCCAGGATACAGACATGGCTGTCGATAGCGCTGAGGAGCTGAGTGCTTTGGTATCGAAAGTATAATCCAAGCTAAGTTTCAACGATCTCGCTTCAGCCTGAGCGCCAGCATCGTACAAAAAACCATTCCAACCTTCTACAACATAAGCAGGAATAGAACCCAGCTTCGGAGCGAGCACCGGAACCCCAAAACTCAGGGCCTGGAACAAACTCCCCGATGTCAAAATATCGCGGTAACAGAGAAAAACGAACGAGGCCGCATTGAGGTAAACCTGGAAGTCGGTATCAGCGATAAACGCATTTTTCAGCATAACCTGTTCTTTGGGCAAAGTTTCAATGGCTTCCAGCGTTCGATCGCATGAAACACGCCCTGCAATGACCAATTTCAGCTTTTTATTGCGCCGCATCGCCTCACCGAATTCAGGCAGGTAACGGTACAACGATTTGTAAGGCCGAACCTGCCCAATCACGCTGATAACCGTATCATCCTCCTCCAGGCCAAGTGCTCTGCGCGCTGCTACCGGGTCGAGTTCGTTGTCGTATTCGCCAATATAGTTACCATGCTCGACAAAACTCACATTGGCATCCTGGTGAAGCCAGTCGCTCAATTGCTCCAAAAGGCAGGGGTGATGAACCAGGACCCGGTCAGCGATCCGGCTCAATTCATTTCTGAATACCCGCTCGAGTTCAATATTTTGCAGGTCGTGGCTGTAGCGGTTGTGGACGGTCCAGAATATTCTTATGCCTTGCGCATTGAGATCGCGAAGCTGATCCATGAAGTCCTCTAAAATCTGCGCGTATTCAGCCTCGGCAATCCCCTTGTAAAGATAATTGACCCAGTGAATGTGCAGAACGTCACCGGCTATAGGTGAAGGCGTTTTAACACCGAGGTCCGATAGCTTGCTGAGCCCCTGCACCTTGATCCCCTTCCTAATCAGACCCTGATACAACAGGCGCTGGTAGGGATTGCCTTTTGTGTAGTCGGGCAGGAAATAGAGCGATTCACCGGGGTTTATGTCTTCGAAACGGTAGAATGAGGGCAGTTCCCCCAGGGTTTCGCAAATCTCCTCAAGAGACATGCTGAAACGATAGACCGATTGTACGGAATACCAAAAACGGCTTGCGTCGCGAGCGTAAGCCTTCTTCAGAAAATAACGTTCAACATCTGCCTTGCCCACCAGTTTGTGCGCCATGGCGTTGAGCAAGTCCAGT
>Ga0224504_10000719_pt1 | contig 14793 bp, 18 predicted proteins | sample SF_Oct11_sed_USG_3_FD_170160 | JGI IMG/M metagenome (GOLD analysis project Ga0224504, IMG submission 170160) | Sediment microbial communities from San Francisco Bay, California, United States - SF_Oct11_sed_USGS_24 | ecosystem: Environmental > Aquatic > Marine > Sediment | place: USA... | reverse complement strand
AGTACGGTGCGCACAGCTTACATGGAAGAGCCGATAATGGCCTTTCGTACTACGCCAGTTACTCAAGATGGTACGTCAATTTACCTCCCTGGTGGACAGCTCGGCATCGAAGAACCTGATGCTAATTTTGTGTACGACGATTGCTACAACCTAACTGCGATTCGAGAGTTCGCTCATGATGATGAACTTACTACAACCGAAGAGATTACAGTCGATGTTGCTAGGCAGTTATTGATATTCGGCAACGATTATCCATCCTGGATGAGCGCTAGCAGTACTTTTCTGTACTACGAAAGGCAGCTCGATAACTCCATCGACAATCATACCGAAATGACCATAGCATTATTAAATTCTTTCCAAGTGACGGATATCTATACAGATTTAACTGATATCACTTTTGCTGGTAACCTAATTACCACCCCTACGATTGTGCCATGGGCAGCCGCAGACCGCTTTATTAAAATCACAGGTGGCCTGAATGACGGAGTGATAGCCAAAATTACTGGTGTGATCGGTGTAGCTATCACAGTTGATGTAACCCTTGTTAATGATAGTCATACTTCCACACTGGATGGTACAGTACGGGTAATCGAAGTTGATACCGCACCTCCTACCAATGGGTTGATCGAAGCAACTTTAGATGCTAACTTAGGTGGCAAGCTAAAGCAAACCCACTTTACATATGGTGATGCACTGCAAATTGAAAGCATCTGCTCAGAAACTGATGAAGTAGTCCCAGAGGACTTAATTGAGTGCTAGGATGAATAATGGTAAGTTGGCCTAATTTCATTAAAAGATTAATCGCCTTAGACGCTCTTTGGGGTTCTAGATCCAAGAAGCTGGCTGGCATTAATGATAAAGATAAAATCGTTACCGAAAGTGTAACGATTGACTCTGGCACGCGCACGATCACTTTTATCAGTGGAGATCGCCCTGAATGGCTTAAGACCGATAAATACTTTCGTATTGCAGATGGAGCTAACGAAGGAGATCTTTTTAGGGTGGAGTCGGTTGGTGTTGACTTCTTAGTAGTAGTAGAGCCAATCCAGAGTGATTCCGGTACTTTAACTCTAGATGGTAGAATGTGGATGGTTCATAACGACAATGCTATCAGTCGTCGTGGACCGTATGGTGGTACCATGTTCAATGTGAATAACATGAACACCACAGGACTGCCAGATGGCTCGGGAATCGCTAAAGCCTACGCTACACACTACCACGCTCACGAACCATGGCGACTTAACATTCGGCCAGTCGGAGATCAAGATAATCAAAACCTAATCTTTTATCTGCCGAATGGCGAAACTTTTGTAGAGGGATCGCTGGAAGTTTACTTAAGCTGCCTACACCTCAACGGTAATCAAGCTGACGCAAGGCGAGATTTTGTATATCTCCCTGATAACAGTGGCTTTATTATCATTTTAAATCCAGAAGATCGGTGGAGATTGAATAGACCTCCGCTTCAAGATGAGCCACTACTCATCAATTACTTACTAGACTTACCATAGGGGATAAGCAATGGGACAAACTTGGTTAGGCCGGACTCACTTCCAGGCTAGGATGGTCATCCAAAATCCAAAGAACGATGATAAGCAAGATGTAGAAGACATCTGTTTTTTTGAGTTAGGTGACAAGGTTGACATCATCGATGAAGATGCAAACGGTAATATTACCAGCGTATTGGCTAACAATGCGACAATCATGGCGATCAGCCCTGGTAATGCTAGCCAGAAGTTTATCGTACTTGATGTTGTAGTTGACACTACAGCAGCAGTCGGCACTCCAAAGGTTAGAGTCCAAGAAATCGACGACGGTCAGTCCGCAATCGAAAGATTGTTTTGTCGCAGACTGCGTGGACCGATTGCTTTCGATCTATGGCAAGATATTATCCTTTCTACAGCAAATGAGCCGATAGCTGGCCAGACCACCTTAGACATAGCTGATGCTAGTTTGTGGCGAGTTGGTGATGTGGTTGATTTACTTGCTGACGAAGGTATTATTATTTCTGACGCAGTTGTTACAGCTGTGAATGTGAATGCTGATGCTGCCAACAATACTTCTACAATTGTAGTAAATACGGTTGTTGACACCTCGACTTACACCAATCCTTTTGTTCTTAACAAAACCATCAACATTTCTGATGCTATTAGACGAAATCAGGAAAGAATTGATGGTATTGATCAACCTATTGAAAATGAATTAATGGGTATCGGTAATGCTGTACGTGTTGCTTGGGAAAGTGTTGGACTTTTCGTTGAAAGCTCTTCTAAGTTCTGGCTTGATGGTCGTAGAGGTCGTTTAGGCACAGCTGGCACTCGAGCAGCTCATACCGAAGGTGCTGGTACTAGCCAGCTAACAATTACCTCTATGCTTCTTGGACTATTAGGTAACTTTGTTAAGGTTGAGGTTGTTAACGCTCCAGGATTGGCCGTCACAACGAGTGAGATCTTCAAGTCTTCTTCAACAGCTATCGTACCGCCAACTGAATACCTTATTCAGGTAAATAGCAATAGTGGCGCAGCTACCGCTCAAGAAATCGCTGACGCAATCAATGCTGACGCAGTTGCCAAAACACTCATACAAGTGCAATATGGTGGTGGCGGAGTAGGTGCTGATGGCTCTGGTGTTGTAACTCCATTTGGTCCAGTCAATTTGGCAGGTGGATTAGATGATGGCACTGGTGATTACGCTGAACTCGAGCAGATCTTCGAGAACTCCATCATTGGAACAGGCTTTAAGTGGGTTAGTCAGCACATTCGTCCTGACGAGCGCAATAGATATGATGAGCCACCTAACGATGATGAAGAAATCTGTATCGACTACCGCAAGGCAATTGAAAATGTAGATAGATAATAGGAGTACTCATGAACATTTTGCATTTCGCAGCAATAATTATCGCAGGTGGGATTGCAATGTTCATGGGTCTTATGCTGGCTGAAGTGGCTAAGCATTTTTTTAAAGTTTATCAATCTAGACCTAAGAAGGTTAAACCTTTGGTAATTGAGATTGAAAGCTATAACCCCGACTTTCTAGAAGGTTGGGGTTTTATTGTAGATGGTCGCATAATCCTGAATTATGATCAAACACCACTTCTCTTTAAAAAGAAGGTTGATGCTATAGCTTGCCTAAGGGATAAGTACCAGGATGTTGGTGAGCTGGTGTACCAAAGATGGGATGTGAAGGCCAGCAAGGTTTATGTAGGAGAAGTACGCAAAAATGGGACAAACTAATACCAGAAGAGTTAGTCATAATATTATTCAAAATCTCAATACCTATAGGGATGTAGACCTTAATCAGATTTTAAATGATATTGATGAAGAAGAAAGTGGTCGCGGATATAGTGAAGTGGAGTACGTTCTAGGGAAGCCTTTTGTATCTACGATTACCACTTACGTAGACCAAACAAAGCAGCAAAAGCGCTCAGTAATCGATTTCACGTACAGCCCGATTCCCTTTGTATCACAGATTGTAAAACAGTGGTATGATGAGGATGATGATAGTATCGTGGTATCAAGTATGACTGCAACAGTAAGTTATAATGCTAATAAGAGTGTCCAGAGTGTTAACCTCGTAGTATCAAGGCCATAAAATGGGTTTACCTTTTACAGTAGTTTCGGGTGCGATTTTTATCACTGATGAAGACGGTGATATTTGCGAAGTTGTGCAACGAAGCAATAATAGCAATGCATTAGCTACCCAGTCCGAATTGGTAGGTATTGATACCTTAGGCGCCTGGCGTTCGGTTAATACCGTAGTTAGGACAGATGGGGTGAAGGCATTAGCAGTTGATTCTCGAACGGTTGTTGAATCAACCTTTGGTTTTGATCAGTCGCCTGATAGCTATTTTCGTATTATTAATTCTGGTATTGCTGGTAATCAATGGACTGTTTTTATTAGAGGTACTAATAACGACCCAACAGCACCAGACAGAGATGTGCCAGATTATACTTATGTTCACACTGTTCAGGTTGACGAGGCTGGTGATGAAGAACTCCTTAGGGATAGAATCATCCAAGCCCTTAATGCTGATAATACCTTTAAAAATGTTTGTGGTTTGCGTGCACAAAACGCTACCGATAGAGCGATAGTTCACATTGTAAGTGATCGTTTTAGTTTGAGTGGTGAGTTCTACGAAAGACCTTTCCCAGGTGACTTTAATGTAACCGTTACAGGATCTGCCCAGGTTTTCTTAGGTTTCGATAACTTCATAGCACGCTCCAAACCGGTATCAATTTCAAGGGATATAGATTCACCTCATAGACTGGGTCTTTTTGGTATTACCGGTGAAGTACGAGTTACTGCAAAAGATCTCGATGACCTTTATATCGAAAATGCTCAAGAAAACTACAATGGCTCAATTGATATGGGTAATGCGAATGGTAGTGTTGGCAATCCAGCAATCTGGGGTCTACCGGCTGGACCAGAAACTGATATTTTTATAGAAGAACTCCGCTTCTATGGGCAGGGTAATGGTATTAAGTACGGCAACTTTCTCAATATGAATGGTTCCTTAAGTAACGGTATTGTGGTTACAATTAAGTCGAATGATACTTTGACAGTTCTTCCTCCTATTAAAACTACAGATGATTTCAAAAATAAGTTTGCTTTTGGTACTGGTGCAACAGGCTTTAAATTGGATATCGCCTCTGGTCGAGATGACTTTTTGGCTGTATTTACTTTTCACAATCCATTTGTTGTTAAGAGTCAGGGTACCTTTACTGTTGATGATTATATTGAAATTAAAATCCAAGATAACCTTAACGTAGGTTCTTTGCAGTTTATTGCCAAGGGCTTCGAGAAAGATCCATAATGGAAGAAAAAGATCTCAATGGAAATGTGGTCGTTAGGCTTTACCCATTTCCATCCAAAACAGCGGACGGTTGTAAACTCTTTCAAAGACTTCATGGTAATAAGGCTGCTGTGACTACTGGCTCTAATACTATTGATTTCGTCATCCCTTACGCAAAAGCGAAAATCGATGGTATGGATGTAGTTGGTGCCGAAGTTGGCGAGCAAGCTGACATGATAGTACTGGATACCTCACAAGGTCACATCCAGCTGAGTATGGGGGTGCCTGCTGAAAATGTTGTGCCTAATGCACCACTAAATCAGTTCGGTTTTGGTGTAGGAATGTTTCCTGGCAGTCATGCAGTAATCTCAAAATACGATGCTGACCTCATCCAAGGTATGGTTATTCGAGTGGTTTATACCGCCCTGTCGAATAAAGATATAGTGTTTAATTATTACTTGCATGAATGCGTAGCACCATAAGGAAAGCCGAATGGATGTACAAATCTCATACTTATTTAGTCGTAGGCCAAAGTTCTTTTCAAGACTCATAGCTCTTGGGTCTAGGTATTCTATTGATGAACTACGCCAGTCTAGCAAGATCCCTAGCCATACAGCTTATTTGATTAATGATAGGTATGTTGTTGAGTCTGTATTCGAAGGTGGGTACAGGGTACTACCTTACGGTAAATGGAAAGAAATTAACGAGCTTATTGCTGTGGTACCTGCTGGTACCAGAACGATGACTCATCTTAAAGAGAAGACTCGCAAGTTCGAAGGTCGATCATATGATATGTGGGGAGCACTGTATTTAGCTGTTTGTGTAGGACTAAAGATTGTCTTTCGTATGCCAATCCCTAGGCATAACCGACTCCACAAACCCCATCAGTACTTTTGCTGCGAGCTAGTTGGTGAAATCGAAGGCGAGGACTACGCTATGAAATCACCTGCTAAGATAATGCTCCAGATACAGGAAAAGTATGCTACTACGTAAGATTGCTATGATAATTGTGATATATATTGGCCTAATAGCCAGTACCCTAATCTTGTCACCGTGGGTCATCTGGAGGTTGATGATGACTGATAAATATACCGAATGACGAGCTAGTAAATGGAAAACGAAGAGATCATCACAGCAGTCCTTACCAGGCTGGCAGATAAGCTAGACAAAGTAGACGAAAAGGTTACATCCATAGCTATCGAGCAAGCCAAAGCCTCGGTTGTACTCGAGTCAGATATCCCCGAAATTAAAGAAGATTTACGCCAACACAAAGAAGGTGTGATTCAAAACCGAGCTAGAGTTCAGATCCTAGAAGACCTAGCCGACGACCATCAAGAAATACTCCAAGACATAAAAAAATTCCACCAAGATATCAATCCAGTAATTGAGCATGTCAATTTTATGCGCAAGATCAAGGACAAAGTACTTAAAAACATCAAAGCCAAGCTGCTTGCAGTGTTTACCGGTAGTTTGATGGCTATAGGGTGGAAGTGGTCCCAGGAGATCTTAGAGCTAATCCTCAAAGCGTTCTAGCTTCTCTTTAGACCTACGGAAAAGGTACGCTCCCAGGAGCAACGTACCCCCAGGAATCACCATAGCAATCACAACAATAAAAATGGCTTGTATGCCAGCAATAATAGCACTCATCGTCTTTCTAAGCCCTCAAATATATCTTCAAATGAAACTGTACCTTCACAGTAATACTTACCCCAACACCTTTCAAATGTTGCTGGTCCGTTTGGCCAACACTCTTTTGTCTCTTCGTCGGTTTCCCACTCTTCTTTCAGCAACTTGTTGATATGCTGGATGGTTTCTCTTTCTTCCTGCGAGTAGACAATCTCTTCCGCAAGTGACTCATTAGCCATAGCTGTCTTTATCGCCCACCTCAAGGACTGCCAGGTAGCCTCATGGTTCATAATCTCAACCAACAAACTAGGGTTATTCCAGTCAGGGTGATCGCCCAAGACCAAATAGTGAGCCTCACTAAAAGGCATATTCTTTCCTGCTACGGCTCTGTTCAATATCTGAACTATTTCTTGTGTTGTCATGGCTTTCTCCCTTTGTGTTTCGCAATGTACCAAAGTCTGTTTCAATCGGAATTAAAATTTAATACACGCATTACTAATGTCTCGGTCACTGAATAGTGCGCTTAAGTCAGTACCTATAAAAGACCTGATATATCCAGCACTTGCACTGTGTAATGCATTGTCGTCAATAATCTTAATGAGTTGACGCCATTGGATCAAATTATATTTCTTGTTCATAGAACACCTCCGATATTTAATTTTAAAAACTTTGTCGTATCTCCCCAAACTTAATCTTCTTATCGGATCACTTACGGAAAACTTGAGGGTTTTATGAAACATTTATTTTCTTGTCGTCGCACTTATTTAGCCACACTAGCAATCCTTATGCTTGGCGGCTTGGGCTTCTACCTAAAAGATGCCAGTGTTTCCGGTGCATTAGCTACTATTGCAATCGGTGTTGCTGGCGCCAATGCTTGGGAAAAGAAAGGTCAGGCTTAAAGTACTCGCACGTTGGTACGGGTAACATACCTGCCGGTAAGTAATATTTGACCAGCATCTATGGTAAACTCCTCAAAGGCATTAACCCCTTCGATTATTACTACCCATTGACCGTCGATATACATCAACTCACTAAGCTCATACCCTGCCATAATCATTGAAGATCTAAGGCTTGGCTGCATAAAGAGATCTTCAGCAGGGCTAATCACCTGATCAGAAATACGCAAATTAACACGCTTTCTTTCTCCTGGTGAAATATTGAATTCTTCGGGGTTCATTATTTTGAATTCAGCGTTCGGCAAAACATCTACATCTTCTGTGGACATTGATTGAACAAAGGAGTTAGAACCCAGATTGAAATCTAAGATAATTTGACGCATAGAAAACCTCATTGACTGTTGAGCCATCGTTGGCTATAAACTATTATCGGTACCCTTGTACTATAACTTAAGGAAGAACTAATGAGCAAGTCAATTTTTAGCGAATATGCTGCTAAGTATTATCATGTAAGTTACCGAACTAAAAGCGGTGAACTCCTAGAAGGTGATTTTCAATTCAAGGCCGAAGTAACCCGAAGGGAAGCTTTCCAGGCAGATTCCATTAGGCGAAACGTGATTGGTCCAATCCCCCAAGGTCAAGATGTCCCTCCAATGTTGCAGGCTGAAGCTTATATGATAGGCCAACTCGCTATACACATTACAGATGCTCCAGAGTGGTGGTTGAAATCAGAAGACGGTCTACAGTTCAGTGATGATGGAGTGGTGGTTAGTGTTTTCGATAAGTTAACCGAAATGCAACAAGAAATTAAGGAAAAACTTGGTGAAAAAGCCGGATCTCTTGCAGCTAATGCAAAAGCAAAAGCTGAGCAAGCTTGATACCTCTCAGATAGAGCAAATAGCTTTTGCGTCGGTTATTAATCCTGATTATGATGCTGAATACCGTAAGATTTGTCGCTGGTTTTCCAAAGAGTTCCATACCCCTTTACCGGAAGTAGAAGAGAACCTGGAAACCAGCTATATCTTATTGCACTATTTTGAGCATCATTTCGCCAAGTTGCGTGATTCTAGGGATGACTCCCCTGCTATGCTAGATATGTGGGAAAACGAGTTTAATCGCATACTTGACCCAGATAACTATGAAGTAGAAACCGAACAGCAAGCCCAGGAAGATGACGAGTGGGCAGAAGAAATGAAACGGGAAATCGAGGAAGAGGCAAGAAAAGCTAAAGAAGCTGAAGAGTTAGCTCAGCAAGAAAAGCTTAATCTTGAAGAAGAGGTAATAGTGAGCCGTAATGGTGAAACCACTCCGCCAAACTTTCCCAAGGAATAATTCATGTCACTAAAGATTTCATTTGAAAGTGATTTAAAAGGCTTTGAGCGAGTTCAGTCTGCCCTTAAGGAGCAAGAAAAGATACTCAATTCAAATGCCGATGCAGTCGAGCGTCTAAAGAAAGCCCAGGCTGGTATGGGCACCCAAGCAGCTGATATGGGTAAAAACCATTCCATGAAAGAAGCTGCTAAGCAGATGGAAACACTTACCGGTGCTTTCGATGCACTTCAAAAAAATCAATCAGGCTTTCGGGCTTTCTTAAATAACTTCACTGACTTTAAAAAAGAACTCCAAGATATATCAAACATCAAGTCGGATGATGTGTTTGGAGCTATAGAAACCAGAATAGATACCTTAAAGAAATCCCTAGCAGGATCTGTAGAAGCCTCTAAATCTCTTAGGTCAGAGGTAGCTCAGCTCAAGGCTGAAGGGCGCAATGATGAAGCATCTAAAGCTCAAGCCCGACTTAGTGCAGTAGAGCAGCAGTCCCTCGAAGAGCGCTCCCTTCTGCAAGATGCTCAACTCAAAAAGCTATACCGTCAGCCGATCTTCCAATCTGGTGGACAGGGTGGCATGCCGCCAGGTGGCGGTGGTGGTATGGGCGGTTTTTTAGGTGGTGGTACATCCATGCAACGCCTAGTTGGATTGCTTGGTAGAGGTATGGCTGGACTAGGTGTTGCTAAAATGGTTGGTGATCGTGCTTCTAGGGCATATCAAAGATATGGCTTTATGGAAGAGCGTGGCGAGATAGCTGCATTTGAACAAGAGATGGGTATCCAACAAAGCGCTGAAAGCGGCCAAATTGGTCGAGCCTTAATGCGAAGACATAATTTGGGTAAAGAGGGTAATTACAGGCGTAGACGAGCCGAAGGAAAGTTCGGAGGGGAGTCGGCATTAGACTCACTGGATATGGCATATCGCAGGGTTACCGGTTTCTTTAGCGGTAAAAGTCCAGAACAATTAGAGATTGAGTTTGAAAACGAAAAAAGTCAACTTGACCAAAGATATCAAAGATCGATCAATACAGTCGCCAGTACCGCCAAAGGGATATTAACCAATCAGTCTTATATGGGCTTTGAGTCGGTTTTAGGAAAGCAAGGCGCTCAAGAGCTAATTAGACAGGTAAACCGTGGTGGTGCTTCTTGGGCAGAGGCTCAGGCAACCCTCGGTACAGCTGATAAGTACGGACTCGCAGGTCAATTTGCAGGCTCTAGGCTGACCAGGACTACCAGCGAATTAGGCTTAAGTCGAGGAGCTATTGATCAAATAGTTAGACAGTCTGCCTATTCTGGAGTTGACCAAGACAAGTTAATGGGTCAAATAATGACTCGAGCTGGGCAGTCTGGCATGCCATTAACCACTGCTACTCGACAAGCACTTTCGCAAGTTGTCGCTCAGCAAGCAGGTCAGTTTGCTGGTGGTGTAGACATGGCTCAAGTCTCGGCACCGATGCTTAATGCAATGGCTAATATGCAAAGCGCAGGTGTGAATTTGCAAGGTGTAGATATGATAGCTGGAGCACAAGCCGTATCAAGCTTTGCTCAAGGCAGGGCACAACAAGCTGGTACTATGGAAGGCATGGGATTAGAAAAATCCCTAATCGACTTAGGAATAAAGAACCCAGTCGCCAGAAGAGCCATTATTGATATGTACACTACCGAAGGTAAACAACAAGGTGCTATTAAGGTAGCCGCTAAGTTAAGTGGGAAATCAATAGAAGAGGTTAGCAAAGCACTAAACGCTTCTCAGACTATGGCTAAAGAGTTTCGTAAAAAAGTGATGGGCGGTGAAGAATTTGATCATTTACAGCAAGTCTTCAAAGATGAAGGTGATTTAGATCTCCAAGGTTACGGTATGACTGGAGATGTTAAATCAGCTTTAGCTGTACCTGGTATGAGCAAGGCTTATGGTGCTCATGATATGGGAGCTACAGCAAGTATCGATGGTCTGCAACCATCTTTTACCCAAACCACCACTGGCCGACAAGTTAAAGCCAGTGAAGCCAGAAAAGAATCCGAGTCTTTAAAATTAACAGAGGGACTTGCAGAACAGTTAGCTGGCAAGGGTGGCGATGTTGGTAAGGAATTGGTTAAAATGTTTACTGGCTATACTGACCAAATGTTAATGGAAGTACAACAAGGGATACAAGACCTTATAACTAGACAGGCAGAAACCCTGGAAGACGAAAAAGCAGAAGAGCGACGACAGCAAAGACAAGGGTTTTTAGGTGGTGAGCTGCCACCATTTAAGGGCACAAAAAATGAAGGTTCCAGGTAATGGCTAATACAGGTCCAGCTCCACAATACGTACTAAAAGCTAATAATGATCAGGTAGATCAAAGAACTAGCTCTTGGGTTATGGCTGTATCAAGGTATCAAGAACCTGCTTCTAGCTATGACCCTTCTGGTGTACCATCTTCTCAACAGACCTTACAGATCATCGAAAACGATGTTACGGGCATTACTATTACCAATAGTAAATCAGCATTTGGTAAGACCGCTAGTATTAAATTAAAGATTTCTAATGTTTGGTATCCATCGTTAATTAACAATGGTGATTGGGTTTGTATTTGGATGCATAACGATAAAGCCCAAAATGACCGCATCACTAAGCTACTCAAAACCGTCCAGACAGGCGGTAATCCTGGTACGGGGTTGTGTGATGTGAACTCGGGTCTAAAGTTCGTTGGACGGATCACTAATATCAGTACCAACGACACGGTTAGTGGTAACGGCAAAAGAACTATAACTCAATCAATTCAAGCTCAGATGTTTCTAGAATTAGCTACGTCGATCTATTACATATTCAAGGCACCAGTTGCACTCACCCCAACACCCACTCCATCTAGTCGGAATGCTTCAGCTAGTGGCGCCTCAACACAAGGACTGCAAAATGCTGCAATTGAAAACTACCAAACTAAGCTAGGGCTAGATAAAGCCTTAACATCTTTAGCGGAAAAATTCTTAGGCTTTTATAAATCAGGTAAGTCAAGCTCTTTTGCGCCTGATAATATCGTAGCACTGTTCTTTATATTGATTATGGGTATCGACTCTGATGCTGAAACTGGTGTGGCAGGGGTTAAGGGTACAGTTAACGATGGTATCACTCAAACCAAGGATATATCTAAAATCCTAGGAAAACCCAACGCTAAAAAGCTCTGGGAACTCTATAATTTATTCCTTGGGTTACAGAAATACAAAAAAAGCGGCAAATGGTGGGAGCAATTCACTCCTGAATTTGATGATGGTAAGGTAATCAAAACCACGCCTAAGAGGACCAAGGGGTTTGTACCATTCACTCCGACTATGTGGTCAAATGAAAGTATGTGGTCCATTTTAAGTAAGTATGTCAATCCAGTATGCAATGAGATGTATACTTGCTTAAGGGTGAATGAAGAAGGATTGATTACACCTACTTTAGTACATCGAGAAAAACCCTTTAGTACTGGACTGTTCGACCATCTTACTCGAGATGGTAAAGTCAACCCAGACCTTAAAATAACCCAAGCCTCAGAATCTAAAGATGGTAAGACTAAAGCTGCCGTACAAATAGATAGCTTTCAGCGACCCCCAAATGTGTCGGCTGAAGCATATAGCCAACTCCTAGGTGGATCTAACGACCGCACCATGTATGCCTCACTGCCTCGCTGGGTGGTGGATGAATCAATAGTGCGCAGTTTTAGCTATAGTATGTCAGAATCTGCTAGGATCAATTTTGTGCAAGTTTGGGGTCGAAACGCAGGTGCAGAGTTCACTGGAGTACAGCTCGATGCAGAAAAACTTAAGCAATCCAGCTTAGCTGCGATTAATTACTACACCGACGAAGTCGATGTTGCTAGGCATGGACTACGTGCCATGATTCTTGAGTCAAACTTTGATGTTTACACTTCTAGTGATGCTTCAGGTTCACTAGCTCCACTATGGGCTAGGATGAATGCAGATTGGCATTTCAATGGTCACCTAAAAGCATCTGGTAGCCTAACCGTTAATGGTATAGTTGAGCCGGTTTGTGAAGGCGACAATCTCCAAATTAGGGATTTAGTATTTCATATTGAAGGGGTAACCCACAATTGTTCAATTAGCGCTAATGGCAGAAAGACATGGACGACTAGTTTCCAACTATCTCGAGGGATGTTAGCCAGTGGGCTAAGTAAGGAAAATCAAGTGCCCTTATTTATTACTCATGGTCAGGAGCGCAGCTACACACAAACACAAGACTCTGATTCAGTACCAGGCGTAACACAAGTTCAAAATAGATTGACAGGTGAGGCACAAACCGAGCCGCAGAACTTGAAGTCTTCTATTATTGATGCAGCGAAAGGATTATTTTCATAATGTTTGAAGGATTGTTTTTTGGCACCATTAGCGAAGTATTTGCTCCTGACGATGAGCGCAATAGTAATAAATCGCAATATGAATACGAGGTTATATTAACCGCTGAGCTATATTCCCAAATGTATGTACGCTGTATCAAGCTCGATATAATGGGTGGCGCTCAATATCACGCTGATGACGTAATCTTAGATAAGGGCTATAGAGTATTCTTAATGTTCCCTAGAGGTGATTCTCAAATGGGTGTGATACTTGGTGGATCAAGGCAAATCGAAACTCCCCAAAAAACTGAAGGTGATGGTCCACGTAGGTTAACTAGATTTAATGAACTCGAGCAAGAAATCACCTCCGAGGGCGACTACTCCCTAAAAATCAAGCAAACCGAAGATGCTGACCCTGATGCTGAACTTACTATCACTAACAAGCAAATCGTTCTGGATACACATCCAGCTGAAGAAGCCTGCTCAATTAAGATGGATCGTGAAACTCAAACTATGACTATCTCAACTAAAGATATGATTGTTGAAATCACTGGACAAAATACCATTAATGTTAAGGGGGATGTGACCTTAACTACTGAGGGTACTGTTAATATCACTGCCAAGGGTGACTGCAAGGTTGACGCCAAGTCACTAGAGGCCAAGGTAGACAATGCCAAAATAACCGCATCTCAAAAAGTAGACGTGAAAGCTCAAACTATTGAGCTAGCTGGAGCTGAGGGCCAAGTACTAACTACTGCTACCCAGCCCACATGTTATGTAACAGGAGCACCATTTAAGGGTTCCACTAAAGTAAAGGCAGGATCGTAAATGGGATTTATTGATCAACTTACTTCATCAGTTAACGACCTGGTTGGTAGAGCTGAGAAAGAACTTAATGGAGTTCAGGCTGGTCCGCAAGGCTTGTCAGATTCGTTGTATGTTAATGGGTCCGAGAGCTTTACCACCAACACTGGTATCTCAACAGCAGTAGATTCCATGTTCTTTAATTTTGCTGGACTACAGGCTTCTGACTCTTTTAAAAATTTCAACTATCAATTCGATATCTGGAAAGCAGTAGGGCGGGACCGCAAGTCACTTTTACGTCTTACCTTACCCCTCAACCCTCAGGCTATTAGTGTTTCAGTCCCAGTCGCCACATCAACCACAGTGACCATGAAGGGTATCACAGAAGAACATAATGGCGCTCCATTGCGCCAGATTTCTATTACTGGCACTACTGGTATCTATAGCGTTGGACAAGCTTTTGAGAGGGATAGCGTTTTTAAAGATGGCAAAAAGATACCTGCTCCTGGTAACGGCACTTTGGACTACCTATTCGCCAATACAGTCCAGGCAGCTGGTCGAGTGGTAGATAGAGCTAAAAGCATTAAAGAAGCTTTTTCAAAAGACAATATACCTTCGGAGTCACCGTTAGTAGATGATCTATCAGAAATAGTGCCTACTGGTTACAGTATCATCCATAACCTACAAAGATTCTTGGATCTATACCTTGACGCTAAAGCCGCAGGTGGAGCGAACAATCAACTCTTCCTTTCTTTCTACATGGAAAAAGATCAACAATATTATGATTGTACATTAAATAACTACACCATCAGAAAGAACCCTGGCACACTAGAGTATAACTACTCAATCTCTCTTACGGCTTGGCGTAGGCATAAAAGCAAAGCATCAGGCGGTGCTGGCAGAGAGCAAAGAAATAATATCGGTACCACCGCAGCACAAAATGACCCAAACTTTTTCGCTAGGGTAAACAAAGGCTTAGATGATGCCCGTAAGTTAATTAGCGATACAGTCGGTATTTTGCGTGGCGTAGATGC
>Ga0224504_10000718_pt1 | contig 14817 bp, 10 predicted proteins | sample SF_Oct11_sed_USG_3_FD_170160 | JGI IMG/M metagenome (GOLD analysis project Ga0224504, IMG submission 170160) | Sediment microbial communities from San Francisco Bay, California, United States - SF_Oct11_sed_USGS_24 | ecosystem: Environmental > Aquatic > Marine > Sediment | place: USA... | reverse complement strand
CCGAGAAAAGCATTAGTGCCAGGGTGTAATGGGTCCAGTTGAAAAGCAATCAGGGCTTCTTCGAGCGCATCATCAAGACGACCAAGCTTGAACAGGTGTTCGCCATACCATAGGTGTGCAGTCGAACCCATTGGTTCATTGGCAATGGCAAGCAAGAAAAGCGTTTCCGCCTCTGCCCATTTCCCATCCATGTCAGCTAAACCGCCCAGAGTCGCATAGGCTTCCGCCAGGGAATCATCCTGCACAAGGGCCTTGTGTGCGGCGGAGACCGCCAGGGGATAATGTTCACTCGTTGGCGTGTCAGAATACGCTGGCAAGGTGTAGTGCGTCGCCGCCAGGCTTGACCAGGCCCGCGCAAACTGTGGATCAAGCTCTGTCGCCTGCTCGAACAGTGTAATGGCATGCCGGATATTATGCGCGCCACGGTGCTGCCATAAATAACGACCTCGCAAATAGAGCTCGTAAGCCTGCAGGTTGTCGGTTGGTCTTGCGTCAATGCGTCGTTGCTCATCTGTAGTCAGCTCAGCTTGCAAGGCATCGGCAATTTTTTTTGTAATTTCACTTTGTACGGCGAACAGGTTTGCCGCAGTCAACTCACGGTCATAGATTTCTGCCCACAAGTGTTCATCGGTTGCCGCATCAATCAACTGCACGTTGATCCGCACCTGGTTACCGGAGCGTTGAATGCCGCCTTCGAGGATGTGTTCAACACCCAACTCCTGTGCAATTTGCGGAATCTTCTTGGTGGTGTCCCTGTATTCCATAACCGAGGTGCGAGAGATCACCTTCATCGAGCCGACCTTGGCTATGGCGGCCAACAGGTCATCATGCATTCCGTCAGTGAAGAACCGGTCTTCCTCGCTGCTGCTGCGGTTTTCAAAGGGCAGTACAGCAAGGGACTTGTCCTCGTATGATTCAGTTCGAGCGGGCGCATGACCTTCCTGGCGCGCTGATTGGGCAACTTGCGCATCTTCGCCAGGGTCGAGCACAAACTTGTCGAAAGTGATGTACCCAAGGGCCAGCATCAATACAATCAGGCTGACAAGAAAACGTGAAGACAGGGCTCGCCTGGATGAACGGCCGGATGCCTGTGTCGACTGAGTTTTGACTTCGGGAACCAGGCGATAACCCTCCCCCCGCACGCCCTCGACGTAGATGGGCTGATTGGCATCATCACCAAGGCTCTGCCTCAGGGTTTTCATTCTTTGGGAAAGGTTGTCCGGCGTAATCACCCGCTTGGGTCCCCAGACCTGGTCGATCAGATCATCGTGTGAGATTAACGCTGGTGCTGCCTGGATCAATGCCTGAAGCACCTTGAAACTGAGTTTCGTCAGCTTGATCGGCTGCCCACCACGAGTTAGCAGGTGCCGATCCAGGTCCAGTGTTAAGTCAGAAAATTCGTAAATCATTCGAATCTGTCTGCCCCCAGCATTAATTCAAGCCAATCCACTCAAGATCACAGCCAATGACACATAAATTTACGTTGTTACAGGTTTTCAGAGGTTTTATCAGAAAAGTGTCATCAAATTATTGCCTTCCGATCACGCAGTATTCGTACTGGCTGCCAAACATGTATCCTAGCATGGATTTATTTACTGGAATTCCGTGGGGTCAACCAGGAATGAGGAACTATCGAGAAGCATGGTTTCCAGAGGGGTTGGGGTTAATCGTAAATTAAATCTATAGAGAGGAGACTAAGACTGCGCCTAATAGTAAATCTGAAACGACTTAACTGAAGTCAAGGAGAACATCATGAAAGTGACATAGCCTGAAAAAACTGGTCCAGGTTTCAAGTTAGTATTTAACTGACAGGATAACTGGATCATGGCAAGAAAACGATACACCTCTGAAACGATTATCCGCAAGCTTCGCGAGGCTGAAATTCTGCAAGGACAGGGCCTGGCCATCGTGCAGGCGGTCAAGAAACTTGGTGTGACCGGATCCACGATACGTCGCACCAGAGACGGCAGGACATTGAAACTGATGGTGGTGATGGACGAGTTCACCCGCAGGTGCTTGGCTGTTCACGTGGCGCGTCGCATCCGCTCGAAGGAAGCACTGGAAGTTTTCGCAGACCTGATGAGCAGACACGGTGTGCCGGAACACGTTCGATCTGATAACGGACCGCAGTTGGCCGAGTCCAGTCCTAAGCATCGCTTATAGTTCAACTCGGGTAACGTCTGCTTTGCAGTAATAAGCTGTCGCTCTTCTTAAATAAATTTCAGCAGCCTATAGGTCTGGGGACGGCCAGGAGCAGAACTTTTTGAAAGTGGTGGCAGCGTTTAATTTTTGGTGTCCAAGTTGTCGTTTAGCCGCTTGTTCTGAAAGGGCCAGACCAGGTGAGCGTAGTAAGAGTTATCAAACTCAGGTTGCGCCAGACCGTAGGTGTCAGGCCACTTGCCGCGAGGGCAATAATAAGTGCCGAACAGGAGATCAAACAGTGGAAGGGAAACACTGAAGTTCTTGTCGATCAGGGCAGCATCCCGCGTGTGGTGCCAGTGATGAAATTGAGGTATGACAACCCATTTACGCAGAAACCCCAACGAGTAATTGACATTACAGTGATTGAAAACGGATTGAAGTGCCAGCAACGGTAGATATATGTTAATCGCCTCCTGTGAAAACCCCAGCACCACCATCGGAATGAGAACCAGAGAACGGGTCAGTAATATGTCGATAAAATGCAGGCGGGACCCGGCCAGCCAATCCATCACCTCAACACTGTGGTGCACTTTATGAAAGCGCCAGAGAAGTGGGAGTTGATGGCTCGCGCGGTGCACCCAGTACTGCGCAAAATCAGTGATAAAGACAATGGCTAAGACCTGCAGCGGTAACGGCCATGCGAGTACCTGGCCGGCGTCATTAAATCCCAGCCAGTTCATGACTGCCTTAGAGGGCAGGTAAATCAGATATATCATCAGGCCGTTGAACAAGTGGTTCACCACGTAGTGAGTGAGGTCCAATTGCCAGCCGAGCCGGAACACTCCTTGCTGTTCACGCAGGCGTGACAAGCGTTCTATGCTGATAAAAAGAGAAGCAATCAGTACCAGGTCCAGCAACATCCAGTCGAGACTGAGGTAAAAACGAGCGCTGCGTACCGGACCTTCAAGGGGTATGTCAGAGCCCCCGGCAAGCCACGCCAGCAGAATGAGGGACATACCCAGTAAAGCAAAGCGTCTTGCTTTGCTAAGGACTAATCCAATCATGCTGCAGATCAGCGCAACATACATGCCAATGGTTAGCAGGAGGCGAACTTGGGTCTCGCTGTAGATTTCACGCAATTCGGGGGTGGTCAGGTACTGTGGGAAGTGAAATGCCAGTACCGACAGTACACAGAGTATGCCCAGGCACGCCGAAACGTAGGAAAACCCGTTGTACCAGGTGCTGCGAATGGACGAGATTGTGGTGGGTTCAAGCATGCACGGTCTAAACCTGCGCAACCAGCCAGGCAACAACGATGTGGGCAAACGCTACCCTGAAAACATTATAATGTTTGGGTTCATTGAAGAATGACAAGGGATAGCTTCTTTGTGTCCGCTATTGCTATTAATCATAGTTGTTTAACGAACAAATGCAAAAAAGATGGAATGTGCCTAGTGGTTTTATGGGTAGCAAGTGGACGGCTTCTGGCCGAAATTCAGGCACGACGTATGGCAGCTATCGGGTGAATAGCGGACGATTAAGTCCGACCTTTTTGGACATGGTCTGTAAGCTCAAACTGAATCCATTACACCTTATTCCATCAGCGACCGAATCTGCTTGTCATCACCGGTGAGTTGCCAGTGAATCAATGACACGGGAATCACGCCTTGTTGATCAATCTTTCCGAAAAAGTCAGATAAGACGATTTCCTCTTCTGACTGCCGGCCCATTTCGGCCATGAGCCGTTCGATCAGGTATTTACCCGTGACATAGCTGCTGCCGTATCCCGGTTGACGCATATAGAGCAGTTGTTCAAATCCCAGCAGATCGAGATCATCACGCATCCATCCACGCGGGGTGCGGGCAACGTGAAAATTCCGTGCTTCCTGCATGGTGAATATGTTGGCGTGCGCATACAGGGAGCCGAGACCGCGCGCGGCACGTTGCGCCAGCATGATCCAGACAACTTCACGGGCTCGCGGATTATCATCATATAAGCCCGCGTGCATCATCATTTCCTCAAAGCCTGTCGACATACCCTCCGAGCGGCTATCGAATATGTTGTAGAGCAAGGCCTCACGGCGGATGGGGCTGGGGTGTGGTTGTGCTTCCATTAATGCGAGGTCGAACCAGTGGTACCAGTGGGTCCACAATGCCAGCAGTTCATGGTGTGAAACGGTGTAGAAAAAGTTTCGCGATTCCTGCGGTACGAACTGCCCCATCTGGGCACGCAATGCAGGCTCTATGTAATCGTATTGGGGCAGGATTTCTTCGTTACGCAGGAATTCCGAAAACTTGATAACGGCCTGTTCGGCTCGTTGCTCATACTCTTCAGGGCTGGAAATCGGCACCAGTGGTGGGAGTTTACGGTTATGGAATTCTTCCAGCACCAACATGGAAACAGCACGATCCAACTCTCTCTGAAGCAATGCGACCTCTTCCTCCCAGCTGAGCGGTACCAGGTGTACATTACGCAACTGCCAGGTGTAATTTTCCCTGCCAATACCGGACGGGCCGGTCTTTGACGGAGACTGCGCTTCCAGCCACTCGATAAAACCAGTTGTCTCAGCCCTGGCGTTCGCGAGGGCTGCTCTGAAGTCATCACCATTTGTCTTGGTTGTAACGGCTAGCTCAATAAGCGCAGCTTCTTGATCCCTGAGGTTTTGTATACCGGCAATCCAAAGTTCGCGAGCGTTACCTGTCAGATTGATACGTGCCTGTTGCAATAACGGCGATATTGTTTTCAATTGAGCGCTGAGCCTGGCCTCGGCCTGTGGATCGAGCGGGAACTCGTAAGTCCACAACTCCACCAGTGCATGATGGGTAGGGCCTTCATGCGCCGGTGTGTCACTTTGCGCTGTCCAGATAGAGGTATAAAAGGCAGGATCTCGAACCCAGGGCTGGAGGACACGGATATTGAAATCCATGCCATTCATCTCGGCACGTACCAGGTGCCAGTCAACCTGCTGCCCTACCGGCCAGTTTTCGATATCGAATGACTTTAAGCGGGCCTGATAAGTACTTAATTCCCGGTGACGCCGGGAAGTGGTTTCCGCCGTGTAGTCAGGCGCACCGTCGAGTAAGGGCGGGCTTTCAAATTCCCGCCAGTCCTCAAACAGGACCAGCAATTCCTTATAGGTTTGATCATTGCTTGCCTCTTGAGCAAGTCCTGCCAGAGGCACCATGGCGACAGCCAGCATTAGCATGATGGATAGCAGGCTGGTAAAGCGTGATCGCGGAGCTTGCTGCCAGTTGGTATTGAAACCGCTATTGGAAAACTTGGGCATTGATGTCATTTCGGCACGAGCGCCATAACAAAATCCAGACTTAATTGAATCCACGACATTGATTCCTCTTTTGATTCGAACCCTTTCGGGTCCATTTAAACAAAGCCATCTATCACGCCACTATGAGCATACACTCAAGTCTTTCGTGGTGGCATTTCATCATGTTCCGGCAGGTCACTTACGTGCGTGTACCAGTTCGCTCTTGATCCATAAAAAATATTTTTCGTAGGACTGAATCCCGGGTCTTCATCCAGCGTACCGGCCGGAATGATGACCACTTTTCCACTTTTTGATAGCCACGGCAATGAAGAACCGCAGTTCTTACAGAAACAGGTAGCAAAGTACTTTGTATCAAGCGGATCATATCTACCGACCAGCCCTTCACCACTTAACCAACTGAATTGATCGGGTGATACAAACAGGTTTGCCGCGTGTGCGCTTCCGGTGAATTTTCTGCAACGGGAACAATGACAATACTGAAATACACCCATATTTCCGGTGATCCGGTAACTCACTGTCTTGCACAAACAACTGCCGTCAATTGGTTTATCAGACATTGGCTTAACTCCTGATTCCAGTATTTTTCATTAGCTCGAATATTCTTAATTATCGCTTTTGCACAATCACCAGTGCGATACCGCCCAGTATAGCAACAGATGCCAGGACTAACCGCAGCGTAATGGGTTCGCCCAGAAAAGCTATGCCACCCAGTGCCGCAATGACCGGGACACTGAGTTGCACAGTGGCGGCGCTGGTGTTTCTCAATGCAGGCAAAACAGTATACCAGATAGCGTAGCCAAGACCCGATGCAAGTCCGCCGGAGGCAACAGCGTAGTAAAAACCGGCGGAATCCACAGATGCGAAATCAAGCATCAATAAACTCAGAATGATCGTGATTGGAACAGCGCGCATGAAATTACCTGCCGTAACCCTGGTTGGATCACCCGCACCTTTGCCACGCAGGGAATAGATGCCCCACGCGACACCAGCCGCGATCATCAGGGCTGCACCCGTCAACGGAGGAGCAGAAAGACCCGGTAGTAATAATCCAACCAAACCACCCAGGGCAAGCAACACACCAAGAGTTTGGAGAGCCCGCAAGCGCTCTCCCTTCCACAAGCCATGACCGATCATGGTGACCTGCACCGCACCAAAAAGCAGTAAGGCGCCACTGCCGGCAGTCAGGCTTATATAGGCAAATGAAAAACCGGCCGCATAAACAAACAATGCAAACGCCGATGGCCAACTGCCCTTGCCGGTTGACCCCGATTGTTTCATCCGCGCCAACAACCACAGTATCAGTGCACCGGAAACCAGGCGAATGACCGTAAAACTGGCCGGGTCAATGGCTGTGTGCTTGAGCGCCTGGCGACAGAGAAGGGAGTTGCCGGCAAATGCAACCATGGCCAGGGACGTCAAACCAATGATTCGTGCTAATGACATGGGTTCTTCCTTTTTGTAAAGCCAGTATACTTGCCTGCCCAAGCATTTATTATGCATTGTCACCCTGGCATCCAAGGAAATTAATCAATGATAGAAATAACTGGGCAATCTCTTCTTGCAGGAAACTGGATAACCCCGGCAGGCAAAACGTTTCAGTCGTTCAACCCCTATAACAACGCATCAATGTACCGCTTTGCCTCGTGTGGGTCAGATGAAATTGACGAGGCCACCCATGCGGCGGAAAGTGCTTTTCAGACATATCGGAACCTAAGTGGTAACACCATAGGCCTATTCCTCAATACCATTGCCGATGAAATAGAGGCCCTGGGAGATCAACTCCTGGAAGTGTGCGATTCTGAAACCGCCCTGGGTACGGTTCGTCTCACTGGTGAGCGCGGTCGTACCTGTGGTCAGCTTCGTGCCTTTGCCGAATTGGCAATTAAGGGTGAGTGGGTGCAAGCGAGCATTGATACGGCTATCCCGAATCGTGCGCCGGTACCAAAACCAGACCTGCGGCGCATGATGAAGGCCATCGGACCGGTTGTGGTGTTTGGCGCATCCAATTTCCCCTTTGCTTTTAGCACACTGGGCGGCGATACAGCATCTGCCCTGGCCGCCGGCAACCCCGTCATCGTCAAAGGTCACCCCGCACACCCGGCAACATCAGAGCTTTTCGCACATGCCGTTGCAAAGGCGATAGAAAAGTGTGGTGTACCTATCGGGGTATTTTCATTGCTTCAAGGCGTGGGTAATGAACTGGGTACCGGCCTGGTAAAACATCCGCTCATACAAGCTGTCGGTTTTACCGGTTCAGAACGGGGTGGCCGGGCGTTAATGGATATTGCAGCGGCGCGTCCTCAGCCAATTCCGGTATATGCGGAAATGGGTAGCATCAACCCCGTGTTTGTCGGTCCTGACACCCTGCAGGCACAGGCTGAAAGTATCGCTACAGGCCTGAGCGGTTCGGTGTGTATGGGTACCGGTCAGTTCTGCACTTCACCCGGAATCGTGGTATCGGTTGCAAGCGAGCTTTTTGAAACCACGCTGAAAACCAAATTATCCGAAGCACCACGTGGCTACCTGCTCAATCCCCAGATTGCTGCCTCGCTGCAGGCGAGTCTCGAAAACCTGAATAGTCATCCACAGCTTGAATGGTTAAACAGGGCAGGTTTTGAAGCTGGCAGCATGACACCGCCTAATGCCGTCTTTAAAATCAGTGGCAAAGATTTTCTCGCAGATAAAACGCTTTCGGAGGAAGTTTTTGGACCCGTAACCTTGTATGTCGAGTGCGAGAATGAAGCACAGATAGTGGAGGTCGCTGAAAGTCTGAACGGCAACCTGACCGCCAGTGTTCACGCCGATGAAGACATGGACCTGGCCAAAACACTCTTCAATATACTGGAACAAAAAGTCGGCCGTGTTATTTACAACAGTTACCCGACAGGAGTTGAGGTATGCCCGTCTCAACAGCATGGCGGCCCCTACCCGGCATCGTCCGTTTCTACCTCTACCAGTGTTGGTGTTGGCGCCATTGTTCGCTTCGCACGGTTTGTCGCCTACCAGGGAACGCCTGATGCATTGTTGCCGGAAGCGTTGCAAAGTGAAAACCCGTTGGGTATTTATCGCCTGGTAAATGGCGAATTAACCACGGCAGGTATCTGAGAAGACCCGCAAAAAAACACTTCTTCATTGTGGAGGGGCGCTGGTGTGGGTACCCGGTATCAGGGCATGCCACAAGCACGTCCCTGTGGGCTCGGACTCGACTTTCTGTCTCGTACGATCCCGATACCGGGTACCCACACCAGCTTTGGTTGAACAGTGGCATATGGTCTAAGTGTAATTGACGTAAGCACGTTATTTACCAAGGGGGTAAAAAACACTGACGTACTTGCGGATTCCTGACAACTCCACACTTTATTTATTCATTTTAAATTTGAGTGTTCATACCAGTTGTGTATAATGTAAACGTTTACATAAGTTATAAGGTGCATTGATCTGCCATGAAAACCGTTGTTGGTATTGATCTCGGGACCCAATCTTTGAAAGTCCTTTTCTATGACTATTCAGCGCGTGAGATTGTGGCATCTGAAAGTGCCGCACTTGATCTTTATCAGAACGACAGCGGCACTGCAGAGCAACACGCGCACTGGTGGCTGAATGCCTTGACCGAGGTAATGGGCAAGATTGATGCTGGAATTCGCCAATCGGCTGTCGCTGTTGGTGTATCCGGGCAGCAACATGGTTTTGTACCTCTGGGAAAAACCGGTGAGGTGCTGGCACCCGTAAAACTTTGGTGTGACACCTCCACCGTGGCGGAATGTGATGAAATCATGGCAACCTACGGTGGTCCACAAAAGTGCCTAGATGAGGTAGGTAACCTGATCGCACCCGGCTTTACCGCATCCAAGATTCGCTGGTTCGCCAAAGAGGGTGGAGCGCTGTATAGCCAGCTCGACTGCATAATGCTTCCACATGATTACCTGAACTATTTCCTGACGGGTGAGCGTTGCATGGAGGCGGGTGATGCCTCGGGCACAGGCCTGCTCAACATCAGGAATCGAAGCTGGTCAACGGACATGTTGAGTGCTGTTGACCCCGATCGGGACCTGTCTCAATACCTGCCGCCGCTTCGTACTGAGGCCAGCATCATTGGCCATATCAGTGCTGATGCCGCAAGCAAAACAGGACTGCCCGAAGGTATTCCCGTATCCACCGGTGGTGGTGACAATATGATGGGCGCTATCGGAACCGGAAACGTTAGCCCGGGTAAAATCACCATGAGCCTGGGAACATCCGGCACGGTATATGCCTATTCCGATCAGCCGGTAATCGACCCGAGAGGCGAAATTGCGGCATTCTGTTCCTCTACCGGTGGTTGGCTGCCCTTGTTGTGCACAATGAATTGCACGGTAACGACCGAGTTGATGAGGGGATTGCAGAGTGCGGACATCGAAGAATTCGAGAACCGGATTTCACGAGCCCCAAGAGGCGCAGACGGTGTCATCACCCTGCCCTTCTTCAATGGTGAGCGAACACCCAACCTACCCCGTGCAAAGGGCTGTATCGTCGGTCTGGACTCTCAGAACACCCGCCCGGAAAACCTGCTCAGGTCCGCGATGGAGGGTGCAACATTTGCACTCCGTTACGGTGTGGACAGGTTGCGTGACTTAGGGCTGGAAGCCTCCGAGATCTGTCTGACAGGCGGTGGTGCCGGCAGCTCGACCTGGAGACAGGTCGTATCGGATGTCTGTAATGCTCCCGTAACCATATTGGAGCAGGATGAAGGCGCATCTTTTGGCGCAGCCTTACAAGCATTGAGCATACTCGAGCGTGCTGACGAAAATGATTTACAACAGTTGGTGGATGAGCACCTGGACCACGACGAAGCCCTGTGCTGCGAACCGAAAAAATCCAACGTGAGTTTTTATAACGAAGTGTATGGCAATTACCAGGAGGCCGTACGTGCGATTACACCACTCTACACATGAACACCTGGTTTGAGTGATCCCATTTTTGAATTAGCGTTAACGAACACATCTGAAATTATCGAGGTTACAGAATATGAGCAGAACACCATTTGTTGGACAGCAGGAGTATTTTCCAGGCATTGGCCAAATTCAGTATGAAGGTCCCGGTTCGGACAACCCCCTGAGCTTTAAAGCCTACGATGCCAACAAGGTGGTTGGTGGCAAGACCATGGAAGAGCACCTGCGTTTTGCCGTGTGCTACTGGCACACATTTTGTGCAGATGGTGCAGACCCCTTTGGCCCCGGAACACGTGCCCACCCCTGGCATACAAGTGATGACAAAATGGTTAACGCCCGCAATAAGCTGGATGCGGCCTTTGAGTTTTTCACCAAGATGAATGTACCGTTCTACTGCTTTCATGACCGTGATATGGCACCAGAGGGTAATTCCGTTGCAGAATCTGAAAGCAATCTGGCAACACTGGTTGGCCTGGCCAAAGAACGTCAGGATGCCACCGGTATGAAGTTACTGTGGGGCACCGCCAACCTGTTCTCGCATCCGCGTTTTATGAATGGTGGCGCAACTAACCCTAACTTTGATGTCGTCACCTATGCCGGCGCACAGGTAAAAGCGGCACTCGATGCCACTGTGGCGCTTGGTGGACAAAATTACGTTTTCTGGGGTGGTCGTGAAGGTTACGCCTGCCTGCTGAATACCAATACCGCCAAGGAACTGGATCACCTTGGACGGTTCCTGACTATGGCGCGGGACTATGGTCGTTCGATCGGTTTTAAGGGAACCTTCCTGATTGAGCCAAAACCAATGGAACCGATGTACCACCAGTACGATGTGGACTCACAAACGGTCATCGGTTTTCTGCGCCAGCACGGTCTCGAAAAAGATTTCAAACTCAATATCGAAGCCAACCATGCAACCCTGGCCGGCCATAGTTCAGCCCATGACCTGCAAATGGCAGTTGATGCGGGCATGCTTGGTTCGGTCGACGCCAACCGCGGCAATCCGCAAAATGGGTGGGATACCGACCAGTTCCCAATGGACATGTATGACTGTGTTCAAAACATGATAATTGTTCTTGCCGCAGGCGGGCTGGGCAATGGCGGTTTCAACTTCGATGCCAAGGTACGGCGCGAGTCTACCAACCTTGAAGACCTGTTCGTCGCACATATTGGTGGAATGGATGCCTATGCGAGGGCGTTGGTGATTGCCGACCGTATCAACAGCGAAGGAAAACTCGAGGCCTTTAAGGCCAGCCGATACAGTAGTTTCACAAAGGCCAATGGCCAACGTTTTGAAGCAGGTGAGCTGAGCCTCTCAGACCTTCGCGATATGGCAGCGAACGGTTCTGAACCGGCACTCGAGAGTGGCAAACAGGAATGGGTAGAAAGCATACTTAACGACTATATGTTTTCACGATGTTCTTCAAAACGAGGATGATCATGGGCGCTGAGTATGGCATCGATATTGAGTTTTCCGGTGCTATAAGTCAACTAACCCTCGGATGAAAAAGGGCCATACTTCAGAGCTCTATGTAGCCGCCGTCATTTCGATCGGCGGCTTTTTGTTTGGCTTTGATGCGTCAGTGATATCAGGTGTCGTTGGCTTTATTGTCCCCCAGTTTGGTCTGAACGACTGGCAGGTGGGACTGGTGGTAAGTGCACCAACGCTCGCCGGTATCATTGCATCATGGTCCGGTGCCTGGATAGCCGATGTGATTGGCCGCCGAAGGGCTCTCTTAGTCTTGGCGCTGCTCTACACGGTGTCGGCCGTTGCATCCGCCTTTGCTCCAAATTACCAGACACTGGTGTTCGCCCGCTTCGTTGGCGGTCTCGCCTTTGCTTCTCTGGGTATCGCACCGATGTACATTGGCGAAATCGCTCCACGTGAAAAACGCGGCATGCTGATTTCAGTCAGCCAACTCAATATTGTGCTGGGGTTTTCGCTGGCCTATTTTGCAAATTACTTCGTCTTACATATCAGTCAGTCCGATGCAGTATGGGTACAGACCCTGGGTATTGATCAGAACGCGTGGCGCTGGATGCTTGGTATCGAGGCCATACCCGCCACCCTCTGGCTTCTGTTTCTGCTCACCATACCGGAAAGCCCGCGCTGGCTGGTCATGACAAACCGGCTGGAAGAAGCGAGAAAGTCACTGGCAAGATTGAAACCGCCTGAACGAGTAGAACGTGACCTGGCGGAAATTGCACGCAGCCTGAGTAACGTCCAGGAAAAATTCCTGCAGCGTATGCGCGAGGTAGTTTTACCGGCCATGCGTTTACCCATGATGATCGGTGTGATCGCCGCCATCGCCCAGCAGGTCAGTGGCATCAATGCCATCTTCTTCTATGCCCCCACTATTTTCGAACAGACTGGCGTTGGCACCAACGCGGCATTCGCACAGGCTGCGTTAATTGGCATGATTAACGTCGTATTCACCATCATCGCCATGTTCCTGATCGACCGTATCGGTCGAAAGCCTCTATTAATGGTGGGTATGGTTGGAGTGATTTTGTGCACAGCCATTGCCGGTTATGGATTCCGACAGGCCAGCTATGAGATCACTCCTGAAGTCGCCCGTACTCTGTCTTCTGAAATCAGTCTGCAGACTTTGCAACCGGTTGTCGGTATCAAGTTTACAAATGACCTGGATTTCAAAAACGCCCTGCGTGAAACCCTCGGAGACCAGGGCATGCGCGAGCACGAGGCCAAACTCACCCAGGCGGCTATCAATATCAATTCCACCCTGATCCTGATTGGAATCCTTGGTTTCGTGGCCGCTTTCGCGATCTCCCTGGGGCCGGTTTACTGGTGCCTGCTCTCGGAAATATTTCCCAACAGGGCACGTGGTCCGGCGATGGCTATCGTTGGCTTCTTCAACGCAATGACCAGCTTTCTTGTTCAGTTTGTATTCCCATGGGAGCTATCAAACCTGGGCAGCGCGACCATGTTTTTTATATATTCAGGCTTGGGAGTGGTCGGCTTGATCTTGTTGGCCTGGCTGCTACCGGAAACCAAGGGGAAATCTCTGGAAGAGTTGGAACTGGTACTTTCACGCACCTGAAAATGGAGAATAGAGAGTGAACAAAACAAAGAGGGTCAGATGGGGTATTGCCGGTACCGGTCGAATATCGCAGCAATTTGCTCAGGATTTTGCTTATGTTTCAAATGGTGAGGTTATTGCTGTCTCCAGTCGTTCACAGGAGTCTGCTGCTACATTCGCGGAGCAATACGATATTAAGCGGGCATATGCAGGTTATGCCCCACTGCTGGCAGATCCTGATATTGATGCGGTATATATTGCCAGCCCCCACACAATGCACTTTCAGAACACGCTTGACGCCATCGAAGCAGGTAAACACGTCCTTTGTGAAAAACCATTTACCATCAATCCGGAAGAAAGCCGGAAACTGTTTGAGATCGCCGGGCAATCATCCGTATTTGTAATGGAAGCGATGTGGACGTTCTTTCTGCCTGCCATTCAAAAAGCACAGGAATGGCTTGAACAGGGAAGAATCGGCAAGCTTCGCCAGATCAAAGCAGATTTTGGTTACCCCCAACTACCTTTTGATCCGGGTCGACGTGAATACAATGTCGAATTTGCCGGTGGTTGCCTGCTGGAGATGGGAATCTATCCGGTCTCGCTGGCCTGGCTGTTTATGCAGCAGGATCCAAGCGGCATTAAGACGAACGTACACAAGGCTCCCAACGGGGTTGAAGACGATGTGGTAATGGTATTCGATTACCCCGACAGCACCGAGGGAGCCACCGCGACCCTTGCCACCTCATTCCGAAGCAAATTACAGAATTGGGCTTACCTGATTGGCGAAGAGGGTTATATCTCCATACCCGACTTCTGGCGGGCTAATGAATGCTCTCTTTACCACCTCGACACCCGCATTGACCACTTTGACGACGGCAGGGAGAGCCTTGGCCTTAACTATGAAACCATTGCAGCTGGTGAAGACATTCTTGCGAACAGGCAGCAAAGCAACATCATGCCCTGGTCAAATACGATCCGCTTTCAAGAACACATGCAGCGCATAAGGCAGCAGTTTTAGGAATCTTAATCTCTTCTACTGCAGAAAGTTAGCAAACTGACCTCTCCTTTTTTCTATCAAACATTGTAAGCGGTTACATTTTTTGTATGTAAGCGCTTCCATTTAGTGCTCGTTAGGGTTATATTGTGCGCGATTGTTAAAAATACGTTCGCTATTTAATAGAAAACTTAATTCCAGGCACAACTGCACGAGGACACAAACCATTGAATAATCAAACGCCGAAACTTAATCCATTAACCAGCAGCATCGCCGTGGCGCTTGGTGCTATTTCAGCCCAACCTGCGCTGGCACAGAGTGCCGACGAGGGCATCATCGAAGAAGTCATCGTAACTGGTGTGCGTAAGAGTCTGATGGACTCCGCTTTAATCAAAAGGGATTCAGATGGCGTAGTAGATGCCATT
>Ga0224504_10000717_pt1 | contig 14818 bp, 11 predicted proteins | sample SF_Oct11_sed_USG_3_FD_170160 | JGI IMG/M metagenome (GOLD analysis project Ga0224504, IMG submission 170160) | Sediment microbial communities from San Francisco Bay, California, United States - SF_Oct11_sed_USGS_24 | ecosystem: Environmental > Aquatic > Marine > Sediment | place: USA... | reverse complement strand
AGGAAAATTCGCCGCACCTCGCTGTCGACTTCGTAAAGGAACGTCAGGCGATTTTCACTTTCGAGCACCTCGAATGGGTATCCGCCCCAGGCGACCATGGCGACAATACCCGGGGATATGCACCGAACATTAGGCTGGTCGTAATGCATAAGGTATCCGTCATGCCAGCTTTTCGCAGCCGGCGTCAGGTCCATCGAATATTTGCGCATATCGACGCCCGCAGCCGGTTTCCAGATGCCACTTAAGTCGACGGGGGCGGGCTTGGTTGCCCGCGCTTCGGGCGTATACCGGGTGGCGCTCCAGGTGCCTGGTGAGAAGGACACCTCCGCGTCGCTTTCGATAGTGTAAGAACCGGAAAGTTTTCCGCCCTCCAGGTGACCATCGAGTTTCAGGACAAAAACGAAGCCGCGTATATCGCGTGAATCGATATCGACCGTAATGCTGTCGCCGTCGATGTGAACTGGGGCCGGACCGCCTTCTACGAAGGCCTCCCAGTTGTCACCATTTGATTCGACTTCGAGGAGGCCGATAATGGGCGCGCCTGTTGGAACGATTTCCAGCATCCAGTCGCCTTCCAGAGCCGGATTGGCGACAACAGGACTTGTACAAAAGGCCAGTAGAATAATTGCCGTATTGATTCGCATGGCTTAGTACTCCGAACCGAGGCGTGTGCCGTCTTCGAGTTCGACGTAGATCCACGACATCAGCTTGCGACCGTCCCGACCAAGGTGACCATGGACCTTGATGCGGTCGCCTTCCTGGATGGTCTTGGGCGTCCAGCCGCGTCGCACCAGGATCGTCGGGCTGCTGCCGCGTACATCCCAGGACTCCGGTTCGCCGTCGTCGTTGGTAATGTCGATGTAGTAGCGAACATGCGGGTTCTTGAACCAGACTTCGGTAACTGTACCTTCGATTGTGCGCGTCTGGTCTTCAAGGAATTCTGCCGCGAATGAGTGATGCGCATACGCTGCCGCGGCTGCTGACAGTGCAATGACGACGACCATTAATCGGATAACACGCATTCCTGAAACCTCTTCTTCAATCTATGAGACACATTGTGTCCGTGATTTATTACTGGGTAAACGACGTTGTCGAGTGCCGCCTGTCATCCTCATTCCACCACCAGGATGGCGCAAGCGATTTCACTTCGGGCCATTGCTGATCAAGCGTATCGCCGTCGTACAGACGACCGTCTTTGACGATCCGATCGATCGCGACCGTATTGCGGATACTCTCGAGCGGATTGGCGTTCAGTATCACCATGTCTGCCAGCTTGCCGACCTCGATCGATCCAAGATCCTGGTTCACCCCGATGATGTGCGCGCCGTCGATGGTAGCGGCTCGCAGCACTTCGACAGGCTGCATGCCACCCATTTCGAAGCTCCACATTTCCCAGTGGTAGCCAAGGCCCTGCAGCTCGCCATGCCCGCCAACTCCCACGAGACCGCCCGCGCGCTGGATCTTGGCCGCCTGTTCCGCCGCCTGGCGGAATTGAAATTCCTCATCGCGCTGCCAGCCGGGACGGCGCTGTGTCATTTCGTCGAGGCGGTTATGCGGAACGAAACGTTGCAGCTTCGGATCGTCGTGAACCTCGGTTCTTGTGAAGAAGTATTCTGTCAGAGACGTTGCGTTGTACTGAACAATCAGCGTGGGCGTGTACGCAGTCCTTGTCTGCGCGTAGAGCTCTACAACATCTTTGAAGAAGGGCGAATCAGGCAAGGTGTGTTCGTTGCCGTGCATTCCGTCGATAGCGTGCGTCAGGTTCATCCGTTGATCTGCACCGCCTTCAGTCGTCGGCATCAGTCCCAGGTCCTGCGATGCGAGAACCATCCATTGGCGTTGCTTCCGGTTTCCGACGACATACGATTTGATGTTCTTTGTATTGTAGTGATCGCTATAGCGCCGCAGATAGGAATGGGCGGCGTCATAGGACTGAAAATCGGTGTCACCAAATATTCCTACTGCCGTCATGAATGCCCGCTGTCCGATCGATTGGCCGGTTTCTACAAAGTCGCGGTAGGCAAGGTAGTCATGAGTCGCAGTTTGGACGTCAAGACCCGCAGTCACGCCGTAGGCGAGATTTGCAGTCAGGGTCCAGTTCTGCGGTTCCAGAACGTCGCCGGTGCGGAACTCCCAGTGGGCGTGCGTATCGATGAAGCCCGGCACAACATATTTGCCGCTGGCATCAACAAGTTCGGTGCCGTCAGGTACATTCAGTGAGCCGGAATCTCCTATAGCGGCAATGCGATTGTCGGTAACGAGGACATCCTGATTGGTCAGCACTGAATTCATCGCCTCGGTGGTGGCGCCGGACATCGTTATCAGATTGGCACTCTGCAGCAACATCGAACCGGTTGGCTTATTTCGGGGCATGACCACATTGAATGAATACCTGCGAACCGATTCGTGTTCATCTTTTGGCACAAAGGGTTCCTGGTTGTCGTCATCCTCGTCACCGGAAGACTCTTCATCCCTGTCTTCACGAAACACGATACTTTCGAACGCGCGGGCATGGAACGTATTGCCTATCGCCCACCAGACTGATTTACCATCCGCGGTCCAGCCATAGAAATCGGCGCCGATGTCTGTAATTTGCGCGACTGGCAGCGACCCGCCACGGACGTCAACAGTGGGCGCTTTACCACCGGTTTTTGCGGCGGCAATGACCCATAGTTGCTTGCCTGCATGTGCCAGTGCGTATCGGCCATCAGGGCTGATCCTTACCGATTCAGCTTTCGGCGGTTCCTCACCACGCCGATTGCCGCGCGGCGCGGTAACAACAAGCTCGTCGCGACGGTCGGTACCATCAAGCTGAATTGAAAAAAGACCGGCCTCGTCGTACATAAATACACGATCACCGGCAGCGCCGAAGTGTGGGTAGCGTGCACCGTCGAGCGTTGAAATTATGGTTTGTGGCCCACCGTCAGAGGGTAAGGAGATCAGATCCAGGGAAATACGAAGACCACCGAATTCGCTGAAGGTTTGATGGCGCATAAACTCGCTGCCACGCATTGCGAGCAATGACTCGCCATCAGGGCTGTAGACAAGATCGGTATAGAAAGCCGGGATGTCAGTTAGCTGCTGAGGCCTGCCGCTGCCATTCGAACGCGTCCGCCAGATGTGACCGCCGTCATTCATGGACCAGGTGACGTAGGAAATCCAGCGCCCATCAGGCGACCAGACCGGCTTAAATTCCCAGGCGTCGCCCGACGTGAGGCGTTCTGGCACTGCATCCTCGTCGGTGTCCATGACGTAGATTTTCGTCAACACAGAGGCAACAAGACGCTCTCCGTTTGGGGCAAGGCGCGGATCGTGAATCAGTGTCGCCGTCACGTCGCCCTGAGGTACCCGGTATGGTGATGTCAAGTCAGGGCCGATATCAAGAGCAACGTCAGCACTAAATGAAATTTCGGTTCGCTCGCCATCGCCGACCTCGGCCCGCCATATTTTTCCTTCGGCATTGAACACAATGGCTTCGCCGTCGGGCGTGAACGCGTAACCGGGCATGACATCACGGCTGGGAGGGCGGAAGTTCTCCTGTGCATCTCGTTGCACGGGCCAGGTCAACCAGCGGTCGCTGCCTGTTTGCAGATTGCGAACGCGAAAACCGGTTTTCGTTTCATGGCGAGTGCCGTAAACCATTAAGGTACCGTCCGGCGACAGCACGGGCCGGAACGCGCCGCCTTCAGCCTGAGTCAGTTTTTCAACACTGCCCGTCGCGAACTCGTAACGACTTATCTGTGCTGCAGGGAAATTCCGGGCTGGTCCTGAGCCGTCCTCCTGCTTGGCAAAAAAGGCGTATTTGCCGTCTGGCGAAACAACTGTGCCAACCCCCCAGAACTTGTCATCTTCTCCGGCACCGGCAAGGGTGACACCGGAACCTCCATCGATGTGGTACATCGTCAGTTCAACCTTTTGTGCGGTCTTTGTAACGATGATGTACTGGCTGTCCGGCGTCCATGCGGGAGAGATAATGCCCCAGTGCGACTCATCAGATATCTTTCGCGCCTCACTGCCATCCGGTTTCACGACCCACAGGTTATCGGAACCGTTTCGGTCGCTGACAAAGGCGATCCACTGCCCGTCAGGAGAGACGCTCGGCTGGCTGTCGTAGCCAAGCCCCGACGTGATTCTCGTGGCCGCGCCACCGTCAAACGGAAGCGTATACAGGTCACCTAACAGGTCGAAAACGAGCGTCTCACCGTTCGGTATCACATCGATCGAAAGCCAGGATCCTTCATCCGTCGAAAACGACAGTGTTTCCGTCTTGCCTTCAAGGGGCAGATCAGGCTCTTTTTCTTCTTCGTCGCCGGCTGCAAAAGAACCGGTAGCGAGAGTGATGCCGCAAATGAATGCGACGAGGTGGCGGGTAACTGGACAGGCGAACTGGTTCATTTGGTATCCAAAGCAATTGTTGGGTTTAAGTGGCAGCGAAAAAGTCAGGCCAGCACCATTTATATACTAGAGGCAATGTATTTCGTCAGCGGCATCAATGCCAGCAGTCCTATGACGATCATTACGGTGCCTGCAACGCGGCGAAATACTTTGTTGGACTTCCATCGCGTCAGGCGCTCGGCTGATGCTCCTGCCAGAATCAACGCCGGCAGCGTGCCGGCCCAGAATGCGAGCATGACAAATGCACCATTCGTCGCACTGCCGCTGGTCGCAGCCATGGCGACAGCGGAATAGACAAGGCCGCAGGGCAAAGCACCCCAGATGAATCCGGCTGCAAGTGAGCTCAGCGGAGTCGTAATTGGCAAAAAGTGCCTGGCAAGCGGAGACAGTCGCCGCCAGATGCCGGCTCCAGCCTGTTCAAGAAACCGAATGGCCGACCAATTGAAAATCAGGTTCAGACCGATCGCAATCACCAGCAGGCCTGCGACCAGCCGGAGAATCATCAGGCCGGTATTCAGGCCGGCAACGCGGGTAATAATTGCACCACCTGCGCCCGCGACCGTGCCAAGGAGGGCATAAAAGCCAAGACGCCCAATATTGTAGAGTCCGCGCCGGACCCACATGTTTCCGCTACCGGTATGCTGTTGCTCAAACAGGACGACGATCGCACCGCACATTCCAATGCAATGAGTGCCGCCGAAGAAACCTGCCAGTAATGCGGCTGAAATGAGCAGCTGGTCGTTCATTCGTCCTTTTTGTCTTTTTGTGGATCAGCCTGCCGGCGATTTTCAGCAGCCGGTTTAGTGTCATCGTCCATCACCACGCTCATCGCTGGCGATTCGAGATCGTCAAACTGACCCGAGCCTACAGCCCAGAAAAATGCCGCGATAGCGAGTCCGAGCAACAAAAGACCGAGCGGTATCAGCAGGTAAAGAATATTCATGTCAGCGCCTCTTGTTCAATCGGCGCGGTTTCTCCAGGGGACACCGGGGTCGGGCCTTTAGCATGGTGGAGTCGAAGTGCGTTAAGAACAACAATCAGTGAGCTGGCCGACATACCAATGGCTGCCATCCATGGTGCAAGTAATCCTGAAACGGCCAGCGGGACTGCTGTCAGGTTGTACACAATAGCCCAGGCGATATTCTGGCGGATAATTCGCCGTGTGCGCGCCGCGATATCTACTGCGATCAGAATGGAACCAAGCTTTCTGCCCAGGGAGACGGCGTCAGCGCTTGCTCTTGCGAGCGCTGTTCCTGCATCGAGCGCAATCGATGCGTCGGCGGCCGCCAGGACCGGAGCATCATTGATGCCGTCGCCGACCATAATCACGCTCTGGCCTGAATTTCTCAGCTGTCGAATAAGATCCAGTTTTGCAGCCGGGGAAAGCCCGGCATGCCAGTCGTCAATGGCGAGCTGATTCGCGACTCGCCGGACAGCCCGTTCCCCATCGCCACTGGCAATGACGGTTTTGTATCCGAGCCGCCTGAGCGAATCTATTGACTGTTTTGCATCGCTTCGTAATTCGTCGCCAATGTCGAAGCGTGCAAGAATCTCATTCTCATTTCCCAGGAATACAGACGTATTGTCACCGACACTGGTGTCCGGGATGTCATTGCCGCTGAGCTTCGCGACAAATTCAGCCGATCCTATCCGAAACTGCCGTCCGTCTACGACCGCGTCGACACCATGTCCGGGGATAACTGCAATTTCTTCGGGAGTAAACCGGCCCGGCGAATAGAACAAAGAAAATGCCCGCGCAAGCACATGCTCGGATGCCGTTTCAATCGCTGCGGCAATCGCGATGAGATCGTCGCCGCCCAGTGAATCGTCCGTGAGTTTCTCAGTTTTCAGGATGACCGGCCGACCTTCTGTCAGTGTGCCGGTCTTGTCGAAAATAATAACCTCGGCCTGGTTCAGGACTTCGAGTATGCGTGAACGTACCAACAGGAACCCGGACTTCGCCAGGCGTGCGGTTGCCGCGGCAATGGCGGCCGGAGTGGCAAGCGCCAGCGCGCACGGGCAGGTAACAACCAGCGTGGCCAGGACTACTTCGAAGGCGCGCCCGGGATCGAGGAAATACCATGTGATCGCGGTGATTGTCGCAAGACTGATTACGCCAATGACGAATCGGCTGGCGATTCTGTCGGCAAGTAACGCGATCGGAGGCCTGTCGGCTTTCGCGCGATCCAGCATTCGTCCGATCTCTGCAAGACTGGTGCCGGCGCCGGTTCGCATGACCGTCAGCATGGCATTTCCACGTCTGACGATTGCACCGGCAAAAATGTCGCTGCCGGCCATACGCTGTAACGGTAGCGATTCACCCGTCAGCATGGACTCATCAACCGACAGTTCACCCGACAGAATTCTGCCGTCCGCCGGCAGCACGTCGCCAGGTCTGATGCTCAGCGTGTCGCCAGGTCGCAACTGGTCGAGAAGGACTGTTTCAGATTCCCCATTGCTTATTCGTATGGCGGTGTCGGGCAGGAGCTGGGCGAGCGCGAGTGCATGGTCATCTGATCGATGCCTGGCGCGCATCTCGAGGAAGCGCGTGGCGCTTAGAAAAAACACGAACATCGCAACCGAGTCGAAATAGATGTCACCGCGGTTGATCCAAGTGGCATAGGTCGATGCCGAAAACGCCGCCAGAATTGCGATCGAAACGGGTAAATCCATCCCCGGGTTTCGTGCAACAATTCCGCGCCACGCGCCGGTGAAAAAGGGCCGCGCCGAATAGAAAACAATGGGAAGGGTCACGAGAAGGCTAATCGTTCTCAGAAACTTCTCGATCGCGCCGTCAATGCCGAAATAGTCGCCGGCGTAGAGTGCGACCGCAAACATCATCACCTGCATACCTGCCGCCGCCGCGACGATCAGGCGTTTTAGCGCAAGTTTGTATTCGTCATGTTTGGCATCAACTGCCTGGCCCGCTGCGACCGGCGAGGGTTTGAAACCAACCCGGGCGATGGCCTTGAGTAACTCGCTGAACCGCAACTGGTCCGGTCGCCAGCTAACGATGGCACGGCGCGTTGACGGATTGACGTCGACATTGTTGATACCGGCAAGATTCTGCAGCGACCTGTCAAACAGCCAGACACAGGCGGAACAGTACATGCCGCCAATGTCGATGGTTGCTTCGGACCGGCCGCCTTCTGAAAACACGTATCGATTGAGCAGATCATCAGAATCGAAGCGCTGCCAGTCGGCCTCTTCGGGCGTCAGGTTGAGGTCGGCATCCGGTTTTTCACGATGAGTATAGAACGCGGCCAAACCGCTCGATTCGATGAACTCGGCTACGGCTTTGCAGCCAATGCAGCACATGGGCTGATCTTTGCCCTGCAGGCGAGCAAAAATTGGTGGATCGTCGGGAACTGGCTCACCGCAGTGATAGCAGTCGGTGACGCTGTTCATCACTCTGCGCCGGAGTCTTTGCTTTCGGTTGTTGCTCTGTATTCTGCGGGGGCGTCGCTGACGAGTATGTGCGGATTTGTAAGCGCGAGGTACATCGTGAACATGCAGCCGATCACGGTGAGCGACGGAATTGCGATCAACAACCACACCCAGGGGTTGTGATACCAGGGTTCTTGCTCGTTGACTTTCTGCAAAACTGTCACCTGAAACTAGTCGGTTGGTCCGCGGAAGCGGCCTTCCTCGATGATCGAAATTCCACTGCCGTCGGTCGCGTCGATACGAAATTCTATGACATGTCCGCCGGCGGCATATTCATGCGGAACGGCGATTGAAACCGGCAAGGTCAGGACAGATTCGCCAGCCAGGGAGAACCTGGTCTCGGACCGGATAGTCATTTGCTCAATGCCGCTGACACTGAGTTCGTAATCATGGTCTTCATTATGCTTGTTGATGACCCTGACCGTATAGTTGTTTTCGATACCCTGGCGACCAACATCGCGATACAAGGTGTTTCTGTCACGGATGACGTCGAGGATGACCGGCTTCCGCATCGCAATTGTTGTGATCATGCTGGCAAGCAGTACCGTGAGGATGCCGGTGTAGACGATGGTTCGCGGCCGTATGAGCCGATACTTCTTGTGCTCCAAGGCGCGCTCGGTGCTGTAGCGAATGAGGCCCCGCGGGTAGTCAAACTTGTCCATCACTGCGTCACAGGCGTCGATGCAAGCCGCGCAGGCAATGCACTCATATTGCAGACCGTTGCGAATATCGATTCCGGTGGGGCAGACCTGGACACACATAGTGCAATCGACACAGGAACCAAGGCCTTTTTCAGCGGGATCGTCGCGTCGCCGTCGGCCGCCACGCGGTTCGCCCCGTTCACTGTCATAGGTGATGATCAGGCTGTCCCGGTCAAACATTGCGCCCTGGAATCGCGCGTACGGACACATGTATTTGCAGACCTGTTCACGCATGAAACCCGCGTTTCCATAGGTCGCGAAACCGTAGAACAGGACCCAGAACCATTCCCAGGGGCCGGCGGTGAACGTCACCAGGTCAGCGGTTAACGGACCGATTGCTGAGAAGTAGCCGACGAATGTATAGCCGGTGTATAGCGCGAGAGTTATCCACAAAAACTGTTTCAAGACTTTTTTACGAATTTTTTCGAAGGTCCAAGGAGCCTTGTCGAGCTTCATCCGCTTGCTGCGGTCGCCCTCGATCGCCATTTCGATCCAGGTAAAGGCCTCCGTCCACACGGTCTGTGGGCATGCAAAACCACACCAGAGCCGCCCGGCAATAGCGGTAAAGAAGAACAGGCTGACCGCCAGAATGATGAGCAACAATGCGAGGTAGATGAAATCCTGCGGCCACAGCGTCATGCCGAAGATGTAGAATTTTCGGGCGGGCAGATCGAAAAGAATGGCCTGTCGGCCACCCCAGGTGAGCCATGGACCCAGATAAAATGCGCCCAGCAAGACGAACATGGCGATACGACGCAGCGTTGCAAAGCGGCCCTTGACCTCTCGTGGGTATACTTTTTCTTCGCTGCGGTAGAGCTTTCCATACTCATACTCGCCGCCGATTTTCTTGGCCATTTTTAGTTGCGTCGGGGTAAAGAAACCGGTCCGGTGCGCTTGCGCCGGCAAAGTCTCATGCTGAGCCAGCCGGCAATCCAGCAATTCGCCCAGAGGAAAAAGAATCCGATCGCGTAGCCGGCATTGCGGCTCTCAATCCATTCGACATTGACGGAATCGACAATGACGAGCGGATCGATGAATGCGAAGAACAGCATGGTAAAAGCAGACGCAGTCAGGAATGAGATCCAGGTCAGAACGGCGAGCTTCTGTGTGTCGCGCGACCAGTCCTGGTCCAGGTCATTCGCTTCTTCACTCATGGCCTGATTCTTATCCTAGTTGGACAGGCTGTATACGTATGCAGTAAGAATTCGGGCGCGATCGGCGCCGATCAGATCACCATGTGCGGGCATTGCGCCGTTTCGCCCCTCGACGATCGACTTCCTGATCTCGGTGGGTGAACTGCCGTACAACCAGTTGTCGTCGATCAGGCTAGGCGCACCCAGCGCCTGCATGCCACTTCCATCGGGGCCGTGGCAGGCAACACAAAGCTGCATGTACTTCGTATGCGCCGGTGAACTCGTGTCCAAACCGTCGGGCATGCTTTGCACATAGCTGACCATTTCGTCGATGGCTTCATCGGAGCCGAACACAGCGGCCAGCGGCGGCATCACACCGATACGCCCGGCCACAATACTCTGCTCGATCTGCGCCGGCGTACCGCCATAGAGCCAGACGCCATCAGTCAGGTTGGGGAATCCACGCGCGCCCTGTGCGGTTGAGCCATGGCACTGCGAACAGTAATTCTGATAGAGGCTGAAGCCGATGCGCATGGCATCCTCATTGTTGACCAGAGTCTCTACTGCCGTTGAGCCGAATTCGGCAAACATCGGACCATACTGAGCCTCAGCGGCCGAAACTTCATCGGCATACTGTTTTTCCTGGCTCCAGCCGCCGACACCGTCGAAATTTCCAAGTCCGGGGAACCAGATCAGGTACCCGGCGCTCCAGATTATCGTGCCGACGAAAAGCCACAACCACCACATTGGCAGCGGGTTGTTGAGTTCACGAATGTTCTCGTCCCAGACGTGAGATTCCGACTCTTTTATCTCTTTGTCTGACGCTCTTTGTTTGTTCGCGTAGGCAACGAGCCAGAAACAGGCAATCAAGGACACAACGGTGCCGATGATAATGAACCAGCTGAAGACGTTGCTCATGATTGTTGCTCCTTCATGTCTTCTCTTGCGGGCGGCATGCTGTCGTCGCCCAGCGGCAGCTGTGAGGCTGCATCAAAATCCGCGTGCCGTTTCCGGCTCCAGCTCCATGCCCAGATTGCGATAAATAAAATCAGGACAGACGCTGTGATCAGACCTCTAATAATTCCAATATCCATTAGTCTGATCCCCTAGCGTGCCGAACGCACAGTGCCGAGGTTCTGCAGGTAAGCAATGAGTGCGTCCAGCTCTGATTTGCCGGCGACGGCGCCAGGTGCTGCGGCAACCTCCTCATCGGAATACGGGTCGCCAAGGATCTGCAACCCGCGCAATTTACTCTTCATCAATTCGCCGTCAATCATCGCATCCGCCAGCCACGGATAGCCGGGCATATTTGACTCCGGAACGACGTCGCGCGGATTAATCAGGTGAATACGGTGCCAGTCATCACTGTAGCGCTTGCCTACTCGAGCCAGGTCGGGGCCCGTGCGCTTCGAGCCGAACTGGAATGGTCGGTCGTATACGAATTCGCCGGCGACAGAATACGGGCCGTAGCGCTCTGTTTCGCTCCGGAACGGCCGAATCTGCTGAGAGTGACATGCGTAGCAGCCTTCACGGACGTAGATATCACGGCCGGCAAGTTGCAATGCCGGGTAGGGTTCGATGCCCTCATAAGGTTCGGTTGCATCTGAACTCAACATCAACGGAACTATTTCGATCAGGCCGCCGATGCTGATCGCAACAACAATCAGTACCATCATGAGGTTTATGTTTTTTTCGATCTTTTCGTGTTTCATGTCTCTAACCTCACGCCGGCTGGATTACAGCGACAGGCTCGGGTTTTGTTTTCCGCACCGTCATGTAAACGTTGTAAGACATCACAATCATTCCGGAGAAGAAGACCAGGCCGCCCAGCAGGCGGATGCCGTAATACGGATAGGTGAATTTGAGACTCTCAATGAACGAATAGGTCAGCGTGCCGTCATCGTTTAATGCACGCCACATCAGGCCCTGCGTAATGCCCGCAATCCACATGGGCACCGCGTAAAGCACGACACCGATTGTTGACGTCCAGAAATGCACGTCGATCAGTTTGATCGAATGCATTTGGTCCTTGTTATAAAGCCGTGGAATCAGGCTGTAGAGTGTGCCGATCGTCATCATGGCGACCCAACCCAGCGCGCCGGAGTGTACGTGACCAATTGTCCAGTCCGTGTAGTGCGAGAGTGCATTTACGGTCTTGATTGACATCATCGGCCCTTCAAATGTCGACATGCCATAGAAAGACAAGGCAACGATCATGAATTTGATGATCGGATCGGTTCGAAGTTTATGCCATGCGCCGGACAGGGTCATGATGCCATTGATCATGCCGCCCCAGGATGGCGCCAGCAGGATGACGGAAAAGACCATGCCAAGTGACTGTGCCCAATTCGGCAGCGATGTGTAGTGCAGGTGATGAGGGCCCGCCCACATATAAATCGAGATCAGCGCCCAGAAGTGAACAACGGACAGGCGATACGAATAAATCGGTCGGTCGGCCTGTTTGGGCACGAAGTAATACATCATGCCGAGGAAGCCGGCGGTCAGGAAAAATCCGACGGCATTGTGCCCGTACCACCATTGCATCATTCCATCGACGACGCCGGTGTAGATCCCGTAGGACTTCCACATGCTGACCGGAATGGCCAGGTTGTTAAAAATGTGCAGAACAGCGACCGTGATAATGAAGGCTGCGTAGAACCAGTTAGCCACATAGATATGTTTGACTCGCCGACGCCCGATCGTAAAGAAGAACACCAGGGCAAAAGATACCCAGACAACGGCAATCAAAAGGTCGATCGGCCATTCGAGTTCGGCATATTCCTTACCCTGGGTGATGCCGAGTGGCAATGTGATCGCTGCGAGTACGATGACCGTCTGCCATCCCCAAAACGTGAAAGCAGCCAGTTTGTCGAAGGCCAGGCGTACGTGGCAGGTGCGCTGCACGACGTAGTAGGCGGTGGCAAACAGTCCACAGCCACCGAACGCGAAAATTACCGCATTCGTATGTAGAGGTCGAAGGCGACTATAAGTCAGGAATGGCAGGTCGAAATTCAGCGCAGGCCAGATTAACTGGGCCGCGATTATGATTCCGACGAGCATTCCGACGACACCCCAGACGACGGTCATGATTGCGAATTGACGCACAACCTTGTCGTTGTAGCTCGATGTGTTATCCATAGGGTTTTTCCGGGTAACTTATTGTTGGTGCGGTAGTTTCTTGTTGGTTTGGAAGATGCCAGAACCGTCCGGCAGCGACCATAAGGATAAACCGTCGGTCGCCGTCCCGCTATTGTTAGCGAGAACTGTCTCGCTCCATCGTCGGGTAGTCCGTCAGATCAGGCGGATTTTCACGAATATGCGAGTGTTCTAATATACGGAGTGTTACGTATTTAAAAAATTGGTGGGGTATCGGTCGCTTCCTCAGGAGCTGCGCGGAACCGAAGTGATTCCGACTGAGTGCCGCGGAAACTCGTCAGCAACAATCGTTTCAAGGTAGCCGTGCCAGGCGCCATAGCCAATGACAGGGAGAATTACGATGAGTCCAACGAAGGCCGTGAGCATGCCGATTATGAGACCCAGCATGATCAGCGCGAGCCAGACCATCATTGCAAACTTGTTCCTCAAAACGGCATTTATTGAAGTGACAATTGCAGTAACGCTGTCAACGTCGCGGTGCATGATCATTGGCAAAGAAAAAGCGCTGACGGAAAAGGTGACAATGGCGAAAAATGCTCCCACGGCTGTGCCGATAGTCAGGTATGGCACGAGGTCGCCGATCTCCGGACTGGCACTCATCGGGAAGAAAATGCTGATCATCACGGCGGCGCGGGCCCAGACAAGGAATACGATCAGGAGTGCGATAGCGAAAATCATCTCATTGCCGAGATGACGTTTAAATGCGGCACGAAGGCTTCTGGCCATCGAGGGATTCTGGCCGCGCTCAAGTTGCGCGCTGATTGCATAGAGTCCGATACAGGATAAAGGTGCAATGAAAACAAATCCGCCGAGCATTGCCAGCATGAACCAGTGACTGCCATATACCCAGGCCGTCCAGACAACAATCGCCATGACCAGCGCCATGAAAAAGCCATAGGTCAGGCTTTGCTGAGGGGACCTGCCCAGGTCAGCAATTCCTTTTTTAAGCCAACCGAAAGGTGCGAAGTACGACAATTCCCTGCAGGGTGCGACAAAGGGCATCAATTCCTTGTCGATATCCTGGGACGTCTCCTCGCTCAATTGGTCACTCCGGGAAAGAGATGTCTCGTGCGCCGATAAGATAACGGAAGCCGACGCCGACTACCCAGACGCTGTAGTCGTAAGGATCGGCGCCCAGTGTGAGAACTGTAGGAATGGTATCCGGAGCAACGCCGGCGAGCGCCCAATCGTTGGTTTCGAAGCTTTCGTAGCGAAGGTTCAGGTCGATATCGAGCCGGTCCGATTTCCGGTACCGGAGCTTCAGGCGCAGTGAATCGAAATCCGAATCTATATCCGGGAAGTCGCTTGGACTAACGCCGGTACGGTAGACCCGAATGCCCGTCTCACCGTCGGTATGCGTGTAGTCGAGAACGATATCGGTGTTTTCGCCAATATTGCGCCATTCAAGTCCGCCGCCGTAATGACTAAAGCTGTCGCTGTGGAAAGCAGACCAGTCCGGCGTGCCGAAAGACTCGCTGCCGGACTGATCCGCATCGATCGTCTCGCCGCCTACAAGAACGTATGCGGTGGTGTTCTCAGATACAGCCCAACTCACATCTGCGGAAATATGTGATGTCTCAGCCTGGTTCAGGCCCATTTGGGACTGTGTGTAGCTATCGTCGGCAAACATTGCGGAAATAGTCGCCGAAACTGGAAGGTTTGCCGGGGATGTCGATACCGTGAGTTCACCATATTCGCGGTAGCGATAGGCAAGATTGTATTTTCGCAACAGCGGGTTCTGGCCGAAACTCGCGGCGACATTTTCGTCGTAACGATCAATTTCGCGCTTGGCCGATCCACCTTTGATGCTGATATCAAGCCAGCTAGCCGGCCGCCAGCGGGCGCGTCCCCAACCATTGTCTTCAGTTTGCTCGGCGACTTCCTGGAAGTCACGGTCAAGTTCGCGTCGCTCATAACCGGCAGACAGACGGAGTTGGTCGAACAGTTCGTACTCTCCGCTTACGTGCATACGAGTCCGCTCAAAAC